>ENA-ORSS01003858-ORSS01003858.1-human-gut-metagenome-genome-assembly--contig:-NODE-3858-length-11757-cov-2.816100_pt1 | contig 11757 bp, 10 predicted proteins | sample MGYA00241899_ERZ509162 | MGnify/ENA primary metagenome ERZ509162 (study PRJEB26280, sample SAMEA2338641) | human gut metagenome | biome: human gut; feature: human-associated habitat; material: faeces... | reverse complement strand
ATTAGATATAGATTGACTGATTTCAAAGTATATTCTTTCTTCTTCGTGTTCGGTAGAACAAGCTGCCAGAACAAGCAGCATTACTAAGGTACGTAAGCCAGATAAATCAATGCGTTTCATATATCATTCATTTTATTGGACAGTTGATAAATCTATTATTATCTTATACTCCTTTCCACTTTCTAATATAAGAGGCTCTTGCAATTGATAATGGTAAAAACGACCTTTATATTTGAAATTAATCCACTGTCCGACCGGAACGCTTTGCGGAATGATTATAGCCTCAGCTGTTTGCCTATTTTCGTCATAATACATTTGAATAACCTGTGGTGATATACTTGACTCATAGCTCACTTCTCCGGTGACTAGATTAACGATAGCTCTATTATAGACATTGGTCACTTGTACCCCATTCTTCATATCACTGTTTGCAATAGAAGTAGTATTTATGAATGAAACAGTTAATTTACTGAACAAGTGATTGAATAATAAAGGAATCCCTCCATTGTACTTCTCATAAATAATATCTGTAGTAGAAGCCCATAAGAAATCACTTTGTCTTAATAATTTCCGATTACTTTGATCATTCGGAAGCTGAAAGTAAACGTTTGTGAAGTCTTTATCTAACGTACTGCTAGCATAGGGATAATATCCTATCCCCATAAGTGTATAGGGGACTTTTTGCCAATACAGTTGCATCTCAGAATCCCAGCCAACACTTCCATTATATTCAACGGGAATATTACTTACCCAACATTCGCTACCATATTTCCACTTTGCAGCTTTGTTCTGATCAAATAGGAAAATTCCAATTTTATCTCCTTCTTCAAATCCTCGTTCCATAGTCGAACGTGTGGATACACTGACAGCAGGAAGAAAGGTTATTATTTCTTTATCGCATTTATCAACTTCTTCACTACTACACGAATGGAATAAAAACAATAGAATAACAATCAGAGTTTGTAAGTATATAACCGTTTTCATAATTATTAGATCTAAAATAAAGAAGAACAAGCCTTAATCTTACAAGGCTTGTTCCTGAAAACATTATTTATTAATTAACGAATACGAGTAATAGTTGCTCCTTTAAACAAGGTGTTTTCATTTACAATCATACCGATATGAGCAATGCCTTTTGCTGTATTCCTATTACTTTCGTTTATTCTCATTACACCATTGGTCTTAGATTCCCAATGATAGTTATTAATAGTACCACCTAATTCTCCACTCTGTCCAACTCCCCATGTAACAGTTTGAAGTTTTGTTATACTAGATGTTCTAGCACGAGTCCATCCTCCCGATTGTAAAATTGGATCAAAGTCAGCATTAGGTCTTTCTTTTATATTTTTAGAGAAATACCAAGCAACTAAACCGTCTGAGGAGTTATAGTAATTTGAAGAGTATTCTAAAATCCATTGATAATATTTAGTGGCATACGCACCGATAGTTGTATACCAAGACCATTCACTAGTTGTATATGTAACATTGCTTACATACGCCTCTGGCTGGTTAGTTCCAGACTTCGTCGTGATTTCTTTCCTTATAAGCTCCCCTCGTTCACCGTCCTTATTAAATCCTAAAAGGAATAAAACATGCTTAGTTTGAGGCTCTAGATTATAAAATGAAATTACATAATTATCATTAGGCGTATTGCGGTTTTCATCTTTCTTCATAACATCTATTATTTCTTCATCTGTATATCTTTCAATGAATGAAGCTTCAAACACCACAGCATAGAAATATGTTACATTGTTACCATACTCAAAGTCTGTAGCAAAACAATCGCTCAACACAACAACCGTTTGGGCTGTCACATTACTTCCTGCTGCCAAGCCGGCTTTCTGAATAATTTTCACTGATTGAGAAGAGCCACCTGACGAGGATATATTGAGTGTAACATCCCGATCAGCAGGTGAGTTATTGAAACTGTTTGCTGATACTTTAATAGCAGCATTTCCTACACCATTTGTTGAAGATACAGTCAGCCATTCAGGCACTCCGCTAATACTCCAAGAAGTATTACATGTGATATTGAATGTTTGTTCTTTTCCTGCTTCTGCAAGATTAATTTCTTTCACATCAACAGATAGAGATACAGAAACTCCTTGCTGCACTACGGATACAGGTTCAGAAATCTCGCCTCCTTCGCTTTGCACTATAAGTGTACATTTACGTTCATCTATATCTTTACTCTCTTGTGCTGTTAATACCACAGAAGCATTTCCTTTGCCCGATGAACTGGATAGAGACAACCATCCTGAAGCCCCGGTTATAAGCCATGAGGTATTACTTTGGATTTTCAGTACTTGTGAATCTCCGTCTGAAGAAAGTGTAAACGTATTAGGAGACACAGTCAATAATGTTTCCGCTTCATCGTCATCACTACCTCCGCAACTTGCTATAACAAGCACAAGAATGAATGTTAGCAAATAATTTCGTTTCATATGTTCATTGTTTGTGTATGTAGTCCCCAATCATACCGTTTTAATGTAATTGTATTCGATTTATATAAGAAAACGCATAGGGACTATACTAAATATCCATTCATAAAGAGCAATTTCATCTTTTATGAGAGTGATAGATATTAGTATTTGCTGTTTCATATACAAATATTGTTATGAGTTAATTTTATTATAAATATCTTAGAACATAATTGAAGAGTAGCTTCCAAATGAGATGTAGCCTTCATTATATTGTTCGCTACAACCACACAGTATGATAAACAGACATAGAAAAATACAATATTTTTTCATGTTTTGAATGTGTATATAGATTAATTACTATTAGCAAAGATAAGAAACCGGGTAAAATAAAAAAAACACAATAAACGCGAAATATGATTATCCGGTCGTTTCGAACGACTAATTGAATGAAATTCGTGCTTAAACGGGCAATAAATTATATCAATATCTAACATAAGATATGATTTCAGATACTCTCGGACAGATTACCTCTTTCACATCTAGACATTGGTAGAAATCACTTATATATTTCAAACTCAATACAATTTTAGAACACAATATAAGCAGCGCTTTAGATTTCAGTTTGCAAAACATAAAACAAAAATATACAGTATAGTGTCATATTTTGCAGTATAAGTCATATTATCGCATTTTAATCCAATGTTCATTTTTCACTATTTTTTTATTCACTTTTTTATTCATTACTTTGCATATATAGTTATGTGATTATCTAACGCCAACAATATCACATACTTAATAAAAAAGCACTTATTAAGACAAACTAATAATTTATGCATGGAAAGACGATCTATGTAAGAAAAGATTTCTTTCCATTTAATCTATAAGCTTTATGTTAGACACAGGACAAGTTATAGCAGATAGATACGAACTACTCAAACAATTAGGAAGAGGTGGTTTTTCAGAAGTTTGGTTAGCACTGGATAAACTCACAGATGTTAAAGTAGCCATAAAAATATATGCGCCGGGTATGGGGCTTGACGATGCCGGGATTTCTCTCTTTACACAAGAATTTTCTTTAGTATTTGATATTAATCATACCAATTTATTACATCCTACTTACTATGATTGTTGGGAGCGAATGCCATATCTGATTCTGCCCTTCTGCAAAAACGGGTCTATATTCAAATACCTCACTGACAATAATCGAATCACAGAAACCGAAAGTTGGCATCTACTTCATGATGTTGCCGAAGGACTAGCCTATCTTCATGCAAAGCTTCCTCCTGTTATTCATCAAGATATAAAACCTGATAATATTTTAATTAATGATGAAAACGGGTATATGATAACCGACTTCGGGATCAGTACACGAATTAGAAGTACATTACGTAGAAATCAAGGGCAAGAACTAAGTGGAGGCACATTAGCTTACATGGGACCCGAACGTTTCGGCCCATCCCCTACCCCTATTATGGCAAGTGACATCTGGTCATTAGGGGCGACAATGTACGAACTGCTAACGGGGTTACCTCCTTATGGTGATCATGGAGGTCTGTTGCAGAAAAACGGTGCGGATATCCCACTTATTAATAATGAGGAGTATTCACAAGAACTTAAGGATATCGTTTATAAATGTCTTGCTCTAAACACATGGGACAGACCTACGGCCAGACAAATCGCAGATTATGCCTTCCAGCATATCAATGGAAATTCAGCACCCTTTAACATACAAAGTTCACAACAAACGACCTCTGATCTTTCATCAAAAGATGAGATAAATGAAATTCAAACTCCAGAAGGACATGAAAATTTTTCATTTGAATTAAAGGATAATCATGAACCCTCATCCATTCATTCTGATGCAGAATTTCCTGTTATGCAATCATCCGATATAAAAAAGAGAGTTGCTACGCTGTTTAAAAGAGAGCATCGCAAACTCATTATTATTGCGGCTATTATAATTATATGTGCAACCATTGTTACTATCTATTTGGCGACAAGTGGGAAAGAAGCTACACCGGAGCCAAAACAAGAAATAGCTTCAAAAACCAATGCTAACGATAGCATATGCTCGGCAATCATTCTAGAAGGCAATAATTACAAAAGCCAAGGTAACATATTTCGAGATAAAATAGATACTTTAAGACAGAATAATGACTCCGTTTTTGAAGATTTCTATATAAATGCTATCAAGAAGTATCGTGAAGTAAATCACTACAAAGATTCCATTTCTAAGGGAGTATATATGAATGCAGAAGATCAAATAAAGCAAGTAGAAATTATATTAGATTCTGCATACAATCTTTTTATACTAAAAGCAGATACAATGAGAATGTTTGACGAAATAGAAGCAGCAAAAGTTTTCGAAAATCGTGCAAAGAAAATAGAACCATATATAAACATAGACAACAATAACAATGAAGAAATGCATTAAGTTACTAATTCTAGTCTTCGCTCTTGCTATGCCAATAAGTACATGGGGGCAGTGTGCCGCCATTTACAAAAAAGGGGAGACAAGCATGAAAAAAGGAAGATACAGAGAAGCTATCAAGTCCTTTAAAGCAGCAATGAAATGCGACAGCAAACTGGAGCAGGATTGCAAAAGTAAGATTAAGGAATGCGAGGAGAAACTCAAACCGGCTCCCAAGTCCACTCCTGCCCCTGCCATCGAAGTTACCAGACTTGCCATTACCCCGGATTCTGTAAGATTTGGCTACGAGACGACAAAGGCCGAATACATCAAAGTAGATAGTGCTCCGGAAGAATGGACGGCAACTTCAGATTCAAACTGGTGTAAAGTGATTCCTCATGGAAAAAACTTATCTGTAAGTTGTGAAATAAACCAACTGACTTCAGAACGTAAAGCCACTGTGACCATTAGCAACGGGAAAATGGAAGAAACAGTCAAGGTCGTTCAAAGCGGTCAAAAAGAATTCATCAATATAGCATTGGACAAATTGGAGTTCGGTTCCAAAGGCGAAATTAAAGAATTACCAATAAAGACGAATACAGAATGGGAAGTAATAAATATTCAAGTTGGTGCGAAGTCATAGCAAAGGACAGTGACAAACTGATTCTAAAAGTTGGTAAAACCAAAAAAGCCAAAGAAGGAACTTTGATACTAAAGACGAAAGGAGGAGAAATTTCTTCCGCCATCCTCTCACAGAAAAAAGGAGGTATATTTTAAGATGATTAGAGATGACTATACATGAATCGTCATCTTAGGCGTCGACTTATTTATACTTTAAGTGGTTCAACAATTAAAATAAGTTCTTATGAGATGTATGAATTGTGGTTGGGACAATCTATCTGATACAACGGTCTGTCTAAAATGTGGACAACTATTGAGTATTTCGACTGGTTACGCCAACAATCAAAATGATTTTGTGTCAAGAGAAGGTTATGGAGAAGCCATCCCCAAACCCACAGTGCTAAATGCAAATCCTAATAGAGAAAAGTGCAGAAAAACTGTTGTATTCCCCACTTTGAATGAACCTGATACCCATTCTGCTATCACACAGCCTGCTACAGAATGCCCGAACTGCAGTTATCCGATAGTAGGTGAATTTACAAGCTGCCCTTGCTGTGGAACGCCTCTGGAAAGAGCCGATAAATCCGCAGACGACAAACATAAAAAAATAAAAGAAAAAACATCTTTCTTGCCGGAAGATAAAATGACTTGTCAGGAATGCGGAAAAGAGATAGATATTACCTGCTCATTCTGTCCGCACTGTGGTGTCCGTGTACATCGTCCCACTATCCGACGACAGATAAAAAATATAGCAGAAACAGAACCGGAAGATATTACACCTCATTGTTCTTTAACCATCATTCCGGAAGAGAATGAAAACATTCCTTCAGAAAAAATGGAATATGAAGGAAAATCGATCATTCTGAACCGAGAAAACACAGAAGTATCTAACCGGACTATCACCTCAAAGGAACAAGCAGAAATAGTTTTCGAAGATGGGCATTGGTATCTGCTCGACCGGAGTGAACTAAGAACAACCTTTATTCAGGCAAACAGAAAAATAGAGATCATACCTGATGATATTATCGTATTAGGTGACCGAAGATTTAAATTTGAAAGTGATTCATTGTGACCAACCAATCTGTCGATAGATGTGATTATAATGTAGGAGAATACATCGATAACCGTTATCGGGTTTCCAAAACATTAGGCGAAGGTTCTTTCGGTAAAGTATACCGAGTTACGGACAACGCAGGTAAGGACTATGCGCTGAAACTATTAAGACTTTGGGAGGTTCCACCCGAAATACGGAAACCATTGACAGATCGTTTCGAAATGGAATTCAAAACAGGGCAGATAGACTGTGAATATTTGGTGAGTTCTATAGACTATGGTACGGTTGGAGGCAATCCCTATATCGTCATGGAGTATTGCCCGGGAGGAGATCTGACACCCTATTTAGGCTCTCAGAACAGTAAAATCCCTTTGATTTGCCAACAAATCCTTCTTGGCCTACATTCTTTACACATCAGAGGAAAAGTCCACCGCGACTTAAAACCGGAGAATGTTCTTTTTAAGAGCAATGGAGTAGCTGCACTGACAGACTTCGGTATAGCGGGCGATAGAAATAAACGTATGACGGAACGTAACATTTTCGGCAAGCCCAATCAAATATTCGGAACTTATGCCTATATGCCCCCCGAACAAGTGAACCGTATGCGAGGTGAAGCCACAGTTTTACCTACTACAGATATTTTTTCTTTTGGAGTATTGGCCTTCCAACTTTTGACCGGTAGCCTGCCCTTTGGTGAATTAACCAGTCATAATGAATTGGCTCTATACCAAAAACGAGGAAAAGATGGAGACTGGAACCGCCGGAAGTTAGTACAGATAAAAAACGGGAAAGAATGGGATCGACTTTTTTCTGGGTGTCTGAATCCCGATTTTAAAAACCGCTTTCAATCCGTCAAGGAAGTTTTGAAATATCTGCCGGAGACCCAACAGGTCCCTATGGAAAGGGGATATTGCCCACCACAAACTGTCCAAGGTTTTTGCATGCGTATCATGCAGGGCGAAGAGTATGGAAAGCTTTATCAACTAAGCGAATTTGCCACACATGGTTGCAGAATACTTACTATCGGCAGAGAGTCTGATAATCTGCTGCCTGTAACAGAGCGGCAAAGTACTTATGTATCACGCCATCATTGTACACTGGAAACGACACCTTCCGGTGACCATTGGATTATTCGGGACGGACAATGGCAAAAAGAACAAAAAGTATGGCAGGAATCTAGCAACGGCACTTATGTCAATTCCGCGCAAGTCACCCAACAAGGTTACAGGCTAAAGGTTGGCGATATCATATCTATTGGAGACGTAAAAATGAGATTTGAAAACTATTAACTATATATTAAGTAGTATGGATACACAAAATTACAAACGTACCCTAGCCGGCTCAGTAGGTGCCGGTATGGGAGCATTGATGGGTGCCTCAGGCAGAACTTACTTCATTCTGGAGCATAAGACTCCATCAAAGTATCATCAGGCAGGCGAATCTCAAAAAATCATTGTCGATCAAGTAGAGTTGGGTAGAGATGCCTCCTGCCAAGTACGCTTTGATGAAAGTTTCGAAACAGTGAGCCGCAAACACGCTGCAATTGTACGTGATGGTGAAAATTGGAAACTAATTCATCTCTCACACTCCAATCCGACATTAGTAAACGGACATCCGATTAATGGTTCTTACTATTTACAAACCGGAGATGAGATACAATTATCTGTAGGAGGACCACGCTTGGGATTTATAGTTCCACAAGGGCGCCAAGCGTTAACTTCCAGTATCGGTTTGACAGAAAGAATGAGTCTTTTCCGTAAGCAAGCCTTACGCCCCTACAAAACGGCATTAACTATTATGGGGATTGTTTTCGTATTGGCTGTTGCCGGTCTGGCTGCATGGAATTATAGTTTGGGTGTAAAGAATGACTTACTGGCTCAGAAAACAGAACAACAAGAAGTTCAACTAAGAGGGTATCAGAACCAGTTGGATTCACTAGGAACTGAACGTGCGGCTTTAGAAACACAACAACGGGAACTAGAAGCTAAATTACGAACTAGCGATGGAAATACAGAAGCATTAAAGTCACAGCTAGCTAATGTAAATAATCAATTAGGCAATGTAAATGCCAGTTTCTATAAAGTAAAATCTGATTTGGACAATCTTTCAAGTACCATAGCTGCCGAAAATGCGACAGAAGAAGTAGAAGAAGCCAGTTATAAGCCACAGACAACTCAACAGGCGAGGTCTCATCAAGATAATGTAGAGTCCGATGTGGTAGAAGAACAAGATCATAATGCTTCGGGAGATCTGAAAGATTATTACGATCATATCTATACAATCAAAGTTGACCATATTGAAATCGAATATAATGGCTCAAAATTCGATCCGGGCATACAAGTATCAGATATTATTTGCGGAACCGGTTTTATGCTATCTGACGGAACATTTGTTACAGACAGACAAAACGTTGAGCCATGGATTTTCTCTAATACCGAATGGAAAGATTCATGGCGTAGACTACTGGCCATATACAGAGGAGCCGGATGTAACATAATATTACATTATCGTGCTTATAGCACCAAGGGAACAGGAAAACCTTTAACATTCACAAATGCAGACTTTAGCAGAAACCAATTATATGACACCACATTTACTGAAATAGAGGTGGAAAAGTCAATCAGGGTACAACTAAGAGAGCATGGTATAAAGCTAGCTTATAAACGTAGAAACTATGTACAAGTCAGTATAGTGACTCCTGCTGCGTATAGCTGGGCATATATTAGAGGTAAAGGTACTTTCGGCGAAGGTCTTCCTTTTGATACAACAGCAGCAAACAACATGAATGGAGGAACTGAAATACAGATGGTAGGCTATGCAGGTTATGCTGACATTCATAATCTAACTCCGGCACACTTCAACGACCACACTAATATTTCTGATACAAAATACCGAACTATCGTATTACAAAACCGCGTGGCGGAACCTGGATATTATGGTTCTCCAGCATTCCTTCTGGAAAATGGAACATATCAGGTAATCGGCTTCATGGTAGGTAGTATAGAGGGCAAAGACCGTTTAGTTCCAATAGGAAATATAAAATAAAAATTATGTCTGAGATAAAAATTAAATTAGCGGCAGGCACTGATGTTGGTTTAGTCAGGAAAAACAACGAAGACAACTTTGTAGTAAACCGGGATTTAAGCCAATCGGAATGGATCATTCCTCAATCTTCCGAAACCATTCCTTTAGGTAAGTATGGCACTTTACTGGTAGTAGCCGACGGAATGGGTGGTACTAACGCCGGAGAGGTTGCATCCGCCATTGCCATTGAGACGGTGCAAAACGCATTTACGCCAGAAAAGCTGGACAAGATCGTAACACTCGAAGGTGAGATGGCCACAGAAGAAGCTATTGAAGAATTCTTGACCAAGACAGTCAAAGCCGCTGATTTAAATATTGTCAATGCAAGTAAAGAAGATAGTAGTACCCAAGGCATGGGTACTACTATTGTCATTGCCTGGATATTAAATGAAAAAGCCTATATTAGTTGGTGCGGTGACAGCCGCTGCTATGTGTTCAATGCCAATTCGGGATTCTGCCGTCTATCCAAGGACCACTCCTACGTACAAGACTTGGTCGATCAAGGAAAACTGGATCCGGAGAATGCTTTTGACCACCCTTACAACAATGTCATAACTCGTTGTTTAGGTGATCCGACCAATCGTTCCAATCCCGATTTCCGCTCTTACAATCTAAAGGACGATGACATCTTCCTGCTTTGCAGCGATGGTCTATGCGGTTTGTGCCACGACGAAGAGATTATGCAAATCATTGAGGAAAATCAAAATGATTTGGTGGTCTGTAAAGACCAACTGATAGAAGCCGCTCTTGCTGTCGGCGGATATGACAATGTAACGATAGTACTTTGTCATATTATCCAGAAAGAGACGGACGAGCCCAAAGCTAATCTGAACAACACTGTATTCAGCAAACCGAATAACCATAAATTCCGGAAAATAGTTCTATTACTTTTTGTCTTAGCCCTGTTACTGGGAGGTTATCTTTATAAAAACCCACAGCTATCCGCAAAGTGGAAAGCTAAGATTTTTCCGACGGATACAGTCATTGTTACAGAAACAGATACCTCAACAATCTCTCCTCAACCAGATTGACAAACAAAACACATGCAGTTCAACAGTGGTGACATATTTGCTGAACACTATCAGCTGGAGAAAAAATTAGGCACAGGAAGCTTCGGAGAAGTCTGGTTAGCCCGAAACACATTGGCAGATGTAGAAGTTGCCATAAAGTTTTATGGCCTGTTGGATGATAACGGCATAAAAGACTTTCGGGAAGAGTTCAAACTTGCCTATAAATTACATCATCCCAACTTATTACATCTTAATCATTTTGATGTATTCGAAAGATGTCCGTTCCTGATAATGCCTTACTGTTCTAATGGTTCCTCCGCTACCTTGATCGGCAAAATGTCCGAAAAGCAAATCTGGCATTTCATACGCGACGTATCATGTGGACTCATGTTCTTGCACAGTCAAAACCCGCCAATCATCCATCAAGATATAAAGCCCGATAATATTCTAATCGGTGATGATGGTAAATTTATCATTTCCGACTTCGGCATTAGCCGCAAATTAGAACATACATTCCGTAAAGGCACTAACAAAGTAAAAAGTTCCGGAACACTTGCTTATATGGGACCGGAACACTTTTCTGAGAAACCATTTATTGCAGGTACCAGCGACATATGGTCTTTAGGCATGAGTATTTACGAATTGCTGACCGGTCACATTTTATGGGAAGGTATGGGTGGTTGTGTCCAACTGAATGGTGCACGTATCCCAGCCTTAGATAACGGCTATTCTCCCCAACTGGACCAGTTTCTTCATGCATGCCTCTCGCTTAACACATGGGATCGTCCCACTGCTCAGCAAGCTTATAACTATGCTAACTCTATGCTAAGGCAAGAAGTAAATCATCCGCACTCACCATCAGCGGTACATGCTTCAACACCTCCACTCCCACCAGCGCCATCACGTTTACAAAAAAGAATTCGTCTCTCCACTATAAACAAACGCATGGCAGGATGGATTATTCTCGGCATATTATTCCTATTCATGCTGATCAAAGGAGTTTCCGCATTCTTCGGAAGTATTGAGGAAGAGCGCAGATATAACGCCTGCCGGACAACAGAGGATTTCCGACATTTCCTGAATCGTTATCCTGCCTCATCTCATGCAAAGTTTGTAAAACAGAAAATTTGTATGCTGGTAGAAGACAGCATTAAA
>ENA-ORSS01003856-ORSS01003856.1-human-gut-metagenome-genome-assembly--contig:-NODE-3856-length-11762-cov-4.585633_pt1 | contig 11762 bp, 10 predicted proteins | sample MGYA00241899_ERZ509162 | MGnify/ENA primary metagenome ERZ509162 (study PRJEB26280, sample SAMEA2338641) | human gut metagenome | biome: human gut; feature: human-associated habitat; material: faeces... | reverse complement strand
GGCGATTCCAAGCTGCTTGATGCCGCCATGAACGACATGCGCATCATCACCGGTCAGCAGCCCTGCGTCACCCGCGCCAAGAAGTCCATCGCAGGCTTCCATGTCCGCGAGGGCCAGGCTATCGGCTGCAAGGTCACCCTCCGTGGCGACCGCATGTGGGAATTCCTCGACCGCCTTCTGTCCACCGCGCTTCCTCGCGTTCGCGACTTCCGCGGCATCTCCCGCACCAGCTTCGACGGCCGCGGCAACTACACGCTCGGCATCACCGAGCAGCTGATCTTCCCTGAGATCGAGTACGACAAGGTTGACCGCACCCGTGGTATGGACATCACGTTCGTCACCACCGCTGAAAACAACGAGAATGCTCTTGCGCTTCTCGAGGCGCTCGGCTTCCCGTTTAAGAGCAAGTAAAACAAATCGGGTCGCACTCGCGGCCCATTTGCGTAACCTCGGCATTAAGGCTGCCTAAGGGAGGCGGCCTTTAAAGCAAGAAAGAAGGAATGCATGGCTAAGAAATCGATGATCGCCAAAGCCAAGCGCGAGCCGAAGTTCTCCACGCGTCAGCACAACCGCTGCACGCGCTGCGGCAAAAAATACCCGCCGGAGTTCATCCGCGACAGCGTTCTGCCGAAGATGGCGGCGCTGCGTGCCCCCCGCGACGCAGCCGAAAAGCTCATCCCCGCGAAGAGCTGGCCGTTCCCAACCTATGCCGAGCTGATGTTCGGCGTGAAATAAAGAGCAAAAAGCAAAAGCGCCGCGCGCCGGGATCGTTCCGGCGCGCGGCGTGATTTGTCTGCAGATAGGATTTTCTGAAAACAAAGGGGAAATAATAAAGAAAAAGCACCGAAATCAAGCGATTTCGGTGCTTTTGGTGGAGATAAGCGGGATCGAACCGCTGACCTCTTGAATGCCATTCAAGCGCTCTCGCAAGCCATAATTTATATGCCCCCATTCGTGTTGAATGGGTCTCATGCGACCATTTCTATAGTGTTCAGGAACTGCTCAATACTGATATTCAGCGTGATTTTAATATCGTACCCGGTGTGCATGTCCACCCGATCAATGATCCGGGAAATGATCATCTTCTTTGCCGCTATATCAGCTTCATCATACATTACAGCCCATTCCAGAAAATCGTCAAACTTTTCGGACAAGGCCAGCAGATTATTCTCACTGTCGTACATCTCTGCTTCCGCCTCCCGGAGAGTCGTCATCAGATCGGCGTATTTGCGCTCCTGCGCATCTATCGCCGGTTTTAGCATTTCCGGGGTAAAAACGCTTTCTCCTGTCAGAGACTTAATGATTTCACTCTGGAGCCGTTCAAGCTCCGCTTCTGCCTTGGACGCTTCCCGGCCCAGCTCTTTTACATGCAGTTTCCTCGCCTCAACATCTACCCGGCTCTGTGCCTGTATGACCTCAGAGCGGTTGACCGCTCTGACTCTTGCCAGAATGCTCCGCACAAAGGTATCGATGATTTCATCCACCTTATGTACCGTGTATCCGGTTTGGCCGCTGCAATCGGCGTGTTTTCTGGTCTTCGTCTGACAACAGTAACGGGTGCGTATAACGTCCGTTCCATCTGACCGCCTGCGTCCCTTGCCGCTGGTTGTAACGCAAAGACGGGCTCCGCAATGGCCGCAAAAGATGTTTCCGGTCATAAGAGAATTGCCGCCGATATTCAGCGGGGCGGAGCGTGTATCCTGGTACTTCCTGGACCGGGCTTTCAGCATTTCCTGAACTTCCCGGAAAGTTTTGTCGTCAATGATCCTTAGACTTTCCAGAACAGGGGAGCGTGATTCTCCGCTGCGGAGAATACCAATATAGACGATATTCCGCAGAATGGATTGGATCGTGGCAGGGTGCCAGTTTTCGCCGGAGCGATTCTTATAGCCCTGGGCATTTAAGTGGTTTGCTATGCGCTGCGCCCCGTAACCTTGCGTATACGCCAGCCGGAACATAAGACGCACAACAGCGGCTTCGCTCTCACAAATGGCAAGATCGTGTACTTCCTGCTTTCGCTTGTTCATTCGCCCGGACTTTACCAGCTCATAGCCATACGGGCAAATTCGCCCGGTAAAATGCCCCTGCTCGTTGAGAATATGCAGACTGTTTGCTGTACGGATCGAGGTCTTTTGACTCTCTCCGTCAGCCTGCCAGAAACGAATGTAGTTCAGCAAGCGGTCTGTATGGGACTCAATGCGCTGTTCTCCTTCTTCGGTAGCCCAGACGCGGATTTTATGATTGATAAGCCATTCCACTACAAAAGGCGTCTCGTCCGCGATTCTCCCAATACGGTCAAACATGAATACCAGCAGAATATCGAACATGCCCTTGAGCGCGTATTCCTTGATCATCTGTACCTTGTCCCGGTTTTCCGCTCTCACTTTATGGCCGGAGATCCCTTCCTCCTGCAGCTCACACACGATTGTCCAACCGTTTTGCTCGGCAAAGGCCCGGCAGGGGAGCCGCTGCATAGGAATGTCGGCTTCGTCGTTGGCATCATGATAAAGCTGCTTTGTGGAGGAAACACGGTATAAGCATAATACCCTTGTACCCGGTTCGATGAACAGGGGAAGATCCATACGCCATCCGGTCTCTTTATCAAAATTATAGCTTGTGACAGTGCTTGTATACGTCATATCAGCATCATCCTTTCGTTTGGATGACGCTGGCACTTCCACAAGTGCAGTATGCGGTTTTCAAGGTGCACATGACACTTCCTATCATTATTTTCCCATATATGGGGAAGGGCGTCAATTTTTCAGCGCTTTTATCCGACTACAGAATTGATTAGAATATCCTTTACCCGGTCATATACGTCCGGGTTGGCCTGCTGGCGACAAACTATGGTTATATTACATCCGTTTACCTTTGCATAAACGGTGTTATCTTCCTTGTCAATGTTTACGATGCTGACGCTGGAATCCTTATTATCAGTACATTCCCGGAAATGCGCCCGGGTGCGCTCTTTTGCCATAGGATCACTCCCTTGTTAATCCGTTTCAGCATGAAACGGATTTCGACGTTATACAACGAAATCCGCACATACAAGCTGTGCGGATCAAAGGGTATCACGTTTATATCAAAGGCAAAGACAGACGGCGGCTGGGCTTGCCGCTCCATAGGTTTTTTACCGTGCCTCCCCCCATTCTTATGGCGGGGCGTCCTACGCTGTGACGCATAGCCAACGCAAGTATCTCTCCCATTCGCATATCCTCGCCAACAGCCCTGCCAAAAGCTGTATACGGCGCTGGTGGTATCGCTCTGCCGCCGGTTCTTCACCTCCTTACCGACTGACGATCGTGGCGCACCCGCCGTCTGGCTTCATGCAAACGGAACGTATCTGCCTGCCCTATTCATTTGTGGAGAGACTTTCGGCTCACAGAAACATGCCGCTGCCGGTATGCTTCTGTGAACGGAAATGTTTGGGAGGGACGGAGAGGCCGCCCCTCCCATCAGCTCTTGTACTGGATAAAGGCAACGATCATGTCAATGAACTCACTGTTGGTGGGAGCCTTCTCCAACTGCACCCCGGCCACATAGTCCAGGTTGCTGTGATCGCTCCGTTTCCAGATCGCCTGAATGAGTGTCCGCACGGCCCGCTCCACCGAGGACGGGGAAACATGGAAGTGCTTTGCCGTCTCCGGATACGCGACCTTCGTGAGGAACTGGTGATCGTCCTGGTGCCGGGACATATAATCCACGATGTATACTCCATGTACCTATATCCATACAGCCGCCCGGTGGCGCCAAGGCTGCGCAGGAGCCGGCCTGTGTCGTTCGTGATAATAACGGGAGCTGCGGTTTCCTGTAATTGATCGACTAAAAGCATCCGGTTTACTTCCTCTCTGCTTGATTCTTTTTGAATAGTTGTTATCGTTGCCGGCAATGATATTATATCGTAGGCCTGGGAAAAAGTGGCGGTCTACCGCTCGTAATCGTTCAGCACTCTCCATACACGGGCGGACGCTATCTTACCGTTCTTGCTATCGTTCGTCATTATTCGTTTCATGATGAAACAGATTGGCTGGGGGATTATGCGGTGCCATAAACCGCAATTATCTTTTCGGTAAAAGCGCAACTCTGACAAATTCCGGCAAGGAAACCAATACTGTACAATCGGTATGAGGTGAACTAAAATGTCGGAATGTGCAAAGGCATTGGGAGACTGTGTATATAGGTATCGTAAAAAAAGGAACATGACGCAGGCGGCTCTTGCGGAGAGTACCGGTGTCACAGAGCAGACCATACGGAAAATAGAGCACGGGGAAGGCAATCTGCAGCTGGACGTGCTGTCTGCGCTGATCGAGGTATTGCAAATAGACCCGACGGAGATCTTTTATCCGTCAGAAACAGCCGATGCCCCGGCAAGAAAGCAGCTTGAAATCATGCTTTCAGACTGCTCCGATGATCAGATCGCCTCGCTGATCCCTATCGTCAGTGGTGCCTTGGAAGTCGTAAAGGGCAAAAAGCTGAACGCCATAAAATAAAAACAGAGCCTGCAACTCCCTTCACGGAGTAGCAGGCTCTGCGCTTTAAGCGTCCGGCTCGTCGCTGACTACCATTTTCAGTTTTATTACGCCTACGATCGTTTCCCGCTTGCATTGAGGGCAGAACAACGGGATATTCAAAAGGACTGTATCTTCGCGTATTTTCAGCTTTGTCTTTCCACCGCATATGGGGCAGATAAGCCAATGCGTTTCATTTTTCTGATCTATTGTTCTCACCTCTTTTTTATTGTAAGAAGTCTATGTTAATGGGATAAAGGCCTTAATTGCATCTACATGTCATCTGTTTTCTGCATTCTCAACACTAAAAGGAACGAAGGATTCTCCAACAAATTCACTATAATACCAAGTCGAACCATCCAGTTCCATGTAGTAGAACGACCGGACAAGTCTAATATTTAGCTTGAAAGACAGGGTATCCAACCCTTGGGCAACTTCGGGGAGCTCTGGCGCATCAATAAAGACGTTGCCGCTTCGAACGGCCATATCATCATAAACCGGTACGCTGTATGTCTGGCCCAAGTCGGTGCCGTCTTCCATCAGAATATGGTCGGAAACATACAGGTCGTTTCTGACAATGCAGAGATGGCCAGTTTCTAAAAGGTGCCCCCAGACTGCTTCATACTCTTCCGGAGTCAATTCATGGCTCAGCATACTGTCAAGCACAATGGTGCTAACATGGCGAAGGCCGTATTCTTTCGCTTTATCCGAGCGAGACGCCATGATCTCATCGTAGGCAACTGGCTCAAGCATTTCAATGTCATCGTTTTCAACGCCAGAGGAGAAGGCGATAGTTCTTGCTTTTTCCTTTATACCCTCCTCGTTGTTGAAGACAGCGGAGAACATAGGAATGTCTGATTCAAGGTGCACACCGAGTTCCAGGTTCTTTCCATCATAAAAGCGCTCTAGTAAAGTGATTTCGCAGTTGTCAAACTCCGGCAGACATATGGTTTCCGGCGCCAGCTGCTGGTCATTTATATACTGCTCCGCGGCCTCCATAACAGCGTTTTTCTCTTCCATCTCCGAGTAATAAGATTCGCTTCCGGGCTTCCGCTCTTCAGAAGCAGGGACAAAGTAACGAATGCTGTGAAAAACGGGAGCAATCCATCCGGCTGCATATGCTACTGCGCCGAGAGCGAGGATCAGCGCTGCTGCCAGAGCAAGTGAAATAATACGTTTCTTTTTCATGTGAATCACCCTTTCCGAAGAGCTGGATGCATCTTCGGGAGCAGGACGATAAGCTTGTGCGATAAGCTGTTCATCGATATCACCGAATGCTTTTGCAAGCAATTCCCGATTCATACAAGAAAGCCCTCCTTAATCAGCCTTTTTTTGAGTTTTTCTCTGACGCGGAATAGACGCAAGGAGACGCGGTTAGGGCTGCCGCCTGTCATTGCTGACAAATCAGAAACTGAATCCGCATACCAGTACCGGCGTATAAAAAGGAAACGATCCTCGTCGTTAAGAGAGTATAAAAAGCTATTGATTGCTACTGAAAGCTCTTTTGCTTCCAATTCAGTCTCAACGTTCACACCGGATGGAATACATTCTTCCATTTCATCCAGTATCAGATCAAAACCTCTATTTCGTTTCTCGGCTCTGTTGGCATGGTAGCGGTTTATGGCCAGATTGCGAGCGATTTTACAAACGTAGCTTACAAGAGGGTTGGGAGATTGAGGCGGAATACTGTCCCATGTTCTCAGGTAAGTATCATTCACACATTCTTCCACATCCAACCGATCATTCAGAATGTTAGCAGCTGTCTTCTTTACTGCGGGCCCATATTTGCGGCTTAACTCATCAATGGCCTGTTCCGAGCGCTCAAAAAACAGGTCAATGATTTTACTGTCCTCCAATTGCCTCACTTCCTGTCCGCCTCACCCTATATCACAGGATGGAATAACAAATCTTTCAAAAAAGCTAATTCTAAAAAGAGTATATCTATTAGAAGCTTAATTGCAAATCTGTTAGGCATTGTCAAGTAATTGCTGCGAAGGATACATTTCAATAGGAAACGCTTTCACTGAAATAGGCAGACAGAGCCTGCAGCTCCATTTTGGAGAAGCAGGCTCTGCGCTTTAAGCGTCTGGCTCTTTGCTAAAAGGTATTTAGATGTTAGCCGATCACACTGAAATCAATCATGTCGATGATGCTGTCAACTTCGGTGTCGGTAAGACCATTGAGCTGATTGATCTGCAATGTCACGAAAGAATTGTCTAGGTAAACATATGCATAGACGGCTGACCCATTTTGAAGAACCGTGATTTCCGTACCGTCTGGAGTAGTATGGGTACGGGAAGAAAACGCACTTACATCCTCCACTTCCGTAAAGATCTCAAATCCGCTGGACAGAGTTCCGTAAGGAGAGTTGTAGAGATAACAGTATGTTCCAGTGTTGGTCAGATTAGAAGTTGTGAAAAAGCTGATCGCGAAAGTACCCTCGTCGAAATAGTAGAATTTATCATAGCCGGTCGGCTCGGTTCGGAAGAGATTCCTCCCGTTAGTACAAACCTCATTTATTCTTGCCGTGATTTCTTCGCGGGTAGAAAACTCAGCAACCTCATCATGGTTCTGGAACATACTCGTTCTCTGGTGGCGGAGCTTCAAACCGTAATTGGCAGCAATACGCTCCAGCTTGTCCGCCATCTCCTGGGTATACACGTGATACGAGAAATCATAACCGAAGAATCCCTTAGCTCTGGCTTCCCAATAGGCTTCCGATGCCTTATAGTCTTCTTCAGAAACAACGCGCCTCTCGATCTCTTTCTCACCGATACTGTCGCTATAGAAAATCAAGGTCACTGTGCCATCTTCATTTTCTACGGCAGTAGACGAGCTGGTGCTTTCGGGCGCCTTGCAGCTTTCGGGCTCGAAGATACCGTTTTCTACACGCCACGCTTCCCACTCAGCCCACGCTTTGGTAGAGTTATCTATCTTCTGCCGAATCGAAGCATTCAGATCCCCGGGGGCATCCTGGGGCTGTGTAAAAGATAGATGCCCGCTATTTGTGCCTCCATCCTGGTTTAGGTTGTCGTTCTTGATTAACAATGCCCTAAGACCGAAAAGATCCGTGGCGTAAGCGACTACGCCCAATGCCAGAATCAGCGCCGCAGCCAAAGCAATGGAAATGATACGCTTTGTTCTCATTCGTACGATCCTTTCCGGGGTTTCCTGTATGACCTCGGGATGGAATACCATTGCTTCACTGATGAATCTGTCATCCATGCCGTTCAGTGCCAGGGAGATCAGGTCCCGTTTCATACAAGCAATCCCTCCTTCACAAGGTAGTGTTTGAGCTTTTCTCTGATACGGAAAAGGCGGACAGTCACACTGTTGGTTGTTGTGTTTGCCATTTTGGCAATGTCCTGCAGCGGATCGGAATACCAGTATCGACGCGTGAAGATGAATCGGTCAGTATAATTCAGCGTAGCAAGAAAAGAGTTAATGGCATCTGATAGCTCCTTTGCATCATACTCGTCTTCTATGCTTTTGCCATCTGAGAAGCAGTCTTCCAGTTCATCGAGAGCTACGTCATAATGGCTGTTTCGCTTCTCCGCTGTATTGGCGTGATATTTCATCGTAGCAAGGTTACGCGCGATCTTGCATACGAACGTCCGCAACGGTGATGGCCGGTTGGGCGGGATGGCTTTCCAGGTCCCGAGGTATGTATCGTTCACGCACTCCTCGGTATCCTGCTCATTTCCCAGAATGTTCCGCGCCACTCTTGCCACGGCGTTGCCGTGTTTTCTGGCAAGCTCGGTGATCGCCTGCTCTGAGCGCTCAAAAAACAGGTTGATGATCTCCGTGTCTGTCATATACTGTCACCTCTTTCCGCCTTCACCTATATACTAGGGATTTGCGTCGGATTATCAACAACTTTTTTTATCATTCCTGTTATAAGCACATTGGTGCTCAAACGCAACTTTTGGCCTGAGCAAAACACAAGGATGAATCGAACGTCTATTTATCATGAAGCGGGTTTAGGAAAGCTCAGTTGAAACAATACATATTAGTGTTTCTTCCATCGACAGTATATGCTATAATACTCCCGAAAAAGGGGGAATTACCGTGGGAAAGCTCATAAACAGTTCTGTTTACTCCTTAATAAGAGAAGAATACTCTGGCCGAAACATATCAGATGCATTTATCTTTCTAACCAAATATGTTATCAAGGAAAGAGGATATCGACCGTTCCGTATTCAAGAGATTTGTGATGACTTTGAAAAGCGGTGCGGTTTTTCAATTCCATACCATCCTATGACTGTTATTGTCACTCAACTTAAGAATCAAGGCTACTTGTGGGAGACAATGACAAACTCGTTTACCCCAGTAAAAGAAAAAATAGATCCAGATGTGCCTGATGATACATTTGAAAAGGAACAACACCTTCTGGATCGGCTTGTAAGTAGATATATATCATTTGCAAGAGCCTCGGGAATAGAGGTCACTAAAGACGATGCAGAGAAGACTATTGATGATTTTATTGGGTTAAATGGTATAGATTTATTACGTGGCATCCAGGACTATAGCGCTATAACTGACAACCCTTTGATGCGGCTCTTTTACGCCTTTTATTCATCTATTGAGAGTACTGATCCTTCCCTTGTAGAGTATATCGGTTCACTAATAGTTGGGAGAATACTAACCGATCTATTTATTAGTGGCCAGGACGATACTATTGGAACTACTAAAAGTAATGCCTCGGTATATTTGGATACGTCCGTCGTTTTTTCCCTTCTGGGGATTGACGAGATAGATCACTCAAAAGTATATGAGGACTTAATATCCGCGACTCAACAGCTCGGGATGAGAGTTAAAATTTTCAGACACACATACTCCGAACTGGTGACATTAATTCAAGGCAGCGAAGAATGGATAGGCAATCCGTTCTACGATCCGTTCTGTGCGACAGCTTCAACGCGTTTCTTTGTTAGCAATAACTACACCAGAGATGAAGTTGCCGAATTCGCAAGCAGTCTTGTCACCCGCCTTGGACGCTATCAGATAGAAATTGATGATATGGATTATCCGGGATTCAGTCCGAGGGGCGTAAAATCAGAAAAAGAATACTATGACTTAATTGTTGAAAAATATAGATCAAGAGATCCATCGTTTGATGAAGAGACTAAACAAAGAACTATTGATAAGGACGCCCGATCTCTATATTTTGTTGACCATCTAAACGCAGGAATCCGCGCTCCGTATATACAGTCTATTTCTAATATTTTTATCACCAGAAACAACTCCTTGGCTTCAATAGCGAGAGCCCTTGTACAGCAAAACACCTCCGAAATCCCTGACTGTGTAAATGATGTATACTGGGGAACTCTAATCTGGCTGAATAACCCTCAGCAACTTTTATCATCTACAAGAATTCGCGTTGCCGCAAACGCTTATGCTGCTTTCCTACCCTCAACACAACTAAAACGTAAACTAGTAGAATCAGCTGAAAAGCTTGCTGAAAAAGAAGAGATCAGTCCGGAGGAAGCATATTTTCTTAAGACAAGTAGTCTCGCTCAGCAGATCCTTATGGAAATGACAAAGGGCGATGATAAGTTCTTTACAGAAAGAACTACACTTGATATATTGACAAAAATTCGGGAGGATGCAAAGCTTCAAGGCCATTTGGAGGAGCGAGAGATTGCAAAGAAAGAAATAGCTGCCCTTCAAAGTAGCATCAAAACCCTCTCGGAAAAAATGAATCAATCCGAAGAACGACATCAAGAAGAAGTGACAGAATTGCGGCAAGCGCTTCATGACGCCGACGAAAGAGAGCGTAAACGTGATATTCGGGAATTAGAGAAAAAATGTAGCGATCTTTCGGACGCTCTATCTGAGCAACGCCGTGCAAAAGAACTGGCGGAGAAAAAGTTTAGGCATAACAATATCTGTATCACCTGTATTCTTGTATTGTTTGCTCTTGCCTCTATTTTGCTTACAGTAAAACTGTTTCAATTTGGGAATGCTCAAGGAAAGGACTACTTAACAGTTCTCTCCGTCATATTAAATATAGTTCTTTTTGCTGTTCCCATTAGTTTTCAGATTGTTGTGGGAAAACCACTTGACGCGCATAATTTCATCTCAAAATGGCTACAGAAGATGTTGAGCAAAAAGTACAAGAAATATGGGTATGACAAGGATGAAGAAGAAAGACTGCAAAATGAATACAACGAAGTAATGGGAACGCTTGACGAACTAAAAGAGCGTATATCAGAAAGAATACCTATAGGTGTATAAAATGAAGCCAGCTCATAACGGGCTGGCTTCATTTATTGATGACATGAAGCAATACTTCGCCTTTTTTCGTTTCATGATGAAACGGATTATCAATACTGCGGCAGACCATAGCCAAAGATAGGCGTAGAGATCAGATAATACCGGTTTTCTCTGCATTGGTCGTCTGTATTCCCCTCTATAGTATATATAAAGTCTCCGTCCACCTTTTCCACGATCCCAACGTGATTGGCTACTCCGTCACCCTCCCAGTCGAAAAAGATAATATCGCCGGGGATGGGTTTATAATCGCAATCCTGCCACTGGCAGCGTTCCCGAAACCAGTCGATGAACGGCAGAACGCCCTCCATCTTCGGCAGCACGCCGGAATCCAGATAGCCGCATTGGTCGGCGCACCAGCTCACGAACATAGCGCACCACTCCACCCGGTAATCCAGTCCCCACCAGCTCCAATAGGGCTCGCCGCCCACGCTGCCGATCTGTGACTGTGCCACGGCGACCATGGCAGCATTGCCCTCGCCCATGAAGGAGCGGCCTATAGGATAATACCGCAGAACGTGGGAGACATAGGCTTTATCGCCGTACCCGGTCCAACCCATACGCTCCACCATCATGTCCGAATACTCGATGGCGTTCAGTTCGGAATATCCGCCGTAGTTAGCCAGCGCCCAGGTGATATAACCGGAACCATAGTTGTAGCCCTGGAGCGCTAGAGAAATGCGCTCCAAGTCTATGGGGCTTTCCGCTTCGGCTAGCCCCAGCACATAGGCCAGACTTTGTACGCCCACGTCGATGGAGTATTCGGGATCGGTGATGGAGTTCGGCGCATGGGGATAGCGGGTATTGAAGCCGCTTTCGGAGCATTGCATGGGATCGGTTCCCTGCCCGCCGCTCTCCTGCATCATGACGGCTTTGATCATCTCCACGTATTCCGGGATGCCGTGCTCTGTCGCATAAAGCTGGATCATGGGAGTAAACGCCTCTACTTCCTCGCTCACAGGGACATAGCCGCTGCGGCTG
>ENA-ORSS01003853-ORSS01003853.1-human-gut-metagenome-genome-assembly--contig:-NODE-3853-length-11770-cov-3.008536_pt1 | contig 11770 bp, 11 predicted proteins | sample MGYA00241899_ERZ509162 | MGnify/ENA primary metagenome ERZ509162 (study PRJEB26280, sample SAMEA2338641) | human gut metagenome | biome: human gut; feature: human-associated habitat; material: faeces... | reverse complement strand
CGGGAGCTGAAGAACCACCGAGTTCTTCAACCTGAACATCATATGCTGTGCCGTTAACTGTAATTCTTAAATTCTTCATTTTTAGTATCCCCTTTTATTTTAACAAGTAATCATTTATCAGATAGTTGAATGCTTCTTTGAAAGTGTTGAAACACGCTTGCCCGAGAGCATATCAAGAGCAGAAATAAGAGTCTGACGGAGCTGAGCTTCTTCAACAATACCGTCAACATAGCCGTTCTGAGCGGCATTGTAAGCAGAAAGATTCTCGTCAGCAAACTTCTGAGCAACCTCAGCCTGCTTATCTGTGGCAACATTCATAACTTCGGGAGCCATAATGAATGCGGCAGCCTCAACATTAACAGGTGAAATAACTGCATCGGGAAGTGCGTAAACAACATCTGCATTAGCGCCTGTGCCTGCAAGAGCAACATAGCCTGAACCGATTGCCTTGCCTGTAACAACAGAAATCTTGACTGTTGTTGCCTCAGCATAAGCTGCTGATGCCTTTGTTGCCGACTTGATTGACTCAAAGCCCGGGCAGTTTACGAATGTTACAACAGGGAGTGAGAAAGCGTCGCAGAAACGAACAAACTTTGCTACCTTGTTTGCAGACTTGCAACCAAGCTCCTTGCCCTTTGTAACAACAATACCTACAACCTGACCGCCGAGTCTTGCAAAACGAACATTTGCTTCCTTGCCGTAATCATTGAAGAGCTTTACAATGCTGTTGCCGTCAACTGTTCTGCTGACTACACAACCGCAACCGTCCTCTGCCGGAGCTTCTTCAAATGACTGAGGAGCCATTGTGAGGTTATTTGACGGAAGATAAAGGATAAGTTCCTTTGCAGCCTTGATTGCCTTGTCTGCATCGTCACAAACGATTGAGGCAATACCGTTTTCAGCATTGTAAGCGGCATCGGAATGCTTGCCTGTTACCGAAAGTGAAAGCTGTGCGTCTTTGCTCATAATAACGATGTCTGCGCTTGCGGCGTTAAGAGCGTTTGTTCCGAGGCAAGTGCCGAGAACAACCGAGATCTGCGGTACAACGCCTGAAAGTGACGCAGCCGCATTGAGAACATCACCGCAACCTGCGAGAAGCTCTGTACCCTGATTAAGTCTGCCGCCAACGCTGTCATAGAAACCTACAACAGGAGCGCCTGTCTTGAGTGCAAGACCATACAGCTTTTTAAGCTTGGCAGCCTGTGCCTTACTCATGGCACCGCCGCAAATGTCGCTGTTCTGTGCAAACGCATAAACAGGCATACCTTCTACTGTTCCAAAGCCTGCAACAACCTCGGCAAAACCTTCACCGGATTTTGCAAAGGCATCAATTTCACAAAAGCTGTCTGCATCAAAAAACGCCGTAATTGTCTTATAAGCGGAAGTTGCAGCAATTTCAGCCTTTGCCTGATTGATCTTTTCAATACTCATCTTAAAATCCTCCAATACCATGTATTGAATATGCACGAAAACTGAGCGTGCATACTAATTTTCTACACAATACATTATACTCTATAATCTTCAAAAGTACAAGAAAAACACGCTGTACTATTTCAATTTTGAACACATTTAATAGTTATTACACCAAAACCGTAAATTTATTGTCGAATTAACGAATAGTTTTATTGACCGTTTCGGAAGTATTTTTCAAAAACGGAAAATTAAAGCTGTTTGCCGTTTAAAAACGGGTTTGCAAGCAGTTTTTTAACCTCTTGTTCGGTCAAATCTCTCCAGTCGCCCTGTTTGAGCATACCCATTTTTACTCCGCCGATCTGGGTGCGTTTGAGTCTTGCAACCTCAAGCCCGACAGCCTCGCACATTCTTCTGATTTCACGGTTCTTACCCTCATGAAGAATCATTTCAAGAACTACTCTGCCCTGCTCCTTGTGAATTACATGGACATATGCAGGAGCGGTTTTCCTGCCGTCAAGCTCAACACCTGTTTCAAGCTTTACAAGCTGATCCTCGTCAATTGACGGTCGAACGGTTACTCTGTAAATCTTGTAAACATTGTTTTTCGGGTGCATAACCTTGTTTGCAAAGTCACCGTCATTTGTAAAAACAAGCATACCCTCGCTGTCTTTGTCAAGTCTGCCGATCGGATAAACTCGCTCGCCGACATTCTCAACAAGCTGTGCAACACACTTTCTGCCACGCTCATCATTCATTGTGGTAATGAATCCACGGGGCTTGTTGAGCATAATATATCGGTAATTACCGCCCTTCGGCACAACAATTCTCTTGCCTCTTACAAACACCTTGTCTGTAGGAAGAACCTTATCGCCGAGAATTGCGGTTTTGCCGTTCACCTTGACATGACCGCCGAGAATAAGCTCCTCGGCTTTTCGCCTTGACGCAATACCACATTGCGCTATGAATTTCTGAAGTCTTATAGGTTCAATTTTAGCCATATGTAAATTCCTTTTTATTAAAATTTTCTGTATATTTAAGCTGTCACGAAAACAGATTTCCTATTGCCGAAAATATTGACACACTCTTTTTATCCGATTTAATCTTTTCGCCTGCAACAATGTTGCATTTATAAAGCAGCTTTCCGCCGAGTGTGTATTCAATTCTGCCAACCGATTCGTTCTTTTCAATCGGAGCATACAAAAAGCTGTCTATGAAAATTTTTTTCTTGATTTTATCGCAGTCCTCACGCTTTAAAACGATTGTGTTGTTCTTCTCACCTGTAACCGTCACGCTGTCCTTATCACCGCCCACGCACGGAATATCGGCACAAAAGTCAGCGTCTTTGCAGTCAACTCCCCTGTACTTTTCAAAAGCGTAATCATAAAGAGAAATATGGTCATTCCAATCGTTGCGGTCATTCAGAGTGACGCACACAAGCGTTACACCGTCTTTTTTTGCAGAGGAAACAAGGCACCGCCCTGCCGCCGTTGTATAGCCTGTTTTTCCGCCTGTACAGTAGGGATAAAGCGACAAAAGCATGTTATGATTTGCATATGCGGTTTTCTTTGATTTCGGTTCAAGAAATTCAACGGTCACGCTCTTCTTAGCCGTAAGATTTGCAAAATCGTCATTTTCAAGTGCATATGACATAAGCAGAGCCATATCCTTTGCACTTGAGTAATGGTTGTCATCGTCAAGTCCGCTCGGCGTTACAAAATTGGTATTCGTCATACCGATTTGCTTTGCCTTTTCATTCATTCGTTGTGAAAACTTTTCGGGACTGCCCGAAATCGTATATGCCGCCGCATTCGCCGCATCATTACCCGACGCCATCATCATTCCTGACGCAAGGTCCGAAAGTCGGACTTTTTCGCCGACTTTAAGATACATCGAACTGCCCTCGGCAACCATTTCCTGTTTGAAGGTTACTTCGCTGTTACAGGAAGCCGCCTCCTCAAGCGTTATGAGAGATGTCATAATCTTTGTGGTGCTCGCAGGCTTCATTCTTTCATCTGCATTTTTTGAGCAGATGACCGTATTGTTATCGGGACAATAAAGAACAAATGCCTGTGCAGAAGTTGTGGGAGGAGTATCCTCCGCAGTTTTTGCGCCCATAAGCACAAACGGCATAACAAAGCACACCGCAAGCGAGATTATTTTTTTCATAAGGACACCCCCTGCATAAATCTATGCCGAGGGGTGTTGCAATATTACGAATCAGCCGTCAATATCGTCCTGTGTGATTTCGGAAAAATCGTCTGCGGATTCGCTCTTATCCTTTTTGAAAACTCCCTTTACTTTTTTAAGAACATCGGGAATCATATTAACGAGCTTGTCGGCTGTACCTTCTTCCCTGTCAACGGAAACAAGCCTTACATCGCCCTGATAAACGGTAAGAAATGCAACAGGCTGAATTGTCACACCTGCACCGCTGCCGCCGCCAAAGCAGTCTTTGTTTTCCTTTTTGGTAGGCAGATCCGAACCGCCTGCCGCAAAGCCGTAGCTTACCTTTGAAACAGGAATGATAAGCGTGCCGTCAGGCGAAGTTATAGGCTCGCCGATAATAGTATTGACATCAATCATTTCCTTGATCTTTTCCATTGTGGTATCCATTAAACTGCCGATAGGATGTTCCATAGCCATTCTCCTTTTTCAACAATATTTATATCAATCATTTTTAACTTCTGCAAGAAGTTTAATCCCCTTGATTCCGTGCTTAACGGCAAGACCGATAAGTCGGAATGCGAAAATTCTTGCGGCAAAGTCAAAGTTAATTTCAGTTTCTGCTTTTTCCGAAAAATTCGGATTTATGTCAACTCCGTAGCCTTTGCATTTTACAACACGGACAATTGTGCCTACTGCCGGATAAACAACGGCACAGTATTTGCCGTATTTTATAGCCGTGTCAGCCGCATCGTCACCTGCAACGCTGATACTCAGCGACAATTTTTTAACCAGTATGTGGCTGAAAAAATCCTGCAATGCAGATACTGCAAGCTCTGCAACTTTTTTTATCATGTTCAAAAGCCACTCAATACCGTATTGTTTTATAAGGCTCGGCTTTTTTTCTGTCGCTTTTTTAGGTTGTTCGGTTTTCTGAGTTTGTTTTTTTGCTTTTTTCTTCTTCTTTTCCTTTTTGGGTTTTGCCGGCACAAGCTGAAGCTTTACAAATCCGATATACACGGCACACCAAAACTCCTCTTTATATGATGCACGCAAAGTAATCGGAATAAACATCACAAGCGCAATAAACAGCACAATTCCGAGTAGGATATATAGCCAAAGCAAAGGGAATTCCCCCTAAATTTTACTGCCTGTCAACAGGCTGATCGGCAAGCAAATCAATCTGCTCGTTGCCGTTTTCAGTCTTTTCCTGTTCTTCACCGTTTTCTTCGGACTCCTTGTCCTCATCACTCTCGGGGATCGGAGGAAGTTCGTCAAGACTTGAAATGTTAAAGCAACGCAAAAAGTTTTCGGTTGTGCCGTAAAGCAACGGTCTGCCGGGAAGCTCAAGTCTGCCCTTTTCTTCAACAAGTCCCTTTGTTGTCAAACTGCCGATTACACCACTGCAGTCAACACCACGCACCTGCTCAACAAAAGCCTTTGTAACAGGCTGATTGTACGCAACAACTGCAAGAACCTCAAGAGCCGCCTGTGAAAGCGGAGTGTTTCTTCTCAAGTCCATAACGGTACGAATCTGGGGAGCAAATTCCTTTTTTGAAACCATCTGACAGGAATTGTCAAGCAATATTATAGTTATGCCCCGTCCTGACGCCTCATAATCATCAATCAGTGCAGAAATATGCTCTTTAACCTTTTTTTCGGAAATTTCAAGTGTCTGCGCTATTCGGGAAAATTCAACCGACGCACCGTTTGCGAACAAAATCGCCTCAATCGCACCACGAATATTTTCAACAGCCATTACTGCACCTCCTCATTTTCATTGTTTTCGTCCTCGTCAACCTGCGGCAAAGGCATTGCGTTTTTATCCTCAATCATATGAACAACGGCATTTTCACCGCTGCCCTCAATTCTGATACGCTTGCCCTTTACCAGCTCCAGCGTTGCAAGAAATGTTGCCACAAGGTCGCTTTTGCCCTCGCACACCTCAAAAATTTCGTGATATTCAAGCCTTTTGCCGTGCCAAAGCCTTCTCATAAGATGGATAATCTTACTGTTTACCGACACGATTTTATGCGACACAATGCCCGAAAATGCGTCTTTTGACGGCGGAAGCTTACGCTTGCCTCGTCCGACTGCGCTGACATATGCCTTTGCGATATCCTCACTCGGATGAATTCGGTTATATGTCAGGTCAAATTCAACAGGAGATGCATCTCTGTAAAAGCTGTCAAAGTCATAAATATCGCCGAGTTTTGCCGCCATTTCACGGCAAACGGCATATTCAAGAAGCTGTCCCGAAAGTTCTTTCTTGAGTTCTTCAGCCTCTTCCTCATATTTTGGCAGGAGCATTACAGACTTGATATAAACAAGCCTTGACGCCATTGTCAGAAATTCCGATGCGATATCCATCTGATTTTCCTGCATCATATTAATCTGCTCCATGTACTGGTCTAGCAATTCGGAAATGCTGATGTCGTAAATATCTATTTTGTTTTTAGAAATCAGCGTCAGCAAAAGGTCAAGAGGCCCTTCAAATGCCGACAGCTTATATTGAAGTTGTTGTGTTTCCATAAATAAGTTTCAGTTATGATTTGATGTTACGAATGATTTTGAAATCAACCGACAAACGGCATATACGGCAGGCTTGCAAGCCAGCTGATGAAGTTAAGAATCTGATTGCTGAGCCAGTTAATCGGAGTGTTGAGAATTCCCACATAAAGGAGAACAAAAAGGCCGATGAAGAAATACATCTGATATCTGTAAAAGAATTCAACAGCCTTATCAGGTAAAAATACGAACAGAACCTTTGAGCCGTCAAGAGGCGGAATCGGGATAAGGTTGAACACAGCAAGTCCGACATTGCACGAAATGTAGAAGCTCAAGAATTGAACAACATATCCTCCGATTGTTGAAAGCGGAAAAGCACCCGTAAAAAGGATAATCGGATAGTAAATGAGGAGTCCGACAAAAGCCGCAACGATATTTGCAATCGGACCCATAATTGCGGTGATTGCCATACCGACCTTTGGATTTTTAAAATTCCTCGGATCAATCGGAACAGGCTTTGCCCAGCCGAATCCGAACAAAAGCATACACAAAGCACCCATAGGGTCAATGTGGCTGAGCGGATTAATCGAAAGTCTGCCTCTGCCCTTTACCGCCTTATCACCGAGAAGTGACGCAGTAAAAGCGTGCGCCCATTCATGGAACGGGAGAATTAAAAATATAATAACGAGTACAGCCAATATTTCGGCAATTACCGAGCCGAAATCAAGGTTGCCGTTTCTGATGCCGTTAAGTAATAATGAGAGCATAAGAGCCTCCTGAAATCTGAATTTTTAGGTAACAATCGTGTAACTATATTTATTCCTAATTATATAATATATCGTCAAAAATTACAAGAGCAAAAAACAAGTTAAGAAATTTTCAAAAAACACTTGCATTTTCTCTCATTTTCTGTTATTATAACAAAGTTAGAAATAGAATTAGTTTTCTTTAAGGAGGTGCAGACGCATGGCAAAATGTGAATTCTGCGGTAAGGATGTAAAGTTCGGTATTAAGGTATCTCACTCACACAGAAGATCAAACAGAACATGGAAGCCCAACGTACAGCGTGTTAAGGCTATTGTTGACGGTTCACCAAAGCGTGTATATGCTTGCACCCGTTGTTTGCGTTCAGGTAAGGTTACCAGAGCTAACTGATTTTACAGATTACGAAACAGCTCCACTATTAACGGTGGAGCTGTTTTTTGTATTTTTATCAGGATTTTAAACCTCAATCACAGCACAGAAAGAGGGCTGACCTTTGTTTGGTCAGCCCTCTTAATTATTAGTCTTTATCAGCCGTTAAAGGATTTCTTCCTTCTTACGAAGAACGAACATTACACAAGTTGAGCCGATGAGAAGAGAAAGGATTACAACTGCAAGAGGAGCTTCACCTGTCTGAACAGCAGCATTTGCATTGTTATTGTTGCCGTTGTCAGATGTATCCGGAGTGTCGGATGTTGAGCTGATTTTCTTTGTTACAGGCTGTGTTACAGATGTTGCATCCTGTGAAGTTACAGGAGCAATTGTATCCTTAGTTGATTCCTGCGTTTCCTCTGTAGCCTTAGTAGCCTCAGTAGATGACTCTGCGGTTGAAGGCTCGGCTGTTGTCGGTTCTGCATAGGTTGAAGGAGTAAGCTCAGTTGAAAGATCATTTTTTACTGCCGCAGCAACAGGAGCTTTCTTAACTACTTCTTTATCAACGAGAATAACTTCTTTTGAACCGTCAGTCATTTCTGTGTCCGGATTTACTTCCGAAACACGAAGCACCTCAACAACAAGGTCAACCGTCGTCGAAACAGGGGCAACCTTTGAAATGTCTTTAACATCAAAAACAACTGTTGCAAAAAGCGTCTTTTCGCTAAAGTCATAAAGACCGAGATTACTTGCACCGAATTTTACATAACCAACGCCTTCCGACTTATTCTTGAAGTTTACATATACACCTCTGCCGTCCATTGTCGGGCAAACCGACTTAGCAGTATTCACATCAGCAACCGAAAGGATTGAAGGGTCATAAGAAATGTGCCACTGCGTGTCAAGCACATTCTTTGGAGACTGCATAATATATGTAACCGTTACCTGATTTGTAACTGCATTATACTTTGCACTTGCCATTGGGAAGTAATTAGATGTTGCATTTACTGTAAGAGCAAGCGAAGATTCAGCAGATGATGTTGTACCCTCTGTTGCAGCGGGGGCATCAGTTGCAGACTCGGTTGTTGATTCGGCTGTTGTTTCCTCACCCGATGGATTGTACTCTGTCGGGAACACACCGTCTTTGCCGTAATAATCGCCGACCTTGAGGTCTGCCTTTTTAGGAGCATTGCCGTATTCACCGTTACCGTAGTAGTAGAACCACTCACCGGTAAAAATCAATTCATCCTTATCGTTCTCGGAAGTAAATTCAGGATTGATAATATAAATCATATTGTCAAAGCTTTCAACACCGTTGGGATAATAATCAGACTCGCCTTTATCATAACCCTTAAAATTAATATCGGTTGTTCGATAAGCAAGTTTATATTCAGGATTTGTCGGATCGTCTGTACCTTTAAGAGCGTTGTTCCAGATTACTTTATCAACATCGGTCGGTACATCAGAACAGTAAACATTTTTGATATCAGCATTGCGAGCTGAATAACCCGGCCACGCTGAAGGAGTATCCGAACCGTTTTCCCAATAAACACCTGCATCAGATGTATATTTGTTTTCCCAGTCATCAGGCTTACAGAAATATATATGGTAGGTTTCAGTGCCCTCAGAAGGCACATAACTGCCTTCATCGTCCGTATCGGCAGAAACGCTTATTGCAGCAACCACTATCATTGCCGCTGTGAGCATAACAGCCAATAAAAGACTGATAACTTTTTTGGACATTTGTATTTCCTCCTTATGAATTTCCGACACCATACTTGCATCTGTATGCTTATTATAGTATAAAACGCAGTAAAAATCAAGTGTTACAGGGAATTTTGAGCCTTAATCTCAATGTAATAACAACCAAATTTTTGTGTTAAATTCCACCAAGTTTGCATTTTATGGAATTTTGGCATATTTTCAACCGTAATTTCCGCTTATTCAGTCATACATAAGAGAACAAATAATAAACAGTAATGCAAAAATGCCCTCCAAAGCGGAGGGCATCAAATAATTATGTATAATTATTTAAGATTATTCAAATCTCTTGCGTGTGTAAAGAACTGCACCGCCTGCAACGAGGAGAACTGCGAGAACTGCAGCTGCTGTTGTAGCACCTGTCTGAACTGCGCTGTTGTCTGTGCTATTTGCTGTGTCAGCAGTTGAAACTGCATTTGCAGAAGATGTTGGGTTCTGACCTGCAGTAGGAACTGTGTTCTTTGTAGAATCTGTCTTGTTGTCATCTTTCTTGTCACTTGACGGAGCTGTTGTTGCAGCCTGATCAGGAGTGGCAGGTTTTGCATTCTTGTCTACTGTCTGAACAAGACCTGCTTCCTTAGCCATATCATAGTTAGGAAGTGAACCGTACTCGTACTTGCCTGTTTCTTCGTTAAGACCATAGTAGAAGTAGAACTCACCGGCATATGTTTCCTTACCTGTTACGCTTACAGAAGTGTTGGTAGGGTCTATAACATAAATCATGTTGGTGAGGTACATTGAGATACCCCAGTCAGGATCCTCAAAGAAGTTGTCAGCAAATTTACCGAGGAATGTCTTGTCATCACCGTCAAATGCTTCCTGAGCCTTTGCCCAGAATTCGCCGTCAAGCAAACTGTCATAATATTCATTGTCGCCTTCCGAATAGTACTGACAAGAAACATCGGCAGTCTGCTTAGCAGCCTTAAACTGATCCTCAGTAAACTCGTAAGTTACTTTACCTGTTGCGGCATCTTCTGTCCTTTGACCGCCGTTAAGGTAGTTGTTGAAATCAAGATTAGGAACATCTGTAGGAAGGTCAAGATAGAAGATGTTATTTTCAGCATTTTCAACCTGCATCTTATAACCCGGCCAAGCAGGACCTACTGACGTACCGTCAAGAGAGCCGCATGGATCTGAACCGTTCCACCAGTATGCACCTGCATCATGAGCATTGTACTTTTCACTCTTCCATGACTCAGGCATAAGGAAGTAAACTTTGTGTGTTTCTTTTACGCCCTCACTTGGGACATAACGACCGTCTGTATCAATAGCTGCGGAAACGCCGATTACACCTACAAGAGCAAGTGAAAGAACGAGAGCGCATGACACTATGATACTGATAAGTTTTTTTGACATTTGAATCTCCTCCAAAAAAATTTCCGATTTCTATCGGTATGGAATCATTATATAACAAAATTTTCAAAATTGCAATCTTTTTCAAAAAGCTTAAAACAAAAAAATACACAAAATTGCAATCGCAATTTTGTGTATTTAGCTTGTATTATAAAAAATTTTCCTATAAAAGATATTTATCTGTTTTATTTATCCGCATCTGCGTCGTCCGACATTCCGTTATTGTCCGCCGCTTTGTTCTTTTTTTCGTCCTTTTTCTTTACGAAAATAATTGCACCTGCGGCAATCAAAACAACAACAATTGCAATTATAATAATCAATGTCGTGTTTGAACCCGAACCGTTTGCAGAGCTCTCAACAACCTTTGTAACATCTACAACCTGACTATTCTGCTGAGTTGAGATGTACTTTTTCTCAACAACTACCGACTTATGGTCGTCTTTGTTAGGTGAGTTTTCCTCTCCCATTCCGTCAATGTAGTTTACAAAATCGCCCTGAATTTTTTCGGAATTTGCCGTATCATTATTTACTATCGGAACGGCACTATCCTCTACCTCTTTACCGTTCACCCAAAGCTTGCAGGTGATTTTATACGATTTGAGATATGTCATATCATCGCCGTACATATCCGAGATGAAATATGAAAGATCGGTTTTGCCTCCCTTGAGTACCTTGAATTCAGCAGAAACGAGAGCCTTGTCACCGTTAAGCTTTACGGGATTTTGAACATCTGTCCATGTAAAGGTGTAAAAATTCTTAAGTTTAGGATTGCCAATCGCATTTTTAAAGCTTTCACAGTTTATTGAATCGGCATTCAACTTCAAATATTCATCGTTGTAAAAGAAACTCATTGCAGCTCCGATTACTTCTTCTTTTGTATCGGTCATATAAATAGCATACTTAACCGTATCGCCGGCTTTAGCTGTTACGGAATCCTTTTCATCTGTTGAAATGCTGATTGTAAGGTCATCCTCGGCAGCACTTGCAGGAATACAGAATGCTGACACGGTAAGTACAGCCACGAAGAGAATTGAAAGCATATTTTTGATTTTTTTAGACATTTTTTTCATTCCTTTAGTTTGATATCCCTATTATATATCATTAAGTCTAAAATTTCAATCAATAATTTAAAATTCTCGGTGAAATTTATGTGAAAAGTAAATTAATTGCAGATTCACCTTTAAAGAAATGATATTTTAGAAATTATAATTCAAACTGATTTTCACAACATTACGATATAAAAAAACGCCCCTCGGAAAACCGAGAGGCGAAAAATTATTTTTTTAATCTGTCAACACCGTTAACAGTCTTACAATAGGAAATTCAATTACTTATTGAATCTCTTTCTTGTGAAGTAAACAACACCTGTTGCAGAAACAAGAGCTAAGAGGATAACTACTGCCATAGAAGCATTACCTGTCTGTACTGCGTTGCTGCT
>ENA-ORSS01003852-ORSS01003852.1-human-gut-metagenome-genome-assembly--contig:-NODE-3852-length-11780-cov-9.103539_pt1 | contig 11780 bp, 10 predicted proteins | sample MGYA00241899_ERZ509162 | MGnify/ENA primary metagenome ERZ509162 (study PRJEB26280, sample SAMEA2338641) | human gut metagenome | biome: human gut; feature: human-associated habitat; material: faeces... | reverse complement strand
CGGTGGTGCTCAAGGCGGTGCCGCCCAACTGCACGGTGGTCGGCAACCCCGGCCGCATCGTCCGCCGTGAGGGCGTCGCGCCGCAGATTGATCTGGATCATGTGCACCTGCCCGACCCGATTCGGGAGCACATCGTCGCGCTGGAGCGCCGGGTGAGCGAGCTGGAGGAACAAATGCATAACCATTACGGTACAACCGTATTCAAGGAGGAGATTCAAGATGATGCAGATTTATAACACGCAGACGCGCAGGAAAGAGGAGTTCAAGCCCATCGAGCCGGGCAAGGTGCGCATTTACTGCTGCGGCCCGACGGTCTACAACTATTTCCACATCGGCAATGCGCGCCCGTTCATCGTGTTCGACACGCTGCGCCGCTATCTGGAGCACAAGGGCTACGAGGTCAAGTACGTTCAGAATTTCACGGATATCGACGATAAGATGATCCGCCGCGCCAACGAAGAGGGCATCACCGTCAAGGAGCTGGGCGACCGCTTCATCAAGGAATACTACACCGACGCGGACGCGCTGGGCATCGAGCGCGCGACGGTGAACCCGCGCGCGACCGAGCACATCGCGGACATCATCGCGCTGATTGAAAAGCTGATCGACAAGGGGCTGGCCTACGCCTGCGACAACGGCGACGTGTACTATAACACGCAGGCGTTCCCCGGCTACGGTAAGCTCTGCGGCCAGAACCTCGAGGATTTGGAGAGCGGCGCGCGCATCGACGTTGACCCGAACAAGCGCCATCCGATGGATTTCGCCGTCTGGAAGGCGCAGAAGCCGGGCGAACCGGCGTGGGAATCCCCGTGGGGCATGGGGCGTCCGGGCTGGCACATCGAGTGCTCCGCGATGAGCATGAAGTACCTTGGCGAGACGCTGGATATCCACTGCGGCGGCAAGGATCTCGTCTTCCCGCATCACGAGAACGAGATCGCGCAGAGCGAGGGCGCGACGGGCAAGCCGTTCGTCCACTACTGGATGCACAACGGCTTCATCAATGTGGACAATCAGAAGATGTCCAAGAGCCTGCACAACTTCTTTACCGTGCGGGATGTAGCAAACCTCTACGGCTACGAGCCCATCCGCTACTTCATGCTGACCGCCGGCTACCGGATGCCCCTGAACTACACCGTAGACCTCATCGAGAGCTGCAAGAACAGTCTGGAGCGCCTGTACACCTGCCGCGAGAATCTGGACTTTGCCCTGAGCAAGACTGACTTCGGCACCGACGAGACCCTGAAGGAAAAGGCCGCCGAGGCACGCACCAAGTTCTGCACCGCCATGGACGACGACCTGAACACCCCGGATGCACTGGCCTCCGTGTTCGATCTGGTCAAGGAGATCAACACCCTGTCTGCTGCTTCCAGCAAGGCTGCACTGGAGACGGCTGCCGCCGCCTTTGACGAGATCACCGGTGTGCTGGGTCTGCTGTACAACCGCAAGAAGGACGAGGTGCCCGCCGAGGTGACCGCGCTGGTGGAAAAGCGCGCCGCCGCTAAGAAGGCCAAGGACTGGGCCACCGCCGACGCCATCCGCGCCGAGCTGACCGCCATGGGCTGGGCCGTCAAGGACACCGCCCAGGGTCCGCAGCTGAGCAAGCTGTAAGGCTTATCTTATAAACAAAAAGGGAGCGTTTCCGTGCAGGAAACGCTCCCTTTTTTGCAGGCTGAAAATGGATCACGGACGCCGGGTCACAGGAACCAGCGCTCCGAGAGGATCCACCAGATCCCCGGCAGGTTGATGGGGAACAGGTTGTAGAACAGATCGCGCAGGGCAGTGAACATGAAACAGACCTCCTTTCCAAAGATGATCAGGCAAAAAATGCCTTCAGCAGAAGCAGCAGCACTTTGAATAAATTCCCGGTGCCGAGCAGCTTATACAGCGAGACAAGAGTAGACAGCATGCGTTGTTTGCTCCTTTCCATGGGGTGGGGGCAGAAGAGTGCCTCCGCCCGCCTCATAGAAGATACGAACCGGCGGTGCCAAAAATTGCAAACAGGATGCTGGAATTTTTTCCCACAACGCAAAAAAGCGGCGGCACCCGCTGTGGATGCCGCCGCTTGCAGTGTGAGTTCTGGAAAAATGGCTCAGCGCTTCACGTTGAAGGCTGCCATGCCGGGGTACACGGCGCTGCCGCCCAGCTGCTCCTCGATGCGCAGCAGCTGGTTGTACTTGGCCACGCGCTCGGTGCGGCTGGGGGCACCGGTCTTGATCTGGCAGGTGTTCAGGGCAACGGCCAGGTCGGCAATGGTGGTGTCCTCGGTCTCGCCGGAGCGGTGGGAGCTGATGGCGTTGTAACCGGCCTTGTGCGCCATTTTGATGGCTTCCAAGGTCTCGGAGACAGAGCCGATCTGGTTCAGCTTGATCAGGATAGCGTTGCCCGCACCCAGCTGGATGCCCTTTGCCAGACGCTCGGTGTTGGTCACAAACAGGTCGTCACCCACCAGCTGTACCTTGCCGCCCAGCTCGCGGGTCATCTGCTGCCAGCCCTCCCAGTCCTCTTCGTCCAGACCGTCCTCGATGGAGATGATGGGGTACTTTTCCACAAGGCTCTTCCAGTGCGCGATCAGCTCGGCAGAGGTGAACTCGGTGCCCGCCTTGGGCAGCTTGTAGAAGCCCTTGCCCTTGGAGCTCTTCCACTCGGAGGCGGCGGCGTCCATTGCCAGCATAAAGTCCTTGCCCGGCAGATAGCCCGCCTTTTCAATGGCAGCCAGAATGGTCTCGATGGTCTCCTCATCGCTGGAAAGGTTGGGTGCAAAGCCGCCCTCATCGCCCACAGAGGTAGCCAGCCCCTTGGACTTCAGGATGCCAGCCAGCGCATGGAATACCTCGGCGCACCAACGCAGCGCTTCCTTAAAGGAAGGTGCGCCCACCGGCATGATCATAAACTCCTGTGTATCCACAGTATTCGTTGCGTGTGCGCCGCCGTTCAGGATGTTCATCATGGGCACAGGCAGGCGGTTGCCGTTTACGCCGCCCAGAAAACGGTACAGCGGCATCTCCAGCGAAGCGGCTGCTGCGCGGCAGGCTGCAATGGACACCGCCAGAATGGCGTTTGCGCCCAGATTGGATTTATCCTTGGTGCCATCGGCTTTGATCATGGCGGCGTCCACGGCGTAGATGTCGGAGGCATCCATGCCCACCACTGCGTCCGCAATGACCGTGTTGATGTTTTCCACCGCCTTGGTCACGCCCTTGCCCAGATAGCGGCTCTTGTCGCCGTCCCGCAGTTCCAGCGCCTCAAACTCGCCGGTGGATGCACCGGAAGGGGCGCAGCCGCGCGCCACGGTGCCGTCCGCCAGCGTGATCTCGGCTTCCACAGTGGGGTTGCCGCGGGAGTCCAGAATCTCGCGGCCAACAACAGATTCAATTTCCAGATAATTCATCTTGAAACCCTCCTGAATATCATTTTCTCTCCCATACTGCCCGGGCGGGCAGATGGGGAACTGCTCTATTTAGGTAGTTATATATAACTAACTACTAATATCCTACCACGCTTTGCGCCCCGGCGCAAGAGCCGGTGCACATGTTTGCAGACCTAAATTTTTAACGGGAACGCAAACCGCCGTGGAAAACCCGTTTACAGTCTGCCCCCTTGCGGCAGCGGGGATGCACTATGCCCGCCATGTAATTTTCGTATGGCATATATACCAAAAATTTTCTTTACTTTTTGGCGATTCGGTTCTATACTGGTTGCGGCGTTTACGCTGTTTTCCCATTTATAGTCGTTATAGAGGAGGATTTTTGCAATGAATAAGGATCTGACGGTGGGCAAGCCGTCACAGGTATTGTGGCAATTCTGTCTGCCCATGTTCGGCAGCATCATTTTCCAGCAGTTGTACAACATCGCGGATAGTCTGGTAGCGGGCAAGTTCATCGGTGAGAACGCGCTGGCTGCGGTGGGCAACAGCTACGAGATCACCCTGATCTTCATCGCCTTTGCCTTTGGCTGCAACATCGGCTGCTCGGTCATCGTGTCCCGCTACTTTGGCGCAAAGGAATACCGCGAGATGAAGACCTCGGTCTACACCTCCCTCATCGGCTCTGCCGTGCTGTGCGCCGTGCTGATGGGCATCGGTCTGTTTGGCTGCGACGCCCTGCTGGAGCTCATCAACACCCCGGAGGAGATCCTTGCAGATTCTGCGCTGTATCTGGACATCTACGTTCTGGGCCTGCCCTTCATGTTCTTCTACAACATTGCCACCGGCATCTTCTCTGCCCTTGGCGACAGCAAGACCCCCTTCTACTTCCTTGCAGTCTCTTCTTTGTCCAACATCGGCGTGGACATCCTGTTCGTAGCCGGTTTCAAGATGGGCATCGCCGGTGTGGCATGGGCTACCTTCCTGTGTCAGGGTGTCAGCTGCGTGCTGGCCATGGTGGTGGTGTTCCGCCGCATCCGCGCCTTCCACACCGAGGGTCATGTGCAGCTGTTCTCGTGGAATATGCTGGGCAAGGTGGCTGTGGTGGCTGTGCCCAGCATCCTGCAGCAGAGCTTTGTCTCGGTGGGCAACATCATCCTGCAGAGCATTATCAACACCTTTGGTGCCAGCGTCATTGCAGGCTACTCTGCCGCCGTCAAGCTGAACAACATGGTCATCACCTCCTTTACCACCCTGGGCAACGGCATCTCCAACTACACCTCCCAGAACATGGGTGCCGGCAAGATGGACCGCGTCAAGGAAGGCTTTGGCGCGGGCCGCAATCTGGTGTGGCTGTTGTGCGTGCCGCTGGTGGTGCTGTACTTCTTCTTTGGCCGCTTTTTGCTGCTGCTGTTCATGAACGACCCGCAGGGGCCCGCCATTGACACCGGTATGCTGTTCTTGCGCATCCTCTCCCCCTTCTACTTTGTGGTATCGGTCAAGCTGGTGGCAGACGGCATCCTGCGCGGCTGCGGCCTGATGGTGCGGTTCATGATCGCCACCTTCACCGACCTGATTTTGCGCGTGGGCATTGCCGCCGTGCTCAGCGCCACCGCGCTGGGCTCCACCGGCATCTGGATGGCATGGCCTGTGGGCTGGTGCATCGGTACAGCACTTTCCATGGTGTTCTACGTCACCGCCATCCGCAAGGCACTGGCAGAGCCGTTGGCTGTTGCCGAGGCCGAGGGACAGGCCGCCGAAGTCCGCGCCGAGGCCGAATTTGCCGCCGACGCCGAGATGGAGACCCTGTAACCATTTTGCAACTTGTGAATTTGTTTCATGTCACAGATAAACAAAATGAACAATTTGAAATAGTGCACAAAATCGTGCTTTAATTTTTGTATAAAGTATCAACAAAGCCGAGAAAATGCGCCCAAAAGTATGGACGGTTTGTGAATTGCGGATTTGAACCCAGATAGCTATAATAACAGACAAGAACAGAAGCAAGGCCGCTTTGGAGGGGAAGGGCCTTGCTTCCGTTTTTATCAATTTATCTTATAAAACACTCCGAAGGAGGAGATTTTTATGAAAAAGATGATCACTCGTCGTCAGTTCATGGCTGCTGCCGGTGTTGTTGCCGCAGCAAGTGCTCTGACTGCCTGCGGCGGTTCTTCCGCAAGCACGGCCGCTTCTTCTGCTGCTGGTTCCGCTGCTGCTTCCGGCAGCACCATCAAGGTGGGTGTGATGGGCCCCCTGACCGGTGACGCTTCCGTTTACGGTCAGGCTGTTGTAAACGGTGCCAGCCTGTACATGAAGCAGGTCAATGCCGATGGCGGTGTCAACGGCAAGCAGCTGGAGATCATCGCCATGGACGAGCAGGGCGATGAAACGCAGGCTGTGACCTGCTTTACCAAGATGGTGGATCAGGGCATCACCGCTCTGGTGGGCGATGTAACCACCGCTCCCACGCTGGCTGTTGCCGCCGAGAGCGCCGATTACAATATGCCTATGGTCACCGCTTCCGCTACTGCCGAGGCTGTTACCTACGATGCCGAGACCGACACCGTGAACGGGAATGTGTTCCGTGCCTGCTTCACCGACCCCTTCCAGGGCGTGAAGATGGCAGATTACGCTTACGAGAAGCTGGGCTACACCAAGGCAGCCGTCATCTTCCTGAAGGGCAAGGACTACAACGAGGGTCTGGCCGAGAACTTTGCCAAGGAGTTTGAGGCAAAGGGCGGCACCGTCGTGGATCAGGAGAGCTACTCTGAGGGCGACGTGGACTTCAAGACCCAGCTGACCAGCATCCTTGGCAAGAACCCCGAGATGGTGTTCTGCCCCAACTACTATCAGGAAGTGGGTCAGATCCTGGCTCAGGCTGAGAGCATCGGCCTGAACGTTCCCTTCCTCGGCGGCGATGGCTGGGATGGTCTGGAGGGCTACGCCACCGCCGACCAGCTGAAGGACTCCTACTTCTGCGCCTGCTACGCTAAGGGCTCCAGCACCGCGTTTGAGGATGCCTACAAGGCCGAGTACGGCGAGGCCTACCCCAACGGCTTTGCACCCTTGGGTTACGATGCTGCCATGACCGTTGTGTACGGCATCAAGGCTGCCGAGGAGCAGGGTCTCGAGGCCGGCTCCGACGAGTACAAGCAGGCCGTCATCGATGCCATTGCCGGCGGCACCATCGAGGGCATCACCGGCACCTTTACCTTCGACGAGCACCACAACCCCGTCAAGAGTACTGCCATCCTGACCTATGTGGACGGCAAGCCCGAGCTGAAGGAAATGTTCTGATCCGCGCTGTTCCATCCACCGGTGATGGAGCCGCCCGCACAGAGCAAACCCCATGATTTTTTGGAGAACGCCGGAACAGCTTTTTTCTGGTCAGGCGTTCTCCGTTTTTTATATCAAAAAGTGTAAACGCCGCAAAGAAAGGAAGTATCCAACCATGACAGTGTTCTTTAGCCAGCTGATCAACGGCTTGTCCCTTGGCAGCATCTATGCACTGATCGCACTGGGCTACAGCATGGTGTACGGCATTATCCTGCTGCTGAACTTTGCCCACGGCGATGTCATCATGGTGGGCGCATACATGTCGTGGTTCGTCATGAACCAGCTGGGTCTTGGCCCGGTCACCGCTGTGTGCGCCACCATCATCACCTGTACGCTGCTGGGCGTAGTGATCGAAAAGATCGCCTACACCCCCCTGCGCAGCGCACCCCGCATCTCGCTGCTGATCACCGCCATTGGTGTCTCCTTCTTTCTGGAGTACACCGCAGAGCTGATCATGGGCTCGGGTGCAAAGGTGATCCCCGCCTACTACACCAACCAGACCTTCCGTCTGGGCAAGGTGCCGCTGGGCCTTACCTCGATCATCACGCTGGTGGTCACCGTGCTGTCCATGCTGGTGCTCACCTTTCTGGTGCAAAAGACTAAGCTCGGCAAGGCCATGCGCGCCGTTTCGGAGGATATGGATGCTGCCCGCCTGATGGGCATCAACGTCAACAGCACCATCTCCTTTACCTTTGCCGTGGGCTCGGCGCTGGCGGGCATCGGCAGCGTGCTGTACTGCTGCTCCTACCCGCAGGCCACCCCCACCATGGGCTCCATGCTGGGTCTGAAGGCCTTCGTCGCCGCCGTGCTGGGCGGCATCGGCTCCATCCCGGGTGCCATGGTCGGCGGCATTGCCATCGGCCTGTGCGAGTGCTTTGTTTCCGCCATCGGCCTTTCCGCATGGAAGGACGCTGTTACGTTTGCAATTCTGATCATCGTGCTGCTGGTCAAGCCCACGGGCTTCCTTGGCCGCAAGGTGCAGGAAAAGGTGTAAGGGGGCATAACGATGAATACCAAACGCAAGACCCTCAAAATGCCCGTGCGCTACCTGATGAATCTGGTGCTGGTGGGGCTGCTGTTCGTGGGGCTTTCCTATGTGACCGGCAATATGCTGTCCACCTACCAGAATAAGGTGCTGCTGACCGTGGGCATCAATATCATTCTGGCCGTCTCGCTGAACGTTGCCACCGGTTATCTGGGGCAGCTGCCGCTGGGTCACGCCGGTTTTATGGCAGTAGGTGCCTACGCCTGCGCCCTGTTCACCAAATCCTCCAATCTGCCCAAAGGCGTGGCCTTTGCCATCGGTCTGGTGCTGGCATGGGTGATTGCCGGGCTGTTCGGGGTGCTTATCGGTATCCCTGCCCTGCGCCTGACCGGCGACTATCTGGCCATCCTGACGCTGGGCTTTGGCGAGATCATCCGCATCACCTTGAACAACATCGATGATGTGCTGGGCTTCAAGCTGTTCTACGGCTCCAAAGGCCTGAAGAACATCCCCAAGTATTCCAACTTTACCAACGTGTTCCTGTGCGTGGTCATCACCTGCTTTTTGATCCACGCCATGATGAAGAGCCGCCACGGCCGCGCCGTGCTGGCCATCCGCGACAACGAGATCGCCGCCGAGAGCTGCGGCATCCAGACCACCTATTATAAGGTGATGGCCTTTGCCTTCTCCGCTGCCTTCGCAGGCTTGGCGGGCGGCCTGTACGCCTGCTACATCGGCGTGCTGAACCCCTCCACCTTCGGCTTTATGAAGTCCATTGAGATCCTTGTCATGGTGGTTCTGGGCGGCATGGGCTCCATGCTGGGCTCCATTCTGTCCGCTACCGTGCTGACCATCCTGCCCGAGGCTACCCGCAGCTTTGAGAGCTACCGCATGGTGGTCTATTCGCTGGTGCTGGTGCTGATGATGATCTTCCGCCCGGGCGGACTGCTGGGCAGCTACGATTTCTCCCTGAGCCGCATCGTGGAAAAGGCCATGAATGGCGAACTGTTCCGCAAACATACCAAAAAGGAGGCCGCTGACCATGAGTGAGTTCAAGACCAGACTGCACAGTGTGCCCTCCGGCGGTTTTCTGACCGACCGCGACAAGGACAAAAAGCCCATTCTGGACGTGCGTGAGCTGGGTATCGACTTCGGCGGTCTGACCGCTGTGGACAACTTTAACCTGATGATCGGCCGCAACGAGATCGCCGGTCTGATCGGCCCCAACGGCGCAGGCAAGACCACCGTGTTCAACCTGCTCACCAACGTCTACCAGCCCACCCGCGGCTCCATCCTGATCGACGGGATGCCCACCGCCGGAAAAAAGACCTATCAGGTCAACCGCATGGGCGTGGCGCGCACCTTCCAGAACATCCGCCTGTTCAAGGAGCTGAGCGTCATCGACAACATCAAGGTGGGCCTGCACGAGTCCATGAAGTATAATCTGGCCTCCTCCCTGCTGCGGATGCCGAACTACTGGAAAGAGGAAAAGCAGTGCACTGAGCGTGCGCTGGAACTGCTGGACATCTTCCACATGGCAGACCTTGCCAACGCGCAGGCCGGCAGCCTGCCCTACGGCGCACAGCGCCGGTTGGAGATCATGCGCGCACTGGCCACCAGCCCGAAGCTTCTGCTGCTGGACGAGCCTGCCGCCGGTATGAACCCCTCCGAGACGGCCGAGCTGACCGAGACCATCCGCCGCATCCGCGACGAGTTCAACATTGCCGTGCTGCTCATCGAGCACGACATGAGCCTTGTCATGGGCATCTGCGAGGGCATTGCGGTGCTGAACTTCGGCCGCATCATCGCCAAGGGCACCCCGGACGAGATCCGCGATAACCCGCAGGTCATCGAGGCCTATCTGGGCAAAAAGGAGGGCTGAGCCATGGCTGATACATTACTGAAGGTGGACGGCATCAACGTCTACTATGGCAACATCCACGCCGTAAAGGATATCTCCTTCACCGTCAACGCGGGCGAGATCGTCACCCTGATCGGTGCAAACGGCGCGGGCAAATCCACCACCCTGAAAACCATTTCCGGCCTGCTGAAGCCCCGCACCGGCGATGTGCTGTACAAGGGCAAGAGCATCAAGGGCGTGCGCGCCCACAAGATCGTGGAAAGCGGCCTTGCACAGGTACCGGAGGGACGCCATGTGTTTTTGCACATGACAGTGGACGAGAACCTTGATATGGGCGCTTACACCCAGCCCGCTTCCACCATCGCCGCCAACAAGGAAAAGGTGTTCACCCTGTTCCCCCGCCTGAAGGAGCGCCGCAAACAGCTGGCGGGCACCATGTCCGGCGGCGAGCAGCAGATGCTGGCCATGGGGCGTGCGCTCATGAGCAACGCCTCCATGCTGATGCTGGACGAGCCTTCTATGGGTCTTTCGCCGCTGCTGGTGCAGGAGATCTTTGACATCATCCGCGACATCCACAAGGAGGGCATGACCATCCTGCTGGTGGAGCAGAACGCACAGATGGCGCTTTCGGTGGCTGACCGCGCCTATGTGCTGGAGACCGGCCGCGTGGTCATGGACGGCACCGGTGCCGAGCTGCTGACCAACGAGCGCGTCCGCAACGCCTATCTGGGCGGGTAAACGGAAAAATAGTTTGATTTGCAGTTCCGAAACGCCCAAGGGCGTTTCGGAACTGCTTTTTCCTGCTATCACTTTACTTTCGTAAAAAATTGTGCCATAATGAGTGCAGTATTCCGGCTTTGCAAAAGCCACGCCCCGGCTCGGGAAAGCGGGGCGCAAACCACACAGAATGAGGGGTAAACGTTATGAGCAAGATCATCATCCCGGCAAACTACACACCCGCGCTGAACCTGTACGACACCCAGCGCGCCATCGGCACGGTGAAGCGGCTGTTCGCCGATACCCTGTGCGCCACGCTGAACCTGTACCGCGTGTCCGCACCGCTGTTTCTGGAGGCTTCCACCGGCCTGAACGATGACCTGAACGGCGTGGAGCGCAAGGTGACCTTTGACATCAAGGACAGCGGCACCGAGGCACAGGTGGTGCAGTCGCTGGCAAAGTGGAAGCGGCAGGCGCTGAAGGACTACGATTTCCGCGTGGGCAAGGGTCTGTACTGCGACATGAACGCCATCCGCCGGGACGAGGAACTGGATAACCTCCACTCGGTCTATGTGGACCAGTGGGACTGGGAAAAGATCATCACGGTGGAGGACCGCAACGAGACCTACCTGAAAAACGTGGTGCGCTGCATCGTGTCTGCGGTGTGCGCCACCGAGATGAACCTGCACGCCATGTTCCCCCAGCTGCAGGATCTGCCCCTGCACACCCCCAACGTGACCTTTGTCACCACACAGGAGCTGGAGGATAAGTACCCCGATCTGACCCCGAAGGAGCGCGAGAACGCCTTTGTCAAGGAGAACGGCACCACCTTCCTGATGAAGATCGGCGCACCCCTGCGCAGCGGCAAGCCCCACGACGGCCGCGCCCCGGACTATGACGATTGGGATCTGAACGGCGACCTGCTGTTCTGGAACGACCCGCTGCAGTGCAGCTACGAGCTGAGCAGCATGGGCATCCGCGTCAGCCCGGAGAGCATGGATAAGCAGCTGACCATGGCGGGCTGCGATGACCGCCGCACCCTGCCCTTCCACAAGGCAGTGCTGGCTGGCGAGCTGCCCTACACCATCGGCGGCGGCATCGGCCAGAGCCGTCTGTGCATGCTGCTGCTGGGCAGCGCCCACATCGGTGAGGTGCAGGCAAGCGTCTGGGACAACGCCACCCGCGAAGCCTGCGAGAAGGCAGGCATCCCGCTGCTGTAAGACTGTATACAAAAAGGACTTCTGCATCCGCAGCAGTCCTTTTTCTTATGTCCTGAATTCCAGACCAACCTTGCTTTTTCTTCCGTTTCCGCCCAGCCACCAGAGCAGGAAGGCGTACAGCAGGTTCGTGACGAGGATGATGGTAAACCACATCAGCGTCTCCTGAATGGTCTGGTCGTATACCCGCATAAAGGGGTAGGGGCCGTCGATGGTTCCTGTAATATTGCCGTGCAGATCATACAGACCGTATAGGATCGTCGGTACCAGCGCCCACCAGACCTGCCGCAGCGGCAGGCGGGG
>ENA-ORSS01003829-ORSS01003829.1-human-gut-metagenome-genome-assembly--contig:-NODE-3829-length-11830-cov-5.170276_pt1 | contig 11830 bp, 7 predicted proteins | sample MGYA00241899_ERZ509162 | MGnify/ENA primary metagenome ERZ509162 (study PRJEB26280, sample SAMEA2338641) | human gut metagenome | biome: human gut; feature: human-associated habitat; material: faeces... | reverse complement strand
TATCGGCTTCTCTATGTAGCGGTGCTTCTTGTCGCTCCGGTGCTTACGCTTGATCTTGTGTGGAAGGTGGCGGATATACTGAACGCGTTGATGGCGATACCGAACCTGACCGCAGTGCTGCTCCTTTCTCCGGTTATCGTAAAAGAGACGAAAAAATATATTAAAAATCTGGATGCGGTAGATCATACGCCGATTCCGGTCGTAAAAACAGGAAGAGGAAAAAGAAGATAGAAACACGAAACGAAAAGCGGAAAACTGCCGTACGGAATAAAGAAACGAAAAAGAGAAATATAGAATGAAAAACAAAAGCAGGGAGAGGAAAATATGATCGCAATTATAGACTATGACGCAGGAAATATTAAAAGTGTGGAAAAAGCGCTCTTAAGTCTCGGACAGGAAGTGACAGTTACGGCGAAACAAGATGAAATACTGGGCGCGGATAAGATTGTTTTACCGGGGGTAGGCGCGTTTGGAGACGCTATGGAGAATCTGAGAAAGCGACAACTTGACGCTGTGATCCGGGAAGCAGTGGAAAAGGAAATTCCGTTTCTGGGGATATGCCTTGGACTTCAGGTGTTGTTTGAACAAAGCGAAGAAGCGCCGGGGGTGGAAGGACTTGGGATTTTAAAAGGAAAGATATGCAGGATCCCGAATGCAGAAGGATTAAAAATTCCGCATATGGGGTGGAATTCTCTGCATTTAGAGAATAACGGAAGGCTGTTCAAAGGGATAGAAGATGATCCGTATGTTTATTTTGTGCATTCTTATTATTTGAAAGCAGAGGATGAGCAAATAGTGAAAGCTTCCGCTGAATATGGTGTACATATCCATGCGTCGGTAGAACAAAAAAATGTTTTTGCGTGTCAGTTTCATCCGGAAAAGAGCAGTACGGCGGGACTTCGGATATTGAAAAATTTCGTGGGATTATAAGAGGTGAATGTGATGTTTACAAAGAGAATTATTCCCTGTCTGGATGTAAAAGACGGACGGGTCGTAAAAGGAGTCAACTTTGTAGGTTTGAAAGATGCCGGAGACCCGGTGGAGATTGCAAAAGCGTACGACAAGGCAGGAGCCGATGAAGTTGTGTTCCTCGACATCACCGCCTCCTCCGACCAGAGAGGAACGGTCATCGATATGGTGCGCAAAGTAGCAGCAAACGTCTTCATCCCATTCACCGTCGGCGGCGGAATCCGTACCGTAGACGATTTCAAGATGCTGCTCCGCGAGGGAGCCGACAAAATTTCGATCAACTCCTCCGCAATCAACAATCCGCAGCTGATCCACGATGCGGCGCAGAAATTTGGCAGCCAGTGCGTGGTCGTTGCGATCGATGCGAAGAAGAGAGCTGACGGAAGCGGCTGGAATATCTACAAAAACGGCGGCCGGATCGATGTCGGTATCGACGCCGTCGAGTGGGCGAAAAAAGCCGAGAGCCTCGGAGCCGGAGAAATTCTGCTCACCAGCATGGACTGCGACGGAACAAAGGCGGGATACGATATCGAGCTGACAAGAACGATCGCAGAGAGCGTCGGTATCCCGGTCATCGCATCCGGCGGCGCAGGAACGCTGGAGCATTTTTATGATGCCTTAACCGAAGGAAAAGCCGATGCAGCCCTCGCCGCATCCCTGTTCCACTACAAAGAACTGGAAATTCGTGAAGTCAAAGAATATCTGGCAGGCCGTAATGTGCCGGTCCGCCTGTAAAAGGAGGTAGAAAACGATATGCCGCCTCTTAGCGGAAGCTGGGCCAATGCCCTGAAAGGAGAATTCTCCAAAGACTACTATAAAAAACTGTTTCAGACGGTGGGAGCGGAGTACAAAACCCACACGATTTACCCGCCGGCTGATGATATTTTCAATGCGTTCCACTTTACCCCGCTTGAGCAGGTAAAAGTGGTCATCCTGGGCCAGGATCCGTACCATGAGCCGGGACAGGCGCACGGGCTCTGCTTTTCTGTAAAACCAGAGGTAAGTATTCCGCCGTCCCTGGTCAACATTTACAAGGAACTTGAGGACGATCTGGGATGCTATATCCCGAACAACGGATATCTCGAAAAATGGGCACGGCAGGGTGTTTTAATGCTGAATACAGTGCTGACTGTACGTGCACATCAGGCAAATTCCCACAAGGAAATCGGCTGGGAGCAGTTCACCGACGCGGCAATCAAAGTGCTCGCCGAGCAGGACCGCCCGATGGTATTTATACTCTGGGGAAGACCGGCACAGCGCAAAAAAGAGATGATCCACAATCCGAAGCATCTGGTGCTGATGTCCGCTCATCCGAGCCCGCTTTCTGCATACCGCGGATTTTTCGGCAGCCACCCGTTTTCCAGAACGAATGAATATCTGGAGGAAAACGGTCTTGCGCCGATTGACTGGCAGATCGAAAATGTAATCCGGGGAGCGAAAGAATGAGTAAAAAGAAAAATACGTTACTGAGAAATACTTCTATTTTAATGGCCGCAACGATTATCTCGCGTGTGATCGGCCTGCTGTACCGGTCACCGCTCGGCGAAACCATTGGAAATGAGGGACTTGGCTATTACAGTACAGCGAGCAATCTGTACACGATCCTGCTGCTGATCTCGTCCTACAGTATTCCGATGGCAGTGTCGAAAATCGTATCCGAGCGCCTGGCCTTAAAAGAGTACCGCAACGCACACCGCGTCTTCCACGGTGCCCTGATTTATGCGGTAATTGTCGGCGGAATCGCTGCACTGGTGGCATTTTTCGGCGGAAAATTCCTTCTGCCGTATAACCAGCAGAATGCACTCCTTGCCTTACGCGTACTGGCGCCGACCATCTTTTTCTCGGCTGTTCTCGGCGTTCTGCGTGGTTACTTCCAGGCCCACAGCACGATGATGCCGACCTCGATCTCACAGATCATCGAGCAGGTATTCAACGCCGCATTCAGTATTGGCGCCGCCTGGTTCTTCATCCAGCAGTTCGCGACAAACGATACCGAACATGCCAAATTCGGTGCCGCCGGCGGAACCCTCGGAACAGGAGCCGGTGTCCTGGCAGGCCTCTGCTTTATGCTGATCGTTTACGGCGTAAACCGGAAAACAATTCTGCGGAAAGCTGCCAAAGACACACATCACCGTGAAGAATCCTACCGTGAAATTTTCCAGGTCCTTTTCCTGATGGTAACGCCGGTCATCTTTACGACCTTTATTTACAACTGCAACGCTTACCTGGACAACTACCTGTTCTTCACCATCCTCGGATGGCACGGTGAAAACCAGAAAGCACTGAACGCTGCATACGGAGAGTTCTCCAACTACTACGTCACCCTGATCAACGTTCCGCTTGCCATGGCAAGTGCATCTGCATCCGCCATGATGCCGGAGGTGTCCTCCTGCTATGCAACCGGTGACCTTGATGAGGCAAACGACAAAATCCTCGAGACCATCCGCCTGACGATGTTCATCTCCATCCCGGCAGCCGTCGGCCTTGGCGTACTCGCATTCCCGATCACAGGAGTCCTGTTCCCGTCAAGCTCCAGCCTTTCCGGAAAACTGCTGATGATGGGCGCCGTTTCGGTCGTATTCTCGGCCCTGTCCACCATCACCAACAGCGTCCTGCAGTCCATCGGCCAGCAGAAAAAAGCCCTGCATAACGCAGCCATTTCCCTCGGAATGGACCTCATCGTCCTGGCTCTGATCCTCGCAGTCTTCCCGAAGACAAACATCTATGCCGTTGTCTTCGCAGGAATCCTGTTCTCGCTGAGCATGTGCGTATTGAATAACCTTTCGATCCGCAAACACCTGAACTTCCGCAACGAGTTCAAAAACACCTACGTAAAACCATTGATCGCAGCCGCCATCATGGGAGTCGTAACCTGGGTTGTTTACTACGGCCTCTTTGCCATCACCAAACGCCCGTCCATCAGCATGCTGATCGCGATTCTGATCGCCATTGTCGTCTACCTGATCGCCTTCGTCGTCGTAACCGGCACAACCGAAGCCGAAATGCGCCGCATGCCAATGGGAACCAAACTGGTAAAAGTTCTGCGTATTCTGCGGATTTACCGTTAAAAACAACAAAACAAAAGCAAAACGAATCCCCGGCCGGAAAGCCTTGATAACAGCTTTCCGGCCGGGGATTTATTTTGATGTTCAGAAAATATATTATGTAATTTTACGCGTCTTTCTCGCCATTTGGCTCCTGCTTCAGGTTCTTATTCGCAGTAGAAAGCATCAGCTTAATACGATTGAGCTGGTTAACCTCCGAAGCGCCCGGATCGTAGTCAACCGCCACAATATTCGCCTTTGGATACTCCTTGCGGATCGCCTTAATAACACCCTTGCCGACAATATGGTTCGGCAGGCACGCGAACGGCTGGATGCAGACGATATTGTAAACATCGCTGTGGATCAGCTCCATCATCTCGCCGGTCAGGAACCATCCCTCACCAGTCTGGTTGCCGCAGGAGACGATCGGAGAAGCATATTTGGCCAGATCCCGTACGTCAGCCGGCGGATCAAAATGCTCACTCTTCTTGAACTCTGCAACAGCCGCACTCCGCAGCCAGTTGATCAGCTTGATACCCGTATTTCCGAGCATCGAAGAACTCTTCTTGAAGCCAAGGTGCTCCACCTTGAAATTCGTATTGTAGAAGCAGTAGCAGAAGAAATCAATCAGATCCGGCACAACCGGCTCCGCACCTTCACTTTCGAGCAGCTCCGCCAGATGGTTATTCGCCGCCGGAAGGAACTTAACGAGAATCTCGCCGACAATACCAACACGAGGTTTCTTCTCATCCGTAATCGGAATATGGTCAAAGTCGCGGATCATCGTGCGGCAGATCTGTTTAAAGCGGGTATGGCTTAAATGTTTTGCCGAAACAAAATCAATACAGATCTTCTCCCATTTCTTGTGAATCCGGTCTGTCGTGCCCTTTTTCTGCTCATAAGGACGCATCCGGTAAATACATTTCATCATGATATCGCCGAATTCTGCTGCATAGCAGAGACGAATCGCAAGATCCGGCGTGATCTTGAAGCCCGGATTTTCCTCCAGACCGCTCAAGTTAATCGAGATGACCGGAATCTGCGTCATATCGGCCTTCTCCAGCGCACGGCGGATAAATCCGATGTAGTTCGAAGCACGGCAGCCGCCGCCGGTCTGGCTCATGATGACAGCCACTTTGTTCAGGTCATACTTGCCGGAGAGCAGCGCCTGCATAATCTGTCCGACTACCATCAGAGACGGATAGCAGGCATCATTGTTGACGTATTTCAGTCCGACATCAACCGCCTCTTTGTTGTCGTTCGGAAGCACTTCCAGATTGTATCCGGCTGCGTTGAACGCCGGCTGCAGAAGCGAAAAGTGGATCGGTGACATCTGCGGGCAGAGGATGGTGTAGTCCTTCCGCATTTCTTTCGTGAAGACCGGTTTCTGGATCGAGGACGGAAGAATCTCGCGTACCGCCTGTTTCCGGTCATGTGCACGGAGGGCAGCGAGCAGAGAGCGGACACGGATTCTGGCAGCGCCGAGGTTGTTGACCTCATCGATCTTCAGGCAGGTATAAATCTTGCCGCTTCTGGTCAGAATCTCATAAACCTCATCGGTGGTAACGGCGTCGAGACCGCAGCCGAACGAGTTCAGCTGAATCAGGTCAAGATCGTCGCGTGTCTTTACATAGTTTGCAGCTGCATACAGACGGGTGTGGTACATCCACTGGTCATTGACACGGAGCGGACGCTCGAGCGGTGCCAGATGGGAAACAGAGTCCTCCGTCAGCACGCACAGTCCGTAGGAGTTGATCATATCCGGGATACCGTGATGGATTTCCGGATCGATGTGGTATGGACGGCCGGCAAGCACGATGCCTCTGCGGCCGGTTTCTTTCATATACTGAAGCGTTTCCTCGCCTTTTTTCTGCATATCGCGTCTTGCAGCGCCAAGCTCTTCCCATCCGGCATGAACAGCAGCACGGACTTCATCCTCCGGCAGACCGGAGAACTCTTTGACAAGACCATCGGCAAGCACCTTTTCACTCGTAAACGCAAGGAACGGATTGCGGAACGTAATGGAATCGTCCTGCAGCTCGTCCACGTTGTTTTTGATATTTTCCGCATACGAGGTAACGATCGGGCAGTTGTAGTGGTTGATGGCTTCCGGGAACTCGGTGCGCTCGTACGGGATACACGGGTAGAAGATGAACTTCACACCGTGGCGTAAGAGCCAGGTCACATGGCCGTGCGCCAGTTTGGCCGGATAGCACTCGGATTCACTTGGAATCGACTCAATACCGAGCTCGTAGATCTTGCGGCTCGAGGTCGGAGAGAGTACCACGCGGTATTTCAGCTGCGTAAAGAAGGTGTACCAGAATGGATAATTCTCAAACATATTGAGGACTCTCGGAATGCCGACCTCTCCGCGGATCGCTTCATCCTGCGGCAGCGGCTGGTAGCCGAAGATCCGTTTGTATTTGTATTCGAACAGGTTCGGAATATGATCTTTGTTTTTCTCTTTTCCGATACCGCGCTCGCAGCGGTTTCCGCTGATGTACTGACGGCCGCCGGAGAATTTGTTGATGGTCAGACGGCAGCTGTTCGTACATCCCTTACAGTTTGCCATCGTGGTCGAATATTTCAGCTCGTTGATCTTTTCAATGGAGAGCATCGTGGTCTCCTGATCGGCGGAGTAGCGCTCTCTTGCGATCAGCGCCGCACCGAACGCACCCATGATGCCGGCGATGTCCGGGCGGATGGCTTCGCAGTTGGCGATCCGCTCAAAGCTTCGGAGAACAGCGTCGTTGTAGAACGTACCGCCCTGTACGACGATGTGGCGTCCAAGCTCGGTGGCATCCGAAACTTTAATTACCTTATATAATGCGTTTTTAATAACGGAGCAGGCAAGTCCGGCAGAAATATCGGCGACGGATGCGCCCTCTTTCTGCGCCTGTTTTACCTTGGAATTCATAAATACGGTACAGCGGGTACCAAGATCGATCGGGTGTTTTGCAAACAGCGCCTCATGCGCGAAATCCTGCACGCTGTAGTTCAGGGACTGCGCGAACGTCTCGATGAAGGAACCGCAGCCGGAGGAACATGCCTCGTTCAGCTGTACGCTGTCTACGGTGCCGTTTTTGATCTTGATGCATTTCATATCCTGGCCGCCGATGTCGAGAATACAGTCGACTTCCGGATCGAAGAATGCGGCAGCGTAATAATGGGAAATCGTCTCTACCTCACCCTCGTCCAGCATCAGTGCAGCTTTGATGAGCGCCTCGCCGTAACCGGTCGAACAGGACCAGGCGATCTGTGCGGAATCCGGCAGTTTGGAGTAGATCTCCTGGATCGCGCGGATCGATGTGCCGAGCGGATTTCCGTGGTTGTTGCTGTAGAAGGAATAGAGAAGAGCACCGTCTTCGCCGACGAGTGCAGCTTTGGTCGTCGTGGAACCGGCATCAATACCGAGATAGCAGTTTCCTTCGTAGGTGGAAAGATCGGCGGTCACGACGTTGTTGACACTCTGGCGCGCCAGAAATTCGTCATACTCGGCCTGATCTTTAAACAGCGGCTCAAGACGGGCAACCTCAAAATCGATAGCAACTTTCTCTTCGAGCCGTTTTTTCAGTGCGAGAAGGGAAATCTCGGTTTTTCCGTCTGCATTCATCGCAGAACCGATGGCTGCAAACAGGTGGGAGTTGTCCGGTACGATTGTATGCTCGTCATCCAGTTTTAAGGTACGGACGAATGCTGTCTTTAATTCCGAGAGGAAGTGCAGCGGGCCGCCGAGAAAGGCAACGTGGCCGCGGATCGGTTTACCGCAGGCAAGACCAGAAATGGTCTGGTTGACAACTGCCTGGAAAATGGAAGCGGAAAGATCCTCTTTTGTTGCACCGTCGTTGATGAGCGGCTGGATATCGGTTTTTGCGAATACACCGCAGCGTGCTGCGATCGGATAAATCGCCTGGTAATGCTTCGCGTATTCGTTGAGTCCGGTTGCATCGGTCTGCAGAAGAGAAGCCATCTGGTCGATGAAAGAACCGGTGCCGCCGGCGCAGATACCGTTCATACGCTGCTCCACATTGCCGCCCTCAAAATAGATGATCTTGGCATCCTCACCGCCGAGCTCGATGGCAACGTCGGTCTGCGGAGCGAGTGCTTTTAACGAAGTGGAAACCGCGATAACTTCCTGTGTGAACGGGATGCCGAGGTGGTTGGCAAGCGCAAGTCCGCCGGAACCGGTGATGACCGGCTGCAGGGTCAGTTCGCCCAGCTTTTCGTGTGCTTCCCCGAGCAGGTGGGCAAGGGTTTCCTGAATGTTTGCAAAATGGCGCTCGTAATCGGCAAAGAGAAGCTGGTTCTCTTCGTCGAGGATCGCAATTTTAACAGTGGTGGAACCGATGTCGATTCCGAGAGTATATTTTTTATCAGTCATGAATCAAACTCCTTTTATAATAAGAAACAATCTCAACACATTATACGACAAAAAATAAGGAAATACAATTGGAAAAAGGGCGATGTCTTACGAAAAAAGTATAAAGTCCTTGTGAAAAATGGAGAAATCAGGAGGGAAAAAAGGCAGAAAAAAGAAAATTCAGGCATTGTCAAAAACGGGTTTTGCCTGTATACTAAAAATAGTATACCCTGCATGAAAAACAGGCGGCAGGGATCATGAGAAAGGATGAAAAGCGTTATGTATAAAATTCTGAAAATGGAAGGAAGAGCGAAGCGCGCCCACATGGAAACCGTGCACGGCAATATCGAGACGCCGGTATTCATGAATGTCGGAACCGCGGCAGCGATCAAGGGAGCCGTTTCCACTGAGGATCTCCAGCAGATCGGCACGCAGGTAGAGCTCTCCAACACGTACCACCTCCACGTGCGTCCGGGCGACGAGGTCGTAAAGAAGATGGGCGGACTCCATAAGTTTATGGTCTGGGATAAACCGATCCTGACCGACTCCGGCGGATTCCAGGTATTCTCTCTTGCAGGCCTTCGGAAAATCAAGGAGGAGGGAGTTTATTTCCACTCCCACGTAGACGGAAGAAAGATCTTTATGGGACCGGAGGAGAGTATGCAGATTCAGTCCAACCTTGCATCCACGATTGCGATGGCCTTCGACGAGTGCCCATCGAGTGTGGCAGACCGCCGTTATGTGCAGAATTCCGTGGACCGTACGGCAAGATGGCTGCAGCGATGCAAGGATAAAATGCAGGAACTGAACCAGAGAGAGGATACCATCAACAAGCACCAGCTGCTGTTTGGTATCAATCAGGGAGCAATCTATGAAGATATCCGTATCGATCATGCAAAACGGATTTCCGAGATGGATCTTGACGGATATGCCGTCGGCGGTCTTGCGGTAGGAGAGACACACGAGGAGATGTATCATATTCTCGATGAAGTGGTCCCGTATCTGCCAAAAGAAAAACCGACATATCTGATGGGTGTCGGAACACCGGCCAATATTCTCGAGGGTGTAGAGCGCGGCGTTGATTTCTTCGACTGTGTATATCCGAGCCGGAACGGACGTCACGGTCACGTTTATACAAATCATGGAAAAATGAATTTGTTCAACCAGAAATACGAATTGGATCCGCGCCCGATCGAGGAAGACTGCCAGTGTCCGGCATGCCGCCATTACAGCAGAGCTTATATCCGTCATCTGCTGAAAGCAAAAGAGATGCTCGGCATGCGTCTCTGTGTTCTGCACAATCTGTATTTCTACAACAATATGATGACAGAAATCCGAAACGCACTCGATGAGGGCAATTTTGCCTCCTACAAACGTGCGAAGCTTGCCGGATTTGAGGAATACGACAAAAAGTAAGCTCTGTTCAAGGCCATGCGAAATGCGAGAAGCCATATTGAGATGTGGCGCAGTGCAATCGAGACGGGGGTCGGAATTGTAATATATGAAATCTTTGGAAAATAGGGAAAATATCCAAAAAAGACTTGCCCATCGGTTCCAGATTGTGTATTATGATAGGTGTGTCTAAAGAACGGGATGTACTCTCGAATAACAGGAGGAAAGAAAATGTTTTTAGCAACAACAACAGCAGCAAACAGCGGTGTGATGAGCACTGGTATGTTAATTATGTGGCTGGTCATCATGTTCGGTATGATGTATTTCTTAATGATCCGTCCGCAGAAGAAAGAACAGAAAAAACTGCAGGCAATGCTGAATGACCTTGCAGTCGGAGATGCAGTCGTAACGACAAGCGGTTTCTACGGCGTAGTCATCGATATCACAGATGACGATGTCATCGTAGAGTTCGGAAACAACAAAAACTGCCGTATCCCGATGCGCAAAACAGCGATCACAGAGGTTGAAAAACCGGAAACAGCAGTCGTTGAAGAGAAAACAGAGAAGAAAAAATAAACATGATCTAGGTATGTAAAAAGCGCAGGTATTCAAAAAAGGATGAGTACCTGCGTTTTTTTGCCCATTAGAGATTTTATGGAATTTTCCTGTAGAGTAAAAAGCCTTCCGGACCGGATTGCCCCTGCGGCGAGACCGGGGGAAAAGAGGGAAAAATGCCGCGTAATTTTCTTTTAAACAGCAAAAAAGCAAAAAGATTATTGCGTTTCGTTAGGGATAAAGAAATTTCGTGTTGAAATTACGGCGATAATAGCGTATAATTTAGAAATGCTATAGACACAGAGAAAATAGAACGGTTTTTCAGCCGGAAGAAAAGAGGGAGAAAGATATGGAATACCGTATTGGATTAATTCACGGTGACGGAATCGGACCGGAAATTGTAGATGAGGCAAAAAAGGTTCTGGACGCCGTCTGCGAGAAATATGGACATAAGTTTGAATATACCAACCTTCTGCTGGGCGGAGCCTCCATCGATGTGCACGGCGTGCCGCTGACAGAGGAAACCATAGAAGAAGCAAAAAAATGTGACGCTGTTCTGATGGGCTCCATCGGAGGAGATGCCAAGACCTCCCCATGGTACAAATTAAGCCCGGATAAGCGCCCGGAGGCCGGACTTTTAAAAATCCGGAAATCGTTAGGCCTGTTTGCAAACCTGCGCCCGGCGTACCTGTATCAGGAATTAAAGGGTGCCTGCCCGTTAAAAGAAGAAATTATCGGTGAGGGCTTTGACATGCTGATCATGCGTGAGCTGACCGGCGGCCTGTATTTCGGAGAGCGCAGCACCGTAGAAGAGAACGGCATCAAAAAAGCAACGGATACCCTGACTTACAGCGAGCCTGAAATCCGCCGTATTGCAATCCGTGCCTTCGACATCGCCAGAAAGAGAAAGAAAAAAGTAACAAGTGTAGATAAAGCAAATGTTCTCGACTCCTCCCGTCTGTGGAGAGCTGTTGTGGAGGATGTTGCAAAAGATTATCCGGACGTTACGTTAGAGCATATGCTGGTTGATAACTGTGCAATGCAGATTGTTCACAATCCGTGCCAGTTTGACGTGGTTCTGACGGAAAACATGTTCGGAGATATCCTTTCCGATGAGGCAAGTATGGTGGCAGGTTCCATCGGAATGCTTTCTTCCGCCAGCCTGAATGAGACAAAATTCGGTCTGTACGAGCCAAGCCACGGCTCCGCACCGGACATCGCCGGAAAGAACATCGCAAACCCGATCGCAACCGTTCTGTCCGCAGCTATGATGCTCCGCTACTCGCTGGACCTCGACAAAGAGGCAGAGGCAGTTGAGAATGCGGTACAGAAAATCTTAAAAGATGGATACCGCACCGTAGATATCATGTCCGAGGGATGCACTAAAGTTTCCACCTCCAAAATGGGAGATCTGCTGGTAAAAGCACTGGAGTGAAGCTGAAAAAGGCTTTTCGTAAGCTGCGAGTCCCAGTTTGTGGGAGATTTTGTCCGAATGAGGGCGGCGTAGCGG
>ENA-ORSS01003827-ORSS01003827.1-human-gut-metagenome-genome-assembly--contig:-NODE-3827-length-11834-cov-22.049750_pt1 | contig 11834 bp, 9 predicted proteins | sample MGYA00241899_ERZ509162 | MGnify/ENA primary metagenome ERZ509162 (study PRJEB26280, sample SAMEA2338641) | human gut metagenome | biome: human gut; feature: human-associated habitat; material: faeces... | reverse complement strand
GGTTGCTGTGGTCTTGCGTATGGGTTAGCTTGCTGAGCTGGTTGCTGTGGCTGTGTGTATGGGTTAGCTTGCTGAGTTGGTTGTTGTGGTCTTGCGTATGGGTTAGCTTGCTGAGTTGGTTGCTGTGGCTGTGCGTATGGGTTAGCTTGCTGAGCTGGTTGCTGTGGCTGTGCGTATGGGTTAGCTTGCTGAGCTGGTTGCTGTTGTTGTGCAAGCGTAATATTAGTTCCACATTGACTGCAAAAGTTTTTGCCTGCGATTAATGGTGAACCACATTTCGGACAAAATTGTAGCTTGTTATTATTTTCCATAAAATTTCCTCCTTAAAATAGATGCATCTTTCATAATAAATTTAATTTTATCATATCATAAAAGCACTAAAATTTCAATGATTCATACAAAATATTTTATTAAAAACTATCAGCAGATATTTAAATTCTTACTTAAAATTTTTCTTATAATAATATACTCAATACTGATAACAACAACAAGAAAAACCCAATCTACTATTGATACAACAGAATTTATAATTGGAGCTACATCAGTATTCCAGCTTGTAACTATATCTGAAAAAGATATATCCTCGCTATAAGCATTATATACTCCTGATGGAAAAATCTTTTCTACAATATTCATAATTAAAATAGCAAAAGCATTAACAACTATAAGCAAGCCTATATAGAATGTAGCCGAAAAAATAAGTCTGTGCTTATTAAATAATGAGGCAAGAGAAATTGCACAATATATAGACATAATCTCCTGAAAGGTTGATATTAATATATCTAAGAAAAGATAAAAAATTGCTTTTATTCCGTCTGCTGTTAATGATGATAAAATATTGCCAAAATATGAAAAATTGATAATATTGTCATCAACATTGCGGTTAAATATCATCAAAAAAATACCTAAAACTGCAAAGACGGACATAAGAAAGCCCCATATCAAGGCACAAAGAAACTCACTTATAATTATATAATCCACTTTAACGGGAAGCGTAAAAAGCAAATATCCCTCATCGCTTGAGGTATTTCGATAAAATCTCCATATTATTACAATTGCAGTAGCGACAAACATTGTTATAGCAGAGATTATAAAGACAAAAAGCCCCATACCATTGATAAAACTCCAAAGAGAGCCTTCATCAACCTGAAGGTCTATAGATACTCTTGAAATGATTGTAATTGCTATAAAAGCAATATATATCGGAACTAAAACCTTTGAAGTAGCTTTTAGCTCATACTTAAAAAGCCTTCCTAACATCTATATTATTCCCCCTAAGCATATATATGTTTCTCTGAAAATTTCATCAACAGATTTTCCACGTTCCTCTCTTAAATCTTCAACTGCAGAATTTAGTTCTATTTTACCTTCATTCAAGAAAATAACATCATCGAGAATTTTTTCAACATCAGCTATATGGTGAGTTGTAATGATTACACTACTATCTTCGCTATAATTGGATATGATTGTTCTAAGTATGTAATCTCTTGCGGCTGGGTCAACTCCAGCAATAGGCTCATCAAGAAGATAGAGCCTTGCAGCTCGGCTCATAACAAGAACAAGATTCAGCTTTTCCTTAGTGCCTTTGGACATAGTTTTAATTCTATCATTAACCCCTATATTAAGAAGCTTAAGCATTTCCATAGCCTTTTTCATACTAAAATCTCTATAAAAATCAGCAAAAAAAGCTAAAATATCGTGAACCTTCATCCAGTTCGCAAAATATGGCCTATCTGGTAAAAACGAAACAATCGCTTTCGTTTCTATGCCAATTTCTTTATTATCAATAAGTATATCTCCGCTTGTTGCTGTAAGCAAACCTGCAAGAAGCTTTATAAGTGTAGTTTTTCCACTTCCGTTAGGCCCTAAAAGACCAACTATCTTTCCTGAATCGACATTCAGGCTTATGTTATCTATTACATTTTTTGTATGATATTTTTTTATCAGGTTTTTAATTTCAAGAATCGGCATTATTCATCCTCCATAGCCTTTTTAAGAAGTTCAACAGCTTCATTAAATGAATATCCAAGATTATTTACATTTTCAAGATAAAGCCTTGCATTACTTCTTGCAATATCCTCTCGAATCTCCTGAATAAGCTTAATATTATCTGTGACAAATCTGCCACTTGTTCCCTTAGCATAGAGCAAGCTTTTTTTCTCAAGCTCAACAAGGGCTTTCTGCATAGTATTCGGATTTACTCCAACCTGAGCGGCAAGTTCACGAACAGACGGGATATTTCCCCCAGGCTTATATATACCAGAAACAACATCAAACTGAATTTTTTCCATAAGCTGTAAATATACTGGTCTGTCAGATTTTATCTCCCAATCCATTCAAGTCACCTCCAAGCAACATCATACCATTCTAATACAATCATAACACATAAGCCTATTTTTATCAAGTATAAATCCCTTTACATAGCACTATCGACACAACAACATTGTTTATATATATTAAAAAATTCATTAGCTAATTATTCTGGCAAACATTTGGTATAAACAAGATAAGATTATTAACTCAATTAAAGAAATTACCAATGACCTACCGTAGCGGCGAACTGCGTTCGCCTAAAGAAAAAACAAATGTTGGGCTTCGTCCAAAAGTGTTTCGCTCTCTGCGGAGAGCGACCAAAGGCCCTGCCTTTGGAAACTGCGAGCCTTTGAAAAGGCTCGAGCGAAACTTTTAACTGTCTTAAAAAAGTGCGTTAGCTAAACGGCAGAGCCGAACGGCGTAGCCCGTTCTGTAGTTTCTTCATTTAATTCAATTATACCTGTTAGCTAATCATTAAATACCCACAGGGAACCCCCTGCGAGGGTTCCCTACGAAAAACATTCCACTGGAATGTTTTTCTACCCTCCTGCGCTTTGTGAAGCATAAAGTGTTTCGCTCTCTGCGGAGAGCGACAAGGGCGTTGCCCTTGACCTACGAGCCTTTGAAAAGGCTCGAGCGAAACTTTTAACTGTCTTAAAAAAGTGCGTTAGCTAAACGGCAGAGCCGAACGGCGTAGCCCGTTCGGCTACGGTAGCTACTTCATCCGCGGCAACCAACTTCCCCTACTCACTACGAGCGAGGCAAGGCCGAGCGATTCCGCGTCTTCGCCGTGGGTCGGCACCCACACTTGAATAAATTTTTGAAATGAGGTATTATATAAGGGTAGAAAATATGATGAAATTAGAGGGAATGAATTAAATGTCTTTGAATAACAATGAAATCATTGAGCTTAGAAAAAGAATTATTGAAAACGAATTTAATCGTATGAATGATATGCAAAAAAAAGCTGTACTTAGTGTTAATGGTCAACTGTTAATTCTTGCTGGTGCAGGAAGTGGAAAAACTACCGTTATCGTAAATCGTATCGCTAATATCCTACGCTTCGGTGAGGCTTATGAAAGCGATAAACTCTATGGAAATTATTCTGATGAGGAATGTTCAGAAATCATCTCCGCCGCAAGAGGTGAAACAAGCTTATCTGATGAACTCGCTGAAAAACTCTCCGTTGGCAAAGTAAATCCTTGGAGAATACTCGCTATCACCTTCACAAATAAAGCCGCTAATGAACTCAAAGAGCGTATCTGTAACAAAGTTGGTGAAAATGGCTCTAAAATCTGGGCATCAACCTTCCATTCCTGCTGCTCAAGAATACTCCGCAGTAACGGAGAACTTCTTGGCTATACTCCACATTTTACAGTTTATGATACAGAAGATACCAAAAAGCTTATTAAAGACTGTATGAAAGCATTGGAAATTGATGACAAGACCTTGCCTGTCAGAAGTGTCCAATTTTATATTTCTCGTGCAAAGGATTCCATCGAAACTCCTGCCGACTTTAAAAACAAGGCTGGCGAAGATAGCAAGCTTGTTTCCGTTGCCGCTATCTATGAAATGTATCAGAAACGCCTTAAAGCTGCTAATGCAATGGATTTTGATGATATTATCCTTAATACTGTCCAACTCTTTAAGCAATATCCTGAAGTTCTTGAAAAATATCAAGAACAATTCAAGTATATTATGGTTGACGAATATCAAGATACAAACAAGCTTCAATATGAGCTTATAAGACTTCTTACTGGTGAAAACGGCAATCTTTGTGTTGTTGGTGATGATGACCAGAGTATATATAAATTCAGAGGGGCTACTATCGAAAACATTCTCAACTTTGAGGATAATTACCCAAATGCAAAGGTTATCAGACTTGAACAGAACTACCGTTCTACAAAGATGATTCTTTCTGCGGCAAATGGAGTTATCGAAAATAATGAACAGCGTAAGGGCAAGACCCTTTGGACAGAAAATGACCACGGCGAACCTATTCATATATTTACTGCCTTTGACGAACAGGGCGAGGCATCATATATCGCAAGAACTATTACAGATAAGGTTTCTAAGGGTGCAAAATTCTCAGATTTTGCTATTCTCTATCGAATGAACTCTCAATCTCAGAATATAGAAAGAGCTTTCACAAGAATGGCTGTTCCTTATAGAGTTATCGGCGGGCACCGTTTCTTTGACCGTATGGAAATTCGTGATATGATAGCCTATCTCGCTGTCATCTGCAACCATGATGACAATGTTCGTTTAAAGCGTATTGTCAATGTCCCTAAAAGAGCTATCGGTGAAGGCAGTATTGCTCGTGTTGAAAATATTGCTGGCACTCTCGGCAAAAGTATCTTCCAAATAATGAATACAAGTGATGAATTTTCAATACTTTCGAGAGTTTCAACAAGCTTGCTTGAATTCTGCAAGCTTATAGATGACCTTACAAGAATGCTTGATGAGGGCAAAGCCATAGCTGATGTGTATGATTGTCTGCTTAATAGCATAGGATATAGAAGATACCTTTTAAAAACAAGCAACCACGCAGAATCCGCTATCGAAAATATCGAAGAACTTAAATCAAGCATTATGCAATATGAGGAAGAAAACGGTGAAGACGCAAGTCTTGAGGGCTTCCTTGAGGAAATTGCATTGCTTACTGATATAGATAACTATAATTCCGAGTCTGATAGTGTAGTTATGATGACACTTCATTCTGCAAAGGGACTTGAGTTTCCATATGTATTTATTCCTGGTATGGAAGACGGAATATTCCCAGGCTATCATGCAACACTTTCTGAGGAGGATTTACAGGAGGAACGCCGTTTGGCTTATGTTGGCATTACTCGTGCAAAAAAAGAAATCTACCTTGTAAACGCTGAATCAAGAACCGTATTCGGCAAGACCTCAAGAAACCGCCCATCACGCTTTATCTCTGAAATTCCTACAGAATTCGTAAAATCTGAGCGTGTTGAGCATACAAGAACCTCTATATCTGCCGCAAAGAAAAATCGTCCTAAGCCTACATATGATGTAGAACGCACCATAACACCGACAACTGCTAAATCAAGCAGTGCAACATTCAAAGTCGGTGACAAAATCAATCACAAGATTTTTGGCCCTGGACTTATCGTTTCCGCAACAAAGACAGCCAGTGATATGCTTTTAGAAGTTTCTTTCGAGAAAGTCGGTACAAAAAAGCTGATGGCAAACTTTCTTTCAAACAGCTTGAAGAAATAATAAAGGGGCGAACTATATTCACCCCCTACATACGCCTGAACAATAATTCATTGGTGATTTTTTCGACCACATTAACAATCCTTCCCGACCCACTACGAACAATTCTGCTTTTTGCTGTGGGTTGGTTTCAATTGAGAGGAGAAGCCCCATGCCAGCCGTTGTTTCACATTATATCATGTCCGAAAGGCTGATTGATGATATACACGAATTTTACCCATCACTAAAGCTCAACCGAACCGCCTTTATCTGGGGTGGAAATGGCCCTGATTTTTTCTTCTGCCACAGAATTATGCCTTGGCAAAGGGGTAAAAGCTATAACAAAATCGGCACGCTTATGCACAAAATGCCTGCTGAAAATATTCTTGGTTATCTTGTTGCATATGCGAAAAACCACGAAAGCGATACCGCTCTCAGCTATGCCCTCGGATTTATTTCACACTATGCTTTTGATAGTACCGCTCACCCATATATACTATGTCGTGCCTCAGAGCTTGCAAAATCTGAAATAGGTCTGCACGAATCAACTTGTCACAATGATATAGAGGCAAACCTTGATGTTCTTCTATACGAACATTTTTATAACAAGCCATTAACAACTATCAATCTGAAAACACTCTCCCCATTAGATTCTAATGTTATGACGGTTATTGCCGATATGATGCACAGTCTGATGGTAATGTATTCCTTGCCAACTATGACAAAGCGTGAAATCATAACCGCCCAGCACGATTGGCACAATGGTCTTGCATTAATTAACGACAAAACACATTTTAAACGCAAGGTTCTTTCTATCGGAGAAAAGGCTGTAAAGCTTCCGCCTGTACTTTCATCTCTTCTAAGACCAGCAAACAATAAAATTGAGTATGATTATGCAAATTTATACCATAAGGAATGGCGTTCACCATTCAACCCTGATGAAATACGGACAGATAGCTTTTATGAATTATTCGACAAAGCACACCTACGCTCAATAGAGTTAATCTCTACTGCTATACGTGGAGATTCTCTAAAAGAACTTGTACATGGAATACCTTTCGGATAAGAAAATTAATTGATAATTTTTTGAATGAAATCTCCTAATAAGGGCGGACAAGGTCCGTCCTTATTAACTAATATCGCTAACGAGCCTTTCAGAGGCTCAAGCAAAGCCTTTAGCTATTTCCAGGAGAGGCACTTTTTTCAAGACACTCCGCTAAGGCATTGCCGAGCAGACTGCCTGCAAGTTTGACTTCATTCAGGCTATTGCCATCTGTGCCGACCTCTATAAGCAATGAACCTGTATTCGCATTCATATTATATACGAAATCTCCGAAATTCAACGGTCTGGTCATACCCGGATATAGTGTTTCTGCTGTCTGTTGTAGCCTTAGTGCAAGACGAAGATTATATCGCCATTCTGGGAAATCTCTCACTCCGTCAACATCACAGCCCGCCATAATCATTATCTGTGCGGCCTTCTGACCATCTGCTGTTTTAAAGGTTGGCTTTTTCATTGCGCCGTCCTCATCTGTACTGAAGGCATCTCTATGAATATCCAAAACCACCTTTATAGACGGATATTTCTCAAGATAGCTCTGAATGGTTTCCATACTGTTATCATATGCTCCGTTATAACTTTCATCGTGCTTTGTGGTATCGTGTATAGTCTTTATGCCACGCTTATTGAGAGATTTCGTTATCGCCGCACCAACAGCACATACATTTTCGTTATTATCATCTGTTCGTGGATAGTAGCTTTCATAATAATATCCTGTATCGTATTTAAGATAGCTTTCGCCTGTGTGCGTATGTACTATCAAAACTTGTGGTTGGTCGCTTTTTTCAATAGTAAAGCCAAGCTCTCCGCTCAATTCCTCTCCTATATCTATATCAGCTGAGGCATTATTTTTGACATAAAAATTATCATACTTTTCCCCTGCACCTGTTATATTTGTTTCATAGACAGTATATTTATTCTCGCCTTCGTGGGCTTTGTCATATTCAGCAAGCTCTTCTTCAGTAGGCTCTGAAAGCTCCGCATTCACTGGAACAGCCTCTGCTTTTTTCTTAGGCTTTTCTGAGGCTTCTTGCTTTTTATCTTCTGATGTTTCGCTTGTTTCTTGGCTTTCAGCCTTGCTCGCTTCTTTGTTATCGCTCATTGAGGTATTGCCTGTTGGCAAAGAAAGCTTTGCCGCAAAAACCATAGCCTCGTTATAATCAAGAGGAGAACTCATTACTCTGAATATTACACAAGCTACTGCAAGAATCGACAACAAAGACGCTGATATATGCGGAATGAATTTTTTTATACTTTTAATTTGTTGTTTCTTCATATTGCTCCCCCTCAAAGATATATCCACTGCTTATATCATAGCTGAAGTATTCTGCGAAAAACGAAAATTTATGTATGATATGAAATTTATTTTAAATGTATGAAATTTGGGGGAATATCTTCCGCAAAAGAACGGTTTTTATTGTCTTTTATCTTATGATGTGATATTATTTAGTAAAAGCTAAGGGGAGATTATTATGAAAAACTCAAAGAAAAAAGACACCGGCGGTGCTATGAAATTATCTGTCTGGTGCTTTGTTATATTTCTTTTGATTACCGCTTTGCAATTTGTTATTAAGGCTATGGTGCCTATGGTTGGCGATATTTATTTCTATGCACTCAGCGTTTCTTTTGCTCTGCAAATGCTTGCAGGAATTATAAGCGTAATCGCCTTTATAATAAGCTGTATAAAGCGAAAGGTACTATCCCTTGGATTTGCAGTTATTACAATAGTTATGCTTGGCTGTGTTATCGGTGAGGGCTTCTTAGGTGTGCCTTATATAAATGACTTCAAGAGCAAAGCTGTAAATGTTATAACGAGCGATTATTCAGTAATTGGCAAGGAAAACAACAAAAGCATATATTTTTCCGATAACAAAAATAACGAAGAAGCTCTCAGGCTTGATAAAGCTACACTCAGCTATCTTGAGGACAACAACGCAGTAGATGTAAATAACTCCTATGTCATCAATACTTCATATCTGCATCATATTAATTATATTGATATAGAGTACTATCCAAACACAGGAATACTCAAGAAAATCACAGTTATTGAGCAATAAGGCAAGCCTTGCCTTATCTTGACTTATATGCCAAAATGTCGTAAAATTAGTGCGTGGTGGTGCGTGCCGCCACTGTCAAGACGCGGTCGAAGAAACTACTGAGCGGGCGAACACAGTTCGCCCCTACAATTAGCTAACGCACTTTTCTAAGACACTAAACGTTTCGCTCAAGGCGGCGAGCCGCCGCCCCCAAGACGCGGAATCGGTTTTGCAAGCAAAACCTCGACATTTGCATGAGAAGTTTGTTGCCGCGGTCGAAGTAATTATCAATGAGCTACCGAACGGGCGAACACAGTTCGCCCCTACAATTATTTTCTAAATAATAAATTGAAGAGTTTCCCCTAAGACACTTAAAAGTTTTGCTCAAGCTTTTTCAAAAGCTTGCGGTTTCCAAAGGCAGAGCCTTTGGTGGGGCTTGGGGTGAAATCCCAACAAGGAGAGGATTTATAATGATAAGTTTAGCAAAAGAGGCATCACTTCTGATGTCTTCACTTTCAATATATAGAGGAATATTAAACCGCACTGTGCCTAAGGCTTTCTTTAAGCTACTTTGCTCTCTCGATAAAGAACCTATCGAATTTGCTGGTGCTTGGGGAGAATTCTTTCAGGTTCTCAGTGACAGAGGCTTCGCAAGCAATTTCGCTGGCTGTATAACAGAAACTGCTCTCTTTGACGAGAACCGCTTCTCTATGCTTGCCGCAGATAACCGCATAAATGAGCTTTCCGCAGAGGCTTTGTCCGCAACTAAGCGTGATATTGCCGCTATCATCAAAATAAGCCGAATAACTCCTGAACAGATTCTTCTCGGCTATGAACACAGAGATGAGCTTGGCTCTTTTGAACATTCCCTGCCAAGATGGGGCGCTGGCAAGCCTTGCGAGGAATTTGCCACACTCAGAGAATGTGTAGACAGGCTCGTAAATTATTATGCTAAAAATGGCTGTGGTATGTTCGCAAGATATAGAGCCTTTATATGGAGAAACGGCAACATTGAACCTGTCGTACACCCTGATAAAATCTCTATCTCCTCACTCAAGGGCTACGAGATACAGCGTGGACTTGTTGTTGATAATACTAAGGCTTTCCTCAACGGAATACACTGCAATAACTGCCTGCTCTATGGCGACAGAGGAACAGGTAAGTCCTCAACCGTAAAGGCTATCCTCAATGAATTCTATAAGGACGGCCTTAGAATGGTAGAAATGCCTAAGGACAGGCTTGGCGACTTCCCTATACTCGTAGATAAAATTGCGGCTCTGCCGCTTAAATTCATCATCTTTATAGATGACCTTTCATTCTCTACTGACGATAAAACTTATGCACAGCTCAAGGCTGTTCTTGAGGGTGGTCTTGCGGCTCGTCCTGACAATACTCTCATCTACGCAACATCTAACCGCCGTCACCTCATCAAGGAAACATATTCCGACAGAGGCAGTGATGACCTGCACAGAAATGATACTATGCAAGAAACTCTCTCACTTTCAGATAGATTTGGTCTTGCAGTTAATTTCAGCGTTCCTGATAAGGAAAACTATCTTGAGATTGTCCGTTCTCTCGCAAATGAAAAGGGTCTTGAGATAGACATCGAAACTCTTGAAAATGAGGCTGAACAGTGGGCTTTAGAGCGTGGCGGTCGTTCTCCGAGATGTGCAAAGCAATTTGTCGCCATAGCAGAGGCAAGACAGCTTAAAAATAACTAACCTTTTTCGGAAAGGAAATGTGAAATGTTTAAGAAAATTGTTGCACTGGCACTTGCGGCAGGTATGGTGCTTTCAGCGACGGCCTGTAACTCAAGCCGTTCTGAGGAATATCCTGTGAAATTAGCCAATATCACAATAAGCAAAGCTCCAGACAGAGTTATCGTACTTTCTGATTCTATCGCAGATATTCTCGTTTCCTGCGGATTTATCAAAAAGATAGAGGGCAGGTCTGACGAGTGTACTCAGGAGGAAATCTCTGGTGTTAAGACTGTTGGCTCTAAATTAAAGCCTGACCTCGAAAAGATTTCCGCTCTTAGCCCTGATGTTATCTTTGCCGACAGCGATATGCCAAAAGAACAGCTCACCAAGCTAAATGAATCGGGCTTTACAGTAATCACCTTCGTTCCTGCTACAAGTATGAGCGGTATCAGCGACCTTTTCGGCAATATTGGTGCTGTTATGGCTGGCGAAACAACAGGCAGAGAAATCGGCGAGGAAAGAGCCGAAACTCTCTCTGTAACTATGGACGACCTGCAAAGGCTTATTCCAGAGAGCAAGGTTCTTGTAACTGCCTGCTATCTATATGATGAGAAAGGTACTTCTCTCAAGGACGATACACCCTCGGGCAAGCTCTTTGAATATCTCAACGCTGTTAATGTCTGCAAGGCTGGTGTTGCTGATGATGAGGCTTTCAATGCACTAAAGCTTGCCAATCCGCAATATATCTTCTGCGATATAGGCGTTAAAGATAAGATTATGAAAAGTGAGCTTTTCAAGGATTTTTCCGCTGTTAAAAACAAACAGGTCTATGAGCTTTCATCAGAGCTTTTCTCTCGTCAGGGAAATTCTCTTGTAGAGGCTCTTACTGATATGATTGAAATTATGTATCCTTCGGTTTCCATCAATCCAGAGGACCCTACAAAGAGAACTGAATCGAGTAAAGCTGAAACAAGCAAAGTCGAAACAAGCAAAGCCGAAACAAGCAAAGCCGAAACAAGCAAAGCCGAAACAAGCAAAGCTGAAACAAGCAAAGCTGAAACAAGCAAAGCTGAAACAAGCAAAGCTGAAACAAGCAAAGCTACTACCTCAAAGGTTAAAGCTGATACCTCCCTGAAAATAACCAAAGATATGTTCTTTGAATTCGGCGACATTAAGGACGATATTAAAAAGGTTCAGAACCGTCTTGAGGCTCTTGGATACTTCAATGAGGAAAAGTCTGGCTACTATGGAGAAGTCACTCAAAAGGCTGTAAAGGCTTTCCAAAAGGCTAATAAGCTGACTCAATCTGGTAATTGCGATTACAAAACCTTAACACTTATGTTCTCTGCTAAGGCTAAAGCTGCTGGATAATTCCTACTCTATTTTTATAAAATATCTCAAAAAATTCTTGACAAACCACGCCGAATATGATAATATTATATTCGGCTCACATAGGGGTATAGCTCAGTTGGTAGAGCAGCGGTCTCCAAAACCGCGTGCCGAGGG
>ENA-ORSS01003820-ORSS01003820.1-human-gut-metagenome-genome-assembly--contig:-NODE-3820-length-11848-cov-2.651319_pt1 | contig 11848 bp, 9 predicted proteins | sample MGYA00241899_ERZ509162 | MGnify/ENA primary metagenome ERZ509162 (study PRJEB26280, sample SAMEA2338641) | human gut metagenome | biome: human gut; feature: human-associated habitat; material: faeces... | reverse complement strand
TCTGTACTGTCTTCCTTTATAATAAAAATAGAAGGAGGGCTTAGTTATGAAAGTCTATAGAAATACAAAAACAAAATCCGTGATTGAAATTGTTTTCGGTGAAGCTGTTCCGGAAGGTTATGTGGAATGTTTTGCGGGTGAAGTGGATGCAGCACAAGAAAAACATGTCCCTCATTTAGAAAAAGATGGAACGACCTTAAAGGTACAGGTTGGTAGTGTGGAACATCCAATGCTCCCAGAACATTACATTACAGCTATCTGGGTAGAGTTAAAAGATGGTACGCTTTATAAACAAACGCTCCACGCAAATCAAAAACCAGAGGCACATTTTGATCTAGGTTCTTATACGGGAGAGCTTACCGTATATGAATATTGTAATTTGCATGGTCTTTGGAAGGCCACAATTGAATTTTAGACTGTCAAAAGAGGCAAAAAAATTGAATATTTTGCCTCTTTTTTTTGGCATAAATTATTTTGATTTTTGCATTTTTTTGCCAATACATTTTAAAAGGAAACGTTTACATAGTATACGTTTACATAGTATAATTTAGGAGTTTATGGATGTTGTGTTTGTCCAAAATGAACTATGTAAAATAATATGTTTCAAAAAGTGACAATATTCTAACAAATCCATGAAGGTTTAGGTACAGGATACGTCAAGATGAAGGAAAGTAGAAAGATTCAATCAAAGAAACGGAATGTGAATGGTAAATCTTTAGCTAAAAAACTTTTTCTTGGCATGGTTATGTTCTTGGTTTTCTTCATAGTTTTTTGCGTGCCTGTTTTAAAGATTTATGGTTCATCGATGGAACCCACTTTAGAGCCAGGTCAAATTGTTCTAAGCATGCCTAAACAAGAAGTAAAAAATGGAGATGTCATTGCCTTTTGGCACGGTAAGAAATTGTTGGTGCGTCGTGTCATTGCCCAAGGTGGTCAAGAAGTGGATATGGACGAAAATGGCAAACTCTCTGTGGATGGACAAGTCTTGAAAGAACCCTATCTAAAGAAAGATGAAATAGGGAACTCGAACATTGACTATCCGCATAAAGTAAAAGGCTCACATTATTTTTGTGTAGGGGATAAAAGAAAATCATCCATTGATTCAAGGAATACGGTGATTGGTGATGTTGCGAAAGAAAAGATCAAATATCATTTAGTATTTCGGATTTGGCCATTGCATCAAATTGGATGGATTGAATAGATTGGAGGGAGTATTGTGCACAACAAAAGAAAAGCTCTGATAGGGAAGTTATTTAAAACCGTACTTTCTTGTTTTATTGTTCTATGTACTTGTTTTACTTTGCTTCCATCTAGTGCAGTACAAAGTAAAACACTGTATCAAGAAGAACCGGTTCAAACAACAAACGAAGATCAAACCCAAAACGAACAACCGGTTGTAGAAGAAGAACCATCTACTAATACAGAAGATTCTTCCACGCAAAATGAACCTTCCACAAATAATGAAGAACAAACAACCCAACCTTCAGAACAGACAGAAGATGAAACAGAAGATGAGAGTCAATCAGATGAAACGGTAAGTTCGGATGGTTTCGATTTAAGTGATCCTAAGAATAAAGATAAGTTGCAATCTGTTACTTTGCAGTATAATACGGATCCAAATGCAACAACAAAGACTTGGGTAGATATAACGGGAGATGAATCACAAAAGATACCTGGAGATGCTGAAATTAAATTAGCGGTTAGTTTTAAAAACATAACTACAGAAATGTTAAAGAATAATTTTAATTGCACTTTGACATATGATCTTCCAGATTTTCTTCGTCATGTGGCTGGTGAAGCAAAAGGAGTTCTGTATGATGGTGGAACTGCAGTAGGAACCGTATCTGTTGATGAAAAGACAAAAAAAATACGCGTAACCTTTAACGAATCGTATCTTCAACAATTACTAGATACGCAACATACGACAATCACAGGAAATTTTTACGTATCTGGACAAGTTAATTTAAGTAAGTTGCATGATAATGGGAAGACGAATTTAACGCTTGCTGATAAAAAATACACTTTGAATTTTGGTGAAGATCCGATTTCCAAGTTTGGAAAAGTTGATATTAAGAAAGATCATGGAACGAAAGTCGTTTCAACAAAAGATGGTGATTTTCTTCAGTATACTGTTACGGTTACAGCTGGAGAAGATGGATGTCCCGATGTTTCTGTAGTGGATGCATTTACTAGTGATTCAGACCAAGTAACATATATGAATGTTACTAATGCAGCTCAGAAATTAAATAGTAGAGCAAATGGTCAAAACCCATATGAAACAGGTGGTACAGATACAGGTTCTATTTATTTAGGAAATAAAACTTCTGATACAGAAGTGCCTAAAGAAGGATCAACAATTAACAATAGTTTGGTCTGGAAAATCGGAGATATGGCTGCAAGAGAAACTAGAACACTGACTTATTTTGTGAAATTGAAGAATGGTATAAGTTCGGAAACGAAATCTATGAATAATAATGCCGTAGTTTTTTCTAAGGAGAATAAGAGATCATATGCTACTTCAACATTTACACCAAGTGTCAACTATTCAATGAATAAGTCGAATGGAACGAGCACGGAGATCAAAAAGAATTCGGATGGTTCATATACCATTAAATATCAATTGAATTTTTCTCTAAATAAAGATAAAAGTAATTATTCTTTAAAAGATTTTAAATTCTATGATTTTTTAAACTATAACGATAATTTCAGTGTAGATTCTAGAGCTCTACCATATGTAAACTATGATAAATCGAGTTTTAATTTATCTATTAAACGTGATGGAGATAAAGATTTTACTAAAGTAAATTCATCAGAGTATCAAATAGACTGGAAGGGTTCAGATTTAACAGGTTTTGAATTATCTGTTAAAAACGAAGGCTTTATGGTAAATCCGGGTGATTCTTATAAAGTTACATACAGTCTTACTGTTCAGCCAGAAGCTTTTGCGGCCATTCAATCAGATCAAATTTATATTGGAAACTGTTTCTTGGTTTCGGCATCTAATGGTAAGAAGCAATATGATGAAACATATATAGATAGAGTTTATGCTACGAATACTATTGGAGATTATCATTGGAATAACAAATCACGTGGAGAGAAAATTACATCTGACCAAACATTAAAGATGTCGGATGATCGTTATGTAGTAAATGATGGCACAGTAAAAAAAGATACTTCTTCAGATTCATCATTTGATGTGCCAGAAGGTAGTTATTCTTATGTAGTTAATGTGAATCAATCTTTGGGTGCATTTGACGCAACAAAACTTACCATGCAGGATAAACTAAGTCCTGAAAATATGCAGTATGTTGGATATGCTCGAATTGATGCAACTTCCTATAATGCAGAAACGAATAAGTATGAAATCAAAGATACGAAATGGCTAAAGATTGATGGTTTAACTACTTTTAAGTTGAAACCTAGCGAATTGGGTTGGAAAGATAAAAATTATGCATACCAGCTAACATATTACGCAAAACCTGTTAATCAAGATACTTATGGAACGACAACCGTCAATAATACTTTCACGATTAATGGATATGTTACTAAGGGAAATAATAAATTCCCTATAAATAATTTGAATTCTTCAACGAGTGTAAACATTACAGGAAATTACAAGTTAGATGTTTCAAAAGCATATTGGTATTATCAAGGGCCAAAAGAAAATGCAACATCATGGCAAAAAGGAAAACTGTATTGGGTTATTGATGTAAGTGGTACCGCTATTAAAGAAAATACTTCTTTTAAAGATGCGATTTCTAACGATTTGAATCTAACAGATTCATTTATCCATGATGATTCACTTGTAGGAGTTTATCAAGGAAATCTTCCTAAAGATAAAACTGTTAGTAGTTACCAAGACTTTGATGAATTGCAGAGTAGTGTAAAACTAAATGAGATAACTGATAAATTTGAGAAATCATTTTCGAATAGTAAAAATTTTAGTGGAAATAACCAATATAGTGAGTTGACATTGAAAGCGAAAGAAACGATTAAACTAGGTGATGCTGGACATGTATATATTGTACTTTGTACAGAGCCTCAGTCTTTACCAAAAAATTATCGTGATCAGTATCAGTTTAAAAATGAAATCTATACGAGAGATGATGATGCAAATTATATTAAACGAGGTGATGCACGAGAATATTTATGTGGTGGAGGAGATATTTTAAAAGAGCTTGGGCAAACCTTTACATATGATGGAAAGACAGTTACAACAACTGCAAGTGGAACAGGAGAAAATGCTTCTACAATATATCAAGATGGTTTAAAAGATACTGGAGCCGGTCAATATGCTGCTTGGGCATTTAAATTAAACTATGCGGGTGACCTTTCAGGTACTTATCGAGTACTAGAAAATATTCCAGATGGAATGGAGCTAGCCTATATTCGAGTTAAATGGGTAGGAGACAACCAGGGAACTATTGAGTCTAAAACTATTGATGGTTTAGAGAATGATGGTTGGTCGAAAAAAACAATTACAGCTTCTTCGGATAAAGGTGTTTCTCGAACCACAACATATTATGTTAAAGGGAAAAAAGCGTATATTGCGTTAGGAGACTTTAAAAAATCAGGGGCAGATGAAGAACCTGATAAATATGCGGTTGACGTTCAAGTAGTTTGTAAAGTAGTTGATCGAGATGCTTTGCTATCGGGTCAAGATAAAACATTTGAAAATAAAGTTACTCTTCAAGACAATGAGGGAAATGAGATAAATAATGCAACATCTCAGGCAACAATCAAAGATAAAAATCTCTTAAAAAGTGTCAGTAAAAAGAATGCTGAAAAGGTGACATTTACTATTAAGAGTAATCCATTAGGACAACAACTATCAAAAGATGGAGCAAAGCTTAAATTAATTGATAAACTTAGCGATACATTGATTTTAGATTCGAAATCAATTAAAGCAGTTGATTCTAATAATAATGATGTTACAAATGAAATCACGCCTTCATTAAATAAAGATAAGAATATTTTAGAAATTTTGGTTCCTAGTGATAAAGCAATTACTATTACGTATACGACTACAGTAAAAGCTGGTCCAGGACAGAAAGTGGATTTCTCTAACGTTGCGTATTGGGAGGGTTATAAACCTTCAGATCAATCTTCTGTAACAGAGGAAGGTTATTCTTATAACGCAAGTGGATCTGTTTCGGCCGGTGATAGCATCCTGTTAAACATTCTTAAGCAAGATGCAAATGATTTATCTAAGTCTTTATCTGGAGCTGAATTTAAAGTCGTTGCATGTGAAAGATTAGATGATGGTACCTTTAAAGAAAATACAAGCAGAACTTGGTCTGGAACAACAGAAGATGATGGAACTTTACGTTTAGGTGATAGAGGAGAAAGTGCTTTATCTTATAACACGGTCTATAAGGTTACTGAAACGAAAGCACCAACTGGTTATGAAAAGGAGAATAATTCTTTTTATATCATGGTGCCAAGAATTGAAAAAGATCAGACAGATTATTCGCCTTATGTAAAAAAATGTATCAAAGATTCTAAAATTGATAAACAATATTCGTCTACTTACGAATTGACTGTGACAAATCATAAAGGCGAGATTACAGTACAAAAAGAATTTATAGATGCAGGAAATAAAAAGGTAAGTCCAGTTAAAGGAACTTATACATTTGGTCTTTTTGAAAATCAAAATGATTCGAAGCCAATCCAAACTGCTTCCATTACTTATGGAGAAGATCAAACTGATTCGACATGTAAGTTTACAAATTTAGATGTGGATGCAAAGAATCCTAAAATCTATTATGTCTATGAATTAGATGATGATGGCAAACCGATTAAAGATTCAAATGTTCATACTATTAATGGGAAGGAATTCTATACTTCTTATGGTAAAAATGAAGTTTCAAATGGCGATACGGTAACCATTACAAATCAAAACCGTACAAAACAACTACCATCGACTGGTAGCAGTGGAACTCTTTGTTACAGACTAGCAGGTATTATTTTGATGCTCTTGGGTAGCTTGCTAATGCTGAAAAAATATAAAGTGTGCAAAAACGATAGAAAATAGGAGAAAAAGAAAAATGAAACTAATTAAGAAAATTGCAGCTATGTTATTTGCATTTGCGATGGTATTTTCGATGGGCACGAATGTAAAAGCAGAGGGAACAGGTAAGATTACCATTAATTCCGCAAATGTTGGAGAAACGTATAATGTCTATAAAATATTAACATTACAAAGTTATGACAAAGGTAAAGGACTTTATTCGTATGTAAAAAATGGAGACCAATGGGATAAATTTATTGATTCTGCTGTAACAGATGGTTATTTAACAATAAATGATGATGGCTATGTAGAATTTGGTGCTAAGAAATCAGATAAAGATTACCGTGAATTTGCTCAAAAGGCATTGGCTTATGCAAAGAAAAATAATGTTACTGCAACACAAACAGTTACTCCTGTTGCAGGGGCAACAACTGCTACAATTGATAAATTAGACTTAGGATATTATTTAGTCGGATCAACTGTTGGTGCACTTTGTAGTTTAGATACCACAAATCCAGAAGTTACAGTTCGTGATAAGAACGAAGCACCAACTGTAGAGAAGAAAATTGCTAAAGATGGACATACGGAGAATCTAGTACCTAATAACTCTGCTAATATAGGAGAGCAAGTTGTTTACCAAACTACTATTAATGTAAAACCAGGCGCTAAGAATTATGTTTTACATGATACAATGGATTCGCATTTAGATTTTGATGGTATTATACAAGCACATCTAAGTGATGGAACTAATTTAACTATTGGTGATTATGTGCTACAAAAAGGACCTGCTGATAAGTGTACTTTTGATATCTCATTCACTGATGTTTTCTATAACAATTACAGAAGCAAAATTGATGATGGTACTATAACTAAAATTATCTTTCAATATTCTGCTACTGTTAAAGATAATGCTGTAGTTAAGGAAGAAATGAAAAATACCACACATCTAACTTATGGAGATAATAATACAACTACTGAAGACTCTGAAACAATCACAAAAACATTTGGAATTCCAGTATTTAAATATACGAAAAATGATCAAGCACTTGCAGGTGCAGAATTCATGTTATCAACAGATCCAAATTGTACGGATGAATCGAAAACACTTAAATTTACTTTAAATAATGTTACGAAAAAATATCGTTTTGCTGCAGATGGAAATGCAACTTTAACTTCACTTGATAATGGTCGTATTGATATTGAAGGTTTAAAAGCTGGTACATATTATTTGAAAGAAACAAAAGCGCCAGATGGATATAACTTATTGAAAAAGATTCAAAAAATTGAAATTGGAGAAGATGGTTCGATTAAATTAAATGATGCTGCAATTATTGACGATGTAAAAGTCAAGAATAACTCAGGAATTGAATTACCTAGTACAGGTGGTATGGGTACTACTTTGATTTATCTTGCTGGTATCGTTCTAGTTGTTTTATCTGGATATGTATTAATTTCAAAGCGAAGAGCTAGTACAAAATAATTGATTTTAAATTTAGTTGTAGAGGGAATGAAGAATCATTCCCTTTGCAACAGTGGGGAGAGGGTTGTAATATGAAAAAACGATTAACGACAATACTTGCAGTACTTGTTTTTATTACAGGCCTGTCCTTACTGTTGTATCCAACGGTAAGTAATTATTTTAATTCTTTGCATCAATCCAAGGTTGTCAGTCATTATTCTGATGCTTTAGAGAAGATGGATGAAGCTCAGAAACAAGCAGCTATTGATGCAGCGGTGCAATACAATACTTTATTGGTTTCAAACGATGCACGCTTTACGCCGAGTGAAGAAGAAACGCGTTTATACAATAGTTTATTAAATCCGGATGATACGGGTGTGATGGGTTATATTACCATTCCTAAGATTCGTTGTAAGTTAGCCATTTACCATAGTGTCGATGATTCGGTTCTACAAGTTGGGGCTGGACATCTCGAAGGTTCGAGTTTACCGGTAGGAGGGAAAGGAACCCATTGTGTTTTATCGGGTCATCGTGGTTTACCAAGTGCCAAACTCTTTACCGAATTAGATCGTTTAAAGAAAGGAGATACCTTCTCTTTACATGTCTATGGAAAGGTATGTACCTATCGGGTGGATCAAATTGAAACCGTAAATCCCGAAGATTATCAATTGCTACAAATTGAAGAAGATAAAGATTTATGTACTTTAGTAACTTGTACCCCATATGGTATTAATACCCAACGTTTATTAGTTCGTGGTCATCGCATCGCAAATTCATCTGGTGATACGGATGTAAGTTCGGATGCTGCACAAATCAGACCGCTTCTAGTCTTTGCGTGTGTTGGTCTAGTACTGGTTTGTATTGTCTTACTTATTCGAAAGAGAAAAAAGAAAGGGAAATAGCCTATGAAGAAATTCTTGCGTACATTGTTATGTTTTATCTTTATTGCTTGTTTAGGTACAACGGTATTTGCGGATTCAACTTCTTCTTTAACCATCTCTTGTCCGGTTGAAGGCATGTCCCTTTCTTTATATCGCGTTGCCAACTTTGATGGAGATGCGTTTACTTTAACACCAGCTTTTTCTCATTATCCGGTATCTTTGGATCAAAGAGATCAAGAGGGTTGGCAAGGTGTTGCTAATGTCTTAGAAAATCATATCTTAGCCGATGGCATTCAAGCCGATGCTTCATGTAGCTCTAATGCGGATGGAAAAGCTATTTTTACCAATCTTGCTTCGGGTTTATATTTAGTTTCAGCCCAAGAAATGAAAGTGAATCAAACAACTTACATTCCACAAGTGAGTCTAGTAACTATTAAAGATTCCGAATCTTTAGAAACGGTTCTAAAATATGGCTCGGATGAAAATATTGAAGATAAGTTGATTTCCTTACATGTTCTAAAGACCTGGAAGGGAGACTCTAAAGAGAAACGACCTAGTTCGATTGATGTACAATTGCTTCAAACAGATAATAGTGGAAAAACGACTGTACTCGATAATCAGGTTTTAAATGAGACAAATCAATGGTCGTATACATGGGAGAACTTATCTAATGAATTTACTTATCGTGTTTTAGAAGCGAAAGTTCCAAGTGGATATACCGAAAGTTCTACACAAGAAAAAAATACGATTGTTTTAACGAATACCGCAACTAACACTACTGAAAAGAAAGAAACAAAAGATAAAGAGCTTCCTTTAACGGGTCAGTTATGGTGGCCTGTACCTTTGTTCTTATTATTGGGTATTGTCTTGTTTGCATTAGGAAAGAAACATGAAAAATAGATTTTCAAAAGTTTTAAAAAACATGGGAATCCTCTTCATTATAGGCGCACTTAGTTTGTGTGCCTATAATGTCTTTGATACCTTTCGCGGATATATAGCACAAAAAGAGATTCTTGAAGCCTATGCCAAAAAGATCGACAAATCCAAAGAAGGAAAGATCAAAGATTATCTTTTAAATCCAGATATGGAAATGCCAGAAGTTCAACTCAATGGTTTATCTTGTGTAGGAACGATAGAAATGCCGGCTTTAGATTTAAAACTGCCAGTGACGAGTGAGTGGAGTTATGACTTAATGAAGCAGGCACCTTGTCGCTATTATGGGTCCATCTATCAAAAGAATATGGTTATTGCAGCCCATAATTCATGGTTTCATTTTGGTCGGCTTTCGCATTTAAAAGAAGGGCAGAAAGTGATTTTTACGGATGCCAAAGAACATCGCTTTATCTATCGTGTCAAAGTAGTAGAAGCTTTGTCTCCAGATAGTGTAGAAGAAGTGACGAATGGTAAATATCCTTTAACATTATTTACCTGTACTCTGGATGCAAAAAATCGGGTTGTTGTGCGATGTGCTTAAATGGCATAATGCGAAAAAAAGTGTATAATATTGATGGAAACAAAAAAATGTCCTTTTCAAGGACATTTCGTTCATTATATAAAAAAATGGCGTCCTGGGAGGGATTCGAACCCCCGACCGATCGCTTAGAAGGCGATTGCTCTATCCAACTGAGCTACCAAGACAGCTAACATATTATAACAAACAATTATTTATATTTCAATGGGAAATGAGTATTAGATATGCAAAAAGAAGGTTATCAATTTGAGGGATGGTATGTGGATCCCGAATGTACAAAAAAAGTCAATCCCGGTGGAATCCTACCTCGGGTGACACAATTCTATCAACATTGGATCCCCGTATGGTATCCAATCGAATACGACTTGGATGGCGGAACCAATTCACGTTTAAATCCCCGGTATACAAGTTGTACTTCCCCTGCTTATTTACTTCAGCCAGCTAAAAAGAAAGATATGGTCTTTGCGGGATGGAGTTATGAAGGGAAGAAGATTCATGCGACACCAACAGGTGTCATCGGATCGGTTAAAATTAAAGCAATCTTTGAAAAACCATGCATTGTGCACTTTCATACCTTTGGTGGACAGATTTTAAATCCAATGCAGGCTATTGATGGTCAATTGGATTATTTACCTGAGCCAAGAAAATATGGGTATCGCTTTGAAGGCTGGTTCTGGGATCAGAACTTTAATTTTCCGTATACGATCAAACAACACATTAATGAATCCTGTGTGCTCTATGCTAAATTTGAAGAAAGTCCTTTTACCGTCACTTATGATGCCCAAGGAGGAATTTCTTCGCGCAGCAATCCGACAAGTTACTGTTTTGATGATCCAACGATCTTAATTAAACCGGCTTTTAAGAAGGGTTATATCTTTGATGGCTGGTACGATCAAATTGGTCGTAAACACGATTTTATCCGTCATCATTCGCTGGGTGATTTACATCTAGTCGCAAAGTACAAAAAAGCCGCAGAAAATGGGCAAGATGATGCAGAATGAGAATTGATTATTGCGTTTGCCTATGATAAAATTGTACTGTTTCGCTAGGAGGGTTTAGTTGAATTCTTATTATCAATCTTTACTTCAAGAAATTCATAAAGAACTTGATCAAAAAGACTATGATAAAGCTTTGCGAATGATTCAAACCGAATTGGATCTGCCCTATGTGCCAAGAGAAGAATTAGAGGTTCTACAAAATTATAAATCGGAATGTCTAGCTCATATTGAAAGGCCGGTAGTTCATCCGGATTTAGAGTCTTTGATTCATGGATCCTTGCAAGAACAAGAAAAAGCGGTTGCGCTGCTACAATCTTGTAATCTGCGAATGATGCATGAAGAAGTCGAAACTTTGTTGTGTTCAAGTAAATTGCTGGACGAGACAAAGGGGGAACTCATTGAATCCTTGATGGAGCAAAAAATAGAAGATCCCTACAAAATGAAGAAATCGGGTTTAGAAATCACGTTTATTCCTAGTATCATTGTTCCAAGTTCACAGGATGCAACGATTCAGGAAGTACGTGACTATTTTGACCAATGGTTTGCGTGTGACAATCCAACCTTTCTTCGCTTCTGCAATCGTCTACTCGACCAGGAAGTGCTAGAGAATCGTCCTTTGGATTTTGAAGACTGTCAGGCTTTACCGATTGCGAAAGCTTTGGTTCGCTTAGTTTGTGAAGCGTTTGGTCAAGACGAAGATTTTCAAACATTCTGTAAAGAAAAAAATTTAGAAGAAATAGTGGAAGTTCCACTGCGTATTGAAAGACGAGGAGAAAACTATGAATAGTAAATGGACATTGAATGAACATTCAGAAGGTGTATTAGAAGTTGTAGTTGATGGAGAAGCTTGGGAAAACGCCCAAAAGAAAGCTTTCAACGACTTCAAAAAGAACGTTTCTATTAAAGGATTCCGTACTGGAAAAGTTCCTGAAGCTTTATTAAAGAAACAAATCTCTAAAGAAGCAATCTATGACCGTGCTGTTGAAGGCGTTGCCAATGAAGCTTTAGTCGAAGCTATTAAAGAACACA
>ENA-ORSS01003817-ORSS01003817.1-human-gut-metagenome-genome-assembly--contig:-NODE-3817-length-11853-cov-2.740973_pt1 | contig 11853 bp, 10 predicted proteins | sample MGYA00241899_ERZ509162 | MGnify/ENA primary metagenome ERZ509162 (study PRJEB26280, sample SAMEA2338641) | human gut metagenome | biome: human gut; feature: human-associated habitat; material: faeces... | reverse complement strand
TGCTGGCCTGGAAAAATCTCAATGGAGATAAAACCGGCTGGACTGTGGAAACTTCTGAGAGCCGTGTACTTTTTATGCTGGCAGATGGAACTTTGATTTTTAGTCCAAGAAACTCGTGGACTGAGGACGGTAGTGAATCCTATGTAAACCTTTTTTATGTAGATCTAAACGGTTCAAAGAACCCTAATGTTTTAGGTAAAGATGTTTTTCTTTTTACATTAGCTGATAATAAAATGTTAAGACCATATTGTTATAACAAAGAGTATAAGGATTTAAAGTGTAATAAGAACAGTGGAGGAAATTACAATTGTTGTACTGCTAAGATAATAGCAGACGGCTGGCAGATAAAAGATGATTATCCATGGTAATTCAATTTCAAAAAAAGCGGTCAATAAGACCGCTTTTTAGTACATGTTTACAAGATTTCTTACTTCTGTTAGAACTTTTTGAGCTTCTGCTCTTGCCCGTTTTGAACCGTCATTTAAAATATCTTTTACCTCATCAATATGAGTTTCATAATAACGGCGTTTTTCTCTGATTTCTTTAAACTTCTCGTTTATTATGCTGCCAAGCTGGCGTTTACAGTCAGCACAGCCTCTTTCACCTTTTTCACACTCGCATTTTACAGTTTCAATCAGCTCAGGCGTACCAAATATTTCCCAGTATTTGAATGCTACCTCACACTGATCAGGATGTCCTAAGTCTGTTTTTCTCATGCGACTTCTATCTGTAATAGCAGACATTATCTTTTTAGCTGTAACTTCTTCATTATCAGAAATTTTAATATCATTCTGGAACGATTTACCCATTTTATTTCCGTCCAGCCCGCATATTAGAGAACAATGGTTAAGAATAGGTTTTGCCTCATTGAAGAATTCTGTTTTGTATATATTATTAAATCTTCTTGCAATATCACGCGTAATTTCTATATGTGCAACCTGATCAATTCCCACAGGAACATGTGTTGCGTTCATCATCATAATATCAGCGCTCATCAGAACCGGATAACCCATTAAACCATAGCTTATCTGAGAATTTTGCCCTTCTTTTGACCTTAAAATTTTAGCCATATCCTTCAGGGTAGGATCACGTTCAACCCAGTTCTGCGGGGTAACCATACCCAGATAAACATTCAACTCCGCAATCTCAGGAACTAAAGATTGAACATAAATAGTTGAAATTTCAGGGTCAATACCTGATGCCAGCCAATCAATCGCCACATCTATAACATCGTTTTTTAAATTTTCAGTCTTATCATATTTTGTAGTAAGAGCGTGCCAGTCAGCTACAAAGAAAAAACTTTCATATTTGTGCTGTAATTCAACCCAGTTTTGTATAACACCCAGGTAGTGTCCCAAATGTAATTTCCCTGTCGGGCGCATTCCTGATACTATTCTCTCTTTCATTAATTATTTGCTCCTTTTCTCTATCGTTCTTAGCAAACTGCCAGAACTCCGCTGCTGCAAGCCAGACTGAAATGAAAATCTACTTATATTTATAAAACAGTCATTACAGCAGCTTTAGTAATAATACATCCGGTACACGTATTATACATGAAAAAAGAATTTATGTTGATATTTTTATTGTAATTTTCAAAAAAACTGTTATAATATTCGTATGAAAAAAATATTATTAATTCTGTTATTAGGAATTGCGGGCTTTATACCAGAGAGTGTTTGTGCAGCTGATGTGCAACCCGAACAGGCTGAAACTCCAAAAATGGAAAATGTGCAGCTTGATATGAGAGATTATGATGAAGTTGAGGTACCGGCAGGAACTTTTATTCCTGTTGTAAGCGCTCAGGAAATTTCAACCCAGTACTGTCCGGTAGGATATAAAGTTCGATTTACCTCTACAAATGACTTATACATGAAAGAAACCAATATAATTCCTCAGAATACGGAATTTTACGGTTACATAGAAAAGCTGAATGAGCCGGTTGTAGGTACAAATGCTTCTATGATAATAAAGATTTCAAAAATGATACTGCCTGACGGATTTGAAGTTCCGGTAAGAGCATATGTCTATACGTCTAATAATAATCTAATCGGCGGGGAGATGTCAGCTCCGGCAGAATGGATTAAAATGCCCCATTATCAGAGCAAAATCGGAAATAATACAACATTGCAGATTCGTCCGGGCAGAGCAAGAAAACTCGGTGAGCATACTGTTATAAAATCCGGTGAAGACAGGCTTATAATACTGACAGACACTGCTTACATAACACATACCTTAACAAATTGACAAATGATAAAATATTAATAAAATGTAATTATCAGACTATATGTTATTGTAAGTGAGGAAGGGAAAAAATATGAAGAAAAGTTTAAACCTAATACTGGCAGCTATGCTGTTATCAAGCACTGCTGTTTTAGCAGCAGGCAACTACAATTATACACAGAATACACAGCCTCCGGCATATCAGCCTACATACTATAATCAGCCGCGAATGACTGGTAATGGAACGCTGAAAGGAAGCGTAGTTACAGTTCCGGCAGGTCAGCAGGTTTCTGCTGTAGTGACAACACCTTTGAGTTCAGAAACTTTAACTCTCGGACAGAATGTTACCCTGGCATTGGGTTCTGACTTTTATTACAATAATAACCTGATTGCACCGGCAGGAAGCTCTGTTACCGGAACAGTTTTAGAAGTTTCCAAAGCAAAACGCGGCAGTATGAACGGTAAGCTTACACTTCGCTTTACACAAATTGTTACCCCGTATGGTATCCAAATTCCTATTTCTGCTGTTATCAAAACAGATGATAATTCCGGTACGCTTATTGGCGGAACTAAATTGGATGTAACTAAAGATTATGCTAAAGATTTGACTGTTGGTGCCGGAGCAGGTGCTGTGTCAGGAGTTGTTTTTGGCGCTCTTGCAGGTGGTGACATCGGCAAAGGTGCAGCTCTTGGAACTGCCGTTGGTGCCGGCGGCGGACTTGTTAAGTCTTTGTGGGATAAAGGCGATAATGTAGAAATTCCTGCAAATTCAAAAATAGAATTGGTTCTTACCCAGCCAATTACTGTAAACCCGGCAATTTATAACACAAATTACTAGTAAACCGGGCAATAATTTTATTTTCAATTTTGAATAAAATTATTATGAAAACAGATTTGGGAAATGTTTGTTGATAGGTAGAAAAAATGTCAATCTTAGGAAAATACTCGGACAACTTAATAGAAGATGAAGATAAAGAAGAGATTACGGGCTTTACAACACCGGTTGTAATACGTAAGAAAGAAGAGGATTCATTAAAGAAATCCCTTATTATTTCAACAATTCTTCATCCGGCTGTGGTTGGAGCGTTCTGTTTAGGATCACTAATTCTGACACTGCTTGGCATTCATCTTTTTACAGTGGACAAACCGCAGCCTAAGATGAAAGACATTGAATTCGTACTTGTTGATAAAGAAGATACACCAATAAATAAAAATACACCTTATCGTGCAGATATAAATTCACGTGCCGGCGGTCATCATGATCCTACAAGAAAAGTTTCAATGCCGTCACCTGCGCCGTCAGCTGCACCTTCAAAGCCGCAGGCTGCTTCTCCGGCTCCAAAACAGGCAGCAAAACCTGCCCAGCAGAAGCCAAAACAAGTTTCAAAGCCAAAGCAGAATGTGTTTGAACAGATTATGCAGCAGGCTGCAAAGCCGCAAAAAACACAGCAGGCTCAAGCTCCTGCACCTAAGGCAAAACCGCAGGCTAAACCTCAGCCTCCTACAGCCAGACCCTCAATTAAGCCTCCAATGACGCCAAGACCGGCAGCAAAACCATCTTCTGCGTTTCAGGTACCGGTTCCTAAAGGCGGTACATCATCAGGAAGATATACAACAGGTCCTATAAGCGGATCCGGTAAACTCGCACAGGGAGGTTCATCAGGCGGAGGCAGCGGAAGCGGAAGATATACTCCGGCTCCGGTGCTTGCCCCGACAGGCGGTTCCGGCTCAGGCTCCAAACTCGGTAGAGCAGGCGGAGGAGGAACCGGCGGCTATGGTAATCCGGGACCGGGTAATCCTAACGGCAGACCTGGCATTGATACGATAAGAGAACCTGATTTCGGTCCTTATATGAGAGAATTACAGCGCAGAATTAAAATTAACTGGAACCCGCCAAAGGGTAACGAAAGTAAACGCGTAGTTCTGTTATTTAAAATTGCTAAAGACGGAAGACTGTTATCTTGCAGTGTATTCAAATCTTCAGGACTTCCGAGTGCAGACAAGGCGGCTCTTGATGCAGTAAAACTTACCGCACCGTTTAAACCGCTTCCGGCAGAATTTAAAGGTTCAAGTATTGATATTCAATTCACCTTTGACTATAACGTATTCGGGGCAACCGGATATTAGAAACTAAAAAAATAATGTATCACAAGATAAGAGGATTAAACTATGGAACTATTATTGAACTCAATTAAAATGGATTGGCCTGTATTATTACCTATTCTGGTATGTTCAATCCTTGTAGTTGCAGTTGTTATCAACCGGGCAGCGTTTTATAAAAAGAACAAACGTGACATTGTTCTTTTCATTCCTAAAATTCAAAAAGAACTGGCAAAGAACAATCTTCAGGCAGCCCAGAATGTTGCAGTTGACTGCGGGGGTGTTATAGGTGAAGTTACAGAAGAAGCTGTCAGAATTTTTTCTGAACAGAGAAACGGATTTTCACGTTCATTTGATATTGCAGCAGCACTTGCTACAAGAAAACTTGAAAGCCATCTTACTATTTTGGGTACAGTTGGTGCGGTAGCTCCGTTCTTAGGTTTGTTTGGTACTGTTGTGAGAATCCTTTATACTTTCCAGGATCTGGCAACTCAGGGTAACCAGTCAGCAGCAGTTGCAATGGGTATTGGATCTGCTTTGATTGCTACAGCATTCGGTTTGATTGTTGCGATTGTTGCAGTTGTTTTCTATAACTCTTTCCAATCTATAGTTAAACGATATGATGATGACTTCCAGTTAATCAAGCTATTATTCTTAAGCTTTGTAGATTCAGAAACAGAAGTCAAATCAGCATCAAGTGCTTCTATGTAATTAAATAAGGATAATAAAATGGCATTCAGCTCATCAGGTAAAAAAAATAAAGCTTTTACAGAAATAAATATAACACCTTTAACAGATATTTTTCTTGTACTGTTAATTATAATGATGGTTGTGGCACCGACTTTCCAGTCAATGGATAATTCCATTACCATACCTGAGATTAACAGCGGGGTGTCTATTGAACAAAAAAATGCTACTGTATCAATTACCAAAGAGGGATTAATGTATGTGAACGGCAAGGAAATCAGCCCGGATACACTGACTGATGAACTCGCTGCGCTGAAGCCTTCATTGGAAAAACCTGAGGTTGTAGTAAAGGCCGATGAGAGAGTTAAAAGTTCCGAAATTATGAAAGTCATGAATGCGGCTCAGGATGCAGAATTTAAGAAATTAATCGTAGCCGGCGAGCCGCTTACAAAAAAAGAGCAGAAAGATTTGAAAAGTAATTCCAAAAAGCAGGGAGCGTAATAAAAATGAGTCGTGATACTTTCAGTGATATAAATATAACACCTTTAACAGATATTTTTCTTGTGCTATTAATTATAATGATGGTAATAGCTCCTTTATTGGACCAACAGGGATTAAATTTAACTGTACCTGAAAATGTTGCACAAGAGCAGGCTAGTAAAGATACAAAGATTTTGACTGTTACAGTTAGTGCCGATAACAGATACTATATCGACGGACAGGAAGTTTCAATTCCTGAACTTGACAACGTTTTAAAAACCCAGGCAAAAGCTTATCCGGACGGAATGATGATTCAAACTGACGGAGAGGCGACACATGGTGCTGTTGTAAAACTTATGGACAGCGCAAGAAATTCAGGTATTACAAGCATATCTGTTTCTGAAGTTTAAATATCCATTCCATAAGGGTTCATTCTTATAGGCATACTTGTTTTATAATTTTTTGAAACATAGTCATAGGCTTTGTCCATATGTTTTTCAAACATATTTGCCATTTTCGGATTAAAAACTTCAAGACACCTGTTTCTTAATGTTCCGTAGACTGCTTGGACTTCATTTGCATCAAGAACTTTAAATTGATTTTTTTCAAATGGTAAGTCCATGTCTTCAAAAAGGGAAGCTTTTATAGTTTTTTGTATTAATTTGCATAAATTTTTGGTTTCGTTGTCAACTTTTGATAAATCCATTTTTGAAATTTCCCGGTTAATATTCAAAAGCGCAAGAAAGAATGAATTTGCCATTATAGTGCTTTGGCTGCCTATACAGTCAACATATTTTCTTGTATATTTACTAATTTCCCTGTTAATATAATTATTTTTCTGGTTGTTAGGATCAAACCTTCCTATAAAGTCTTCTTCACCTAACTCTATACCGTTTTGTTTTGCCCAACCAAGCATTTTCGCAATAAAGCCTTTAGGTGCAACCCGAATTTGATATACAACAGATTGTTCTTCCTTAACTTTCTTCCAGGCATAAGTCATATTTTTAGAAAAAGCTTTTCTTGCCCACTCATTTGCAGCCCAGAAATTTTTAATAGCGCTGCTTTCCTCTTTAGTTACTGCAAGCGGAGTTTCAAGTTTAGATACATCAAATGTATTTACTCCATGTTTTTTCATAAATGTAGAGAGTGCAGCTTTAATTCTGTCGGCACCGAATACGTACCAGGCTTTAGATGTTACGCGGCTAAAAATTGCAGCCCTGTCAGGATTTTCTCTGTAAAAATTTTTTTGTCTTTCTGAAAGGTGATAAATTGCTTCCGGATTATTTTCATAATACCTTTGCAGACCTTCTGAAATATGTTTCTTATGTTCTGCAGATAGCGGTCCTCTTTTTATATAAACAGGTTCACCTGTTGCCTCCTGAGCCTTTCGGTCTAAGGCTTCCATTCTTTTAGCAGTCATTTCTCTGGTTAGTCGTTCATTGTATTCAGGGTCGGAAAGTTTTAGAATTTTACCGTAAGTTGGTTCTGCCAATGGAATATTAAGCTTTTTCATTGCATAACTTATATCCTTGCCGCCTGAGTATCTGCGGAGGTCATTAATTGAAAATCCTTCTCCCCAGTATAATTTTAAAAGCTGCAGCGATAAATCTTCTTCTGTATCAAAATATTCCAGCCTGCCGTTTGCAGCATCATCCAAAAAGCTTCCATCTTGAAATTTAACGCCGGAAGAAGGTATAACATCTTTAAATTCCGGGAATTTCTTTTTTGCTTCCTCAAGTGTAAAGCAGTCTTTAAGACTTTCATAGAATTTTTTATGAATATCTATAAGTGTTTCTTTTGCTTTGTTTCCTTCTTCGAGAATAATTCCGGCCCATTCTCTAATTTGGGGAGGATAAACATTTGATTTTTTCTGAGCTAGTTTGTCGAGATTTTTTATTGTGCTTGCAAGATCAAGACTGTACCCGCCGGTGAATGCCAGATACTGTGCACTGGTGAGTGCCGGAAGCTTACTCGTCTGTACCGGATTATTATTTACTGATGTGGTTTCATTTTTTTGTGTTTTTAAAACGGGATGTATATTTATAAGTGTAATTTTGTTTATTTGCATTTTTTCCTTCCGAAAAATTTAAAACCGGTAAATGTAAAAATTTGCTATTTTTTTTAACATCCCTTATAATAAAAAAAGCAGAGGAAACCATGATAGAAAAGCTATAAATGTTTTCTCAAACACGCTTCCGCTGTGCTCTCGCTTATACTAAGCGGACGCGATAAAAACAAATAAGAAAAAATATTTGTTTTCGAGGCGATAGCGGTGCCTGAGGCACTGCACTACTCAGGTTTGCTAACTAAATTCCGAATTTTGCTAGATGGCGAGAGCGTGCCCGAAAAAAGTTTTATATTTAATCAAGAAAAAGTAAGAAAGAACAGATACAACTAAAAAAGGAGATTAAGTTATGGAAAACACAGTAATGACAAGGTTTTTCGGGGGGGGGGCAGAGTAGTTTAAGCTCCATAACCGGTATTGGTGCAGGTACTGAGCCATTTAGCGCCGCCGAACAAAGAACCATTAAACGAGGCTTTACGTTAGCCGAGGTGTTGATAACCCTGGGCATAATAGGTGTAGTTGCAGCAATGACGCTGCCGACGTTAATACAAAAGAATCAGGAAAAGGTAACAATAACGAAATTAAAAAAGATGTACAGCATATTATCTCAAGCATATTTATATGCAGTCGAGGATAATGGTACTCCGGATTTGTGGGGCTTTGGAAACAGAGATGCTGGTGCAGAAGAAGACGATGTAAGTTATCAGGCTAATAATTCTTTAATAGTTCGGGATAAACTATTTCAAAATGTAAAAAGCTTAAAAAAATGTGATAAAGCTCTTAGTAAAGATGAATGCGGTCTATCTAACACATATTACTTTGAGAATAAAACGGTGGATTCTGAGCTTAATACTAAATCCAGCGGTGTAGCTTCAATTGACGGTAATAATATAATTGTAATTGCAAATAGCGGCAACTGTACTGAGGTACGAGGAACAGGAAAATATTTGTCAAATGTGTGCGCAATTATTTATCTGGATATAAATGGAAGTAACGCCCCTAATACGCATGGGAAAGATATTTTTTCATTTTATTTAACTAAAAATGGTATAGTACCGGTTGGAACTCAGGATGAAACAGCCTGGACATTTGAAAAAGGCAGCCTTGGAAGGACTGCTTGGGTAATCGCAAATGAAAACCTGGATTATCTTCGCTGTCCAAAGGACTTGGACTGGGACGGTAAGACAAAATGTAATTAAATATTTATGAAAGCTGGCTGAGTCTGTTGTTAATTTCGTTCATTAAATTTACATCGTCTGTTTTTTGTGCAAATTTTTGAGCTTTAGTCAGCAGACCGCGGGCTTTCTCTTTACTGTTATACTCAATCATAATATCTGCTGCGCTAACATAGTTTTGTGCAACTTTGAGCGGAGAATCGGCTTTTGTGTAGTTTTGTACTGCATTGGAGTATGATTTCAATGCTTCCTGTGGCTCGCCGAACCTTTCGTATGCTCTGCCTGTGCTGGAGGCTACAAAACCTTTAACTTTAGCGTTATCAGTCTGTGATACAAGAGCTTTTGCCATATCAAAGTATTCAAAAGCGTTATCCTCATACATGTCTGAGAAAATATTTCCCATTCTTGTTAAGGAAGTTGACTGTGCTGCAAGATTGTCGCTTTCTCCGCCGTATGAAACTGAAACGAAGTAATGGTCAAGTGCAGGTTTAATCTGGTTTACGTCATCATAAATCTGCGCCATTGAGTAATGTGCTTTTGTTTTTATATTGTTATCTGTAGTGTTTTGAAGCGATTTGTGGTAGCTTTTCAGAGCCTGTGCAGGGTAATCGTGGTTGTCATATATTTGTCCGATTTCGTAATAAATCTTTGATTGTGTTTCGCTGTCACCAACTTCTTCTGCACGTGAGAGTGCTTTTTGGAAGGTTTCAATTGCCTTTCTTGGCTCATTTGCATAAGCAAGTCTTTTTGATTGAATAAAGAGTGATTTTAATTCTTTATCCTGTGGTATGTGAACATTTGTTTGCTTTTGTTCTGATGTTATTTCCTGTGGCTTGGTATTAGTTTCTTCTGTTTGAACTTCTTCCTGAACCGGAACATTTTCAACGGGAGCTTTTTCTTCCGCTTTTTGTGCTTTTTCTGTTGACCCTTCAGGGAATTTTACCAGAAACTGCGGATTAATTTCTTCTTCGTTATATTTGAAATCAATCTGCTGTAAAAATAATGCGTCAACCCAGTTTTCTACAACTTTGGATTCTTTATTAAGGGTTTTTGAAATATATTCATCGAGTATAGAGGATGCGGTTTTTAAGTCAGATTTAATTCTGCCTATATTAGGGTTTTCTTTTTGAACCTGCTTTTGAATAAGATTGAGGTAAGCATCAACTTCTTCTCCGAGTTCAGGCGGAGTGCCGATTGCTATCTGTGTATTTTTAAAATCTTTTAAAATTTGCGCTATGTTAATTTTGGAACTGCGCATTGAAAAATTACCGGCAGGGTTTACTGCCTGTGTTTTTCCTGTCGTATTTGCCCCTGTGCCTGCTTTTTGCGCATAAACATTCTGCCACTGGTCCGGCTGGATTTTCTGATAAGCAGGAGCTGCTTTTTGTTCGTTTTCTGTATATTGAAGTCCGCGGCTTCTTGAATTTTGATTTTGTGCCTGTTCTTCGCGTTCGGTTTGCACAGCAGATTTTGAGGCGTCATCGTCCTGTTTTTTCTTAACAGAACCTCTTCCGTCTTTCACCACGTAAGGCCGCTGGTAAATATTGCTTAAGTTCAACCCCATCCGGTTTTTACTACCTCATCTGTCCGCTTGCTTCTACATTACTCTACGTTATAACTATATATTAAATTAGTCATTACGTGCTCATACTTTCGTATGAAATCTTACATGATTTATTTAAGTATTTTTTTTCTGAAGTCAATCATGCTTTAGTTATTTGCCATAGGCAGGTAATACACATGTAAAATATGTTACTTATAAATGAAGGCTTAGTGTATTTTGAGAGCGTGCAGGGGCGGATGAAATATGCTGCTTTGTGAAACAATCGCCGGCATATCCTGCAAGCGGGCGTTTAGGTGAAAGTTCAAGACCATATTTGCATGACACAGTTTTTGCAGTCAAATTCAAGACGGTATTTTTTACCTTTTTCATCTAAAAGAAATAATTTTTTCGGGGATTTACATATGTCAAAAGCATATTTCAAACAGTGTTTTGTCTGCATAAGGCACTTTCCTGAAGTATTATTACTGCTTTCCAGCGACATTTCATTAACCTTACATTTGCAGTTTTCATAAAATCCTTTAGCTTTGGCATTATCGATATTTGCTTTATAATCGAGGTCAGATAGCGGAAATTCAGTATAGTGCAATGGTTTTTGAACTTCTCGTTTGTAATTTTTTAATCTTTCCTCCATTAACTTTGCAAGAACGCTGCGGCGGAGTTCGTTAATCTTTGAAACCGGCAGGAACGGCAGGCTGCCATTTATCTCAATATTTTGGACATAAAAGTCGCTTTCGCCTGTTTTTTTTATCTGGGCGGTGAAGTTTTCTTTCATTTTGTCAGGATTATTCGGGGTTTCACTTGAATTTACAGGAAGTGAAACAATATTTCCGTCTTCATCTGCTGCTGTTAATTTGTTGTGTTCAAATGCAAAATCCACGCGGATGCGGCGTTTTGTTTTTGAATTTTTAAGCTGTTTTTCAAATGCGCTATCCTGATTTCTATAGATTAATGTACCGGTTTTTGGAAGATGTGTTTTGTTCGGGAAAACTTTTGTACCTTCAATTTTATTGACCAGACAGCCTTGCATTTCCCCGTTTTCAAACCAGCATAGCCCGTCCTGCACCGAAATTTTTGTGTTTGCTATTTCAAAATAATTATTTCCTGTTTTTGTCACTTTGCCGAGTTTTTCTCCGAGTGATTTCGGGGAATTAAAGTTGAAGCATTTTTTTCGTCCTTCTAAAAAGTAATCTGTAAAGCCGCGGTTAAAGCTTTTGTTTACATCAGGCTCAAAATCATATTCAATCCTGCCGGAAGATATTTTCTGCGCATATTTATCTATTTCTCTCCGGTAGAAGGCAACAACATTTTTAACATAATTTATATCCTTCAATCTGCCTTCAATTTTAAAAGATTTGACTCCGGCGTTAACCAGTTCTTCAATATGTCCGGAAGCATTGAAGTCGCGCAGGTTAAGGAGGTGTTTATCCTGTGCTAAAATGTTTCCTTTATCATCAATCAGAGAATATTTTTTTCTGCAAGGCTGGGCACATTCTCCTCTGTTTGCGGAACGCCCTCCGATTGCATAGCTCAAATAGCATTGACCGCTGTATGAAACGCACAGC
>ENA-ORSS01003809-ORSS01003809.1-human-gut-metagenome-genome-assembly--contig:-NODE-3809-length-11862-cov-7.239688_pt1 | contig 11862 bp, 10 predicted proteins | sample MGYA00241899_ERZ509162 | MGnify/ENA primary metagenome ERZ509162 (study PRJEB26280, sample SAMEA2338641) | human gut metagenome | biome: human gut; feature: human-associated habitat; material: faeces... | reverse complement strand
TCTCCAGAAAGCTGGCCAACAGCAACCATTTCCCGGCCATCGACATCAACGCAAGCATCTCCCGCCTGATGAATGACATCGTCGCGCCGGAGCACCTGACTCTGGCGGCCCGGGTACGGGATGTGATGGGGATCTATGAAAAGAATGCAGATCTGGTCTCCATCGGTGCTTACAAGGCGGGCACCAACCCAAGGCTGGATTATGCTTTGGGAAAGATGGACGGGATCAACCAGTTTTTGACCCAGGGAGTGGACGAGGCGTTCTCCTATGAGGAGGATCTGGAGGCAATGCGCGGCCTGCTGTGAAAAGGATGGAACGGAAATGAAGCGGTTTCAATTCGGTCTGGATACGGTCCTCCAGTATAAGCGCCAGGTGCTGGATGGGGCTCAAAATGAATACGCGGAGGCGATCCAGCGGGTCCGGCAGCAGGAGCGGCGGCTGCGGGAAGCGGAGGCGCGCCACCGGAGCCTGAATCAGCAGTTTCGCAGGGCAGAGGCAGAGGGGATCACCATTGCGGACGCCATGGGCTATGAGATGGGGCTGCGGATGCTGGAGGGAGAGATCCAGCGTGAGGACGGCGTGTGGGAAGTCTGCTGGTTCTATAATACCTCCGGCAGCGCGGATGTGCAGTATGATCTGCGTCTGCGATTCACGAACACTGGCATGCGCGACGGCAGCGGCTCGGTGCTGAGCGAGGTCTGGACGCAAAGCCCCTGCGATTGGACACTGGATACCGGCATCGGCATTGGAAGCCCGCAGGAGGCCGTCGAGGCTGCGTATCCGGACGCCGTGTGGACGCATGAAACAATGATCGAGAACGATCAGGAGATTCCGTATGACTTGTACGAGCTCACGTCCGGCGACCTGTTCATGCTGATCCGCGTCGAAGCGGGTGAAGTCTCACACATCAGCTTCGGCGGTCTGAACGCCTATCACTTCTGGGACAAGAATGAACCGACTCCCGCCGACCCGTACACCTTCACCCCCTACGACACGCTCTCCGGCGGGACGGTCACGGCCTATACGCGCACGGAAAGCGGCTGGGAAATACAAGTCCTGACGGAAAAACGGGCGAAACGGCTCGTGACCGCGTTCAACATCATGGGCCCGGAGCCGGGCGGGACGCAGGGAGAACCCGTAATCTGGCTGGAATTTGAATCCGGCGGCGTTGCGGCGCTGTACGATGAAAGCGGTGCGGGCGCGATCTACCGTCTGGAAGACCAGTCTGCGTTCGAAGCCGCGCTCTCGTCCGGCGAAGACCCGACCGGCGCGCTGACGCTGATCGAGTACTGCACCTTCCCGGATGCCTGGGACGATGTCCTGTCCGCGCTCGAAGCATAAAAACAGACTCTCCGGCGCGAAAAAGGCGTTTGGGCTGCCGGAGGATGATCGCGCTGTACGGCGGCGGGAACGTCAGCACGTGCGGCTTTTCCTCCGGCGGCGCGCTGCCCGATTTTGAAGCGGCGTGCAAACGCGCGAACGTCCCCTATACGGCGTTTGCCCGCCCCAAAATGGTGCACTGCTACTGTATGCTGCCGGTTTTCCGGGAAGCAAAGGAGGATTTCGCGAAAATCGCGGAGATTCTGAAGCAATAAGGGAGAAAACACGATGAAAGACAGCGAATTACAATTTGACCGCACCTGCCACGTGCTGTATTCCAAACCGTGCAAAAAGGAAATTCTCGCAAAGATCGCGCTGCACTATCCGGAAGCGGAGCGGGAGGCGGTGTGGGAGAAGGTGCAGCGGCAGTATGTGGAGTTCCTTTCCGACTGGCGCACCGACCTCTGCGGCAAAAAGAATTTCCACAACGGCGCAGGCGGCACCTATGACTGCATTGCGATTATGAGTTATTATGTGGCCTGCAAAGCCGTCACGTCGTTCCGGGAGATCGAGGAAATGGAGGAAAATCTAATTCTCCCCTCCTTCCGCAAGCTGAAATTTGTGGACTGCAACAAGCCGTTTTTCAGGAAGCTCATGTATAAGGCGTTTACGCGGGCGAAGTCCCTCTGCGACCAGTGGCACGACTATGAAATGGACGTCGCGCCCTTCGACCCGGACAAGCCGATCTATTATGAATTCACGGCCTGCCCGGCGGCGGAGTTCGCCATCAAGCACGGCCTCACGGACATCATGCCCGCTCTTTGCAACGTGGATTTTGCATCCATGGAGCTGATCCGCGCAAGGCTGGTGCGCACCACCACCTGCGCGAACGGCTGCAAATGCGACTACACCATCTGCGGCGACAAGGACCCGTATCTGAAAAATCACCCCGAATACCGCGACGAGGCGGGCTACAGAAGGAACAAATAGCCCCCGGAGGCAGACATATGCAGACAGTTCTCGGGATTCTGATCCCGTTTCTCGGCACGACGGCCGGTGCGGCCTGTGTGTTCTTTATGAAAAAATCGCTCGGCGATCTGGTCCAGCGTTCGCTTGCGGGTTTTGCCGCAGGCGTGATGGTAGCCGCGTTGATCTGGAGCCTTCTCATCCCGGCCATCGAGCAGTCGGCAGCATTGGGAAAGCTCGCGTTCTTCCCGGCGTTTGCGGGCTTCTGGCTCGGCGTGCTGTTCCTGCTTGCGCTCGACCATCTGATCCCCCACCTGCACGTCGGCAGCGAACAGGCCGAAGGCCCCAAAAGCAGGCTTGCCCGCACGACCATGATGGTGCTGGCCGTCACGCTGCACAATATTCCGGAGGGCATGGCCGTCGGCGTGATGTACGCGGGCTTCCTTGCCGGCGGCACACAGATCACGGCGGCAAGCGCGCTGGCCCTGTCCATCGGCATCGCCATTCAGAACTTCCCGGAGGGCGCGATCATCTCCATGCCGCTTCGCGCGGAGGGGCAGAAAAAAGGCCGCGCGTTTCTCGGCGGCGTGCTCTCCGGCATCGTGGAGCCGGCCGGCGCGGTGCTGACGATCCTTGCCGCGCAGTTCATCATTCCCGCGCTGCCGTATCTTCTGAGCTTCGCCGCTGGCGCGATGCTCTATGTAGTCGTGGAAGAGCTGATCCCCGAACTATCGCAGGGAGCGCATTCCAATCTCGGTACGGTGTTCTTTGCCGTGGGCTTCAGCGTGATGATGGTGCTGGACGTGGCGCTGGGTTAAAATGATGAGGGTACCGCAGCGGTCACTATGGCCGCAACCTCACCACGACCTCCGGCGATGTCACGCTACACGTACCCCGGTTCAAGGGCGTACCTTTCGAGACTGTCATCATTGAGCGGTATCGTCGCCGGGAAAGCTACGTGTCGTCAAAGCCGCGCATGAACATCGAACTCCGACGTGCCACCATGTGCGGGAACACGCCGAAGAGCTTTTCCTGCAGGTCGTGCTTGTGAATACCATCATGATAATAGAGTCCCGCCTGTGCGCCCCAGCAGATGTGAAACGTGGAATAGACGTGCGTCTTCGTTTCGATCTTCGCCGGCAATCCGTTCGGTATTTTGATCGGTATCGGGGTTCCTCCTCATTTTTTCACAGTCAGACAAAGAAAGACGGTCTTGCACATCATCATAACCATACCGATATTCATGCTGCGCACCGTCCTTTCGTCTGAATTCCTTGGGGATATTGTAACGTATTCTACAGGACTTGTCGAGAAAAGCGCTTACAGGAGCCGATACGTCCAGCCCATATCATCGGCAACCGTCCCGGTTTGCATGCCGTAGAGCGTATCATAGAGCTTCTGCGCCACAGGACCGACCGTCCCATCCGCGACCTGAACATCCGTGCCCATCACATTTAGCCAGCCGATCGGCGAGATGACCGCTGCGGTGCCGCTGGCGAAGATCTCCTGCAGGCTGCCGTCCTTCGACGCGGCAACGACCTCGTCGATCGAGAGCTTCCGCTCCGAGACCTTCACGCCCCACTTTTTCAGCAGCTGGATGACAGAATCGCGCGTGATGCCGGGCAGGATCGTGCCGGAATCGAGCGGCGCGGTGATAACTTCGTCCGCGATGCGGAAGAAGGCGTTCGACGTGCCGATCTCCTCGACATACTTATGCTCCGCCGCGTCGAGCCACAGCACATCCTTGCAGTTATATTTCATCGCGTCCTGACTGGCGCGCATGCCGCCGCCGTAGTTGCCGCCGACCTTGGCATAGCCCGTGCCACCGTGCGCCGCGCGGATGTATTTGTCCTGCACATAGATGCGCGTCGTAGCCAGGCCACCGTCGTTTGCCGCGTAGTAGGAGCCCGTCGGGCTGAGGATGATCATAAATTTGTAGTGCTTGGCCGGCAGAACCGAGAACGAGACCTCATCGCCGAAGATGAACGGCCGGATATACATCGCCGTGCCCGGCGCGGAGGGAATCCAGTCGCGATCCGCCTCAATCACAGCCTTGACCGCCGCGAGGAACAGGTCTCCCGGCAGCTCCGGGATGCACATGCGCTCATTCGTGCGGGCCATACGCTTGATGTTCATGTCCGGCCGGAAAATCTGGACGCCGCCGTCCGGCGTGCGGTAGGCCTTCATGCCCTCAAACATCATCTGTGCGTAGTGCAGCACGCAGGACGCCGGCTCGATGAGGAACGGCTCGTGCGGCACAACGCGCCCGTCGTGCCAGCCCTGTCCTTCGTCATAGTCCATGACGAACATGTGGTCGGTGAAGTATTTCGCAAAGCCCAGCTTCGTCTCGTCGGCAGGACGGGGCTTGGGGTGCGTAGTCCTTGTCACAGGGAAGTTGTATTCCATTTTTCATTCCTCCTGATGTTCATAGTACATATAAAAGCTGTTTGTAGGGGTGGAGCATCGATCAGACCCGATAGAGCTCCGCCCTCCGGTCGCGAAAGACATTGATGGAGCTCCGGATTCCATCCAGCATCTCCAGTTCACAATCCGCGGCCAAAATCTGCTCGTCCTGCCCGCCGGCGGCGAGCAGCTCCCCCCACGGATCAATGATTGCGGACGCGCCGCCGTAATGTGTCTCGCCCGCGTCGCCGCAGGAATTGCAGCAGATGACGAACGCCTGATTCTCAATCGCCCGCGCGACCGTCAGCGCCCGCAGATGTCCGATGCGCGCCGCTGGCCACTGGCTCACGACGAAGAGCATGTCCATCCCCTGCACGGCAAGTGTCCGCGTCAGCTCCGGGAAGCGGATGTCATAGCAGATTACAAGGCCGCAGTCGTGTCCGTCGAGCCGGAAGCGGCAGAGATGATCGCCGGGCGTGAAATACGCATGCTCACCCATCGGCGTAAACAGGTGCGTCTTATCATACTCTGCGACGCAGTTCCCCGCGCGGTCAAAGACGCACGCCGTGTTATAGACCTTTCCGCCGCGCACATTCGCGACGCTGCCCGCCACAAGATTCACGCCAAGCTCCGCAGCCAGCCCGCCGAGTTCGCGTTTCACCCGCGCGCAGTCCCGCTCGGCCAGCTCGGAAAGACGCTCTTTCGGGAAAAACCCGGTGTTCCATGTTTCCGGCAGGACAACCACGTCCGGTCCGCTCGCCATCGCTTCGCGGATGAGCCGCTTCGCTTTCGCGAAGTTCTCCTCCGGCTGCGCGAAGAGCATGTCCATCTGGATGCAGGCGGTCTTCATCCGGCGAACTCCTTCCCAGCCTGAAGCGCCTGCATGTTGAGGTCGAAAAGGTCGGCCTTGCGCGCCGGGATGACCTTGTGCAGCGCGTCCGCGAGGCTCTCCTCCCGGACACACCCGGTCTTCGAGATCAGCGCGCCGAGCAGGATCATGTTGGCAAGCGTCGGCATTCCCATGTCCATTGCCATCTTCGTGGCCGGGACGTAATAAGCCTCCACATCCGTGCGCGTAACCTTGCGGGCGATGAGCGTGGAGTCGAGGAAAATTTTCCCGCCCGGCTGCACGGCGTTTTCATATTTATCGAGCGAAGGGTTGTTCATAACCATGAGCACGTTCGGCGTGTTTACGATCGGCGAGCCGACCGGGGCGTCCGACAGAATGACGTTGCAGTTCGCCGTGCCGCCGCGCATCTCCGGGCCATAGGACGGCAGCCAGCTGAGCTCCCGCCCTTCGATGAGGCCCGCGTAGGCCAGAACCTTTCCGGAGAACAGCAATCCCTGTCCGCCGAAGCCCGCAATCACGATTTGATGATCTGCCATCTCTCAGCCCTCCTTGTCTCGGTAGACACCCAGCGGATAGTACGGGATCATCTTCTCGTCGATCCACTCCAGCGCCTTCTGCGGCGTCAGGCCCCAGTTCGTCGGACAGGCCGACAGCACCTCGATCAGTGAGAAGCCCTTGCCCTCCACCTGATAACGGAACGCCTTTTCGATCGCTTTTTTTGCGTTTTTCACGTTTTTCACATTGTTCACGGTCACGCGCTCGAGATACGCCGGGGCCTCCAGCGTCGCGAGCATCTCGCAGATCCGGATCGGCCAGCCGCAGGTGTTGACGTCGCGTCCATAGGGCGACGTCTGTGTGATCTGGCCGGGCAGAGAGGTCGGGGCCATCTGGCCGCCCGTCATGCCATAAATCGCGTTGTTGACAAAGATGACCGTGATATTTTCGCCGCGCGCCGCGGCGGAGACGGTCTCGCAGAGGCCGATGGACGCGAGGTCGCCGTCGCCCTGATAGGTGAAGACGATGTTGTCCGGCAGCGACCGCTTCACACCCGTCGCGACTGCGGGCGCACGTCCATGCGACGCCTCGACCATGTCACAGGTAAAGTAGTCATAGGCCAGTACGGAACAGCCGACCGGCGCAATGCCGATCGTCCGGCCCTCGATGCCGAGCGTGTCGATCGCCTCAGCGACGAGCCGATGGATGATGCCATGCGTGCAGCCGGGGCAGTAGTGGAATACGGCGTCGGTCAGCGCCTTCGGTTTTTCAAATACAACAGCCATCAGTCGTTCCCTCCTTCGTTTGCCTTACGGATCGCGTCCAGCACCTCATCCGGCGACGGGATCATGCCGCCCACGCGGAAGCAAAGGTCGACCGGCTTTTTGCACTCTACCGCCAGCTGCACATCCTCGCGCATCTGGCCCATGTTGAGCTCCACGCAAACGAACCGCTTCACCTGATCAGCGGCCTTGCGCAGCGGTGCCTTCGGGAACGGCCAGAGCGTGATCGGCCGGATCATGCCGGCCTTGATGCCCTGCTTGCGCGCTTCGACGATCGCGTTGCGCGACACGCGCGCGGTAATACCGCAGGACACGATGCAGACCTCGGCGTCCTCCATCATGAACGCTTCCCACATGCACTCATTCTTCTCGATCTCGGCGTATCGCTCGAAGCGCTCGATGTTCAGCCGCTCGAGCTCTGCCGGGCTGAGGTAGAGGGAGTTGACAACGTGATGCTTCCGCTGGCACTTCGTTCCAGTAACGGCCCAATCCTTTTCAGTTGTGTCCGGGTCACGCGGCTCCGGCAGCTGCACGGGCTCCATCATCTGACCCATCGTGCCGTCAGCCAGCAGCATTGCCGGCATCCGGTATTTTTCCGCAAGGTCAAACGCCTTTCCGGTCAGGTCGGCCATCTCCTGAACCGAAGCCGGAGCCAGTACCAGCACATGGAAGTCGCCGTGGCCAGGTCCGCGCGTCGCGAGGAAGTAGTCGGACTGCGATGGCTGAATGCCGCCGAGGCCGGGCCCGCCGCGCTGCACATTGACAATGACTGCGGGCAGATCTGCGCCCGCCAGGTACGAAATGCCCTCGCACTTGAGCGCGATACCGGGGCTGGAGGACGAGGTCATCGCCCGCTTGCCCGTCGCGGCCACGCCGTAAACCATGTTGATGGCCGCGATCTCGCTCTCGGCCTGCAAAAACGTCCCGCCGATCTTCGGCATTTTCTTCGCCATATAGGCCGCGACCTCGGTCTGCGGCGTGATGGGATAGCCCAGATAGTGGCGGCACCCGGCGAGGATCGCGGCCTCCGCGATGGCCTCGTTGCCCTTCATCAATACTTTTTCCTGCATCTTCCTGCCCTCCTTACTTTTCTACCGTAATGACACAGTCGGGACACATCGTCGCGCAGAACGCACAGCCGACGCACTTGTCCGGCTCCGTCAGCTCCACGGGCGCATGTCCCTTTTGATTCAGCCGCGTCTTCGACAGCGCCAGCAGCCCCTTCGGGCAGGCGTTCACACACAGGCCGCAGCCCTTGCAGAGTTCTTCCTGAAATATCAGTTTTGCCATCTTGTTCCTCCATTTATCGTAATTGGTAATATAGCTTCTGGATCTCCATCGGGAACAGGTTTGGAATGCTCCCGCGCAGCGCGTCACAGAGCCGTGCAGCGCAGCAGGTCATCTTGAGCGGCAGCCCTGCCCGCGCGGCGACCGCTTCCGCATAGGGCATGCTTGACAGCACATCCGCCGCCGCCGTCGCCTGCCCGAGATTCGTATTGTTGACGACTGCCGTGAACGGCAGCCCACAGGCGGCCTCGATTTCCCGCAGCACAAGGATCGTATCCGCTACCGTCCTTGTCAGCGGCCGGGCCCGGTTGATGACGAACAGCATCTCATAATCCCCCTCCGCCCGGATCTCCGGAACATAGCGCCCCAGTGCCAGCGCTCCGCGGTCGTCTCCGCCGATGTCCAGCACGCCGCATTCTCCCCGCTCCGCAATCAGCGCGTAGGTCTCCTTCGGCATGGCCGGAACATCAAGATTCGAATTTGCAAACGGTGAGACGATCAGTCCGATCCCCTCTTTTTTCAGATCTTCTTCTGAATCCTTCGTCCGGAAATAGGGATTTACAATGTCAAGATCGGCCACAGTCACGGCTTCGCCTTTTCGCCGGAGCCACCGCGCATAATTCAGCGCGATATTCGTCTTTCCACTGCCGTAATGTCCGGCAAAAAGCGTTAGGCGTTTGTGTGTCATGGCCGACTCCTCCTTCAGAGCTTGCTTCTGATGATTTTTCCGCTGGTGGTCTTTGGAAGCGCTTCGCGGAATTCCACAATACGGGGATATTTGTACGGCGCAGTATGCGTCTTGACATAGGTCTGAATTTCTTTTTTCAGCGCGTCCGTGCCCTCGGTGCCCTTGACCAGTACGATGCTGGCCTTGACGACCTGCCCGCGGATCTCATCCGGGGCGGCAGACACACCGCATTCGAGCACATACGGCAGCTCCATGATGACATTTTCGATTTCAAACGGTCCAATGCGGTAGCCAGACGATTTAATGACGTCATCCGCACGGCCGACATACCAGTAGAAGCCGTCCTCGTCACGCCAGGCGAGGTCGCCCGTGTGGTAGAAGCCATCGTGCCACGTTTTTGCCGTGACCTCCGGGCTGTTGTAGTATTCGTAGGCAAGTCCGCAGGGAATGCCGTTTTGAATGTTGATGCAGATCTCCCCCGTGTCGCCGGCCTCCGCTTCATGCCCGCTGCTGTCCAGCAGATGCACATCGTAGAGTGGGACAGGCTTGCCCATAGAGCCGATCTTATGGCTGTCGCCAGCCAGATTGCCGATGATGAGCGTCGATTCAGACTGCCCAAAGCCCTCCATGATGCGCATGCCAGTCGCCTTTTCAAATTGGCGGAAGACCTCAGGATTGAGCGCTTCACCGGCGATGGACGCATGCTGAATAGAAGAAAGATCAAATCGGGACAGGTCCTGCTTGATCAGCATGCGGTACATCGTGGGCGGCGCACAGAATGTCGTGATCTGATACTTCGCAAACATCGGCAGAATTTTTTCTGCATCAAAGCGGTCGAAATCATAAACAAACACAGCCGCCTCACACAGCCACTGACCGTAGAGCTTTCCCCAGAGGCTCTTGGCCCAGCCGGTGTCGGAGATGGTCAGGTGCAGCCCGTCCGGGTTGACCTGATGCCAGTATTTTGCAGTGATAAAATGTCCAAGCGGATATTTATAGTTGTGTGCTGCAATTTTCGGGTATCCGGACGTACCGGAGGTAAAGAACATGAGCATTGGCTCGTCGCCGCAGGGCGCGTCGTCCCTGCGCGTATAGCGGCGGGAAAACAGGCCGTATTCCGCATTGAAATCGTGCCAGCCTTCCCGGCTGCCGCCAACCATGATCTTTGTCAACTTCATCCCGGTGTCGGCCTCTGCAATGTCGACATGGTACGCAGTATCGCCGTCTGCCGTGCAGAGAACTGCACTGACGCCCGCTGCCTGGAAGCGGTAAGAGAAATCATGCTCCACAAGCTGATTGGTAGCCGGAATCGCAATGGCGCCGATCTTGTGCAGACCCAGAATGGCAAACCAGAACTGGTAATGCCGCTTGAGCACGAGCATCACGCGGTCGCCGCGTCGGATGCCGAGCGAGGTAAAGTAATTGGCGGCCTGGCTGGAAGCATCTTTCATGTCCTTGAATGTGAACCGCCGCTCCGTTCCATCCAGAGCCACATGCAGCATGGCGAGCTTTTCAGGCTTTTCACGGCCCAGCGCATCCACAATGTCAAATGCGAAATTGAAGGATTGCTCATTTTTGAAAGCGATGGACTGCAGTTTCCCGTTTGCATCCTCGGGCGCATCGACGAAGCGGGTGTAAATGCGCGCCTCCGGATCCGGACTCTGCGCCGTCTCGATCATGGCAGCGCGGTCGCCGCCGGCCTCCGGGAGGCTCGGCTCCTGTGGGCGGAGCACGATCGCATAGAACAGGCAATCCTGACCGTCCGCAGCAACCATGCCGTGCGGAATGGAGCTGTCATAGTAGATGCAGTCGCCTTCATGCAGAAGCTCGGTATGTCCGCCGACCTGAACTTTCATACTGCCGCGAATGACAAGATCACATTCCTGCCCGACGTGGCTGGTCAGCTCAATGTCCGAATAGAATGCTTCATCAGAGTATTTGTTTTCAACGAACAGCGGGTCTGCAATGCGGTTCTGAAAGCCGGAGGCCATGTTGTAATAGATCATCTCATGGGCCTGCTCGATCTTCTGTCCATTACCCGCGCGTGTCAGCGTATAGGATCGAAGCTTTGGGCTGCTGCCCTCGATGAGATCTGTAACGTCAACGCCAAAAGCCAGCGCGCAGCGGTAGAGAAAAGCGAAGTTGAGGTCGCTCTGCCCGGCCTCACAGCGAAGATATTCTTCTTCGCTCGTGCCTGTTTTCAGCGCCATCGTCTGCGCCGAAAAGCCGGAGATCTCGCGCAGCTCTCGGATGCGTCCTGCCATTTCCTGAATTTTGAAGTCCAGCCCTGTGAGTGTTTTTTTCATGGTGTTACCTCCGTGGATGCAAAAAAGCCCGTCTCAAAGAAATGATTCTTTGAGACGGGCTGCATACAGCATACCCGCGGTACCACTCAAATTGCACCTGCCTCACGGCAGATACCACTCATCGACTTCCAGCAAAGTCTAAGCACTGACGCAGCTGACGCGGGAGAGGTCTACTTGCCATTACGGGCGTTCTTCTCTCCGGCTCGGGAGCTACAAATTCTGCGCGTCTGTTACCGGTTCACACCATCCACCGGCTCTCTGAAACAGGACTTGCGCGGAACCCTCTCCGTCGTAGCCTTTATTGTTGTTAAGAATCATAACGAAAAAGTATGCAATTGTCAAGAAAAATTTTCGGTGGTTTTCTGTTGTCATCATCCCTGTCTGCCGGAGCTGCATATTGGGGCAAACCAGCGAAACCCAGAGAACACATATTGAGCGTATGCCGGTCCGGTTTGATCGCCGCATCGTCGAAAGATCCCGGTCATCAGAGCTTGCTTCGGATGATCTTGCCGCTGATGGTCTTCGGGAGCTCTTCTTTGAACTCCACAATTCTCGGATACTTATACGGCGCGGTATGCTGCTTGACGTAGTTCTGGATTTCCTTCTTCAGCTCCTCCGTGCCCTCGGTGCCCTTGACGAGCACGATGCTGGCCTTGACGACCTGCCCGCGCACCTCGTCCGGCGCAGCGGACACGCCGCACTCGAGCACATACGGCAGCTCCATGATGACGTTTTCGATCTCGAACGGCCCGATGCGGTAGCCGG
>ENA-ORSS01003808-ORSS01003808.1-human-gut-metagenome-genome-assembly--contig:-NODE-3808-length-11862-cov-15.784958_pt1 | contig 11862 bp, 6 predicted proteins | sample MGYA00241899_ERZ509162 | MGnify/ENA primary metagenome ERZ509162 (study PRJEB26280, sample SAMEA2338641) | human gut metagenome | biome: human gut; feature: human-associated habitat; material: faeces... | reverse complement strand
ATTCCAGCCGTGGTAAAGCAGCACTTCCTCTGTTCATCGAGTATCTGCAGTCTATTGATCCTTCTTACAGCATGGAATTTGACTGGCAGCAGCCTAAGAACAACAAGATCTTTGAACAGCTGACCGCTGATTCCCTGAAGCCGGAAGGAACCTTCGCAATGACCCTGATCCAGGATGGTAATCAGATCGAATCCAAGATGACACAGACCGGAATACTGGATACGTTCATTCCCAAGGAATGGGCAGAGGCTAACGGAACCACACCAGATGCGGTGGACGGTTATCTGGCATTACAGACGCTGAATAAGGTATTCGAATACAACTGTACCGGAGACAAAGTATATGACAACTGCTGGGACTTCGTAGCGGAAGGAACTCACGCATTGTTTATGGATATTGATTCCGAGGTTGTAGGTAAGAATTTCCTGTACATGCTGACCGAAGACAAATACGCAGCCATGTTAAAGGATGCTTTCAATGCATTACCCGCTGATGAGCAGGCTTACTTCCAGCCCACGATTGATGAGATGGAATCCGAGGCAAATGATTTAGGCTTAGGCGCTGATGGTAAATATGCCCTGGCATGGATCAAGCTCTGGGTAGGCAGCTACAATGCCCAGACCGATGATGGACCTATCTGTAATACGCTGGTATCCGATTCCGCTACCGATCAGTGTGGACTGTTAGTATACAGTAAACTGCGCTCCGTAGAAGAGTCCGCAGGTGTATCTGTGAACAATATCAAGGTTGCCGCTTATCAGGATGGCTATAAGGGAATTGGTGGCTACGGCTACTGTCATTACTTGTTCGTTACTGATAACAGCCCGCTGCCTTGGACTGCATGTGCTTTCATCGCATACATGACCTGTACGGAAGACGGCTTCAGCGCATGGGGCAAAGACATGGGCGGTTATTCCGCTAACCCTGAAGTGGCAAAGGCAATCGAAGCTACCTATCAGCACAGCACCGGCGGTAATGATGAGAACGGTAATGTTGTATACGAGAGCAAGAATGACAGAGGCTTCGACTGGTGGTCTACCGATGGCGAACTGGTGCTGGAAGATCCTGAGTACTGTGCATCCGTATCCTTCACGGTAGGAAGCTGGATCGAGCTGTTACCGAAGTATACTGCTGAGTGATATATGATATAAAAAAGTGACTATTTGTCCTGTCAGAATAAGAAAATCTGCTACATCATGCCTGCATGTAAGTAGCAGTTTTCTTATTCGCAGGGGTGGATGGTTTACAGGACCAAAAGCTTGTATTGGGAAGAGAGGTTAACCATGAATCAGAGTGCCACAAAAAAAACAAGCAAGATGGTGATTGTTCTGAACAAGATCAAGACGTATTTCTCCAAGCCACAAAATATCATTCTGCTTCTGTTTGGTATCGTACTTTCCTTTACCACAGTGGCGCCGATCGTGGCAATCGTCGAGGATACCTTCAAGATCCATCCGGGCACCATCGATGCACATCTTACTGGAAAAGCAAGCGGATATTCCGTTGCCAACTATGTGGATCTGTTCACCAGTAAACTGGCGAGAACAAATCTGTGGACACCGCTGTTAAATACTGTTCTTTTGGCAGTTTTTACCTGCCTGATCTCCATTTTGTTCGGCGGCTTGTTCGCATTCTTAATTACGAGAACCAATTTAAAATGTAAAAAATATTTAAGCTCCATTTTTATTTTCCCCTACATCATGCCCCAGTGGACACTGGCTGTGGTATGGCAGAATGTGTTCAACAGTAATGCAGTCACCGGAACCTCCAACGGACTGCTGGCTTCGCTCTTTCACATTACGATGCCCAAATGGTGGTGCCTGGGGCTGTTCCCCAGTGCAGTAGTATTGGGACTGCATTATGCCCCCTTTGCCTACATACTGATCGGCGGCATCTTCCGCAACATGGATGCCAATCTGGAGGAAGCAGCGACGATTCTGGATACACCGAAGTGGAAGACCATGTTCCGTATTACTTTACCCATGGTAAAACCGGCGATCCTTTCCACGATCCTGCTGGTATTCGGAAGCGCCATGGGAAGTTATCCCGTACCTCACTACCTGGGACTGACCACTCTGTCCACCAAGTACATCTCCATGAACTCCAAGTATACCGGGGAAGCCAGTATTCTTGCCATCATCATGATGATCTTTGGTGTGGCGATCCTGTTAATGAACCAGATGAGCTTAAAGAGCCGTAAGAATTATACGACGGTTACCGGTAAATCCGGACAGATATCCAAGATCAACTTAGGAAAAGTCGGGAAATATCTGATCGCGATCATCCTGATCGTCATCACTTTCTTCACCAGTATTTTCCCGATCCTGTCCTTCGCACTGGAGACTTTCCTTCCGAATCCGGGAGATTATAGTTTCCTGTACACCATGGATTCCAGTGCTCTGACCACCAAGTGGTGGCTGACGGATAACAACGGAGCCGGTGCTCTGTACGGACAGCCCGGTATCCTCCACAATCCGCTGATCTGGAGAGCATTCAAGGGAACGATGTTAGTAGCTGTCTGCTGTGCTCTGATCGCAGGTACGATCGGTACCCTGATCGGTTATGCAGTATCCAAGAACCGGAGAAGTAAATGGGCGAATTACGTCAATGGTGTGGCATTCCTGCCGTACCTGATGCCGTCCCTGGCAGTGGGCGCAGCGTTCTTCATCCTGTTCTCCAATGACAAGATCAACCTGTTCAATACTTACACATTGCTGATCATCGCAGGCGTGATCAAGTACATTCCTTTCGCTAGCAGAAGTGCACTGAACTCCATGCTGCAGCTGTCGGGAGAGATCGAGGAAGCGGCCATCATCCAGGATATTCCCTGGTACAAGCGGATGCTGCGGATCATCATTCCGATCCAGAAGTCTTCCATTATCAACGGATATATGCTTCCGTTCATGACCTGTCTGCGAGAGCTGTCCCTGTTCTTACTGCTATGTACGCAGGGCTTTATCCTCTCCACGACACTGGATTATTTCGATGAGATGGGACTGTATGCATTTTCCAGCGCCATTAACCTGATCCTGATCGTAACGATCCTGATCTTTAACACTTTGGTAAATAAACTGACCGGGGCCAGCCTGGATGAAGGTATCGGAGGTAAATAACTATGCCGGAAATCAAATTAACACATGTTACAAAACGTTGGGGAAAATTCTATGCGGTAGATGATCTGAGTCTGGATATGGAGGACAATTCCTTTATCACTCTGCTTGGTCCCTCCGGTTGCGGCAAGACCACTACCTTACGTATGATCGCCGGTCTGGAGACCCCTACCAGCGGGCAGATCAAGATCGGAGACCGGGTGGTATTCGACAGTGAAGCGGGAATCAATGTTCCCGCAAATAAGAGAAAAGTCGGATTCCTGTTCCAAAACTACGCACTGTGGCCGAACATGACGGTATACCAGAACATCTCCTTCGGACTGGGCAATATCAAGGAAGAACTTCCCGTGATCGATGAGGATGCCAAAGCTTTAAAAAGTATGATCAAGGCACTGGAGAATCCGGGAGAGCTGGTAAAACTCATTGAGGAATGTAGAGATAAAAAGGGAAAATTAGACCTGGATATGGTCTACCTGAAGCTGATCGATAATTATACCATTTCTATCTATACTGCAAAGGAGCTGTATAATTACAAACTCCACGAGGCGGCAGACAAAGAAAGTGTATCAAAACAAAAGAAGCAGGAACTGACTGCCAAGCTGGACAGCATCCTGGCAGGTCATAAGGAAAAAGGGGAAGAGCTTAACGAGAAATTCGAAGTCGTATCCGGTGGCAAGGTAGTAACCAAGGTCAGAAAATATTCCAAGGAAGAGATAGACCTGGCGGTACGCAGAGTATCTCGTATCGTTAAGATCGGAATGTTCATGAACCGTTATCCCGCAGAACTGTCCGGTGGACAGCAGCAGAGAGTTGCCATTGCCAGAACACTGGCACCGGAACCCCAGGTACTGTTCATGGATGAGCCGCTGTCTAACCTGGATGCGAAACTCCGTCTGGAAATGAGATATGAACTGCAGCGTCTGCATGTAGAGACCGGAAGCACCTTCGTATATGTAACCCATGACCAGATGGAAGCTATGACACTGGCAACGAAGATCTGCCTGATCAACAACGGTGTGCTGCAGCAGTATGAAGCACCGTTGACTGTGTACAGCAGACCCAACAACCTGTTTGTGGCTGATTTCGTAGGAAATCCTTCCATTAATTTTATCGAAGCCAAGGGTGTGCAGAATGAAAACGGCAGCCTGGATGTGACGATCTTAGACGGTAGAAAGGCAAAGTTTGTTCCGAAAGAACATCTGGATCTGCAGAGATGGTTCGCTGAGAGAGATAAGAACGAAGCCGATGAGGCAGCCCGTCACAAAGAGAAAATGCAGGATAAGAAAGCTGTGGAGAAATCCAACAAGGATGAAGTCTTCAAGTATCATATTGCCAGAGTGAACGAGGATGATTATGCACTGCAGGAAGCTCCCGTGATCACCAACGAGGATTTTGTCATCGGTGTACGTCCCGAAGCCCTGCAATTACACGATGGCGCAGGACTGGACGGCGTGATCTACGGTGCCATGCCCACGGGTATGGAATCCACGATTAAACTTCGTATCGGTGATTTCCTGTTGACCGGCGTGGTCTTCGGCAATACCGCCTACAAGATCGGCCAGGAAGTGAAGTTCGAGATCGGTGGAGAAGATATTCTGTTATTTGACAGAAAAAGCGGTAAACTCATTACAGCCGGCAGACTGCAGGTATAGTCATAAACACAGGTGATTCACCATCTTAAAAAAACGTATCGGAAAACGAGACCGAATGTCTCACTACCGATACGTTTTTGTTGTAATCGAACAAAGATTCGTATATAATGAATATGTCTGCAAAACGAGAACATCAAAGATGCAGTTTTGCGAATGAGGTTCTGCATCGTTACAATCTTTTGCAACAGGTGCTACAGGGTTAATGCGGGAGGCAGCAATATGAAAATCATCCATTGTGCGGATATCCATCTGGATTCCAAAATGAGTGCAAATCTGACCAAAGAAAAAGCGAGAGAACGTAAGACGGAATTGTTGACCACCTTTCAGAATATGGTTGCATACGGGGCAGAACAGGGCGTGTCGGCGATCATAATCGCAGGAGATCTGTTCGATACGAAAAACGTATCCGCTACCGCCCGGAATGTGGTAAAAGACTTAATTCAGGGACATCCCCAAATAGCTTTTTATTACTTACAGGGGAATCATGACGAAGGAAGCTTTACGTCCAGTCTTTCGGAACTTCCGGAGAATCTTCATCTATTTGGAAACAACTGGATAAGCTATGAACTTTCAGGGACGGAGAATACCTCCGGTAAGGGAGTTGCAGTTACCGGGGTGGAACTGACACCGGAAAACAGCGGAAGCATCTATCATACATTGTCTCTGGACGCAGATCAATGCAACATTGTAGTCCTGCATGGGCAGGAATCGGAATACAGTGCGAGAGATAAGGCGGAGATCATTCATCTGACGGCATTGAAAAATAAGGGAATTGATTATCTTGCCCTGGGACACATCCACAGCTATAAAAAAGAGCGTCTGGATGCGAGAGGCGTCTATTGCTATCCCGGCTGTCTGGAGGGCAGAGGGTTTGACGAATGCGGAGAGCATGGATTTGTGATGCTTGACATTGATGAGCTGACAGGTACAATTGACAGTACTTTTATTCCTTTCGCATCCCGGAAGCTCTATACCATTCCGGTGGATATTACCGGTTGTGAATCCACGACGGAAATCCTGGAACGGATGAGAGATGAGACAACCGGGAAAGGTTACCCGGAGAAAAGTCTGATCAAGTATGAACTGGTCGGGAAAATAGATGTGGAAAGTGAAAAGGATATTGATTTTCTGCTACATCAGTTCAGCCACCTTTTTTATTTTGTGAAGATTAAGGACAGCTCTGCGTATCTGGTGGATTATGCTGCTTTTGCAAAGGACAAGTCCTTAAAGGGAGAGTTTATCCGTACTGTCATGGGCAGAGCGGAACTGCCGGAAGAGGACAAGGCGACAGTGATACATTACGGATTGCAGGCACTGGCCGGAGAGGAGATCCTGGACGCATGAAACTGATCAAATGTCACATTGAGAATTTCGGAAAACTAAGTGACTTTACCTATGATTTTACAGATGGCTGCAACATCGTCTGTGAGGAAAACGGCTGGGGAAAAAGCACACTGGCTGCATTCTTACGCGTTATGCTGTTTGGATTCCGGAATGAAGGGAAGAGAGATCCGCTGGAAAATGAGAGGAAGAGATACAGTCCCTGGCAAAAGGGCGTCTACGGCGGAGAACTGCAATTTGAAAGTGAAGGAAAGCAATATTCTGTCCGCAGAACCTTCGGAAGTAAAAGCGCAGAAGATGAATTTCAGCTGACAGATACGAAAACAAATCTGCCATGCAGAGATTTCACACAAAATCTGGGAGAAGAGTTGTTCCGGATCGACGCAGGATCCTTTGAACGAACGATTTTCATCTCACAGAATGACTGCGAGACCTTTGTTACGGACGGCATCAATGCCAAGATTGGGAATCTGGCGGAGAATACGGACGATATCAATAATTTTGAGACAGCGGACAAGCGGTTGAACGATCTGTTAAACAGCATGTCACCCTCTCGTAAGACCGGATCGCTCCGTCAGAGCAAGGACCGCATTACGGAACTGAAGACGCAGATCCGTAACGGGCAGGAGATACAGAATACGATGGAAAGTATTGATGCCCGGAAAAAGGCGGCGATCGAGGAGAGAGAAAAGCTTTCTGCGGAACTGACAGAACTGCAGGAGAGACAAAAGAAACTGGGAATTTATAAGGATCAACAGGCGAAAAAAGAGAAGTACCTGGATCTGCGTGCAAAAATGGCACAGAGACAGCAGACTTTAAAAGAAGCGGAAAGCTATTTTAACGGCGTGATACCTAAGGGAGAGGAATTACGCGAAAAAACAGCCATTTGCAATCAGGGGATTTCTGTCCGCAAGGCAATGGAAATCTATTGCCTGACAGAGGAAGAGCAGGCACAGTTAAGAAACGATTTTCCCATGGTGGACAATGCCCGGCTGGAAGAAAAATATGCTGAGGCACAAGAACTTGAGAGCCTGGAAAGCGCGACAAGAAAAAATGCCCTGTCAGTGGAAGAGAGCAGACGGTTAGAGGAGCTTTCCGGATATTTTGCGGAAGGAATGCCGCAGGAGGCGGAGATCGACAGGGTAAAAAATGCCTGGACGAACCGCAATGAAGGAAAAAGTCTTCTGCAGGCGAAAGAAATACAGAGGAAAACCCTGAAATCCATACAGGCACAGGAAGATGCCAGATGCTTACGGGAGCAGGAAGAAGCAGGTAAAAGGAAAAAAATGCTGTTGCCTTTTGGCATTCTTTTATCGATTGGCGGTTTTACTGTGATCCTGTTGGGACAGGGAGTGATCGGAGGAGTCCTGATCGTACTGGGAATTGCAGCTGTGGCAGCGGCACTGTTGTTTACAGCAGGCAGATCCAAAGTCCAAACGGGAGAAAATACAGAGCTTTCCTATTTGGAACAGGAAATGGAAGAACTTGAGGCACAGGTCCGCATAGAGGAAGAACAGCTTGAGGATTTCTGCACTCGCTGGGGACTTCGGGAAGGACTGGAACTGACCTCCTGGCTTGTGGAACTGCAGAATCAGAGAAGAGATTACGAGGCACTTTTGGAGCGGCAGAAGCAGGCAGGATCGGATGAAAAGACGGCGAGAATTGCCGCACTGCAGAAAGATTTGCAGCAGTTTTTGGCAGAATACGGAGAAGTACCGGAAACACAAAATTATCTTGCGGCATTGCATGAACTGGCGGGAAAGTGCAGACAGAGACAGCTTTTACTGGAAAAACAAAAGAAATATTTACAACAAAAACAGAAATACGAAGCGCTGGAAGAACAGGTAAAAGACTATTTTGTGTCGTTGCAGCTGATTCCGGAGGAGCACCCGGAAGAACAGCTGGCTGAACTGGAAAGTCATAGAAAGGATTATGAGAAGGAGTTACAAGAATATCGGAGAATCGAGCAGGAGATAAGAGCGTTTGAAGCAAAAGAGGACATTCCGGCACTTCTGGCACTGAAGATCCCGGAGGGAGAGGAATCCCTGGAAAGTCTGGCAGATGAAATGCAGGTCCTTTCGGAGCGTATGGAAGAACGTTTTCAGACCATTGACAGCTATCAGAAACAACTTTCCGACTTGCAGGAATCCTGGGATAATGTGGAAAATATGCAGGAAGAGCTGGAAACGCTGCAGGAGAAGACAGAGGAAGGACTCAAACAATATGAATTGCTTGGAATGACAAAAAATCTGTTGGAACAGGCAAAGAGTTCGTTCACTGCAAAATATACAGAACCTGTCATGCAGGGGTTCCGGAAATATTACAGAATTCTCACGGGAACAGAATGCGAAAATTATCAGATGGATGCCAATACCAGATTGCAGGTCGTTGAAGGCAATATGCCCCGAGACATCGGATATCTGAGTCTGGGCAACCGTGACCTGATCGGTATCTGTATGAGACTTGCTTTGGTGGAAGCCATGTATGAGGAACAGAAACCGTTTTTGATTCTGGATGACCCTTTTGTGAATCTGGATGAGAACCGGACCAAGGGAGCAATGCGGTTCCTTACAGAGATCGCGAAAGAGTATCAGGTGATTTATTTTACCTGCCATGGCAGCAGGGAATAAGGGAAGGCTGTAGTTTATATTTGTAGAATCAACCGATTCTGAGAAATCAGACGGTAGAGATAAGAGATATACATAGACTACAAAAGAGAAAGGGGTACTTGTATATGGGAAGAGGTAAAACAGGAAACTTTTGGAAGGCAGCGGCAATTCTTCTGGGGTGTGCATTACTGACAGGCTGCGGAAATACCGGAGAAGTGGACGATTATGCTACAAACATCGGATATGAGGCAAGGGGTAGCAATGGGACAACGCAGGTGGTGCAGTCGGAAAGCGGCAGCAGCGCAACAACACAGACTGCAGGGATTCCAAAGGAGGAGATCAAGGTAGGAGTATTGCATCTGTCGGATCCGGCGGAGGGCAGCGGTTATACATATACGCATGATCTGGGAATTCAGGGAATGCAGCAGAATCTGGGATTATCAGATGATCAGATCATCCGCAAGATTAATGTCAATGACAGTGATACGCAGGAGACCAGACAGGCAATTCAGGAATGTATTGATGAAGGCTGTAATATCATCTTCACTACCAGCTGGGGATATATGGAAACTACAGCGGAAATGGCGGAAGAATATCCGGACGTGTACTTCTCCCATGGCACCGGCTACCTGAGCAACGGTAAAAATTTCAACAACTATTTCGGTAGAATTTATCAGGCGAGATATTTGAGCGGTATCGTGGCGGGAATGAATACTTCTTCCAATAAAATCGGGTATGTGGCAGCTATGGATTCTTCCAATTCGGAGGTCACCGGCGGTATAGATGCCTTTGCACTCGGCATCTATTCGGTGAATCCGGACGCAAAGGTATACGTAAAGGTGACAAACAGCTGGTACGATCCGGAAGGGGAAAAAGCAGCAGCCCAGGCGCTTCTCGACATGGGGTGTGATGTGATCGCACAGCATTGCGATACCGTATATCCCCAGACACTGGCTCAGGAAAAAGGTGTGTACAGTATCGGATATAACTCGGATATGAGTAAGGATGCTCCGCAGTCCTGCCTGTGCAGTGTGGTATGGAACTGGAGTGCTTACTATACGGCAGCAGTGCAGAGCGTCATTGACGGCAGTTGGGACGGCAGCAACTATTACGGCGGCATGAATGAAAATCTGGTGAGCATCACGGATCTGGCGGATTTCTGTGCGGAAGGAACGAAAGAGAAAGTAGAGGAAGCCAAGAAGCAGATTTTATCCGGAGAAAACGGGGTATTTGACGGTGTGATCGAGACCAATACGGGAGAGACTGTGGGCAAAGAAGGAACAACGCTGGATGATGCAACGATCACCGGAGGTATCAACTGGTATTTCAAGACTGTATCTGTGGTAGAATAGGGGGCATTTTCATGAGTATACAAAAAAAGATTCTGTCAATGACCATCGGACCGGTAGTATTGCTGGGACTGTTATCTATCTTTTTTATGCTGACGACGGTACGCAGTTCCATGATGGAGGAAATCGAAGAAGGACTGAAGGGAACTGCTGCGGCAACGCTGGCAGCGTATGACCAGAACACCGGTGACTATATGGAATCCAGTAATGGCGACATCTGGAAAGGCAGCTATAATATCTCACATTCCGAAAGTCTGGTGGACCGAATCAAAGACAATACCGGAATGGACGTAACCTTTTTCTACGGAGACCGCAGAATCATGACCTCCGCACTGGATAGTAATGGGGATCGTATTCTGAATTCTCCGGCAGGAGAGCGGATTGTGGAGAAGGTCTTACAGAACGGCGAGGAATATTTCAGCAATTCTGTATCGCTGGACGGTGTTATGAATTATGGCTATTTCATGCCGGTCTATCAGAATGGCTCCGATGATGAGATTATTGGTATGGTATTTGTGGGTACCGATAAAGAAAGCAAGGATGCGGTAGTAAATGGAATCATTTTCGGCATCGGTGCAGCAGTATGCGTGGCAATGATCCTGTGCATCGGCGTGGGGCTGAAGCTGGCAACCTCTATCAGCCACAATATCAAGAAGAGTATCAGCATCATGGGTAGGGTCGCAGAGGGGGATCTCACCGTCTGGGTCGATGACAAGATGTTAAAGAGGAAGGACGAGATCGGAGATCTGTCGCGGGTTACAGTAAAGCTAAAGGATACCTTGAAGGGAATATTAAAAGGAATTTCCGAGAATTCTGCGAGTCTGTTGGAGGCTTCCAAGGCTTTGGGAACTGCGGCAGATACTACCAACGGCACCATGAATGAAGTGCAGAACGCTGTAAGTCAGGTGGTGGCAAATTCTACGGAGCAGTCGAAGAATTCCGAAAGTACTTCCGAGAACATGCGGATCATGGGAGAACATATTACAGAGACCTCCACAGAAGTGGATACATTAAACCAAAATGCCGCATCCATGCAGAAGTCCAGTAAGAAGACCGCAGATACGCTGGCACAGCTGTGCCATATCAATGAAGAAGTGGAGCGGATCATCGTAGAAGTAAAAGAACAGACCGACCGCACCAACGTATCGATCCAGAAGATTAATAGCGCGATGGAATTCATCACTTCCATCGCAGAGGAGACAAATCTGTTGAGCCTGAATGCTTCCATCGAAGCGGCGAGAGCCGGAGAGAGCGGAAGGGGCTTCGCAGTCGTAGCGGACCAAATCAAAAAGCTGGCAGAGCAGTCCAACCAGTCCGGTCATGAAATTGAAGAGACCACGAAAGCATTGATGGAAGATTCTGCCCGTGAAATGGAGATCATGCAGCGGATGCAGGAGATCATCAACGAACAGAGTGGAAGCATGCAGGAGACCAGAACAAATGTCTCTGAGGTATTGAAGGAGATTGAGGATTCCATGCAGAGCATTCTGCAGATCAGAGAGAGCACCGGCAGACTGGCCGAGTCCCGTGGAGAAGTCAGGGAGGCTCTGGAGAAGCTTTCACAGATCGCGCATGACAATGTAGACAGCACCCAGCAGACCTATGCGGAGACACAGGAGGTTCTGGATACTTTCCGACAGGTGTATGACAGTGCCGACCAGCTGAAGAGGATTGCTGACGAGCTGGCCGAGAGCATGCAATACTTCAAGATGTGATATAGAAAACTTCTTAATAAAGAAATTTTTTTGTTTGACTTTTTGAAAAAATAAAAATATAATGCAATAAAAAGTGTGTAGCTTAT
>ENA-ORSS01003805-ORSS01003805.1-human-gut-metagenome-genome-assembly--contig:-NODE-3805-length-11867-cov-8.651795_pt1 | contig 11867 bp, 10 predicted proteins | sample MGYA00241899_ERZ509162 | MGnify/ENA primary metagenome ERZ509162 (study PRJEB26280, sample SAMEA2338641) | human gut metagenome | biome: human gut; feature: human-associated habitat; material: faeces... | reverse complement strand
GAAAGAGGACAACAAGCCTGCCGCCTCAGAATCCAGAATGTGGCTCTATGCCAGCGGAGAATACAGCAGCCAGCATATTCGCATCTTTGAGTACCAGCCTGACCGGAGCGGCAAACGCCCGGAGAGCTTTCTGAAAGGCTTTAGCGGATGCCTGATAACGGATGGCTACGCAGGATACAATCAGGTGCAGAAGGTGACCCACTGCGGCTGCTGGGCCCATGCCAGGCGAAAATGGCGGGAGGCCATGCCAGACGGCGCAACTGTGAAAACCAGCAAAGCCGCCGTAGGATTTCGGTATTGCACGAAGCTGTTCTCTCTGGAGAAGAAATACATATATGCCGATGTCAAGGCTCGGAAAGAGTACCGCCAGAATGTGGTTTTGCCCCTTCTGGAGGAGTATTTTGCATGGCTGAAATCGATCCACCCGGAAAAGGGCAGCAAGCTGGAGGATGCGGTACGGTATTCCCTGAACCGGAAACAGCAGCTTATGGCATTTCTGGACTATGGAGATGTCCCTATCTCCAATAATCTGGCTGAGAACGCGATCCGGCCCTTTGTGGTGGGAAGAAAGAATTGGCTGTTCTGCGACAGTGTCAAGGGCGCGGAATCCAGTGCCATTGTGTATTCGCTGGTGGAAACGGCCAAGGCCAACGGCATTGAGCCTTATGGGTATCTATTGCTGGTGCTGAGTATGCTGCCCTATCTGGGCAAATCTCCGACCCATGAGGAGCTGGAAAAGCTGATGCCCTGGCACCCGGCAGTCCGGCACCGGGAACATATACGGAAATGAACAAACGGCAGAGTCCCGCGAACGGGACTCTGCCGTAACTTTGTTCGGGACGGGTGATTATTGTGCGCTTACCCTTTTTCTCTGTGTGTCAGCAAGCAGACCGACACATGAGAAATCATAAAGGCTCCCTTTGAAAATGCGGATACAGGGAATTATTCTGTGGTTTTCGCACCCTTATCCTCACAGATTTTAGACCGTCTGGAGCTGTAATGCGGGCAAGCCATCAGGTCCGCCCGGAAACTCTGCTTGCAGCCGTGGGCGCATTTCCTGCAGGTGTGGTTAGATGACCTTGCCGCGACCGTCCCGCACCGGCTTTCCGTTTTCGTCCCGCTTCGGCCCGCCGTGCAGAAGCATTTTCCCCGTTTCCTTCAAAAGCTGCCCTTTTGGATCGGTGATGACATAGGAGCTGTGCATCTGCATGATGGACGGTTTGACAAAGAACCGCGTCTTGCCGCTGCCGGAGCCTCCGATGACGAGGATGTTTTTATTTCTCGCATACTTTGGCTGCTTTGGGCGGCTGGTCATGGTGAGGCTTTCTGTCCGGGTCAGCGGGATATTCCAATCGGGAACAGGGTCTATGTAGGGCGCGATATCCGCCGCCGTGCCCCAGCGGGCAGAGCCGTATTCGATGCCCTTGCGGTATTTCTTCGCGTTCTTGCCCTTGACATACACCGCCAGCCGGACAAGGACCGCGCCGAGGATACCGACGCAGATATCCAGCGCATGAAAGCTGGGTGCGGAGCTGGCAAAGGCTGTCTGGAAGCCCTGCCCGATATGCAGCAGCTTTTCCGAGGCGTCGAGCCCCGGCGCCAGCCGTACCGCCTGGCAGAGCTTATCAAAGAGATACACGAAGAACAGATACGGCAGATTTGGCAGAAGATATTTTTTGAGTTTGTCCTTCATCGTTCCACGCTCCGTTCTCTGGTCTTGACCTTTTCGCCGCGCTCCTGCTCCTTGTGCTGCGTTTTGGACTGCTCCTGCGCCTTTTCCAGCTTGCGCCGGATGGAAGGGGCTTTCTCGCGGCTCAGGTTTTTAGCGGAAAACTCCCGGAAGGCCGCTGTAATCACATCGGCGTCCCGGCCCTTGAAGAACACCAGGTAACGGGTATGCTCGCCGGAAGTGTCCTTCTTCAACGCAAAATCCAGGCCGTACTTCTTCGCCGTGGAAGAAAAGGCCCGGATATTCTGATCCGTGATCTCGATGTTGGAAACGCCGGTGTTGTGCTTCATAAGCTGCCGGAGCGTCTGCTTGCCGTGCCGGAGTGGGGGATTTTTCTTGTGATTCTCCATATCTGCCAGCACCTTCTTCATGGCTTGCTGCAAGAGCTGGGCGGTCATTTTGCTGGCCTCCACACATAGCGCAAGGGTTTTCTGCGTGATTTCTTCCTGCAAGGCGTTCACCTCCGTTCTCCGCTGCCGTACAGGTCATGGCTGACAAGGGATGTGTAATAGCTGTCCATCGTGACCGGCGCGTTATACAGCGCCGCCAGCAGATATTTCTTGATATTGCGGACATAGGTGGTGTTCTCCCGCATCCGGTCAAGGACATACTCGATATGCGAGACGCTCAGCTTCAGGAATCGCGATCGGACGACCTCAGCCGGGTAATCGTCTCCGGCCACACGGATCATCTCCCGGTTGGAACAGACGGTATCTACCATGAGCTCCACCAGCTCGTCCAGTCGGTCTTTATCCAACTGGACGTTCTGCGAGAGAACGTCATATTCGATGTTCTCCAAAATCAATGCCCGATAGCTTTCCCGCTTTCGCATCCCGTCCTGCCCGGTCTGCGCCCTGGGGGCTGTGGGACTTGATAGGATAGGACTTGATTCTTGCGTAATTGATAAATCTGTCTTTGATGGATAGTTACTTGATTCTTCTTTATTTAATTGGGCGGGGTTCTCCTGAATTGGAGCGTCCAACATTGGATTTGCCTGTACGGGATTTTCCCGTATAGGTTTTTCCTGTGTAGGTGATGGCGCTTCAGGCTGTTCCAAAATGGTGTACTCAATAGAGCCAAGCTGCCCGTTTGCACCGCGGACACGTGCACGGATCAGGTAGCCGTGCGCCTCCAGCTCCCGGATGCCACCGCTGATGCTGTCAATGCCATCCTTGCAGATACGGGCAAGGCCCTTCATGGTGTAGTCCCAATTCTCCGGCAGGGACAGCATGAGAGATAAAAGCCCTTTCGCTTTCAGCGACAGCGACATATCCCGCAGATGGTAGTTGGACATGACCGTGTAATCTCTGGTCTTTTCGATACGGAATACAGCCATCTTCGCACCTCCTTCCTGTGAAAATGAAAAGTGTTGATTTTGGGCGGTTTGTCCGCCTGTACGCCTCCGCAGCCTCCCACATGGGAAAACACCCGCGCCCTGTTCGGAACGCAAGCCACAGCGAATGAAACAGCAGATTTTCCGCCCTAATCACAACACTTGAATTTGGGTATAGAAAAAAGGCGGCTGTCTGAAAAACAGTCGCCCCAAAAGGGGATATATACAAGTTATTTGCTACTCGTCCGCCTTGAAAACCGTTGATATTACTGGCTTTTTCAAAAAGTTCTGTATCGCCACTCGCACCAAAAGAAAAGAGACATCCTTTCGGATGTCTCTTTTCTTTTGGTGCGGCGATTTTGCTGCGCGAAAAACAAGGCCGCCAGCGGCGGCCCTTGACATGGCACCCACTCCTGGGCAAAAAAGGAGACGCTTTCGCGTCTCCTTTTTTATCATCCTGCGCGGATAAAATCATCCACGTCGCTCGGTTGGTCTGTGGTGTCCGGCGGACCGTCCATAGCATCATCGTGGTCGCCGTCCGGCATATTGAAGTCGTCGTCCGCCTCGTCGCCAAAAAAGCCGTTCCAGCCGCCCAGCATCATAAAGGCGTCCTCCACCACGATCTCGTCGTGGCCCTCGATCAGCTCGCGCTGGTAGTTCAGCACGGAGCCGGTAACGGTGGTCACGTTGCCGTCGCTGTCCGCCATGTTGACGGTGTAGGTGGGGGCGGTGTGCATGGTGCAGACGGCGGTGGGGGCATTATCCGCCGCCACCAGGGCCGTGTAGACGCGGCTGCCGCGAACGTCCAGGGCACAGTTCTCCGACGCCAGCATACCGCTGTCGGCACAGACGGCCACGCTGGTCAGGCCGGAGCAGGAGAAGAAGTCCTTGTCGGGCAGGTCCGCGTGGATGGCGCTCATGACCTTGCGGAACACAGCGGAGCAGGGGTTGCCGCTGGCCACGATCCGCTGGTTGTGCTCATAGCCGGCCCAGACGGCGCAGCTGTAATAGGGCGTGTAGCCCACGAAGTAACGGTCCTTGTTGCTGTTGGTAGAACCGGTCTTGCCGGCGATGTGCATACCGCTGAACTGTGCCTCGTAGCCGGTACCGTTCAGGGCGGCCTCCTGCAGCAGATGGTTGATGATAGCCGCCGTGGTGTTCTTCATGGCCACGGTGGACTGGGCCTCGTTCTCCAGCACCACGTTGCCGTTGGCGTCCTCCACACGGATGAAGGTACGGGGCTTGGTGTACACGCCCTCGTTGACGAAGGCGGCGTAGGCCGCGGACATCTCCTCGGTGGTGACGCCCTTTTCAAAGCCGCCCAGGGCCATATTGCCCACCTGCTGGGAGTCGGTATAGGTCAGGTTCTCAAAGCCCAGCTTGTTCACCAGGAAGTCATAGGAATTGCTGACGCCGTAGGCCAGGTTCGTCCGCACGGCACAGGTATTCAGGGACTGGGCGATGGCGGTGTGCAGCGCCGTCAGGCCCTGATAGCGCCAGTTGGCGTTGCGGGGCCAGACCTCGCCGTTGAGCAGCATGGGATAGTCGTCGATGACCGACGCGCCGTTGATGGTGCCGTCGTCCAGTGCCGGGGCGTAGGTGGACACAGGCTTGATGGCAGAACCGCACTGCCGGGCGTTCACAGCCCAGTTCCAGCCGCGGTCCACCACCTTTTCACCGGCACCGCCGATCATAGCCACCACATAGCCGTTGGTGGGATCCACAATGGTCAGCGCGATCTGCAATTGATCCTCCACCTGCTCGCCGGCGGAGTTGGTATAGCTGCTGGTATAGGGGATATTCTCCAGATTATAGCACACATCCTCCGCGATCTTCTGATACTTGGGATTCTGGGTGGTGTAGATCTTGTAGCCCCTGCTGTAGACCATGTTGATGGCCTGGTCGTAGGCGGAGACCTTCTTGCCCTCGCTGTTGACCTTTTCGGTGATGCCCAGCTTCTCCACCAGTGCCTCGGCCACATCGGTGATCATGGCATCGGTGAACCAGGAGTTGCTGCCCTTGATGGTGGGGGTGCTGTCATCCGCCGGGGAGGCGGTATCGTCGCTGGTATCGGTGGTATCCTCCGTGTCCGGCTCGGTGCCGGTACCGTCGCTGCCCACATACTTGCCGGAGATGGTAAAGCCGTTGGCGAACTGGATATCCTCGGCCACGGCGGCGTCATACTCTTCCTGGTCGATCTTGCCCTGAGAGAGCATCTCGCTGAGGATGGTCAGCTGACGCTCCCGGTTGTTCTCGCGGGTCCAGGAGCTGATGAAGGGATCGTACATGGAGGGGTTGTTGGTGATGCCCATCATGCTGGCACACTCGGCCAGCGACAGCTCGGACACGTCCTTGCCAAAATACACCCGCGCCGCCGTCATCACGCCGGAGCAGCGCTGGCCGAAGTAGACCTCGTTCAGGTAGGCTTCAAGGATCTCGTCCTTCTCATAGCGCTTTTCCAGCTCCAGTGCGCGGTAGATCTCCGTGATCTTGCGCTTGACCGTCACCTGATTGTCGCCGGTGACGTTCTTCACCAACTGCTGGGTGATGGTGGAGCCGCCCTGCACGTTCTTGCCGAACAGGGTGTACAGAATGGCGCGGGTGGTACCCTTCCAGTCCACGCCGTGGTGCTTTTCAAACCGCTTGTCCTCAATGGCCACCGCTGCATCCTGAAGGTACTTGGGAATGTTCTCCAGGTCCACCCAGATGCGGTTCTCGTCCATGTACAGCGTCTGGTACATGACCCACTCCTGGGTGTCGGGGTCCTGGTAATACAGCTCGGTGGAGACCTGGGTCTCGAATTCGTCCAGATAGACCTCCACCTTGCCGCGCATGGCGCTGTTGATGTACGCCATGAAGATACCGGCGAAGATGGACGCCGTAAGCACGAACACCAGCAGCAGCGTGCCGATGATGCGTCCGGCCTTCTTCCAGCCGTTCTTCTGCTTAGGGGTCATGTTCCGCACACGCTCCTGCGCGTCATGCTGCACGCGCCGCGCACCCTCGGCGGCACTGTGCTCTACCCGGCGCGCACCCTCCTTTGCCTCGTTTTCTATGTGCCGGGCGCTCTGCCGGATGCGTCCCCAAAAGCCGGTGGACGACGACCGTCTGCGCTTGTTCTCACTCAAGACAGGGCACCTTCCTTTCTTTATTGATGTTCCTGTGTATTCTTTTCGTTCCGGGGTCAAAATTCACATACCAATCCACTATAAGGAACATTCTACCATACTTGTCAAATGCAAAAAAGAGGATTTTTTGCAGAAATCCGCCCGTTTGGCTGCTCAATTCCCGTTATTTTCCCCCATTCCACCGATTTTCAGTCCGACAGATGGCAGAAACTGCCGAATGCTTCCACTTGCGTTTTCTCCAGCTTTCGGGTATACTATGGATATAAAGACAAAGGAGGACTCTCCCATGAGCGAGGAATTCGGCCCCAACTTCATCACCCTGACCGACGAGGACGGCAACGACATTGAACTGGAATACGTGGACGCGCTGGAGCTGGACGGCCAGACCTACATGGCGTTCTTCCCCGTGGTGGAGGATGATGCCGACGAGGAAGCCGCCGAGGAGTACGGCCTGGTGATCCTGAAGTCCGTTATGGAAAACGGCGAGGAGCTGCTGAGCACCCTGGACAGCGACGAGGAGCTGGATAAAGTCTACGACCTGTTCATGGAGCAGATATTGGCCGACGAGGACGAGTGATCTTTCGACGGGATTTTTCGTCCTGCCGATGGCGAGACGCCGCCGGCTGCGCCGGAAAATGGCTGGATTTTTCGCCAAGACGAGGCGCGGCGGTGCAGCGAAAAAGATACACGCCACTCCTTCGGCAGGATTTTTCGTCCTGCCGATGGCAAAGCGGCGATGGCGTACTTTCTGTACGTCGAGCCGGTTTGGCGAATACCGGGTTGGAAAAATGAGCAGGATTTTTCGTCCTGCCGATGACGAGACGCCGCCGCTGTACTTTGTGTACAGCAAGGCGGCTCGGCGAAGGCAGGGCGGAAAATTGAGCGATGGGCAGCGGTTCTATTTATCCTGACATTGGTTATACGGGACGTCGGATCGGTAGATGGTTTGCAGGCCTCCCGCCTGCCGTATGCGGGCGGATGCTGGAAGCAGTAAAGTCAGCCGGAGACGACCCACCTGCGAGTTGTGCAGGTTATAACATGGCCGCTGCCTGTCGCTGAGCACAAGACCCCCATTCCGTTTCGGAATGGGGGTCTTGTGCTCAGTGAGCGCGGTAAAATGTTCACAAATTCCAGGCGTTTCCCTCTTGCGAAAAGGTGCGGTATACGATATAATGACCGAGTATGTTACCAAACAAGGGCGTATTGCGCCCAAAATCGAGAGGAATGAATTTCAATGAGCGCATCAAGAGAAAAGAAGATCCGGCAGGATCTGGCGGCCCAGGGCGTCACCGACCCCAAGAAGATCCGCGAGGCGGAGGAGAAGGCCAAGGCACGCAAGAACAATATCCTGTACGGCGTGATCGCCGGCGTGTTCGTGATCGTGGCCGCGGTACTGCTGGTGTATAACTCCGGCGTGCTGCAGCGCAGCGCCACCGCCGTGACCATCAACGGTGAGAAATATACCGCCGGGCAGGTGGAGTATTTCTACGCCAACGTGAAGAGCAGTCTGTTGAAGAGCAGCTATGCCAGCTTTTACGGCATCGATACGTCCAAATCCCTGGACCAGCAGGTGGTGAGCGACACCATGAAGACCGCGCTGGGTATCGAGGACGAGGGTGATGTCACATGGGAGCAGTATGTCCGCGACACCGCGGTGAAGCAGCTGGCCATGTACGTGCTGACCGCCCAGGAGGCTGAGGCCAACGGCATGGGCGCCGATGAGCACACTCAGGAGGAGCTGGATGCCACTATGGAGGAGCTCAACGCCGCCGCCAAGCAGAACGGCTACTCCACGAAGACGTATCTGAAGCTGATCTACGGCAAGAACATGACCGTGGATACCTTCAAGGAGATGGTGCAGCTGGTGGACGTGGCCACCCACTACCAGAGCCACTACGCCGAGGAGCTGACCTACACCGTCAGCGACCTGGAGACCTACTATCAGGGCAACAAGAGCAGCTTTGACGTGGCCAGCTATGAGTCCCTGTACTTCAAGGGTACCGCCGACAGCACCAAGGACGATGACGGCAACACCGTGGAGCCCACCGACGAGGAGAACGCCGCCGCCAAGGCCAAGGCCGAGAGCGATGCCGCCGCTGTGCTGGCGCGCGTGCAGGACGGCGAGGCGCTGGAGGATGTGGCCAAGGATTATGAGTCCGCCAGCTACACCAGCACCGATGCCGGCAGCAACAACGGCAGCGACGTGGCCAACTGGGTATTTGACAGTGCGCGCAAGGCCGGCGACAGCGCCGTTGTGGCCAGCGATTCCAACTGCTATGTGGTCGTGTTCCGCAGCGTGGGCCGTCAGGAATACGCCACCAAGGACGTGCGCCACATCCTGTTCAAGGTAGACGAGAGCGCACTGGACAGCGAGGCCGAGACCTATGAGGCCGACCTGCAGGCGGCTAAGGATGCGGCCAAGGCCGCAGCCGAGGACGCGCTGGCCCAGTGGAAGGCCGGCGAGGCCACCGAGGACAGCTTCGCGGCCCTGGCCAACGAGCTCAGCACCGATGCCGGCAGCAACACCAACGGCGGTCTGTACACCAAGATCTACAAAAACCAGATGGTCACCGAGTTCAACGACTGGTGCTTCGATGCGAGCCGTCAGTCCGGCGACACCGGCATCGTATACGGCGAGAGCTCTAACTACAAGGGCTATCATGTGATATACTTTGTGGGCGACGATGTGCCCTACTGGCAGGTACAGGCCGAGAACGCTCTGCGCAACACCGACACCGAGGCCTGGCTGGACGGTCTGCTGGACAGCGCCGATGTGGTGCAGGAGAACGGCATGAAGCACGTGGGCTGATGACCACCGCCCCTTCTTCGAGTCTATGAACGAGCGTTTTCTCAGAACAGAAATGATATTGGGCGCACCCGCTTTGGACAAGCTCCGCCGCAGCCATGTGGCGGTGTTTGGTCTGGGCGGTGTGGGCAGCTACGCCGCTGAGTGCCTGGCACGCAGCGGCGTTGGCACTTTAACGCTGGTGGATCAGGACACGGTGTCCGTGTCCAACATCAACCGGCAGCTGTGCGCCCTGACCTCCACCGTGGGACAGTACAAGGCGGAGGTCGCGGCGGCGCGCGTGCGGGACATCGACCCTGACACGGTGGTATACCCGATCTGCGCCACCTATGACGCCGCCCATCGGGAGGAATTTTTCTCCCGGAAATTCGACTATATCGTGGACTGCATCGACCTGGTCAGCTGCAAGCTTGACCTGATCCAGCAGGCCCGCCTGCGGGGCATCCCCATCCTGTCGGCCCTGGGCACCGGCAACAAGCTGGAGCCTGAGCTGCTGCGGGTCACGGATATCTCCAAGACCAGCGGCTGCCCGCTGGCCCGGGTCATGCGGAAGGAGCTGCGCGCCCGGGGGATCCACCACCTGAAGGTGGTGTTCAGCCCGGAGCTGCCCCATGAGACACAGCAGCTGGAAGCACCGTCACCCGGACGGCGCAGCGTTCCCGCCAGCGTGGCGTGGGTACCCTCTGTGGCCGGCCTGATGATGGGCGGCACGGTGGTGCGGGATATTATTGAGGACGGAGGTCTTGTACCATGATACTCACTGGTGTATTGATCAACGCCGCCGCTGTTGCGGCCGGCGGCGTTCTGGGCACATTGGGCGGCAGGCTCATGCCGGAAAAAATGCGGCAGACGGTGCTTGGCGCTACGGCGCTGGTGTCCATGGGCATCGGCATCTCCGGCGCCATCGGCAGCAGCAACCAGCTCATCCCCATACTGTCGCTGGTCATCGGCGCCGTCATCGGCGAGCTGCTGCACATTGAGGACGGCGTCACCCGGGCGGGCGACTGGCTGCAAAAGAAATTCGGGAAAATGGGTCCCATCACCGACGGCTTCGTCAGCGGCTCGCTGGTGTTCGCCGTGGGCGCTATGGCGGTGATGGGTTCGCTGGACAGTGGTCTGAAGAACGACCACGGCATCCTGCTGGCCAAGTCTGTCATCGACTTTGCCGGATCCGTGGCCTTTGCCAGCTCCATGGGCATCGGCATCGTCTTTTCCGGATTGTCGGTGCTGGCGGTGGAAGGTGTGATGACGCTGCTGGCCTCCCTGCTGACAGGGGTGCTGACCGACGCGGTCATCACCGAGATCTCTGTCACCGGGTCACTGATGATCATCGGCATCTCCCTGAACGTGCTGGGCGTCACCAAGCTGCGTATCCTGAACATGACGCCGGCGCTGCTGCTGCCCGTTCTGTTGTGCAAATTCATGTGAGCGCTTTAATTAAAAGGAGTACATAGCATGGCTTTTGAAGGCTATACACAGGAGACACTGGACTTTCTGTGGGGCATTCGGTTCAACAACGAACGCTCCTGGTTTCTGGCGCATAAGCAGGACTATGAGGCACATCTCCTGGCCCCCACCCGTGCGCTGGGCGAGCAGGTGTATGAAGCCCTGCACGCGGCATTCCCCAAGGAGCCGTTTCTGCTGAAGCTCTCCCGCATCTATCGGGATGCCCGACGGCTGCACGGGAATGGACCGTACAAGGACCACCTGTGGTTCTGCGTCCGCGCCGGCGGCGAGGACTGGACGGGGCGGCCCACGTTTTACTTTGAGATCGGGCCGGACTATTACAGCTACGGCATGGGCTTCTGGGCGCCGAAGGCGGCGCTGATGGAGGCGTACCGCAAGGCCGTCGACGAGCATCCCGAGGTGCTGGAAAAGCTGGTCAAAAAGTTCAATAAACAGGCGCAATTCACGCTTTCAGGCCCGGAATATGCCAGAAAAAAGACCGCCCCCTCTCCCCTGCTGGCGGCGTGGTACAACAAGAAGTCTATCAGTTTACAACATGACGCCGCGCCGGACGAGCGTATGTTCTCGCAGGAACTGGCACAGGATATCATTGAGGGCTTCCGGACACTGATGCCGCTGTACAAGTATTTCGATGGTCTGTGCGCCGCGGAAATGGTGTAAAAAACCGCCCTTTTTGGGGTTGACAGCGGGTAAAAAAGCGGGTAAAATACCCCATAATGAATGAGGGAGTAATTCCGCAGCGCCGGTTTTGGCGCGGCGTGGCACACCGTCATCCCGGCGCGGCAGCGCCCGATGTGTCCTGAAAGAATGAGACTCATGCACAGACATAGCCTGTCCGTCCATGAGTTTTTTGTTGTGCTTTGGTTCATTTTCTGTTTCGCTTTTTGTTCTGCTTTTTTGCTTCAAATTATAAAACCATGATATAAAGGAGTAATAGACGATGGAAAAGGAATACAACCGCAGTCCGCAGGAGGTGCTGGAGGAGCTGGGCTCCTGTCCCACCGGTCTGACAGAGGCGGAGGCGGCTGAACGTCTGGCCAAGCACGGCCCCAATAAGCTGAAGGAGGCGGAGAAGCCCTCCCTGCTGCAGCGGTTCCTGACACAGCTGAAGGATCCCATGCTGCTGATCCTGATGGCAGCGGCGGCGGTGTCCGCTGTGACCAACGCACTCAGCGGCGAGAGCTTCACCGAGGTGTTCATCATCCTGGTGGTGGTGCTGCTGAACGCGGTGCTGGGCGTGGTGCAGGAGAGCAAGGCCGAGGCCGCCATCGAAGCCCTGCAGACCATGACCGCCGCCAAGTGTAAGGTGCTGCGCGGCGGCCACCAGACCGTTATTGAAAACAGCCAGCTGGTGCCCGGCGACGTGGTGCTGCTGGAAGCCGGGGAAGCCGTGCCCGCCGACGG
>ENA-ORSS01003802-ORSS01003802.1-human-gut-metagenome-genome-assembly--contig:-NODE-3802-length-11870-cov-2.083623_pt1 | contig 11870 bp, 10 predicted proteins | sample MGYA00241899_ERZ509162 | MGnify/ENA primary metagenome ERZ509162 (study PRJEB26280, sample SAMEA2338641) | human gut metagenome | biome: human gut; feature: human-associated habitat; material: faeces... | reverse complement strand
TGTTATTGTTATTGAGACGAAAGCTCCGGAGATGGGACGGTTGCAAGTGACATACACAGGGGATTACGCTGTTGTTATTCCCGATTTGTCTGATTATGATTTGTTGAATGCCAGAGAAAAGTTACAATTACAGTTGGAGGCAGGACATTTTGAGGCGACGGATAGCGAGACTTACAAAACGTTGCAGGATTATTATTATCGTTTGTTGAAGAACGTGGAAGAAGGTGTCGACACGTATTGGTTGTCAAAACCTGTGCGGACAGGATTCGAACACCGCCATAATATCCGTGTTGAAGGAGGCGATAAAACGTTGCGTTATAGTATGAACCTGACGGCTCGTTTTGCTCCGGGAGTGATGAAAGAATCGGGAAGAACAAGTTATGAGGGAGGAATGTTTCTTTCTTATCGTTTGAGTAATCTTATTTTTAAGAACGATTTGCAATTGACTTATAATTTGGCAAAAAATTCTCCTTACGGTGAGTTTTACCAGTACACGCAGATGAATCCTTACCAGAGGCCGTATGACGAAAATGGAAAATTAGTTAAGACTTTCGACCAGCAGGTACATTACTCTTTTAAGGAGTATAATCGTAATCCATTGTATGATGCACAATTGAATATAACGGATGAGGAGGATTATCTTAATTTCGTGAATAATTTTTCTATCGAGTGGAATATTTCGGAGTTGTTTACTTTGATGGGACGTTTCAGTATTACCCGTCAGACCGGGGAATCGAATTATTTCCTTCCGGCTCAACATTCAAAATTCGTGGATATGGGTGATCCGGTTTCTGATCCAGAAGAATATATGCGGCGGGGTGAGTTCAAGTGGGGAACGGACAAGAGTTTCAGCGTGTTGGGAGATATAAATCTGAGATACGGTCAGTCGATCGGGAAACATAGTATTTATGCGGTGGCCGGGTTTAATATTTCCCAAACGACGACTGACGGACGAGAGATTAAGGCTGAAGGTTTTCCGAGCCAGAATATGAATGACATTGGTTTTGCGAAACAATATTACAAGGATTCCCGTCCGACATCAACATATAATATCAGCCGTTTGGCCGGTATATTAATTACGGCAAACTATGCCTACGACAATAAATACCTGTTCGACGCATCGTTGAAATATGACGGTTCATCAAATTTCGGTTCAAATCAACGGTATGCTCCGGTATGGTCAATCGGGTTGGGATGGAATATTCACCGGGAGAAGTTCATGGAAAATGTGCAAACTATTACGCAGTTTAAATTGCGGGCCTCGTATGGAGTAACGGCCTCTCAAAACTTTTCTCCTTATCAGGCGATGCGGAAATACCAGTATGACATCGAGCGTCAGTATGCTGGGATTATTCCCGCCACGATGAAAGGATTGGGAAATGATGGTTTGAAATGGCAACAGACGAAGGTAACCAATTTAGGGGTAGATTTCAGTGCATTTCAAGATCGTTTAAGTATGAGTGTGGACGTGTACAAGCGTAATACGACGAATCTGTTGGCCGATGTGACGATAGCTCCCTCGTTAGGATTTTCGTCTTATACCGAGAACGTGGGAGAGACTGAGAATAAAGGTGCGGAGGTTTCCATGCGTTACATGATTTTGCGGGACGTGAATAAGAATGTTTTCTGGAGTGTGAATTTGTCGGGAGCCCACAATTCCAACAAGATCACGAAGATCAGTAATGCGATGCAGAAGAGAAATGATGACGTGAAACAGAAAGCGTACGAAGAGAACACGACTACACCTTTGTTACTGTATGAGGAAGGAAATTCCGTAACCAGTATTTATGCGGTTCGCTCTTTGGGAATAGATCCGTCGAATGGACGGGAGATGTTTTTGACTAAGACGGGCGTGAAGACATATACTTGGAATACAAATGATCAGGTTAAAGTGGGGGATACCCGTCCGGATCTGGAAGGTGTGCTGGGAACGTCGGTTACTTGGAAGAATTTTTATTTCAGTGCAAACTTCAGATATTTGTTCGGGGGGCAGACTTATAACTCAACTTTGGTGGATCGGGTGGAGAATGCAAATCTTTATCAAAACGTGGATCGGAGAGTGTATGAAAACAGGTGGAGAGAACCTGGGGACGAAACTTTCTTTAAGGATATAAAGAATACGGACATGACGAAACAATCCAGTCGGTTCGTGCAGGATGAGAATGTTTTGAGTTGTGAATCCATCAGTATCGGGTATGATATAACGGCTCCGAAGATCTTGAATGCGATCGGGGCGGACCGTATTAAGATTACCGGTTATCTGAATGATGCGTTCCGTTTTTCATCCGTGAAACAAGAACGGGGTTTGAATTATCCCTTTGCCAGAAGGTTTGCCTTTTCGTTGAACATTTCATTTTAATTCATAAATACGAGTAATGATGAAAAAAGTAATAATATACACGCTGTTGATGTTCGGTTGCTTGTCGATATTGACATCTTGTGAGGATTGGTTTGATGTCAGTCCTAAAGTTGAAATCAAGGAAGATGATTTATTTAAGGATGAAGACGGTTATTTCGATGCTTTGGTCGGAGTCTATTCTATTATGGCCTCAGAGAATTTGTATGGTAAGAATATGACCATGGGTTTTATGGATGCTTTGGTGCAGAATTATTATATCACGAGTGCCGCCCATCCTTTTTATTACGCATCCAAATATGATTATACGCATAATGCTAGTCAGACGATTATTGATAAGTTCTGGGAAAAGATGTACGAGGCGGTCGTGAATACCAATAATGTTTTGACACGACTGGAGAAAGCGAGTAAATCTATGTTTTCTGATGATAATTATAATCTGATTAAAGGCGAGGCTTTGGCTTTGCGGGCTTATCTTCATTTTGATCTGTTACGTATGTTCGGGCCTTCATTCAAAATGGATAAGGATCGGAAATGTATTCCGTACGTGAAAACGGTTTCCAAGGAGAACACGCCGTACAGTAGTCCCGTGGAGGTGGTTAATGCCTGTGTGGCGGATTTGGAGAAGGCGTTGACTTGTCTGGTGAATGATCCTGTGAAGAATAGTGTTCAAGAGACGGATAATATCTATTTGATGAACCGGAAGACCCGGCTGAATGTTTATGCCGTGCAGGGACTACTGGCAAGAGTTTATATGTATGGCGACAATAAGGGAAAAGCGTTGGAATATGCGTTGAAACTCGTTGATAATGATTCGTTACCTTTAACGACAAATATCTCTGGAGTTCGGAATGATCGGGTGTTTTCGCAAGAGTTGCTATTCGGACTTTTCGTGGATAAAATTTCCACCTGGGCGGATGACTTCTTTAAATCCAGTTCGATGGGATATGATTTGCAACAGTTGGAGTATTATTTGGATTTGATGTATGACAAAACTGCTGGATTGGGAAATGACGTCCGGTATAGTGAGCTTTTTGATATTGCGGATTATTACGGAAAACAGAAGAAGTATTTGCAACTTTCAACGGATAATTATAATGCAAAGTATCGGGTACCGATGTTACGTCTTTCTGAAATATATTACATTGCGGCGGAATGTACGACGGACTTGGGAGAGGCTGCTCGTTGGCTGAATCTTGTACGTAAGGCTAGAAATTTGGAAGAGAAAAAATTCAACAGTTTTAGTGAGGTTCAGGCTTATTTGACGGCGGAGTACAGGAGGGAATTTTATAGTGAAGGCCAATTATTTTATCGTTATAAATGGTTGAATGCGTCAGCTATTGATTATTGTTCTATAAATATTGCCGATAAGCTTGAACAGGTTTATATTCTTCCCTTACCGGATCAGGAAAAAGAGTTTGGGGGAGTAGCGAATGGAGATAATTAAGAAGGAGGTTATGATGAAAACAACAAATATATTTATACTGGGATTGTTGATGCTCGTTGCTGTTATCGGGTGTTCAGAACAAGATGATTTTGACTACACGGGGGGAGCACAGGTGTATTTCAAGCGAGTTGCCGGATCGGGAACTGCGGATAGTGTCACGTACTCTTTTGCTGTCCGGGATAATGATTTGGAAATGGATGTTATCGAGATCCCCCTTGTTGTTACCGGTAAGGGCGTGGATTATGACCGGGAGGTGAATCTTGTCGTGGTGGACGAAAAGACCACTGCGGTAAAGGATGTTGACTACGTGATGGAAAAAGTGGTGTTTACAGCCGGGGCGGTAGAACCTGTTTTAAAGGTCCGGGTAAATCGCACGGAAGGGTTGAAACAGGAGGAACGTGCCATATTTTTGCAAATTCTACCAACAGAAGGGTTCGGCGTGGATGTCGATACGACGTGGGTGGATTACAAGATAAAGATAAATGATATTCTGACTAAACCGGCACGTTGGATTTATGAGTGTCAGCCTTATTTCGGAACGTATAGTAAGGTGAAATATCGTTATATTATTGATGTTTTGGGAATATGGGATTTCCCGGATAGTGGGGATAATGCGATACCCAAGGGACAAATGCTGTTTTATAAAGACAAGATGAAGAGTGAGTTGGCGAAGTGGGAGAAGGAGAATAACAAACAGATGTTGGATGAAAATAATGTACACGTGGATTTTGACCGGTAAAATGAGCATATTATGAAAAAATGGATGAAATTATATAGTATAGTGTTGTGTTCTCTATTTGTGTGGAGCTGTTACGATGATAAGGGAAACTATGATTATTCAGACTTGGGAGAAGTGGTGTTGGAAATTGAGAACGAAGAAACTGTTATGTACGGGGAGGCTTTGGAGATGGTTCCGAAAGTAACTTTGAAAAGAACGACCGAGGATCAGTATGCCTGGGCTTGGGAAGTAGCTTTGAAAACAAGTAGTTCGGTGCCGGAGTTTAAGCGAATAGCGGAAACGAAGGTGTTGAATATCGATGATTTTAGGGAAGAAGTCGGTTCGTATGATTTACGCTTTTGTGCGATTCATAAGGCCTCGAAGGTGGAGACCTACGCCTATTGTAAACTGACGGTTGATAACGGATTGTCAAAGGTATATTTACTATTGTCGCAACAAGCGAATGGGCAGTATGATATTGATGCGGTTACGCATCCCGGAGGTATTGTGCGCTTGAATCAATATTCCCTCATTAATAACGAGTATATTCCGAATGCGGAGAAATTGTTTTATGTGAATAGTGCCCAGACACGTGACGAACTGTTGTACTTGACACAGACGGAAGGCGGAAAGACGATAAGTCCTATTGATCTGGCTTACCAGGGGGAGGCCGATGGATGGTTCTTCGATGCACCGGAACACCTGCGAGTATCTCATTTGGTGACCGATTATTCGGCCAGAGATCAGTTTATGGTTTGCGACGGGGGAATTCATTACATGAATAACGTGCAGGTCCCGTTGAAAGCCTCTGTTCGTTGTCGTTTGGATGATTTAGATTACAATATTACTGGGGTCGGTACTATGCACAATTCCAGTGGTTTGGGAAGGTATGCTTTTTATGATGATAAGAACGGGCGTTTCTTGGAATGGAAGTTTGCTTATGGGCAGAATTATCTGGGAGAATTGACGGCTGATGCCACGGCGCCTTTTGACCCGTTGAAGATAAACAAACGGTTCATACAGGATATTAGCGGTAAAGAAGATCGTTGCTGGTTCCTGTTTGATGACGGGACGGATATGTATCTTTACACGTTTAAAGATGGTGCTGGGGTGTATTATAACGTGACGCTTGTGCCTTACGAGGCTCCGGTGAAACTGGATGCCGCTCTGCGTGAGACCTTTTCAAAAGCGACTGCTTTCTGTGCGTTGAAAACGGCGGATAAGTTTTATTATGCCGTGGATAACGTGATCTGGATATATAATGCCTCTACACACAAGACAGAACCTGAGCCATTTTATACCGATCCGGATGCTAATATGCGATTCGTGAAGATATATTACCGAGATAAGGATGAGGCAGAAGTCGTGTTTGCCGGGAATAGTGGTGACGAGGGACATTTCTATCGGATAAAGGTGGATTACACGGGACGTCTGGCAGAGCCGACGGAAAAGGAGCCGGAACCGTTTAAATCGTATCGTGGTTTCGGGAAGGTAAAGGATTTTGTTTATAAGTATAAGGCTGTATCTTAATGAGAGTGTTATTGTTTTTTATGCTGGGGGCTTTTCTGATCGGGGAGGCCTCGGCTCAAAATCGTTCTATTGAATTTCGTAAGGACGAGTGGAAAAAAATATTGGAGATTGCGAAATCGGAAAACTTTGCGGGTGTAAATTTTTAGAAGAAAAAGATGAACATCAGCCGGTAAGTTTACGGTTTATGATGGGCGGTGTTGATGTTCCTCATTTTGCAGTCTGGCTAAAGAACTATGATCCTGACAGAAATGTTACTACTGTTGAGGATGTAGATGGGTTTATACATCTTTCTACTGCATATACCTGGGATAAGGACAAGAAATGGGCTCTTGCTCCTCTATTTGATGATGCAGTGAAAAAGGGTATACTGAAAGATCATGACAGAAACTACTTCCAGATATTTACAGTAGCCGGAATGCCTACTACAATTGCATTTAACTGCCCTAGAATCGTCGATTACGCTAATAATCTTGAGGTTAAAAATATCTCCAAAGCTCTTATACTGGCAAGACGTATTATATACAGGCTTGCAGAATTTTGCAGAATATATTTTCCAGGATTTGAAAACAGTTATATTTCTAACATTGCAGATATGCTTGGAATAAGGGTTTCACGCCGAATTAAAGGAAAATATGTTTATACTATTGATGATGTTAAATCCGGTAAGAAATTTGAACATCCTGTAGTTGTTTCCAATTATCCTATAGATGTTCACTCTAAAAAACGCGGAAAATCAACGCTTCACATTGTACAAGATTATCAGCTTCCATTGGAAAGTCTTATGTCAGATGATATTGATAATTTATTTGTAGCCGGAAGGTGTATATCGGCAGACTTTATGGCACAGGGCGCTCTTAGAGTTCAGGCAAGCTGCTTTTCTATGGGAGAAGGCGTTGCCAAGTATATTAAGACTTTATTTTAGAAATCAGAATTTGTGCAGCATTTAACAGCGGGTCAATAGTTGTTGAGAACGGCGGGGCATAAGTTATATCATTCATACAAAACTCATCAACCGTTAATTTCCCCAAGAGAGCAGACGCAATTGTATTAATCCGCTTATCGACATCACCTGAGCCGAGTCCTTGCGCACCAAGCAATAAGCCTGTTTTTTTATCAGCCACTACCTTTAATGTAATATTATTAGCATCTGGCATATAGCCAACTTTATCATTTTTTGTAACAGTTGCACTTACAGGGGAATAGCCGAGTTCTGCGGCTCTCTGTTCCGTAACTCCTGTCATAGACATTGTAAGTCCAAGGCAGCGCGTAACAGCAGAACCTAAAACTCCGTCAAAAATATCTTCAAAACCGCAGGCATTCATTGCAGCACAGCGCCCTTCTTTATTGGCATTTGACCCCAGAGGCATCCATATAGGGGAATTATTTATTAAAAGATTTTCTTCAACACAGTCACCACAGGCATAAATATCAGGAACATTTGTTTCCATTTTTTTGTTAACCTTAATTGCACCGGTAGAACCAAGAGCAACACCAGCTTCAACAGCTATTTCAACGTTGGGCGTTACACCGGCACATATACAAACCATATCTGTGTCAAGAGCTTTACCCTTATCTGTTTTAATCATATTAACGCCGTTATTATCACCTGAAAACTCCGTTACGGTTTCAGAAGTAAAAATGTTGAATTTGCCATTGCTTATAGATAAAAGCTGATTTTTAATAAGTTCAGACATTTCATTGTCAAACAGGCTCATAATATACGGATTACGCTCGAGCAAAGTTGTATTAACGCCCTGGCGCACAAATGCCTCAAGCATTTCAAGTCCGATATAACCGCCGCCTATAATAACTGCATGTGATGAACTTTCTAATTTATTACGTATTGCAATGGCATCTTCAATGGTTCTTATTGTAAAAACATTATTTAAAGCACGATTTTTAATTTTAGGCACAAAGGGTCTGGCGCCTGTTGCGATAATCAGCTTGTCATACTCGGCAAGAAAAGCGTTTTTCTCTTTTCTATTCTCTACAAGCACCTGTTTTGAAAAAGGAATAATTCTGGTGACTTTATGCTCCAGATGTACAAAGATATTATCTTTTGCAAATTCCTCCGGACTTCTCACAAGAAGCATTCTGTAATCTTCAAAGTTGCCTTCAATATAATACGGGATACCGCATGCAGAATATGAAACATGCGTATCATCTGTATATAGATTAATTTCAGCATCAGGAAGCAATCTCCGGGCTTTTGCTGCCGCTTTTGCGCCTGCTGCCACTCCGCCGATAATAATAATTTTCATAGTAAATTTATACTAACCGGCTTTAAAAATAATTACATTATCTTTCCGGCTAATTTAATCCGGATGTTGCCAGAAACGTTTCACGCATAAATTCACAATAACAGTCGACATCATCTTTGAATTCGTCTGCTTTATTAATTAAATCTCTTAATTCAACAATAATTTTTTCTTTTTTCAGTTCTTCATACATGATACACACTCTCCGATAACTATATTTTTGAAAACGGACAACATGGAGAAAAACTTTAATATTTACTAACTCATTGTTACAAAGATTAATGTTTCTGATATAATAACTTCATAAGAAATTAGGGAGAGAAAATTATGACTACACAGATTATTGAAGCCAAGAATGGCAGAATTACCGAACAGATGGAATATATTGCAAAGAAAGAAGGCGTAAGCCCTGAATTTGTGCGGGAAAAAGTTGCATCAGGACGCGTTGTTATCCTTAAGAATAATAAACGTGATGATGTTATTCCTACCGCAGTAGGCGAAGGTATGACTGTAAAAATTAATGCTAACATTGGAACTTCAATGGAACGTTCTAATGTTCAGCAGGAGCTTGATAAAGTAAGAATTATAGAAGCTACAGGTGCTGATGTTTTAATGGATCTATCAACAGGTTCTGATATTGACGGAACAAGAAAGCAGATTATTGCAGCTACAAAGCTTCCTATTGGTACAGTGCCTATGTATCAGGCAGGAAAAGAGGCTCTTGATGAACACAAGGATATAGCTAAACTTTCTAAAGATAAGCTATTTTCTGATATTGAAAAACAATGTAAAGACGGAATTGATTTTATAACCGTACACTGCGGAGTTACAAAGTTTGTAGTGGATCAGCTTGAAAAGCAAGGCAGAGTAATGGATATAGTTTCACGCGGCGGGTCAATGCTTGCTTCCTGGATTAAGGCAACAGGCAGAGAAAATCCTCTTTATGAATACTATGATGAGTTGCTTGAAATAGCAAGAGAATATGATTGTACTTTATCACTAGGCGACGGTTTAAGACCTGGCTGTATTGCTGATGCCGGCGACAGAGGTCAGGTTGCGGAAACTCTTGTTCTGGGTGAACTTGTAAAAAGAGCAAGAGAAGCAGGAGTTCAGACAATGGTTGAAGGTCCGGGACATGTGCCTTTAAATAAGGTTCCGGCAATGATTGAAACTATAAAAGTTTTGACGGATTATGCTCCACTGTATGTTCTTGGACCGCTTGTCACAGATATTGCGCCGGGATATGACCATATAACATCGGCTATCGGAGGTACACTTGCTGCTATGCATGGTGCAGACTTCTTATGTTATGTAACACCTGCTGAACATATCGGGTTACCTGATGCAAAACAGGTAAGAGAGGGAATTATTGCAAGCAGAATTGCCGCTCATTCAGCAGATCTTGCAAGAGGTAATCAAAAAGCATATCAAATGGATTTGGATATGGCTATTGCACGCAAAAATCTTGATTGGAAAGCTCAAAGAGCTGCTGCCATCGATAAATGTACTCTTGAAGATATTGATGACGGTGAACCTTGTACAATGTGCGGCAAATATTGCAGTGTTAAAATATTTAAAGAATACTTTAACGAGTGTAAATAATTAACTTAATTTTATCTAGCAAAAAAAATCTTTTACTGAACTTATATTCTCAGTAAAAGATTTTTACTTTATAAAGGAGGTGCAAATGCCTATCAATAATATTTCATTTCAGGCAAAATTTGTTAAGAATGATGCAATTATGACCATTAGCGCCAATGAAATTGCAAACGGCAGAGCTGATGAATTAGCTTCTGCTCTTAATTCTCTTTCAAAACATCACTCAAATACTGTGCTTAAAGTTTCTAAAGATGAAAATGGCTATAGTGTAAAAAATTTGTATAATAATAATATCTGCATCCTAAAAAAACTTACTTCAAAAGAAATAAAAAAACTGGGTGATGTAAGCTCAAAGGAATATAAACAGCTTTTTAATGATAAAAATCTTCCTACACCTTCAAAGGTAAAAAAAATGACAAATCTCATTGCAAATAACTATTTTACCAATCACATTCCAGACTATACTTTAGGAAGAAAATTGGATGAGGCTTTTTAAAAAATGTTTATACAACCAACTACTAGCATTAATGAACCGAAGTTGACATTTCAGGCAAAGTTTTTAAATAGTGAAGCATTGAAGCAAATTGCAGGTTACGCTGTAGAACATGGAAAATTTGATAAGCTAAATCAGGCAAGAAAAAATATTGATACTGCATGTCTTCAGACAAGACTCAGGGTTGATATAGGTGATGACGGTGGAAAACCCTTTGTAACATTTACAAGATATAAACCTAAAAACTCTGTAATAATAGCAAAAAGCATGGATGATTTAAAAATTGACAAGGTTTCGCTATTCAAATCTGATAAAAAGCAAAATATTTTAAAGTTTGCTTTTGAAAAAATAATTAAATTAGGCAATAACGCTCCGAAAAATAACATGTATAAAAAAGTAGTAATAAACAAATAATTAGTCAATTTCGTTATACACAAGCTTTTTTCGAAGGCTCCATTGAACAAGTGTTAAAATAAGAATTATAACAAACAGAACATAAGCAATAGCGCTTGCTTTTCCAACATTGAAGTATTCAAAAGCATTTTTGTATATTGCGTACACAAGAACGTTTGTACTGTCAAGCGGTCCACCCTGTGTCATTAAATAAATTAAGTCAAAAATCTGGAATGAATTGATTGCGGTAATAATAACCACAAAAAATATCGCAGGTGATAAGAGCGGTATGGTTACATACCGGAAAGTCTGCACCGGATTTGCTCCGTCAATTTTAGCAGCTTCAAACATACTGTCCGAAATTGCACTTAGCGAAGAAAGAAAAATTATCATATTATACCCGATAAGCTTCCAAACCGAAACAATAATGAGCGCCGGCATAGCCCAATGCGGATCATAAAGCCAGTTGATGTGAACCTGCAAAACTTTATTCAGTAAACCAATATTAGGGTCAAATATCCACTCCCAAACAATTCCTATTACGATCATAGGTGTAATAAACGGCAAAAAATATGCTGTTTTATAAAATTCCGCACCTCTGATTTTTGTATTTAAAATTGCTGCAAGAACAAGAGGAATTATAACCCCGAACAGGGAAACCGATAGTGCAAAAACAACAGTATTAAGAAAAATTTTAAAAAACAGCGGCTCTGAAAAAATCTCCCTGTAATTATCAAGCCCGAAAAATTGCATTGGATTTAACAAATCCCACTTTACAAAACTTAAACCAAAAGAACAAATTACTGGAATTATTATAAATATAAAAATACCCAGTACCGCCGGCAAAACAAACACTATAGCTGCACTCTTTTGGCTATTTGAAATATTTTGAATTAAATTTTCTTGTTCAATTAATTCATTAGTAGCTTCAACGAATGTGCTTTTCCCAACTGATAAATTTTTAATATAACAAATCATTTTTAAAATACCAGTTTGAATAACTTTCTTATGACTTGGGTGTGGTTTACACTTCTTTTCATAATCAGAATAACTGTATTCTGACAAATTATAGAGTA
>ENA-ORSS01003755-ORSS01003755.1-human-gut-metagenome-genome-assembly--contig:-NODE-3755-length-11993-cov-2.720556_pt1 | contig 11993 bp, 12 predicted proteins | sample MGYA00241899_ERZ509162 | MGnify/ENA primary metagenome ERZ509162 (study PRJEB26280, sample SAMEA2338641) | human gut metagenome | biome: human gut; feature: human-associated habitat; material: faeces... | reverse complement strand
TTAGGGAGAGCGTTGATGAAAGTATGACGATGAACAAGCCGTATTGGCGAGGACGGAAGTATGACATATAGCAATTTTTCTATTTCAACGGGTAAAACCGCTGAAACACTTGCCCGACACAGACAAACACAGCTCAATGTTTAGGTAACCCGAAAAAATAAAAATACGGAACAGATTTCTGCTCCGTAAAAATTATTTAAAGAATATCCAACCTTCAACCTTGTCGCCGTCAACCATAAAAGCTTTTTCTGCAATTTCCGCAAGCGGCGAATCGCTGTAACTGTCCGAATAAAAATTGTCAATTTTTCCGTCAGGAAAAGCCTCATAAAATCGTTTTACCTTTTCCTTGCCGTGACAGTTTACACCCGAATATTTTCCGCTGTGCATATCTACCTTTGACGCCATAAGGTTTTTTATTTTGAGCCTTTTGCAAACGGGTTTCAGCAAAAATTCAGGTGACGCCGAAATAATTACATCATCATCTTTCTTTTGCTCAAGGTAAAACGGTTTTATATTTCCTATGTATTCCTTCCAGAAATCATTTACATCCTTTTCAGTATCGCAATAGGTAAGAAATCTGTACATTTTTTCTTTAAAATCAGTTTTTGTACCTTTTTTGAATACATAGAATTTTAAAAATGCTCCCAAAAGCGATGGGGCAAGAGTGAGTATTTTTTTATGCCGTTTAAGGCAGAATAAATAGAAGTCTGCTGTTGAGTCCCCATAGTAAATCGTTTTGTCAAAATCGTAAACATTCATAATATGCAAATTCCTTTTTAGTTTTGCAAATAATTTTTGATATTCAATGCTTAACAGAAGAAAACATCTGCACTATGATTATAATATGAGAAGAAAATTTTTGCAACATTTCCTGTTAATAAGCTCATTTTGGCTGATTATCCAAAGAATATACCGTTATTCTGTTGCTTTTAACTCTGTTTTGTTGTACAATATACCATGTATTATTGTATAAAGGAGAAAATCCGTGTTTGGTTATTTGCAGATTCAAAAGAGCGAACTGCTTGTTCGTGAATCCGAGGCTTATAAGGCTGTGTATTGCGGTCTTTGCAGGCAAATGGGTAAGGATTACTCCGTGTTTACAAGATTTACGCTAAGCTATGACTGCACATTTTATGCAATGCTTTTAATGTCGCTTAACCGCTCATGCAAAGGCTTTAAAGACGGCAGATGTACCTGTAATCCTCTTAAAAAATGCAAGTTTGCAACAGATTCCGGTGACGCATACAGAAAGGCTGCCGCATTTTCAATGATATCGGTTTATTATAAAATCATTGATGATATTCAGGACAGCGGATTTTTTAAAAAGCTGTTGTGCAGAATCATAAAGCCTTTCTTTTCTCATCAGAGGAAAAAGGCGGCTGATAAGTATCCCGATATGGACAAAGCAGTTTCTGACATGATGAAAATGCAGTATGATGCTGAACATTCGGAAAAGCCGTCTGTAGATATGTCGGCTCATCCAACGGCATTAATGCTCGCTGCTGTATTGTCGGCTGAGGCTCATGATGAAATTCAAAAAAGAGTTCTCTATGAATTCGGCTATCATATCGGCAGGGGGAGTAAAGGGGCAAGATCCAGTTTTGCAGCACGATGCCGCAGATGATATAGAAAAAGATATCAAATCAAACGGATTTAATCCGTTTGTAAACAAGAAAACAGGTGAGGTAAAATCATCGGATTTTATAAAAGCGGTGCTGAATCAGTCACTTGCAAGGGCATATGATGCCTACAATCTTTTGAACTTTACCGATTTTAAGGGAATTTTAGATAATATGATGCTTTTGGGGTTTCCTGCATCACAAAACAGAGTAACAAGCAAACTTGATACGGAGGTCAATAATGAATAATCCTTATGAGGTTCTCGGTGTGTCTGAAACAGCTACCGATGAAGAAGTAAAAGCAGCGTACAGAAACCTTGCTAAAAAATATCATCCCGATAACTACACCGACAGTCCTCTTGCGGATGTTGCGGAGCAGAAAATGAAGGAGATTAATGAGGCATACGATATGATTAATCAGATGCGTCAGAAGGGTAAGGGCACAGGCTCAACAGGCAGTTCGTCCTATAACGCAAATTCTTCAAGCTCACAGTTCTACAATGTAAGAATTTACATTCAGAGAGGACTTCTTGATCAGGCTGATCAGATTCTTGAAAACACAGCACAGTCAATGAGAACCGCCGAATGGCATTATCTCAAGGGCATGATTGCATACCGCAGAGGTTGGTCTGAACAGGCTTTTTCATATTTCACAACTGCGTGCAATATGGACCCCAACAACACGGAATACCGAGCCGCTCTTAACAATATGCAGAACCAGAGAGCATACAACTACGGCGGTTATACTCAAACAAATCCTAACGCAACAGGTTCATCCTTCTGCGATATTTGTGCAGGAATGATGTGTGCAAACTGCTTGTGTGATTGTTGCAGAATGGGATGTTAATATGAGGAAAAACGGTATCAAAAAGGGGACAATGCGTATTGCGGTTTGCGGAATTATTGCGGCGCTCTCACTCGTTTTTATGATGATGACATCTCTCGTTCCAATCGGAACATACGCTTTGCCCTGTCTTGCAGGAATTCTCATTTCCTGCATAGTTGTTGAATACGGTTATGGATGGGCAATCGGTGTGTTTTGTGTAACTGCCGTGCTTTCAACGCTCCTTGCCGGCGATAAAGAGGCTGTTATATATTTCGTTGCACTTTTCGGCTATTATCCGATTTTAAAGGGCGCTTTTGAATTTAAAATCAAAAACAGGGCAGTTCAATACATACTCAAGTTTGCGGTATTTAATGTTGCCGCCATCGGTTCGTTCTTTGTCGCAACATGGCTGTTGTCAATTCCGACAGATGAATTTACCGTTTTCGGTTTTTATGTTCCGTGGGCATTTTTGATTGCCGGAAATATTTTCTTTTTGCTCTATGATTATGCAATTACCGTCTTTGTTATGCAGTATGTTCGCAGATTAAGAGGTAAAATATTCGGTAATTTTCACAAGTAATTATAATTCAAAGAAGTTTTGAGAAGGTGGACTTAAATGAAAAAGCAAAAATTGTTTGTCCGTATAGTCTGCATAGTCCTTGTGGTTCTTATGGCAGTATCGGTAGGTGCTGTTGCAATAACTGCATTTTCGGCTAATGCGGCTCAATCAACCGAGGAGGTTTCCGCAAGCGTATCAGCAGGCGCATCAGGCTATATAAATGCGTCGTATGTAAATCTGAGAAGCGGTGCAGGCACGAATTATTCGGTTATAACCTGTATGGCAAAGAACACAAAATTTACTTTTGTTGACGGAAAGCTCTATAACTCAAAGTGGTACAAAATCAAGCTTAAATCAAATTCAAAGACAGGCTATGTTACAAAGGAATATGTTGCCGTAAGTTCTTCGACAACGGCATCAAGCGTAACAGGCTATGTTTCTGATGATTATGTAAATCTCAGAAGCGGAGCAGGCACAAATTATTCTGTTGTTGGTTGCCTGAGAAAGAACACTAAGCTTACTTTTGTAAGCACTTCACTCTACAATTCCGCCTGGTATAAGGTTAAGGTTACTTCAACTGCTAAAACAGGTTACATAAAAAAAGACTATGTAAAAATGAACAGTTCAACCCAACCTGCAACAAAGGCAACTCAGCCTACAACAAAGGCAACCAAACCTGTAACTCAGCCGACTGCGTCAGCGTCAACCGTAAGCGGTTATATAACAGACGATTATGTAAATCTCAGAAGCGGTGCCGGTACAAGATATTCTGTCGTTGAGTGTATGCGATTAAATACAAAGGTTACTTTTGTAAGCACAAAGCTTTATAACAATGATTGGTATAATATTAAGCTTACATCAAATTCAAAAACAGGCTATGTAAAGAAAGACTATGTTAAGATGAACAGTCAGACACAGCCTACAACGACTCAGCCTACAACCACAAAACCGTCAACAGGTTCATCTGTTAAGCTTTCCGTATCAAGCAAATCAATTTTCACAGGCAACAGATTTGCAATCACAGCAACAGCGTCGGGAAGTGTTTCATGGTCAAGCTCAAATACAGGCGTTGCAACCGTTGACTCTCGTGGTATTGTAACAGCCAAGAAAGCAGGCTCTGCAACAATTACTGCGAAAAGCGGTTCGCATTCTGCAACCTGCAAAATTACCGTAAAATCCGGCTCATCGGTAAATATATCCAACAGCAATGTAAATCTTCCGTGGCAGAAGTCAATGCTTTTGAAATCAAGCACAAGCGGTGTCACATGGTCAAGTTCAAATACGAAAATCGCAACAGTTAAGAACGGTGTTGTTGACACGGTAGGCAAGGGCTATGTAACAATCACAGCCTCAACATCATATGGTGCGGCAACCTGTCTTATCCATGTTATGCCGAGGGAAAGCGTGCGTTTCTGCTATGCGTCACCAAACTCCGCTCCGCTTAATTCAAATGTAAGCTTTAAGGCTATTACCGACACAGGCAGGGTAGGCGTGTATTTTGTAGTTACAAACGGCTCAACCTCTTATAAGGTAACCGCAACAAGCAAGGTTAAAGACGGTAACTCCTATATCTGGACAGGTACACAAAAGCTTTCAAAATCAGGAAAATGGTCTGTTAAGGCATATTCTAAATTTAAAACCGAATCAAAGTATTACACCACGGCAGGCGGCGGTGAGGGCGAGGTGTTTGTAACCTCAACAACCAATAAAACCACCACAGCTTGTGCCGAGCGCAGAGCGAGTGATGAGGTAATCAAGCTTATTGCAAACTATGAGGGATTTCTCTCAAAAGTCACAGCAGACAGCATTACAACCGATCCCACACTCGGTTACGGTAAGGTTGTAATTTCAGGCGAACAGTTCTACAACAACATAACTTCAAATCAGGCATATGCTTATCTTTGCCAGACCGTGAACAAGGGCGGATATACCACCACAACAAATTCCTACCTTGTAAATAACGGTATAAAGTTCAATCAGCGACAGTTTGACGCACTTGTGTGCTTTGCATACAATGTAGGCAGCGGTGTGTTCTACAATGATTCCGAACTTCAGTCTGTTCTCTTGAACACAGGTTCAAGCGGTACTATCAAAGCAGGCGCTTCGGGTACGGTTACAGGTTCAGATGTAAACCTCAGAAGAGGTGCAGGAACTAACTACTCCGTTGTTACCCGTATGAACTACGGAACAAAACTTAAATTTGTTGATGGCAAGCGTTATAACACAAACTGGTATAAAGTTAAGCTTTCAAACGGCACAACAGGATATATCCACAAGGACTATGTTTCTGCTTCGGGCGGTTCAAGAGATTTGAATAATGTCAATAAGCAGAACCTCATTGATGCACTTTTGCAGTATCACCATGCGGCAGGTTCTTGCTATTGGGGACTTTTGTACAGAAGAGTTGACGAGGCGGAAACCTTCCTCTACGGCGATTATGACCGTGACGGTCAGCACAATTATCACAAATTCCATTTCTCATGTTACTCAAACCCGAGTTTCGGTATCTGATATTAATTTTTGCAAAGAAGGTCTTAAAATGAAAAAAATAGGTTTCATAGGCGCAGGCAATATGGCAACAGCCATTATAAAAGGACTTATGGCACAAAACGACGGCAAGGCTGATTTTATCAATGTTTTTGATGTAAGCGAAGAAAAGTGTGCCGCTATGAAAAATATGGGTGCAAATGTAATGACATCTGCCGATGAAATTGCAAAGAACAGCTCAATTGTTGTTCTTGCAGTCAAGCCGCAGAATTATCCCGAAGTTCTTGAGTCCCTCAAAAACAGCATTACAACAGCCAAAACCGTAGTATCAATTGCCGCAGGCATATCTATTGCATATGTAAGAAAAGGTCTTGAGTGTGACTGCCCTGTTGTAAGGGTAATGCCTAATACGCCTCTCTTGCTCAAAAAGGGTGCAACAGCCCTTTGTCCGTCTGAGAATATCAGCGATGATGACAAAACAATCGTTTACAATATGTTTGCAGGTAGCGGTGTTTGCGAATATATTGACGAAAGCCATATGAATGAAATAATTGCGGTAAACGGCAGCAGCCCTGCTTATATTTATCTTTTTGCAAAGGCTATGGCTGATTACGCAAAGAATTGCGGAATCGACTATGACAAGGCTATGAACCTTGTCTGTGCAACTCTTGAGGGTTCGGCAGCAATGCTCCGTGACAGCGGTGAGCCTGTTGAAACACTCATAGACAGGGTTTGCTCAAAGGGAGGCACAACAATTGCCGCTATGGATAAGCTTAAAGAACACGGTTTCTATGAGGCTGTTCTTGACGGCATGGACGCTTGTACAAAGAGGGCAGAGGAGCTTGGCAAATAATTTTGCCTTAACATAAAATGAATACATTCCTCATATATTTTAACGGACAACCAATGAGAGGAATGTATTTTATGAAAAGCATTGTATTTTCTTTTAAAAAGCGTTATCTTTTTCGCAGATCAAAGGGAATTTCACCGTCTGATGTCAGATTTTTTATAAGGCGATATTCCGTGGTGCTTATCTTTGTTTCGGCTTTTCTTACCGGACTTGTTTTCGGTTCAATTTATGCATCCAAAGCCGATAAGCAAATGCTTGATTCCCTTGATTTTCTGTTTACTACAAATCTTGATGCAAGGCTCGGTCAGAATGCTGTCAGCACATTTTGTGCCTGCTTTGCATCTGATTTTATATTTCTCACAGTTGTATTCCTCTTGGGACTTGCACCGTGGGGAATACCGTTTTTGCCGTTTGTTTCAGCATTTAAAGGCTTTGGAACAGGACTTACTGCGGCATATCTTATTGTTACATATTCACTTAAAGGAGCAGGTTTTTATCTGCTTGTTGTGTTGCCGGGAACATTTTTGTTCTGTCTGGCACTTGTAAAGCTGTCGGCATATGCTTTTGAAATTTCAAAACAGATGTTTTTCAGCTTAATCGGTCATTCTCATCAAACAAATTCTTTGAAAAATGAGGTGATTGATTTTTGTTCCCGATCTGTTTCGGCACTCATAATGACCTTTTGTTCAACCTTGCTGGACACGGCTTTGTGGTGCTTGTTTTCGGGAGCGTTCAATTTTTAATTTTGGAGGGCGCTATGGCATCGGAAAAGAACGCTGTAGCATTGACAGGATTTTTCTCGTCATTGTTTCACAATTTACCACGACTTTTGCTAACGAATGTGCTTTTTGCATTGCCGTTTGCCGTAATATTCGGAATTTTCTTTTTGATTAATACCCTTACGGGTCTTAATTCAATGTTTATATATTTTCTTACGATAATTCCGCTTTTTCCGTTTTATGCCGGCGTAACTCAGGTTACTTCCCATATGGTAAGGGGAGAAGAAAATGTTGATGTTTTCTCAAATTTCATCGGCGGAATAAAGGAAAATCTGCTCAGATTCCTTATACACGGCGTTGTGATGTATGCCGCTGTTTTTATCAGCTACTACTCAATTGTGCTTTATCTCGGACTCGGTTCAAAGAACGGAATGTTTTATGTTCCGCTTGTTATTTGTATTTTAATTGCAATTTTCTTTCTGTTTATGTTCTTCTATGTTCCGCCTATGACGGTTACTTTTGATATCAAGATGAAGGATATTTACAAAAACAGCGCACTTATGACAATCGGTGAGCTTAAACACAATCTGTTTGCAGTTTTCGGAATTTTTATTTTATTCCTTGTTTGCGCAACGGTGCTTATGTGCAGTTTTACTCCGGTACTGCTCATCATTTTCACAATTGTTCTTGCATTGTTCATTGTTCCGTCAATTTTATCTTTTATAATCAATTCTGCAGTTTATAAGAATATGTATTCAATGATTGTTGACAGGGATTCAAAGAGCAAGACAATTGATAAGAAAATGGAGAACAGACGCAAAGGTCAGTTCCGTGATGATGAAGAGCCTGTTGCAGAAGATTATTCGGATCTTGAAATTGATGAATTGGCTGACGGTGATGAATTTATTTTCTATAACGGAAAAATGATGAAAAGAAGTTATCTTTTAAAGCTAAAAAAAGAGGCTGAAGAAAGGAAGAACGCAAAATGAGCGGTAAACACGCAGTTAAAAGTTCAAAAAAATCATTGATAATAATTATTTGTGTTGTTGTACTTGTTGCAGTAATTGCAGGTGCGATTATCCTGTTTATGAATCTTTCGGGTAAAAATAATAATTCGGCAACAACAGTACCGACTGTGGCCGCTTCAACAACCATCGGTAATACAAACTCAACACAGAATGTTTCCGACTCTGTATCCGAAACCACACAGCCTGCAACCAAATCGGGTGAAGCTTCACAAGAGCCGACAGAACAGGGATACACAGCCGAAACATCTGCAAATGACAGTGAAATTGTTGTTCCGACAATCAGCGGAGAGAAGCAAAAGCCAAAATTCAGTGCAACTCTTATTCCGTACTATGCAAAAGACGAAAATTCTTCTGAAGAATATTCTTTGAGAGATCTTTTCGGTTCTGCTTATTCAGGCGGCGGATTTACTTTTAATGAGGACGGAACATTCATTGACGGAATCACAAGTGCCTCGGCAAATTCGGGTGCGTACATTGTTGAGGGTGACTCCGTTGTAATAACATATTCCAACGATAAAAATGTTATTGCTGCCGTAACCGAATGGAACGGTGATGTTCCTGCTGAAATTACCGTAAACTACGGCGGAATTATTGTATCCTTTAAGTAAAATATCGGTGATTAAATGAGTAAAAAATCTGTTAAAAAGCCTGACTATGCAAAATTTGAGGCTAACAGGGCTGTAAAAAAGAAGAATAAGAAAAAGAAAACAACAGCAATCGTTTCATCGGTTATTGCCGCCTGCATATTTATCATTGCGGCAATCGTTGCCGTTAATGTGCTTTCACCGTCAGTAACCGCCGAGCTTACCTCATCTGCATGGGTTCCCGAAGGTGCTAAGAATGCGAGCGGTGATGAGGTTGAAATGAGTGAGGTTTACAACACAAATTACAGCGCTTATCAGGGTTCTATGTCATTTTTCGATGACGGCACTTTTACTTTATGGCTTTCGCCGGGAAGTCCGGATGACGGAACTCACAGCGGAAAATATACCGTGTCAGCTTCGGACAAAGTCAATTTGTCATTTGATGACGGAACAAATACTTCCGCCGCACTCACACAAAAGAACGGTAAAGTTTCGGCTGTTGTGCTTAAATATAACGACTATGAAATCACATTTGTAAAACAGTGAATACTTAAAAAACAAAAGATATACGGTAAAATTTTCTGCCGTATATCTTTTTTATTTTTCTATATTCCGTCAAACAGACTTAGCTGTTCGGTTTTGCTTTCAAACTTATGCAAATACGAAAACACATTTTCAACTCCGAACATAATTCCGTGATTTCTGCAAACTTCTGAAATCCTGTTCACCAGAACATTATGGTTACTGCTCGTAAGCTGATATGAATTTCCGTATGTATAAATGTATCGTTCTTTCATATTCGGAAAGTGTTTGTCAAGCCGGCTGTAAAAATATTCTCTGTCACCGTCACGCAGAGTAAGACCTATGCCAAAGCATATTATTCCACGAACCTTTGCGTCAATGCAATACTTTAAAAGTCCGTCGATATTTTCTTTTGTATCATTTATAAACGGTAAAAACGGAGAAAACCACACAACACTCGGAATACCGTTTTCGTGAAATGCCTTGAGTGTTTCAAATCTTTCTTTAGTAACGGAAACATTCGGTTCAATTATTCTGCAAAGACTTTCGTCTGCCGTTGTAAGCGTCATCTGTAACACAGCCTTGCTTTTATCGTTTATTTTCGTAAATAGGTCAATATCCCTCATAACAGATGCCGACTTTGTCTGTACAGTTACACCGAATCCGTAGCGGTTGATTATTTCAAGACATCTTCGTGTCAGTTTCAGTTCTTTTTCAAGGGGAATGTACGGATCGCTCATCGCACCCGTACCAATCATACATTTTCTGCGTTTTCTTTTTAAAGCGTTTTCAAGCAATTCCGGGGCATTTTCTTTCACCTCAATATCTTCAAATCGGTGATTCATCTGATAGCATTTACTGCGTGCGTCACAATAAATGCATCCGTGTTGACATCCTCTGTAAATGTTCATGCCGTTTGCGGCAGATAAAATTCCCTTTGCTTTGACCTTATGCATATAATCCTCCGCTTATTGTTTGGCATCGACAAACCACCTGTTTTCCTCCAAAAACAGGTATCGTTCTTTGCCGAGAATATGGCAGGTGTAGCGTATTCCCGCACCGCCTGCTTTGAGAGATGCCGCATACCGCACATCGGAAATTTTGTCAATGCGGTATCTCCTTCCGTCATCCCACACAATATATTCGGGGATAAGATCTCCGTCACAATCAAATGTGGCAGTAACTTTAACATACTTTTTCATAGTTTGTTACCTCCCTTAAAATCAGAGAAACATCTTTAATTTTTTGCCTAAGATGCATCGTTATCATAAATATCCGACAGGATGAATTGTATGATCCTCCTTTGGGTTAAAATCCGAAAGCTCCTTGTCATCAAGCAAAACGGCTGGGCGAACAGCATAATTGCCGAATCGCTTTTTTAATCTGTCAAGTGTTTTGTCAAGCTGTTCGTTCTGAATAAGTCGCTTTTCATCACGCAAAAGGCTCATCTGGTGCGGCTGATCATCGTGAATAAAATCCGTAACGCTTACCCCGATACTTCTCAGCGGTTTTTCCATTTTATAGCTTTTTTTGAAAAGCTCAATAGCCGTATTTGTTATATCCTTTGTAAGATTTGTGTGGATTTCCATTGTGTGCTGTCGGTTGAATGACATCAGCTCGTTGTCACGAATCGTAATGCAAACCGTTTTTGCCATAAATCCCTGTTCACGCATTCTTCTGCAAACGCTGTCACACAAAACGAATATAACCTGTTTTACATCGTTAAAGGTTACCATATCTTTCGGAGTTGTGGTTGAGTTACCGATTGACTTTACCTCGCTGTTTTCGTTCATATGGGCAACAGGGGAAGAGTCGTATCCGTTTGCAAAGCCGTAAATTAGGTCGCCCCATTTTCCAAGATATGACCGCAACAGCGTAACATCGGCAGTTGCAATATCTCCAATCGTATAAATGCCGATAGATTCAAGCTTTCTGCCCGTTGCTCTGCCAACATACAAAAGGTCTTTTGCAGGACAGTTCCACACAATATCTCTGTAATTTTCCCGTGTGATTTCCGTTATAGCGTCAGGCTTTTTATAGTCACTTCCGAATTTGGCAAAAATTTTATTAAAGCTGACTCCGATGCTTACGGTTATTCCGAGCTCCTGCTTTATACGGCGATTAATTTCGAGTGCAATCTCTTTGCCGTTCATATTCTTATTGTCGGTAACATCAAGCCATGCCTCGTCAAGTCCGAACGGCTCGATTTTGTCGGTGTATTCGCTGTAAATTCTCCTCGCCATTTTTGAAAATCGCTTGTACAACTCAAAGTGGGGAGGAACGGTTATGAGGTCGGGACATTTCTGCTTTGCCTGCCAGATTGCCTCGCCTGTTTTTATATTATACTTCTTCGCAATCTCATTTTTAGCAAGAATAATTCCGTGCCGATTTTCCGCATTACCGCTCACGGCAACAGGTTTGTTTCTGATTTCGGGATGATGCAAACACTCAACGCTCGCATAAAATCCGTTACAGTCGCTGTGAAGAATAACCCTGTCTTTTTTATATTTGCTTTTGTCAACGGCACAATTAATATTCACAACGCATCACCTCGAACATTTGTTTTTATTTAATTATAGAACAAGTGTTCTATAAAGTCAAGCGTAATTTTGTCGCTTGCGGCAAAAGAATCGGTGTATAATTTTGTTTGATTAAATAAATTTTTTAATGTACAAAAATTTATTCTTGTAATTATTGACAAATATTGTTGAAAGTGATATTATGAAAATGAAATTAGATATCACTGTCTTAAATGATACAATAAAATTATAACCGATTTATTGTATGGTCGTGAGTTTA
>ENA-ORSS01003754-ORSS01003754.1-human-gut-metagenome-genome-assembly--contig:-NODE-3754-length-11994-cov-3.215763_pt1 | contig 11994 bp, 8 predicted proteins | sample MGYA00241899_ERZ509162 | MGnify/ENA primary metagenome ERZ509162 (study PRJEB26280, sample SAMEA2338641) | human gut metagenome | biome: human gut; feature: human-associated habitat; material: faeces... | reverse complement strand
TAAATGTAGAAACAGATACACGAATTATGGAAATTTCAGTTACCAATACAGACCCTAAGTTAGCAAAAAAGGTTGCTGATAAGGTAAGAGAGGTGGCAAATGAAAGATTAAAGGTAATTATGGATGACCTTGAACCGGTAAGATCTGTAGATGAGGCGGAACTCCCTACAACACCGGCATCACCTAATGTTAAGAGAAATACCATGATGGGATTTATTGCAGGTTTTGGAATTTCCCTTCTTGTAGTTATTATTTTATTTATATTAGCAACTGTTTTTTTAGTTAGAGGACTTACTATGGAAAAAGAAGATTTAAAAGCAGGATCTATACCTAGTGTTTCTCCAGATCTAGCAAAAAAAGCAATTGCAAAAATAAAAGAAGATCATGGAACTCCTTATTATGAAAGCGATCATATAGAGGAATTTACGAATTTAGTTTTTGAAGAGAATAACCGTTTTTCTTCTTACATCATTGATTCTTATACAGGTGATGAGCTAACAATTGAAGATATTTTAAAAAAAGGAACCTTAGAAGAATTTAAGGAAAAAGAACTAGAACTTTTGAATCTTAAATATCCTGAATTTATTGTTGAGGGGATTAAGAATACACAAGGTACTAAAGTTTATATTCTTAAAGATCAAGAAATGATTATTTATTATTATGATTATAGTTATTCTTATGAATATCAGGAAGTGGTATCGCTTACTATTAATTATAATGAAATTCATGATTATTTAGATTTTACTCATGAACTTTCTTTAGAGTATAAAAATGAAGATGGATATCAATATAGTAAAGATAAGAAGACTGTTGCAATTAGCTTTGATGATGGACCAAGTAGTACTTATAATGCTAAATTTTTAGATGTTTTAGCAAGAAATAAAGCACATGCTACGTTCTTTATGGTTGGAACTATGATGAATAGTTGTCAAAGTTGTGTTTTAAATACGTATAAGTCTGGAAATGAAATAGGATCACATACTTATAATCATATGAATATGAAAAAAAATAGTGTGGAGGATGTAAGTGCTAGTTTAAAAAAAGTGGATGATTTATTTTATAGTATTACTAAAGATCATATTCGATATGTAAGACCTCCTTATGGAGCTTATAGTAAAACAAATTTAGAAAATGTTGATAATCCTCTTATTTTATGGAATTTAGATACAGAAGATTGGCGATATCATGATGTTGATCACATTGTTAATTATGTGATGGATAATGTAAGTGATGGATCTATTATTTTAATGCATGAGTTATATCAAACAAGTTTAGAAGCATTAGAAATATTACTTCCTAAATTATATGCGGCTGGTTATCAGGTAGTTAGTGTTGGAGAACTTGCTAGCCTTCAAGGAAAAGAATTACAAGCAGGACATGCTTATCGAGCTATTATGGATTAGTTAAATAATACCAAAATCATTGTCTGGTGTATCACGGTTTATTTCAGCTATCCATGTTAAAATTCCTCCAATTAAGAATAATAGGGCAGCGATTAAGGATACATGAGAGGTTATGACCTCTTTTTTTGTTGCTTCTTTTTTTAAATGGTGTATATCTTCATAATTTAGAATCACAAAATACATATAGATAAAAAGTGCAATTGTTAGTACGGTAATATTAATTAATTTGAATTTTTTTTGGCTAGTAGAATTATTTGTTTGTAAATAGTTTCTTTCATAATAATCAGATATTAAGGCCGCAATAGCGATAAAAAGGTATATAATCCAAATCAAATCTTCTGTTTTTAGTCTTTGTAATTTTACACCTATATTCATGTTAAACTATATGGGATTTTTAAATTTTTATTCAAAAAAACTAGCATATTGCTAGTTTGATTCTGATTGATACAATGCTTGATAAGCTTGGCAATTTGCAAGTAGTTCTTCGTGAGTTCCACTTGCAATTAGCTTTCCTTGTTCAATGATATGTATTTCATCTGCATCTATAATAGTAGATAAACGGTGAGCAACAATAATTATGGTGTGGTCTTTAACAAGATTATCTATTGTTCTTTTGATATATTCTTGAGAAGTATTATCTAAAGCACTTGTTGCTTCATCAAACAAAATAATTTTGGTATTTAATAGTAATGTTCTAGCTATTGCTAAACGTTGTTTTTGACCTCCAGATAAGTTGATACCACCTTCACCAATAATTGTGTCATATTTTTCTGGTAAACTCATAATATAGTCATCTATGTAAGCTTTTTTGCAAAGGGTACGAATAGTTTCTATAGTGGCATCTGGTTTTACTAATTTAAAATTATCTAGGATAGATAAATTAAATAAGAAGGGACTTTGTCTAATAATAGAAATATTGTCTCTTAATGATTCTTTTGTTATATCTTTTATGTTAATACCATCTAATGTAATTTCTCCTTCAGTAGGATCAAAATATCTTAATAGTAAGTTAAAAATAGTACTCTTGCCATTACCACTTTTTCCAACTATCGCGATTTTTTTATGGGGATTAATTTGAAGGTTTAAATTATTTAAAGTATATTTTTCATTTTCTTGATATTTAAATTTGACATTTTTAAATAGAATGATTCCTTTAGGATTTTTAATGATCTTATTTCCATATTGTTCATCTTGATATAATTTGTTGTTTAGAATTTCACTAATTCGTTTTAATGAAACGGTTACTTTATTAAAACTTACTCCAAAATCACTAATACTTTCTACTACTTCATCAATACGCCAAATATAACTTTCCATCATTAAGAAAAGGCTTAAACTAATTGCTCCATCTAAAAAGGCTTTTCCAGTTGTAAAAAGAATTAAAAATTGAATCAGAAAATAAGCTAGGTTGTTTAAAGCATAATACCATCTTTCATATTTTCGCACTTTTGCCGTGTGATTAAATAGTTTTTGAATAATTTTAGAAATATTCTCTTCAATAATAGAGCTAATTCCTAAAGATTTGATTTCTCTTATTCCTGTGATATTTTCTGTTGCTCTTTTTACGTAAGCATCACTTTCTTTTTTAATATTTTCTTGACTTTTTTCAATTTTAGGGAAGAATTTAGTTGAGATGAATCCCATTATTATTGCTAATAATATGATTTCTAAAAAAAGAATAAAAGAGATTTGTAGAGCGATTACAATTACTACAATAACAACTATGGCTTTACAAATTAATTTAGTTATTTTTGCTAATAATTCCATCACTCGATCTGGATCCGTATATAGACGATTAATAAATTCTCCAACGCCAATTTCTTCAAAAGCTACTGCTGGTAAATTGTCTATTTTTTTATACAAGTCTATACTAACATTTTTAGTAAATTTGATTTCAAAAGAAGTATAAAGATAATCTCTAGGAATTTGTAGAAAAGTATAAAAAATAATATAGATTCCTTCGTAAATAGCTAAATATAGGGTAAAGTTAGCAAGGTTTTTGGCTACTAAAGCTTCAATGGCAATTCCCCAAAAAAACACAGATATCAAAGCTGGAAAGTAAGATAATCCTACTAAAATAATATACAAAATTAGTTTTAATTTATCTTCTTTTATGTAATTTAAGAAAACTTTAAAATATTTTATTTTTTGCATTTTTGCCTCCTTTTTTGTTGTTAATCATAACATTCTTATTTTTAATTGTCAATTTCATGTAGTATTTTTAATTTTTGTTAAAAAAAGTAAAAAATTAGCAGTTATATATTGACAAGTGCTAAGCATAATATTATAATGGTATTAGCACTTAGAGGTAAATGGTGCTAAGTAGGTGATAAAAGTGGATGAAAGACAAAAAAGCTTACTTAAAGAAATTGTAGAGTGTTATATTAAAGAAGTAAGACCTATTGGTTCAAAACATTTATGTGATAAGTTTCAGTGTTCTAGTGCTACGATCAGAAATGAAATGGCGATTTTAGAGAAACTAGGGTATATTGAGAAGAATCATATTTCTAGTGGTCGTATTCCTAGTGAAGCAGGATATCGATATTATGTTGAGTATTTAATGGAACCAAAAGAGTTAAATGGAGAAGATATGCTTAAACTCCAAACTTTATTTTCTAATAAAAGTTTAACAGTGAGTGATGCCATTGAAAAATGTTTAGAGATTATTAGTGATATTACTAATTATACAAGTGTTTCTTTAGGTAAAGAAAGTGATGAAAATGTTTTACGACAAGTTAATATTATTCCACTTGATGATGTAAGGCTTGTAGCTTTAGTTTGTACAGATAAAGGAATTGTTAAGAATAAACATTTTACCATTCCAGCGGATATTAGTATGGGTGAAGTGGTTAAAATTAGTGAGATTATTAATAAAATGTTAATTGGAACACCTCTTCCTTTAGTTGGCGAACGTTTAGAATATGATATTAAGCCTATTATTTCTACACAAGTAGAGCAATATGAAACTGTTTATGGCATATTTTATGACGCTTTTCATGATTTCATTCAAAATAACGAAAATATCCATGTTGTTGGCAAATCAAAAATGTTAAATCAACCTGAGTATAATGAACCATCTGAACTTAAACGCCTGATATCTAAATTAGAAGATGAAGAACAAGTACGAAAAATTGAAAAAAATGATTCGAGAGATATCAGCATTTATATTGGCAGTGAGAGTAATTTTGATGATAATGTAACTGTTGTCAAGACTAATTATAGTTTAGGTGGAGAAGAGGGGACCATTGCTATTATAGGACCAAAGAGAATGGAATATGATCGAGTTGTAGCGGTACTTAATATTTTAAATAAATGGCTAGAGGAAAAAGGTGATTAAATGGAAGAAGAAGTAAAAGAAAAAGATGTAAATGCTGAAGAAAAAGAAGTAGTAGAGCAAAAAGTGGATGTTCATGATAAACAGCCAAAAAAAGTAAAAGAAAAAAAGAAAAAAATTGATCATGAAAAAGATGAACTTATTAAAGCTAATTTAGATTTGAAAGAAAAAGTGTTACGGATTACAGCGGAAATGCAAAACATTAAAAGAAGAAGTGAAATAGATTTAGCAGCAGCTTATAAGTATGATGGATTTGATATGATAGAGAAATTACTTCCTATTATTGATAATTTTGAAAGAGCATTAAAAATAAAGCAAGATGGTACTGAAAAGTTTTTAGAAGGATTTAAAATGATTTATGATCATCTGATTCAGATTTTAAATAGTAAAGGGGTTAGAGAAATTGAATGTTTCCATAAAGAATTTGATCCTAATATTATGAATGCTGTAGTAACAGATAAAGATGAAAATCTTGATAACAATGTTGTTCTTGAGGTTTTACAAAAAGGATATATGTATCAAGATAAAATACTTAGACCAGCAATGGTTAAAGTAAATGAAAAAGATGTATAATTTTATAAAAATTATAAATGAAATAATTTACTCTTAGAGTGGGTAATAATATTACCATAAATAATGAAAGGAATGATATAAAATGAGTAAAATTATAGGTATTGATTTAGGTACAACAAATAGTTGTGTTGCAGTTTTAGAAGGTGGTGAACCAAAAGTTATTCCTAATGCTGAGGGAGCTCGTACAACACCATCTGTAGTTGCTTTTAAAGGCGAAGAGGAAATGGTTGGACAAATAGCTCGTAACCAAGCTGTTACGAATGCTAAAAATACAATTTCTTCTATTAAAAGAAAAATGGGTACTAGTGAAAAAGTAGAAGCAAATGGTAAGAAATATACACCAGAAGAAATAAGTGCTAAAATTCTTGCTAAATTAAAAAAAGATGCAGAAGCTTATTTAGGTGAAAAAGTAACAAAAGCTGTTATTACAGTTCCTGCTTACTTTAATGATGCAGAGCGTCAAGCTACTAAAAATGCTGGTAAGATTGCGGGACTTGATGTTGAACGTATTATTAATGAACCAACTGCTGCCGCTTTAGCTTATGGACTTGATAAACAAGATAAATTACAAACAATTCTAGTTTATGATTTAGGTGGAGGTACATTCGACGTATCTATTCTTGAACTTGGTGATGGTGTATTTGAAGTTAAATCTACTGCTGGTAATAACCGTTTAGGTGGAGATGATTTTGATGAGAGAATCATGGACTATTTAGTAGATGAATTTAAAAAAGAAAATGGAATAGATTTATCTAAAGATAGAATGGCTATGCAACGTATTAAAGATGCTGCAGAAAAGGCTAAAAAAGATTTGTCTGGTATGACTTCTGCATCTATTAGTTTACCATTCATTGCTCAAAATAGCGAAGGACCACTACATTTTGAAACTACATTGTCAAAAGCTAAATTTGAAGATTTATGCCGTGATTTATTTGATTCAACTCTTGAACCAGTTCATAAGGCTTTAAAAGATGCTAAACTTACTAGTAAAGATATTGATAAAGTAATTTTAGTTGGTGGATCTACACGCATCCCTTATATTCAAGAACTTGTTAAGAAAGAACTTGGACAAGAACCTAATAAGAGTGTTAATCCAGATGAAGTTGTTGCTATGGGAGCTGCTATTCAAGGTGGTGTTTTAACTGGTGAAGTTGAAGATATCGTTTTACTTGATGTTACCCCATTATCTTTAGGACTTGAAACTTTAGGTGGAGTAATGACAGTATTAATTCCAAGAAATACTACTATTCCAACTAGTAAATCACAAGTATTTTCAACTGCTGCCGATAATCAACCAGCTGTAGATATTCATGTTTTACAAGGTGAAAGACCAATGGCTGCGGATAATAAAACATTAGGAAACTTCCAATTAACAAATATTCCACCAGCTCCAAGAGGAATTCCACAAATTGAAGTTAAATTTGATATTGATGCAAATGGTATTGTTAATGTAACTGCTAAGGATTTAGGTACAAATAAAGAGCAATCTATCACAATTACTTCATCTACTAATTTATCAGATGGCGAAATTGATAAGATGGTTAAAGAAGCTGAGGCTAATAAAGAAGCAGATGAAAAACGTAAGGCTGAAGCTGATGTTAAAAATGATGCTGAGTCTATGATCTTTGCTACTGAAAAAGCCATTAAAGATTTAGATGGCAAAATAGAGGAAAAAGATAAGAAAGATGCTGAAGAAAAAATAGAAGAATTAAAGAAAGCTTTGGAAGCTAATGATACTGATGATATTAAAAAGAAAACAGAAAGTTTAAATGAAGTAGCTATGAAGCTTGCAACTAAAGTTTATGAAGAAGCAGCAAAAGAAAAACAAACAGAGGCTTCTAAAGAAGATAAAAAAGAAGAATCTAAAGATTCAAAAGATGATGTAGAAGAAGCAAATTATGAAGAAAAATAAGTTCTAGGAAACTAGAACTTTCTTTAGAGAAAGGAAATTTATGGCAAAGGGAAGAAAAGAATTTCCAGAAAATTTGAAATGGAATGTAAAAGATTTATATTTAACTTTAGATGATTATGAAAAAGATTACCAATATGTAAAAGAACATTTGGGACAATATGAGCAATTTAGAGGTCATCTTTTAGATGATGAAAATACTTTATATGAAGCATTATCTTTTGATAATAAGATTAGTATGATGTTAGAAAAGATCTATATTTATGCTCATATTAATAATGACAGTGATACTACTGATGTTTTTTATCAATCTTTATTTGGAAAGGCTTATAAATTATATGAGGAATATCAAGAAGTTTGTTCTTTTCTAGTTCCAGAAATTTTAAAAGGAGATAGGACTTTAATTGAAGAATATATAAAGAAAAATTCTAAATTAAAAGAATATGAACGAGTATTAAAAGATATATTTCGGATGAAACAATATGTTTTAAGTGATAAAGAAGAAAAAATTCTTTCTTCTTTATCTACTACTTTTAGTATACCTGATCAAGTTTATTCCTATTTAACGGATGCTGATATGAAATTTGGTACTATAAGAAATAAAGATGGTAAAAAGGTAGAATTAAACGAAAAAACTTATCATGAGTTTATTGAATCTAATGATCGAAGTGAAAGAAAACAAGCTTTTACGAAATTACTTACTACTTATGGTAATTTTAAGAATACTTATGCTAATTTACTTGCTAGTGAAGTAAATAATCATAATAAAATAGCTCAGATTAGAGGATACCGTAGTGCTAGAGAAGCTTCTTTATATCAAAATGAAATACCAGAAGAGATTTATGATTTTTTAATTGATACTGTTAAGAAGAATGTTGATCCTTTATCTAAATTTTGGAAAATTAAAAGTAAAGCATTAGGATTTAATAAGCTTCATATATATGATACTAATACTGCTATGAGTACAGGAAGTACTAAAAAATATAGTGAAAAAGAAGCAGAAGAATTACTATATCAAGCTTTAAATGTTTTGGGTGAGGATTATATTAATGATTTAAAACATGCTTTTCAAGAAAGATGGATCGATTTTTGTCCGAATGATGGAAAGAGAAATGGAGCTTATTGTACGGCTTGTTATAGTGTTCATCCTTATGTTTTATTGAGTTATGACGGGTCTTTAGAAAAAGTTTCTACACTTGCTCATGAACTTGGGCATGCTATGCATTATTATTATGCTATGCATAATCAATCTTATCAAGATTATGGGTATTCTATTTTTGTTGCAGAAGTGGCTAGTCAAGTAAACCAAATATTACTTAGCAAGTATTTGCTTCATCATACAACAGATATAGAAGAACAAAAATATTTGTTAGATGATTTGATTCGAGATTTTAAAGCTACGATTTATCGGCAAACTATGTTTGCTGACTTTGAAAAAACAATTCATGAAGCACAACAAAAGGGTGAAGTATTGACACATGAATATTTGTGTAATACTTATTATAAATTAAATCAAGAATATATGGGAGAAAATATAGTAATTGATGAATTAATTCAATATGAATGGGAACGTATTCCACATTTTTATATGAATTTTTATGTATATCAGTATGCTACAGCTTATGCAGCAGCGATTAAAATAGCTAATGATTTGCTAACTAAAAAAGAGGGTGCAAAAGAGAATTATTTGGCTTTCTTGAAACTTGGTTGTACAAAAACACCTATTGAGTCTTTAAAAGTAGCGGGTGTTGATATGATGAAGGAAGAAACTTTAAAGGAAGCTTTTCAATATTTTAATGATTTAGTATTGGAACTTGAAAAATTATATCAAAAAGGAGGGATAGAACATGAATAAGAAAGATTATTATGAAATACTTGGAGTTAGCAAAACAGCTACTGATGAAGAAATCAAAAGAGCTTTTCGTAAACTTGCTAAGACTTATCATCCCGATAACAAACAAACTGGTGATGAAGCTAAGTTTAAAGAAGTAGGAGAAGCTTATGCTATTTTATCTGATCCAAGTAAAAGAAGACAATATGATCAGTTTGGACATCAAGCTTTTACCAATAATGGGAATGCTCAGTATAGTGGTTTTAATGCAGAAGATATTGATCTTGGTGATATTTTTAGTGAAATATTCGGTAGTGGTTTTGGAGGATTTGGTGGATTTAGTTCTTTCGGCGGACGAAGTAGTGCTCGATCAAATTCAAAAAGACCACGTAAAGGTGCTGATAGTTTAGTTCAAGTTTCATTAGACTTTGATGAAGCAATTAATGGATGTAAAAAAATAATTACTCTTGATTTAAATGAAAAATGTGATAATTGCCACGGTGAAGGCGGATTTGATGAGAAAACTTGTTCTACTTGTGGAGGAACAGGTAGAATTATAAGTGAACAAAGAAGTCTTTTTGGTGTTTTTCAAACGCAAACTACTTGTACAGAATGTGGAGGATCTGGTAAGAGTTTTAAAAGAGTATGCAGTGAATGTAATGGAACAGGTAGTGTTAAAAAGAAAAAAGAAATTGAAGTTACGATTCCAGAGGGAGTAGATACGGGATATCAACTTCGAATTAGTGGTAAGGGTTCTGCTGGTACAAATGGTGGAGCTAACGGAGATATTTATATTGAATTTAAAGTAAAGTCTCATCCTTTATTTGAAAGAGAAGATGAAGATATTTACTTAACTGTTCCTCTTACTATTACAGAAGCTATTCTTGGCTGCAAAAAAGAAATTCCAACCTTAACGGGTAATGTTATTTTGGAAGTAAAACCTGGAACGAATACTGGTGATAAAGTAAAACTTAAAGGAAAAGGTGTCAAGAAGGTTAATGCTTTTGGAAAAGGAAATATGTATGTAATTTATCATGTTGTTATCCCAGATAGGCTTTCTATGACGCAAAAGAAATTAATTAAAGAACTTTCTCAAACTGATTTAGATGATGCTCCAGAATTTAGAGAATTCAAAAAATATTTATAGATGCTAAAAGATGCATCTTTTTTTATTGTGCTTTTTGACTGAAATATTGAAAACTGTATTGACTATTATTTAATAATTTTGTATATTTATATCAAGATAAAGTTATATTTTAACTATATGATGGATTTTGATAAGTTTTGTCGAAAGTAATGAAATATAGTTTTAAGTGTAGTAGAATGGAAAAACAAAGGTGGATATTATGAAGAAAAATGTCTTAGTAGGAGTTATAGCAGTATTATTGGTGTTAGGAATAGGAATCTCTTTTGCATATTTTGTAAGTGGAGTATTAGTAAGTGGAAATGGAAGTAATGTTAGTATAACACCAGGAGATATGCTTAAAGTAGAATATGATGCAGGGAGTAGTAATCTCTTAGGAAATAAATTAATGCCAGGGGATAGTGTAAGTAAAGATTTTAGTGTAACAATAACCCCAACAGAGACAGAAAAAGAAGTGATATATGGAATATTTATTAATTTAACAAATAATACATTTGTAAAATGTGATGATAGTAATTATGATGAATTAACGAATGCCTGTGAAAAAGGAGTAAGTGAGATTACCTATACTATCAAAGATAAAGATAGTAATACAGAATTAGCAAGAGGAGATTTAACAGGAAAGAGTGGAAAGATCAAATTATTAACAGAAGAGAAGGAAGTAGAAAGTAAGAGAGTATTTAACTATATGATAACTATTACATTTAAAGATACAGGAAAAGATCAAAATCATAATCAAAATAAAGGAATAGAAGGAAATATCGAAGTAGAATTTTCTGATAAAGTAGGAAGTGAATATATATTAAGTCATTATGATACAGTACTTACAAGAAATGATTTTAGTACAACAGTAGAGAATACGACAACAGGAACAATTTATAAATCATTAGATGAGAGTCAATATGATGATGATGGAGAAGTATATTATTTTGCAGGAGCACCAACTGATAATTATGTAAAATTTGCAGGATATTATTGGAGAATTATCAGAATCAATGGAGATGGAAGTATAAGAATAATTTATGATGGAACAAGTGCTCATGGAAATGGAGAATCATCAACAGACAGACAAATAGGGACGAGTGCTTTTAATTTAGAAAATTATAATCGAAGTGAATATGTAGGATATATGTATACTGAAGGCGAACAACATGGAAATACAACAGATAGTACAATTAAAGGAGTATTAGATGATTGGTATAATAATAATTTAAAGAGTTATGCAGATAAAATAAGTACAGAGGCAGGATTTTGTGGAGATCGGGAACCAAGTACTGATGAATCTACAAGTAATGGACAGGGAGGAACTGGAACAACTGTAACTTATTATGGGGGTTATATTCGTTTAATAACTAATAAAAAGCCAAATTTAAAGTGTAAAAATGATGTAGATTTATATACCGTAAGCGGAAGTAGTAAAGGGAATGAAGCATTAAGTAATCCAATTGGACTTATTACAGCAGATGAAGCAGCAATGGCGGGTGCAGTTTATAAGGAAGTTAATGAATATTTTTATTTATTCAGTGGTTTAGTTAGTTGGACTTTTACTCCTGCTAATTCTTTTTCGACAGGAAATGCACTTGAATTTAGAATGGGAACAGATGGACTTTTAGGAAATAGTGGAGTTGGCTATGTAGGAGGTATTCGTCCAGTCATTAATCTAGCTAGTGATGTAGAGTTAACAGGAAGTGGAACAAGTAATGATCCATATGTAGTAAAAGGAGCATAGTTAATATGAAAGAGAAAATAAAATATATAGCGGTAGTAGTAATAGCAATCATAATAATAGGAATAGGAATG
>ENA-ORSS01003751-ORSS01003751.1-human-gut-metagenome-genome-assembly--contig:-NODE-3751-length-11998-cov-2.750816_pt1 | contig 11998 bp, 9 predicted proteins | sample MGYA00241899_ERZ509162 | MGnify/ENA primary metagenome ERZ509162 (study PRJEB26280, sample SAMEA2338641) | human gut metagenome | biome: human gut; feature: human-associated habitat; material: faeces... | reverse complement strand
CTTGTCCAATGCGGCGTCTTTCATTAAAATCCACTGACTTTGGTGTTGACCCAAATAAAAAAGGCTACAAGTGTTTAACTTGCAACCTTCAAAAGCCTATGGGCGATACAGGACTCGAACCTGTGACATCCTGTGTGTAAAACAGACGCTCTAACCAACTGAGCTAATCGCCCTTAGATATAAAGTTCAATATTGCAAATTCCGCGCGCTCTATCAAGACTTTTTTTATACTTTTATCATTTATATTTTTCCCAGCATAACCGCGAACCAAGCACCGCAACCAGCATATTGCAATTCACTGTTCGGAAAACTGTTTCTCTGCGCGCCCACACACCTCGGTAACATTATAAAAAATTTTACTGAACCGCTTTTTTGGGTGAGGCCACAAGTTAACCCGCGATATGCTTTAAAAAAATGAAAGAAAGAAAAAAATGTCCTAATCTTCGCATGCAATCAGCGCGGGGGTCCTTCGCGCGCTAAATGCGCAAATTAGAATGTTACTGCAACATTCCCCTCTCGTATATTTTTAAAATTTTCAAGGAAGACGACCCCTTTGAAGATGCACTTCGGCTCGATTGAGACGCCAAAACTCCCGAAGAATCACCGGCATTTCCGCCCGATCCTTGCGGGCGTGACGTTGAAGAGCCGCCTGTGGAAGCGCCGCCTGTGCGCCTTGCCCCGTCCGAGCCCGACGAAGACGAGCTGTCCTGCCCGTAGAAGGCTATCAGCCTGTATTCTGCAATCCCGCGCCTTACAGTTATCTCTATCTTTAAAAGGCTCGCATTTACACCTGCATTTTTGCGCGGAACAAACCTCGCACCCCGATTCTCTATGTCCGTCAAATTTTCCACCCAATACTTTCCGTCGTCCACAGTGCCAATTTCGCCCCTTATTGCCCTGTACAAATCGACATCGTAATCCTCAGATTCCAACACGCACAAAATCTCAAGCGTCTTTTCCGACGCCGAATTGAGATTCACCTTTGAAAAATTCTCCGTAGAAAAATTTTCGGAAAACAGGGTATATAGCTCAGTGGGGTTCCCGTCGTCGTCGAAAAACAGCTCCTTCGCATTCTCTATAAACGCAAGCTCGGAAAACGATTTTATACTCCTGTTGGGGGGGCGCGCCGTACCTCTCTCGTAATCCTCGTATTCAGCCCCGAAAACTCCGCGCGCATCGTCGGAGTCGCTCCAGTCTATTATGCAGTCGGCAGCCTGCTGCGCCGACGCCGAGCCGATTCCCCATTCCTCGAACAGTTTTACGAAGCTTTCGGCGTCCATTATTCCAAGCGGTATTTTGCCGCTTTCGTCGCTTATTTTCACGTCAACTTCACAGCCGTCGAAAACTATTCGACCGTCTGACAGGGGTCTCGACCACCCCTGGCTTTCGGAGTAAAGCCCTCCGTCTATTTCCGCGTATTCGCGCAGCACTGCAACCGCGGCGTTCAGCGCGCTCTCGGCATCGAGTTTAAGCTGCTGCTCAAGCATCGACGACGCCCTCGGTTTAAGCCTCACCGACGCAAATTCCACGATTACCGCAGCCACAATGCCCGTTATCGCTATCAGCCCAAGCACAAAAATGAGCGCGGCGGCGCGGCGTTTCCCAAAAAGTTTCATTTTATGCCTCCGTCGGTAAAATTATCGAGCCTTATGAGGCGTTCGTCCGTCTCCGCTCCGTCGGAAAACGTTATTTTTACGTATTGCGGCATTGTGGAGCCGGTTGTGGTGTCGCGCAGTTGGGGTTCAAGCTGCCACGCCCCAACATCGTCGTAGTACCAGTATTCGACATTTGCCACCCTGCGGGAAATCTCGCTTCTGTAAAGGGCGCATTCTTGGTCGTGCTCCTCGGATTTTACAAACTTCCATATCACAGACAAAACCCCCTCTTTATATTCGAGCCAGCACAGTTTCTCGGGCGAAAAACCTGTTGGAGAAACGTAAAACGGGTGGTCGTAAGCGCAACCGTACGCCAAAAGCCAATCGCCTGAGCCTATCGTATCGGGATTTTTCGAGACGTAAACCGTCTTGTCGGAATTTGAAGCGAAAGTTTCGCCAAGATCCCCCGACGACTGCACGGAAGACGTGGAAAACGCCGATCTTAAAAACCCTTCGACACCGTCGGCATGCGACTTCAAAGAGCCCCCCATTTCAAGGCTCTCTGAAAGCTTAGACATGTCAAAGAGAAGCGCCACCCCTCCAAACATCACAAGCGCCGATATTGATATTGCAAGCACGGCCTCTATGAGTGTAAAGCCGCGCGACACCCCGCCGCGCGCGCTGCGGCAGCCGGAATTCATCTCGCGGCCTCCCTTCTGGATTCATCGAGATAGTCGGTGCGGTCCTCGACTATGTCGTCGCGCTCGGTGGAAATTTCGTACCAGCCCGGGCGCACTACAAACATTCTCCGCACGGCCTCGAAAGACTTTCCCCTCACAGTTATTACAAGCTCGAACAAATCGGTTATGGGGGTGGATTGGGCCTCGCCGCTCGCCTTGTAGATATCGCCGTCGAATGCGTCTATGTCTATTTCGTCGGAAAGCGAATCGTAATCGGATACTCCCAAAACCGCCTCGACCCCCTTCCGTATATCGGCCTCCAATTCCGGGTTTTCCCCCTCCATTACGAGCGGATATACGCTGTTGTAGCAAACTTGCGACACCATAAACGCCGATATCGAAAATAGCGCGAGCGCCAATACGGCCTCCGCGAGGGAGAATCCATTTCTCTCCCCTCCGATTTTACCGCGCCCGCCACTGCGCAGATTATTTGCGGAACGCCTAATCATCTTTCTCCTTTTTATCAGGATATGTTTCGTCGCCCGAAAACGGATCGAAAAAAACGGTTTTTACATAGTCCGAAAAGGTTATGACAGCGCAAAACGGTGTCATCGCTCCATCAGGCGAAAATCGCACTTCGCGGACTTCCCCGTCAGGGAACTCCACGCCGGGATTGTCGATTATCTCAGGATTGCGCGTAAAAAACGATATTTTTACGTTGCTTTCGGCATCGTCTCCGGACGAATTTTCGGAATCGGATTTATCGGCGCGCTCGTCGGCCTTGCGCAAATATAGCCTCGCGATTTCCTTGCGGGTCTTAAAATCGCACACGCTAAAATAGCCCCTTGGTTGGAATCTCAGAACCGTCTGTTCGCCGATTTTAGCGGACTCCGCGCGCGCCCTCAAGACGGCAGTCTTTAATATTGAATCGGCGGGCCTGTCCTCCAAAGCGGAGGAATCGGGGAACACGAGCGTTCCCGCGAGCGTTGCGACGACAGCCGCAAGCGCAATTGCAAGGATTATTTCGGCGAGCGTAAACGCGCCCCTTGCGCGCCGCATCCGCACATCTTCCGCAATCCGCGCCATTTTGCGAGAAATCCGCCGCAAGCCCACCTTACGCACGCAATCTTACCAATTTCCGATATCGTCTTCGGTTCCGCTCTTGCCGTCGGGGCCCGAGGACCAGACATCGTATCCGTCCTTGCTCTTCACTGCCGGGCAGCGGTACTGGTACGGATTTCCCCACGGATCGGCGGGAAGGTTGCGGACGTACGGGCCCTTCCATCTATCGGAAACCGCCTCGGGAGCTTCAAGCAGCGCCTTCAACCCCTCCTCGGTTGTGGGATAGCGCCCGACAGCCAATTTGAAGGTCATAAGCGGCGTCTGGAGCGAGCCGTTCACGAAAGACTCCGTAATCTTAGTCTGGCTCTCCGACATAGTTTTGTCGAGGTTGACGACCACAATAAACGCCAGCATTGAAATCATTGCTATTGCAAGCAATACCTCCATAAGCGTGAAGGCGGCTCTTGAAAAGCGCGTCTTTGCGGCGCGCGCGCGGATTCTATTATTTTTCTGTAATTTCATAAAGGTTTACATCTTATAACGCATGGCATCTGTTATTGTTTCAGACAAAAGAACCGTCTCTTGGCGCACTCCATGCGCGTGTGTCAAAACCGGCTGCCGGAGCAGCCCGCAAAATCGGGCCTCCGAAACTTCATGTATAATTGACAATTTTACGCGCATGTCAAAACACAAAATTTGCCTTTCTCAAAAAAAGCCCGTCTCAAAAAGCGGCATACCAACGCCCCTTTCCCAATTTTTGCAAAAAAACACATCTGCGAAGCAAAAATGGTTGCCAATTTTAAAAACGCCTTTTTGATTTTCAGAAAGGAAATTTTCATTTACCGCTTTTTTTAGGCGCCTAAACGGCGCAAAAGCGGAAGCTAAACAGGATTTAACCGTACATGAAAGTCATCAGAGCAAAAAGCGCCGGATTTTGTTTCGGTGTGGAGCGCGCAATCGGCATAGCAATAGGCTGCACCGACGGCGGGCGCTACAAAGTCTATACGGACGGCCCGCTTATCCACAATAGGCAAATGATGGAAAGGCTTCAAAAGGACGGCATTCTCGAAATCGGAGACTACAAGAGCGAAAGCTCTATCGAGGACGAAATCCGCAAATCGGACGAAAACAGCATACTCGTATTTAGAGCCCACGGAGTATCGCCCGAAAGGCGCGAATACCTAAAATCGCTCGGGATGCCCTGCAAAGACGCCACCTGCCCAGACGTCGGCAAGATTGCGGGCATCATAAAAATGCATTCAAATAAAGGCTACACAATCGTCATAGTCGGCGACCCAAACCACCCGGAAGTAATCGGCCTGCTCGGGTACGCAGGCGGACGCGGGTTTGTGGTGAAATCGAGGGAAGACATCGACAAGCTCGAAAATATCGAGGGCGAGATATGCATGGTGTCGCAATCGACAATGTTTACGGACGACTACCGCGAAATCTCCGAGTATTTTAAAAAGAGATTCCCAAACACAAAGGTAATCGACACAATTTGCGGCGCTACAAAAGAGCGCCAAAAAGACGTTAGGCAGCTCGCCCAAGACGGCGCGGAGGCAATTATTGTTATTGGCGGAAAACACTCCGCAAATACAGTAAAGCTCGCCATAATGGCCACAAGGACGGGGCTGCCATGCTACCATATCGAAACTCTTAAAGAGCTCGATATCGACTCCGTAAAAAATTATTCGGTAGTCGGCGTCCCCGCCGGCGCCTCAACTCCCGATTTTCTGATAGACGAAGTCTGCAGAAAACTCGAAAGCCTATAAGGCTATTAAAAAAATCTACCCCCCCCTAAAACCCCATATATAACGTTAACTATATGTATATATTAAGAATTTTAAAAATAGCTGTGCTCATCGCCGCAGCGGTTTCAATATGCTCGTGCGATAAAAAACCGACAGTAAGGGAGACTGTTAAAGAACAGTCCACCCAAAAAGTTAAAACAAAAAAGAAAAAGGTAAAGGTAAAGAAGGCCAAGACCGAACAGACCAAAACCGCCGATTCCAACGAACCCCAATGGGATAAGCGCTTTCTGTCTTTCGATATAGACACGGAAAATGTCGTATCCGGCGGCGCATTCTCGGGGAGCGTGGATATCAGCGCTCCGTTTAAAAACGCATTCGACTCTTCCGACATATCTGTCGAATTGTCGGTAAACGGCGTGTCAAACGGAGTGTCGATGAATGTTCCCATGCATTATGTCCGCGGCAATTCGGACAAATCAACGTGGTCGTTTTCGGTCATAATTCCAAAATCGGGCTCTTACCGCTACAATGTGTCGGTTAAAGCCTCGGGGCAAAGTTTCTTCTCGCCGGAATTCCCGCTTAAAACAACAAAAGGATCGGGATTGGGTATATATAGGCTGTCTAAGAAAGAGCCTTCGCACTTCTACTTGAAGGGCTCGGACAATATCCGTGGAATCGGCGTCGATTTCCCGCTGATACTCATCGGAGACGCGAGAGAAAAGGCGCTCGACGCCGTCGCAAACGCCGGCGCAAATATCATAAGGGTAAAACTCTCCGCGCCGACATCGCTTATAATCGCGTCCGGGCCTCACGCGGGCAAGTACAACCAGCCGCTGTTAAAAAACCTCGAAACGCTGCTCGATTCCGCACAAAAGAGGAATCTAAACGTTATCATCACCTTTGCTGAAGCCGCCGATTTCGGCGCAAACTACGCGAACTCGTACTTTGCAAAAAGCGGAATCGCGAAAACTCCCGACGAATTCTTTGAATCGCAGGACGCCGCGCAAATTTACAACGAACTTGTAAAATACATCGTGACGCGCTTCGGCTCAAGCAAGGCGGTAATAATGTGGGAGCCGTTTTCGGGCATAGATGCGCTCAGCCCCGAAAAGCTCGATACCCGCTCGTCTTGGCTGAACTCTGCAACCTCCGCAATCCGCGACTCCGACAGCGCCGCAAAGCGCCCGATAATGATAACTGCGGCAACCTCCGGAGAGCTCGAATACTTGTGGGGCGGCGACTCATGCTCTTTCCTCGGCATAGATTTGAAGGGATTGAGAGACTTCTCACAGGGCGTATGGGAACACGCCGCATTCTTCCCGAAACGCTACAAAAAGCCGGTCGGGGCAGTTTCCGCAACTCCAGCGGCCAGCACTCCGCCAGACCCGTCGTACTCGTACATCAGAAACTCAATGTGGGCGGGGCTGATGACGGACGCCCCCATACTGCCGCTCGCCGACTACCGCAAAGTCGCCGCGCGCTCGGCAGCAGAAGAAGCAATTTCTGAAGTATCTGCATTTGAAAAGAACTTCAAAACGGCAAACGCCGCGCTCGACCCGCTGAGGCTGCCGGAAAAGATAGTGCAAACTTCGACTTCCGCCGCCGAAAATTCGACAATCATTTACCCAGCATTCTCAGAGACATACCCAGACAAGGAATCTTCCAACGACCTCGCGCAAGTCAGGATAGACCACTCAACCGGGACAATATCCTCGAACACTGTGCCGATTGTGTGGAAAGACACAGGCACCGTATTGGTAAATATAGAGAATGTTCCGACCGACAAGAATACGCTCGACATTGAGATTGAAAGCGTGCCAGCGGCGGCCAACTTTGAGCTTATATGCCTCTCAAACGACACCGAAATTTCCAGGACAAAAATCACTGCGAAAGGCTCAAAAGTTCTCACCAATGAAAACGGGGTCCCCACGGCCGCAATAAACAAGAAAGTCTCCATACCGCTCGCAAAGGGAGAAAATAATTTGGTATTCCAGCTTTCCGGAACGGGGGTGTCTATGAAAGTGGGCAAGCTCGAAATTCCAAAGACTGGCTCAATGAGAGGTGTGACATCCGTAAAACCCTTCGCTGCAATAGACAAGAAAACCGGGACAATATACCTGTGGCTTAGAAGAGCCGGAGCGGAATCCTATACAGTTGCTAAATACAAGCTATATACGCGCGGAATCCCGGGGATGCGCTCGTTTGAGTACCCGATAAAAATCGAGGGCAACCCGTCCACAAACTTCAAAGTCACTTGGTGGGATACGCGCGGCAAGAAGGAAATCGCTTCAGGCGTTGTAAGGACGGACTCGGATGGGGTGTTAAAGCTCAAAACGCCTCCGTTCAATAGCGATGTAGCCTGCGTGATAGAGCGCGAATCTAAATAGCATCTGCGGATTAAAAAGCCGCGTTATGAGCCGGGGCCTCGGTTGAAGGCGCCGGCTTTTTATTTTCATATTGCCTCGCGATATTTTTGCCTCGCATACCGAAAAAGACCCGTCATTCCCGAAAAGAAATTTTTATTGAAACGGCGGCGCGCGATACCGTTTTCCAACAAAAATTCAATGCGATCTATTCCGGCAAATACAGCTGCCGTTAAGCAAATGATTTTTCACGAATCCCAATAATGGTCTGAACAAAAAACTTGACTATATTAAAATACCATCTACAACCAACTAATATGAAGAAAGTTATTTTACCCCTACTATCCGCAATCGGCGCATTATCCCCAACGTTTTCGAGCGCTGCGGACTACTATTTCATTCCGCCCTCAAAGGACAATATAAATTGGAACCACCTCGAAAATTGGAAAATTTCCGAAGACGGGGGTCAATCGTTTGCAGATGCAACAGACTGCCCTTCCGCCTCCGACAATGTATTTTTCGACCAAACGAAAATCGCCTTCTGGCTCGACGGCAAAGGAATGAACTGGTATTTCGACGGCAATATAGAAATGGATTCGCTCACTATAACGGGCAATTTAGACCAGCTGAGTTTTGGCGCATACAATAAAACCGCAGAAACTGCCTCTACTTCATCGCTTATAGTAAACGGGAATATGTCCGTAATTCTTGACGGAGCCGGAGGGTACGACGGAAAATATTTAATGGGTGGCCAAAACAATCCGCTCTCAGTCCAAATAAAAGGGAACGTTGAATTATCCAGACTAAATAATACCGGAACGCTGACATTTTCCTTCGGGGGATACAGCCAGAGCAGCGCTTTAAAAAGCCTAAAAATTGACGGTAATTTCAATAACAAAACAGGCCAGATTTCCTTTGGCTCATATGTATGCGAGCGCGACGCCGCAAAAATTGCCGAAGACAAATATTATTATTACAAAAACGCCGACATTCAAATAGGAGGCTCAATTACCGGCAATAGCACTCTATTCTTAAACAGCACTGGAACCAATAATGTAATAATAAAAGTAAACGGCATTACTACTGATCCATCCACTTCGGTTGATATGCGCGCCACAAACGATAACAAAGGAGCCGAAGGCTCTTCCGCAACAATTGTACTCGCCAACGAAGGCCAAGCATTAATGAAAGGCGGCATTACGGACTTGTACTCATACAGGACAGGCCTAGTTGGAAAGGAAACATCAAATACGGTAGTAGATGTCGTAATGATGGGCGCGCAAAACTCCCAGCAAAAGCTTGTTCTTTCATCCAACCAAAGGGCATTCCGCGGAGGAGTCACTGTAATATCCGGGGATTTGAGAATGTACACCATGTACAAAAACAACACCGCAGAAGGCGAATGGGGCAAGTGGGGCGACATAAGGCTCGTCGGAAATTCCGACGGCATTGACGCAAAATTTGGCGCCATCGGCTCAAACGGCAGCGAGACCGACTCCGACGCGGTGGTTTACGGCGACAACCTAATATGGACGGGCGGAACGATTGTTTCCGGAATAATAAGCCAAACGCAGGCCTCGCTAATCGAGCTTTCCGGAACGATGCAAAAGGGCGAAGGCGCAGGTTCTGAATTCTGGTTTGAATTTGTAGGCAATACGAACTATCTCACCGAAGACGGAGTTAGCATAAAACTCATTTCATGGACGGAGGGCAATACACCTACCGGCTTCCTTGAAAGCGAATTTAAAGCGGCGAATATCGACGGGAAAATCGCCGAATTCACAATCGCAGACGACGGCTTGTACGTCTCCTACAACACAGTGCCCGAGCCGGCGGCGGCGGCAGCGCTTGTCGGTGCGGTAGCCCTGCTCTTTGCGCTGCGCAGGAAGAAATAGCAAATGGCGCTTAGAAGTGCGCCGCAATTCAAGCGCCGCGCATTCGCAAAATGGAAGGCGTAAAGCGCAAGGCGGCAAAAAGCGGACTGTTAAAAAACTGTCCGTTTTTTTATTCAAATGCGTGCGCCGCGTTGCGTCTTTTTTCGAGTGGATTTCCGCCAATAAAAAAGCGCTCTAAAAATGGAGTTTTATGGAGCTCTTTGGAAAGTCGAATAGGTCGCACACAGAAAGCGGTTTTGAGATAAAAAGAAAGTTAAAAAACTCCAAACGCAGAAACTTTTTTTGCAAGTTTTGAAGGAATTAAAAGTTGCGCGCCTACCGCCAAGAAAAGAATTTTTTTAGGCGACAATCCTTTACAGGCGCGCGCATTTTATACATTATAGGCGGAAAAATTTCTTATGAACGAAGACCATTTGATACAGCTCGCAAAAGAGCTCTCCATACCAGTAATGCAAATCGCGGCAACCGCGAAGCTTCTTGAAGACGGCGCTACCGTGCCCTTTATAGCCCGATACAGAAAAGAGGCCACAGGCACTCTCGACGAAGTCGCGATAACTGCAATCCGCGACGGACTCGAAAGGCTGAAAGCCCTCGACGACAGGCGGGAATCCATAAAAAAATCGCTCTCCGAGCGCAACCTGCTGACCGACGAACCCTCAGCCGCAATCGCGGCCGCAGAAACTCTCGCCAAGCTCGAAGACATCTACCAGCCCTTCAAGCCAAAGCGCAGAACCCGCGCGACTGTCGCACGCGAAAAAGGCCTTGAAGGCCTCGCCGCATTCATATTTGAAAACCAATCCTCCGACTGCTCCGAAAAAGCCGCGGAATACATCTCGGCGGAAAAGGACGTTCCGGACGTCGCGGCGGCTCTTGCCCCCGCCGAGAGGGCGAACAGCGGCGACATCATCGCCGAAACCATAAGCGACGACGCCCCCGCAAGGCAGGCAATGCGCGAATATTTTGAGCAAAACGCAGTGATGTCGTCAAAAATACTCACCGGCAAAGAGGAGGAAGGCGCAAAATACCGCGACTACTTTAATTGGACCGAAAGCGCGAAAACCGCGCCATCTCACAGAATCCTCGCAGTCAGGCGCGGCGAGGCCGAGGGATTTCTAATAATGCGCGTAATTCCCGAAGAGGCGCCGGCGATAGAAAAGCTAAAACAGATGTATGTAAAAGGCAGCGGAGAGGCCGCAGCGCAAGTCGCCCTCGCAGTCGAAGACTCATACAAGCGCCTGCTCAGCCCCACAACCGAGACTTACATGCGCCTCGAACTGAAAAAGCGCGCCGACGCCGAAGCCATCGCCGTATTCGCCTCAAACCTAAAAGAGCTGCTTATGGCCTCTCCCCTCGGCGAGAAAAACGTGCTTGCAATCGACCCTGGATTTAGAACCGGCTGCAAAGTCGTGTGCCTAAACAGGCAGGGAGCGCTGATGTATAACGACGTGATTTACCCGGAGCAGTCGGCATTGCGCCAAAGGGAGGCGGCCGACAAAGTTCTCGCGCTTTGCGCCCGCTTTGAAATAGAGGCTGTCGCAATCGGAAACGGAACAGCCGGGCGCGAAACCGAGGCCTTCATAAGGTCGCTCAACCTTCCCGCCTCCATTCCCGTTGTCATGGTAAACGAAAGCGGAGCTTCGATATACTCGGCAGGCGAAGTTGCCCGCGAAGAATTCCCCGACAAAGACATTACAGTAAGGGGCGCCGTATCCATCGGTAGGAGGCTCATGGATCCGCTCGCAGAACTCGTAAAAATCGACCCCCAATCGATAGGCGTCGGGCAGTACCAGCACGATGTCAACCAGAGCATGCTTAAAAAATCGCTCGACGACGTCGTAATAAGCTGCGTAAACAGCGTCGGGGTCGAGGTAAACACGGCGAGCAAACAGCTTCTGTCGTACGTTTCCGGCCTAAATTCAACTACGGCCGCCAACATAGTTGCCTATCGAAACGAGCACGGACCGTTCAAGTCGCGCAAGGAGCTTACGAACGTGCGCGGTCTGGGAGCGAAGGGCTTCGAACAGGCGGCAGGGTTTCTCAGAATACGCGACGCCGAAAATCCCCTCGACGCCTCTGCGGTCCACCCGGAGCGCTACGAGCTTGTGGAGCGCATTGCCGCTGATATGGGCGAGGACGTAAAATCCCTGATGCGCGACTCCTCCGCGCGCGCGAAGATTAAGCTTGAAAAATACGTAGGCGCAGACATCGGCCTTCCCACGCTCAAAGACATCATGCAGGAACTTGGAAAGCCCGGGCGGGATCCGCGCGAAAAATTCGAGGTATTCAAATTCTCTGACGAGGTTCACAGCATTGACGATTTGCGCGAGGGCATGAGGCTGCCCGGCATAGTCACCAACGTCACGGCGTTTGGAGCCTTCATAGACATAGGGGTCCACCAAGACGGGCTGGCGCACATAAGCGAACTTTCCGACACCTTTGTAAAAGACCCGAAAGACGCAGTCCGCCCGCAGCAAAAAGTCAACGCCTACGTTTTAGAGGTTGACAAGGCCCGCAAGCGCATTTCCCTATCATTGAAGACGAACCCCACAAAGAGGGTGCGCAGCGCGGGGGAAATTGCCGGAGCGGGCGGGCGCCCCGGGCGCGACAACCGCGGCGGCCGCGGAGGCTACCGCGGGAGGTCGGACGGGA
>ENA-ORSS01003746-ORSS01003746.1-human-gut-metagenome-genome-assembly--contig:-NODE-3746-length-12003-cov-2.851942_pt1 | contig 12003 bp, 9 predicted proteins | sample MGYA00241899_ERZ509162 | MGnify/ENA primary metagenome ERZ509162 (study PRJEB26280, sample SAMEA2338641) | human gut metagenome | biome: human gut; feature: human-associated habitat; material: faeces... | reverse complement strand
TTATCGGACAATGATCTGCACGCGGCGCTCAAGCGCCTTGCAGACGGCCTTCCCTGCGAGGACCTCGGTATCGACCCCAATCGCCCGTTCTACATTCTGGGGCTGGCTCCCAACGCGGCGCGGCTTTCCGTCCGCTTCTTCCTGCGCGACAGCTTCGGCGCGCTGATGAAGAATATCATCGACCACTATGATAGGCTGGAAATCGCTGGTGCAAAATATCCGATACTTACGCTGTGGGGACTGTTAAGTGCAACGGTAAGAGATCCTAAAAAGCAAAAGCCAAGTCCAATCATATCGGGCGCGACGGCCCGCGCCATCTTTTCCGGCGGACGATACCCGGCGTCGCTGCTGGAAGCAACGATGCTCCGCATCCGCGCGGAGCGCAATATCACGTGGGGGCGGGCTGCGATCATCAAGGCCTATTATCTGAAAAATCCACACGAGGACTGCCCAAAGGAGGTTTTGACCGTGTCCGTAAACAAAGAAAGCACCAATATCCCCTACAATCTCGGCCGCCTGTTCGCCGTTTTGGAGCGCACGCAGGAAGCCGCAAACCCCAACATCAACACCACCATCAAAGACCGTTTTTTCAACTCTGCTTCCGCTACGCCGAGCCTTGTGTTCCCCACGCTCATCAATCTGGCGCAGAAGCACCTCGCAAAGCTCAACGAGGGTCAGCGGATTGCACTGGATAAATCCATCGGCGAACTTTCGGACAAGCTCGGCGAAACCTTCCCAAAGCAGCTTATGCTCGCAGAACAGGGCGCGTTCCAGCTCGGCTACTACCAGCAGCGTCAGGAATATTTTAAGAAAAAGACAGACACCACCGAACAGAAAGAGGAGGCATAACCATGCGTGAACCCATTCAAAACCGTTACGATTTCGTGATCTTATTCGATGTGGAAAACGGCAACCCGAACGGCGACCCCGATGCGGGCAACATGCCGCGCGTCGATCCCGAGACGGGCTGCGGATTGGTGACGGACGTTTGCCTGAAGCGCAAAATCCGCAACTACGTGGAGACGGTCAAGGAGAATGACCCGCGTTTCGGCATCTATATCAAGGATGGCGTGCCGCTCAACACCAGCGACAAAGCCGCGCTTGAATCGGCGGGACATAAGGAAACGGATTTGAAGGTGCTGAAAAAATCCGATCCGGATATCAACAAAAAGCTGATGCAGTATATGTGCGGCCATTACTTCGATATCCGCACGTTCGGCGCGGTGATGACAACGTTTGTCAAGGCCTCGCTCAACTGTGGACAGGTGCGCGGCCCCGTGCAGCTCGGCTTCGCCAAGAGCATTAACCCCATTGTGCCGCAGGAAGTGACGATTACCCGCGTGGCTATTACGACTGAGGCGGATGCGCTTAGTAAAGATACGGAGATGGGCCGCAAATTCATCGTGCCCTATGGCCTCTACCGCGCAGAGGGATTTGTTTCCGCCAATCTGGCGCGCAAGACGACCGGATTCGACGAGGACGATTTGGCGCTCCTCTGGAAAGCGATTCTGAATATGTTTGAAAACGACCGCTCCGCCGCGCGCGGCATGATGGCCGTCCGCAAGCTGATTATCTTCAAGCATGACAGTGAGCTGGGCAACGCCCCCGCGTGGAAGCTGTTTAAGCTCGTGGATGTTAAGTGCAAGCCCGAAATCGCCGTGCCGCGCAGCTTTGAGAATTATCAGTTCCACGTCGATACCGATCATCTGCCGCAGGGCGTAACCTGCCAAATCATGGAGTGATACCGTGCCCCTCGGAAAGCCGTGCGAAGGTGAAGCTGTCATGGCTTTCCCGTGGGCTTCGCACCCCGAATATCGGGCTTTGCGCCGCAAAAAGGGGCTTGTAAAGCCCCGAAAAGCGGTGTATCATGGTTTTGTTGTGTAAGCTGACATAAATCCGGACGGATTTTTGGAGGCTTATACTGTCTCCCCTCGTGAGAGGGGAGCGGATTGAAATGCGTTCGCCGCTTCGAGCTGTTTGTTCCGCTCGGGTCTCCCCTCGTGAGAGGGGAGCGGATTGAAATAACGCGACGGCCTACCAGCAAATGCCGCCGAAGGGTCTCCCCTCGTATGAGGGGAGTGGATTGAAATAATGCGGCGTATTCAGTTACAGGCACTCTTGGTGTCTCCCCTCGCATGAGGGGAGCGGATTGAAATCGTACTGTACAACAGCGCGTGACCGGCCATCTGCGCGTCTCCCCTCGCATGAGGGGAGTGGATTGAAATGAGTGACGAGTATTCCGAGTTTGGCGGAAAGCTGGTCTCCCCTCGCATGAGGAGAGTGGATTGAAATTAGCTCCTTTCGGTCATTCGGATTCAGCCGCCGTGTCTCCCCTCGCATGAGGGGAGCGGATTGAAATTACGTCTCCAACGAGGGACTGAGCATCACGGAGGTCTCCCCTCGTTATGAGGGGAGTGGATTGAAATTGCTCGATGCCGCTGGAATAAAATGTCGTGCTGCGTCTCCCCTCGCATGAGGGGAGTGGATTGAAATATGGCTTCTTGCGAATACCATTCGTCGGTGAACAGTCTCCCTTCGCATGAGGGGAGTGGATATCATACATGTACATCTGCGGGAAAACAACGGAGAGAGGACGGGGGGAAGAGCATGAGCTTAAAAGAACAAATCGAAAGCGGAAAGGTTTTCACGGAGTACGGGCATACCGCGCAGGAGGATCTGGAATACGAAAAGATCATCGAAGCGCAGCGCCGCAAAAGCAAGCAACTGTGTTTTCGATATAACCAGACCGATCCGATGGACGAGGAAGGGCGCGAAAAGCTGGTTCGCGAGCTGCTGGGCGGAACAGGGAAAACGCTGTGGCTGGAAGCGCCCATCCCCTTTGCCTACGGCTGCCATACGACGGTCGGCGACTATTTCTATTCGAATTTTAACCTGACGGTTGTGGACGACGGGCGCGTGAGCATCGGAAACAGCGTGATGTTCGGGCCGAACGTGACCATCAGCACGACCGGGCACCCCGTCCACCCGTATTATCGGATGCGGGGCGCGCACTTTTCCCTGCCGGTTGTCATTGAGGACGGCGTGTGGATCGGCGCGAACGTCGTCGTGATGCCGGGCGTGACCATCGGCAAAAACAGCGTCATCGGTGCGGGAAGCGTCGTGACGCGCGACATTCCGGAGAACGTCGTCGCCTTTGGTACGCCGTGCCGCGTGATTCGCCCGATTACGGATGCGGATCTGGAAACCATCCGACCGGGCATGACGATCAACGCAGACTGGAACGCATAAAATCGGCCGCAAAACCCGGTTGCAAATCGCGGCGCAAGGGTGTATCATAGAGCGCAGATCACTTGCGCGGAGGACATATGGCAGACAATCGACTGACGAAAAAAAGACTGAAAAACCATTTTGCGTATAACTGGTGGAAGTATGCCCTGTCGGCGGCCGTCAGCGCGATGCTGGTGAGCATCGTGTTCGCGGTAACGGCATATCGCCCGCCGGCGGAAAAGAAGGTCGAGCTGTATGTGCTCAACGGCTACATCGACACGGAGACCTTTCAGCGGGATTTCTGGCCGGAATTGCAGGCGCGAAAGCCCGAACAGGAGGAGCTGACCGTCCTCAACATCGACCTGACGGACAGCAGCAACATCTACGCGCCCATGCAGTTTTCGACCTATGTGGCGGCGCAGCAGGGCGATCTGTTCCTGATTTCGTGGGACGAGATGCGCAGAATCACGGCGGACGGCGCGCAGGAAGCGCTGGTGGAGCTGACGGGATATCTGGATAGCGGCGTGATCGACGCGGACGGGATGGATTTGAAGAACGGGACGCTCGACCGGGGCGACGGCACGACGGCGGTTTACGCCATCCCCGCCGATACGCTGACGGGGCTTTCGCGATACGGCAACGATCCGAAAAACAGCCTGCTCTGCATCCCGATGTACACGAAGAACGCGGACAGCGCGGCGGCGCTGATCGGGCTGATGCTGGAGAAGCTGGCAGCAGCAGCAGGAAAATGAAATAAAATTTTTTGGCCGAAAAGGGCGGTGCGTGTGGCGCCGCCTTGTTTTTTGCGACTTCGTGCTTTAACGCACGAAATTGACACGGAACACAAGATGCTGTATCATAGCAGGGCTTGCGTTACAAAATATGGTATCAATTTGATATAAACAGGGGAGAGAATGAATATGCCGGAGTACATCAAAAAGCGCGACGGGCGGCTCGTGCCCTACGACGAGGCCAAAATTGCCTCCGCCATCGACCGCGCGTTTGTGGCCGCGGAGAGCGGAAAGGGAGAGGACGAGGCCGACCGCCTGGCGAAGATTGTCACCCGCGAGATGAACGCGAAGGAGAACGACGAAACGCCCTCCGTCGAGGATATTCAGGATCAGGTGGAGCGCGTGCTGATTGCCGAGGGCTACGCCAAGACGGCGAAGGCATACATCCTCTATCGCGCGGAGCGCAGCCGCACCCGCGAGGCGAAAACCCGCCTGATGCACATTCTGGAGGATATCACGTTCAAGGACGCCTCCGAATCCGATGTGAAGCGCGAGAACGCGAACATCGACGGCGATACCGCGATGGGCACGATGCTCAAGTACGGCTCGGAGAGCGCCAAGCAGTTTTACGACATGTACGTGCTCAACCCGAAGCACGCGCGCGCGCACCGCGAGGGCGACATCCACATCCACGACCTCGACTTCCTGACGCTGACGACGACCTGCACCCAGATCGACCTGACGCAGCTTTTCAAGGGCGGTTTTTCGACCGGCCACGGCGTGCTGCGCGAGCCGCAGGACATCGGCAGCTATTCCGCGCTGGCCTGCATCGCCATCCAGAGCAACCAGAACGATCAGCACGGCGGTCAGGCCATCGCCAGCTTTGATTACGACATGGCGCCCGGCGTGGCCAAGACCTACATCAAGGAATACCGCCGCGCGCTCGGCGCCGCGCTGGATCTGCTGCTGAACCACGACGCGGCCGACGACGAGGCGAAGGCCATCATCCGCCAGATTCGCGCCGAGACGGGCGCGACCCCGACGCTCAAGCCGAACAAGGAATTTGACGATGCGCTGCGCGAGCGCCTGACGGCGATGACGGACGAGGCGACCGTCGAGCGCATGCTGCACTACGCAACCGAGCGCGGCTACCGCGAGACGGAGCGCCGCACCTATCAGGCGATGGAGGCGTTCATCCACAACCTGAACACGATGCACTCCCGCGCGGGCGCGCAGACGCCGTTCTCCTCCATCAACTACGGCATGGATACCTCGCCGGAGGCGCGCATGGTGATGCGCAACCTGCTGCTGGCGACGGAGAGCGGCTTGGGCAACGGCGAAACGCCGATTTTCCCGATTCAGATTTTCCGCGTTAAAGAGGGCGTGAGCTACAACCCCGGCGACCCGAACTACGACCTGTTCCGGCTGGCGATTCGCGTGAGCGCCAAGCGCCTCTTCCCGAATTTTTCGTTCGTGGATGCGCCGTTCAACCTCCAGTATTACAAGCCCGGCCACCACGAGACGGAAATCGCCTACATGGGCTGCCGCACCCGCGTGATCGGCAACGTGTACGACCCGACGCGCGAGGTCTGCAACCGCCGCGGCAACCTGTCCTTCACGTCGATCAACCTGCCGCGCATCGCCATCGAGAGCAAGGGCGACGTCGAGCTGTTCTTCAAGACGCTGGACGAGCGGATGGATCTGGTGTTTGAGCAGCTCGACGAGCGCTTTGAGATTCAGGCGCGCAAGAAGGTGCGCAATTATCCGTTCCTGATGGGCGAGGGCGTTTGGATGGACAGCGAGAAGCTGGGCTGGGACGACGAGGTGCGCGAGGTGCTCAAGCACGGCACGCTGTCCGTCGGCTTCATCGGTCTGGCGGAGACGCTGGTGGCGCTCATCGGCGAGCACCACGGCCAGAGTGAGCGCGCGCAGAAGCTGGGATTGAAGATCATCGGCCACATGCGCGAGCGCTGCGACGCGCGGAGCGCGGAGAAGAAGCTGAATTACACGCTGCTGGCGACCCCGGCCGAGGGACTCAGCGGGCGCTTTGTGCGCCTCGATCGGGAGAAATTCGGTGTGATTCCCGGCGTAACGGATCGGGAGTATTACACCAACAGTTTTCATGTGCCGGTGTATTATCCCTGCTCCGCGTTTCACAAGATCAGCGTGGAAGCGCCCTATCATGAGCTGACCAACGCGGGGCACATAAGTTATGTTGAGATGGACGGCGATCCGCTGCAAAATCTGGACGCGTTTGAGAAGATCGTGCGGTTCATGCACGACAAGGGCATCGGCTATGGCTCTATCAATCATCCGGTAGACACCTGCCATAACTGCGGCTACAAAGGGGTGATTTTCGACAAATGCCCCGTATGCCAGAGTGAAAGCATTCTCCGGATGCGCCGCATCACCGGCTACCTGACAGGTGACTTAAGTTCGTGGAACTCCGCTAAACGGGCGGAAGAAAAAGACCGCGTAAAACACTTGTAAAAATTGAGAGTTGAGAACTTTACTTATATTTTCATATCCTAATTTACAATGACAACTCTTGACTCTCAACTTTCAACTCTCCGCTTGTTAGGAACTTATCCGGAAACAATCGTTGACGGTGAAGGGATACGGTATTCCATTTATCTTGCCGGATGTTCCCATCACTGTCCCGGTTGTCATAACCCGGAAAGTTGGAATCCGAACGCAGGTGAAGAACTTACGGAAGAAAAGATACAATCGATTATCCGGGAAATCAAAGCGAATCCTTTACTGGATGGAGTCACTTTCTCCGGGGGGGATCCCTTGTTCTACCCGGAAGAATTTCTGGCGCTTGTCAAAAGAGTGAAAGAGGAAACAGGAATGAATATATGGTGTTACACAGGATATACGTATGAAGAAATCCGGGAACAACCCCGACTGAATGCGGTTCTTCCTTATATAAACGTATTGGTAGACGGACGTTTCGAACAGGATCTTTTCTCTCCTTATCTGGAATTTCGTGGAAGTAGTAATCAACGAATCCTAAAATTATCAAACCGTTTTCAACCATAAAAACAGACGGTTGCCGGCACTAAAGACAAAGTCTCCCCGGCATCCCAGACAGCACCACCGGCTGCACTAAAAAAACTTATTTTTTTAAGAAAACGAAAACACGTAAAGCGCTGTTTTGTTTATTTTTACAGAAAAAAGAAAATTCTACAAGAATAAGTTTTTATGATACAATCAGTAAATCCTGCTCCAACGGACGAAACCGACGGACTACCAATGCCCAGACGTATCTGGGCGGTAATCTCCGTCGGATTCGCTCTTTGTATGTCAGTATTGGACGTTAACATTATTAACATCGTACTCCCCACCCTTTCGCACGATTTCGGGACTTCACCCGCCGTGACTACCTGGATTATCAACGGTTACCAGTTGGCAATCGTTGTTTCTCTGTTGTCTTTTTCCGCTTTGGGGGAGATTATCGGTTATCGAAAAGTATATCTTTCGGGGATTGGGTTATTCTGTATCACTTCACTGATTTGCGCCCTGTCCGATTCATTCTGGACATTGACGATCGCCCGCATTTTTCAAGGATTCAGCGCTTCGGCTATTACAAGTGTGAACACGGCGCAGTTACGATATATTTATCCGAAAAGCCAGCTCGGACGCGGAATGGGAATTAATGCCATGGTAGTAGCGATCTCTGCCGCCGCAGGACCTTCCGTAGCCAGCGGGATTCTTTCCATTGCCAGTTGGCACTGGCTGTTCGCGATCAACGTACCCTTGGGAATTACGGCATTAGTGCTGGGTATGAAGCATTTACCGAGACAAGAAGAACGCACGAAACGAAAGTTCGATACGATCAGTGCCATAGCCAATGCTATTACTTTCGGATTACTGATTTACACGCTGGACGGATTCGCACATCACGAAAAAATGGATTTTCTTTTCATCCAATTAATTGTTCTCGTGGTGGTGGGTACTTATTACGTGCGCCGTCAACTCAGCCAAACCACTCCGTTACTACCCTTGGACCTATTACGTATCCCTATTTTCCGACTGTCTATCCTGACCTCCATTTGTTCGTTTATCGCGCAAATGTCGGCAATGGTTTCTTTACCCTTTTTCCTGCAAAACACCTTGGGACACAGTGAAGTTATGACAGGACTCCTGCTAACCCCGTGGCCGTTGGCGACCCTCGTCACTGCTCCTTTGGCGGGATACCTGGTGGAACGGATTCATCCGGGAATATTAGGAAGCGTCGGTATGGTGCTGTTTGCCGTGGGGCTTTTCTCCCTGTCCGGCCTGACTGCCGAGTCCTCCGATATCAGCTTAATCCTACGGCTGATGCTATGTGGTGCAGGTTTCGGGCTTTTTCAGACACCGAACAACAGTACAATTATTTCTTCTGCTCCGACGAAACGTTCGGGAGGAGCAAGCGGAATGCTGGGTATGGCACGCCTGTTGGGACAGACATCGGGAACTACGCTCGTCGCATTACTTTTCAGTTTCGTTATTCCAGGTAAAAGCACGGCGGTCTGCCTGATAGTAGGAAGCATATTTGCAGTGGTAGCGGCAATCGTTAGTAGTTTGAGACTTTCGCAACCTTCTACATTAAAAAACAATTCATAAATTGAGGCCGGCACGATAGGTGGGCTACTACTGACCTTCTACCGGCCTCGCAGTAAAAAAAATCAATATTCCGTTTCACGAATCACCTCTACCAACCGGCGGAAATCCTCCGGATATACGTCACCGATGTTTCCGATACGGAAAGTGTCGGCTTTTGAGATTTTGCCCGGATAGATGACGAACCCTTTGCTTTTCAGTGCCAGATAGAAAGCCTTAAAGTCAAAATCCTTATGCGGGTAAAGGAAAGAAGTGATAATCGGTGACTGAATAGCGTCGTCGAGCAAAGTTTGGAAACCGAGAGAACGCATCCCTTCTACTAATATACGATGATTTTCGCAATAACGCTGGTAACGTGCTTCTACCCCTCCTTCTTCGAGAAGTTCGGCCAACGCCTGTTTGAAAGCGCGGACTACATGAGTAGGAGAAGTGAAGCGCCATTTTCCATGCCCTTTTTCCATTTCTTCCCATTGGGCATAAATATCCAGGGACAAAGAACGGGCAACTCCTTTGCATTTCAGCAATTTTTCCCGTGAAGCGAGAACAAAGGTAAAGCCCGGAACTCCCTGTATACACTTATTGGCACTACTAACCAGAAAATCAATACCCAGTTTTTTCATATCGATAGGAATCCCTCCAAAACTACTCATGGCATCAACGATCCAGGTGATCCCGCGTCCACGCAACACCTCTGCAATTTCCTCAATCGGATTCAATAAACCCGTCGTTGTTTCACTATGGACCAAAGACAAATGGCTGATTCCAGGATGATTTTTCAAAGCCTCCTCCACGATTGCGGGGGTAATCAGCTCCGTTTCTTTCAAAGCCACCATGACATAATCCAGTTTATAATAATCAGCAATGGCCGCCATCCGTTTGCCATAAGCACCATTCGCTATAATCAGTAACCTGTCGGTAGGTTTCACGACAGCTCCCAAAGTTGCCTCTACGCCATAAGTCCCACTTCCTTGTAACAACACAGTTGTATATTCCTTCTCATCCAGTCCTGCCACCTCCAGCAATTCTTTCCGGATCACAGTAACTATTCCTTCATTGTAATCTTTATCCCAGGTACACCAATCCTGTAACATGGCTTCTTTCACCGTCTCAGAAGTACTCAACGGTCCAGGGGTCAACAGTAAATAATTTCTCATACACCTATTATTTTTTATTCATTAAATTATGTATCAGGTCCGGCAATTCACGGATATTATCCAGCACATAATGTGCACCGGCTGCCATCATCCGCTCTCTGACCTCTTGTTTCAAAGTATATAACTCCGGTTCAGGCATAGTTTTGTATTCCTCCTCGGTCAACCCCAACTCATTACTACCTGTAATTACACCGACAGAACATACTTTTGCATTCAATCCTTCCCGGATATCGGCGATAGTATCTCCAACTTTAACCACCTCGTCAACAGAAGGAATCGCCAGCTCTGTCATGTTCCGGTAAATCATATAAGGAGCCGGGCGTCCGGCAGGCAAATGATCCGGAGTTACCAGACAATCTACAGTATATCCCTGAGCAGCAGCTCCGGGTTGTACAATTTTCATCATAGCGTCGGTATACCCTGTCGTTGAACCAATACGGATCCCTTCACGACGTAATTGTTCCATTGTCTCTATAACTCCCGGAACAGGAGTCGTAAAATCCTGAAGTGAAGCAAACAAATGTTTCTCAAAACTCTGATACATGATTGCGACATCATTCTGATTCCATTCCCGTCCATGTGCTGTACGAAACCTTTCACTCACTTCAGGCATTTTCAAAATAGCCTTTATATGTTCAATCTTTAATAATCCCATCGGTTCACGGGCTTGCCGGTAAGTGATCGTCACTCCCTGCTCCTGAAACACCTTCAAAAAAGCATTCAATGGAGCAAAACACCCAAAATCGACAGCCGTTCCGGCCCAATCCATAATGACACAACTAACTTTTTTCATGTCCTTAAATCAAATATTACTGTAATTAGAATAAAACCAATCAATAAGCATGAGCAGTTTCCAGAGGCATCACCTTTTCAGACGCTCTTCGTTTTGCCTGCCGGTACAGATAAACCCAAGCACCGACAAACAATACACTGCATCCCAAACCCACATAACCCGCCAATTGGTTATAAAACGATAACCAATTGATATCCGGATTTAAAAATTCCTTTACGGCTAAGACAATCACCGTTCCTAAATAACCGATGAAATCAATCAATACAATAAAAAAACCGACATTCCCCCGGATACGGAAACAAGCTATAAAACGATCAAAGAAAATAGTCTGAAAACACAAATAAGCCAGATATAAACAGAGACTTTGAATAAATAACCAAACTACCGGACTTAGTTGCAATGCCTCATATCTCAACGAAATAAAAGACATGGTCAGCATGCCCAAAATCACCAAACTCAATAAAATCAATAAAACCCGCATATTATTACGGACAAAAACCATTAATCCGAAGATGATCAGGATAATCAAAGTAACGATACTGTCCAATTGAGCGAATATCCATGAAGAATAACCACTCCCCGCAACATCAAATATTTTCACCAGAAAATCTTCCTTTATATCCCGTAAAGCCACCAACAAAAAATTAGCGACTAAAATAATAGAGAGAAAAGGCATATAATTTTTGAATAAAGCCCAGCGTTGCCTTCCATCCAAAGTCATCCGCTCTGCTTTCAAAGCCCTGTCTTCTTCGGAAGGTTTTGGCAGAGATTGCAACACATATCCCAATAAAGCCAGGCATGGCAAAGCACAACCACCGATCAGGGCAGGCATCCAAAACTCACTGACCTGCCAATGGTCCATCACAAACAATCCCAGGGATTTCGCTGCACCTGAACTAATCACCATGCTAATCCCCAATAAACTGGCTAGCATATCCGTTACCCGCCGCCCTTCTATAAAACTGAAAATCACTCCCCACATACATCCCAAAGCCAGCCCATTAAAAAACATAGCAAAGATATTACCCGGAGACGGCAGGATAGCAAAACCGACTAAAGCCAACTCAGCTAAAACAATCGCCCCCAAAATAAATTTTAAACGATGTTGTCCCTTTAACTCAGAAATCAATTTAATGCCGATAAACTTGGCCAACAAATAACCTAAAATCTGAGTAATAGTCACTACAACCTTATAATCCATTCCCCAAATACTCAGCCCATTAAATGTAGCAGCCGTAAAAGGTTTACGCAATGCATATACTAACGAATAAGAAAGCAGGGCCGCCCCTCCTGCCCACAGAATAAACAGGAAACTGGATATCTGTTTGTTTGTTTCGCTTTTTGCTTCCATTATAATAATTGATATTGACTAATTGTTTTGCTTCTTTTCTTTGTAGAAACCTCATTCCTCGTATCCTTGGATTGCTGTTTCCGGAAGCAAAAGTAGGAGCCTTTCGAGAGAGAAAAAATGAATCTTTATGATTAATATTTT
>ENA-ORSS01003736-ORSS01003736.1-human-gut-metagenome-genome-assembly--contig:-NODE-3736-length-12033-cov-7.748706_pt1 | contig 12033 bp, 14 predicted proteins | sample MGYA00241899_ERZ509162 | MGnify/ENA primary metagenome ERZ509162 (study PRJEB26280, sample SAMEA2338641) | human gut metagenome | biome: human gut; feature: human-associated habitat; material: faeces... | reverse complement strand
CGCTTCTGGTCGACGCGCTCAACAAGCAGTTCCGCTGCTATTACGGCCTGCCGCCCGAGACCTTCTCGCAGATGCTGGCAGGGGAGCCGCCCTATGACGTGCTCTGCGGTATCCTGTGCACGCACGCGCACCCCGATCATTACAATGCGCTCCGCACCCGGCAGCTGCAGGCAGCCAGCGGCGCGCCCGTCTTCGTTCCGCAGCCGCAGACGCCGCCCCAGCTGGCGCTGCAGTTCGGCCCGTTCTGCGTTGAATACCACCAGTTTGCGCATACGCCCGTGCCGGGGTGGGATGCGATCACGCACGGTGTGTATTTCATCTCGGCCGCGGGTGTCAGCGTCTATGTGACTGCGGACGCGCGCATCGACGCGGTACAGCACCGCGCGATCCTTCGCGGCCGCCGCGCCGACGCGGCGTTCTGGAACGGCCAGATCCTGTCCTATCCCGAAATGCGCGCGCTGCTGCCCGAGGCAGCAAAAAAGAATTATGTCTACCACATCCCGGTCGACGAGAAGGACGCCTGCGGCGTCCGCCGCAAATGCGAACGCAACATGGCCCGCTTCGGCGCAGAACTTCCCAATGTTTCGCTGCTGGAGGCTTACCCGTCACAGATCCTGCTATAACAAACGACCAGCCCGGAGTCGGGCTGGCCGTTTGCTTTATGTTAACTTATTCTTCGCTTTCCGCAGGCGCGTGCTTTTCCTTCTCCACCCAGGTCATGCCGAGCAGGATGAGCAGGATCCCGGCGGCACGCAGCAGGCTGAACGTGCCGTAGAACACGTAATCCAGCGTCAGCGACATCCCGAGATTGCCGACCAGCATCAGAACGGAGGAGACCAGCGTGTTGGAATGCAGCGTCCCGATGATCTGCAGCAGCTGTGCGAGCAGACCGCAGACGCTCCCGAGGTAGACCCACCAGGGGACGGCCGCGATGTAGCCCCACGTGAGCTCCTTCCCGTTTTTGAGCACGAAGACGAGCAGCAGTGAAAGAACCGTTGCTTCCACATAGTTGATCAGCGCGCCGTTGGCCGTGCCGAACAGCTTTCCGGCCCGGACGTTCGTCATGCGGTTGATGGAGTTGAAAAACCCGTTCAGCAGGGCAGTCAGATAATAGATCATGCAGCCGCCTCCTCAGTTCAGAACTACAAGGATCACGCCCAGCAGCACGAGCGCATAGCCCGGCAGCTGCCGCCTGCGGATCCGCGTGACCGGCATGCCGAACAGACCGAACCGGTCGATCAGCGCCGAGGAGACGAGCTGCCCCGCCGTGGAGAGCGCCATAAACGCGCTCGCGCCGACATGCAGCGTACACCAGCTGGAGGTTGCGACGATCCCGATGCCCATCGCGCCGACCAGATACACATACCACGGCGCGCCGGAAAACCGCAGCGGCTGCCGCTTGACCAGCAGATAGCCGAGCAGCAGCACGAGCGCGATGCCGTGGACAAAGAAGCAGATGCCGAACAGACTGAAGTAGTTGCCCATCTGCGCGTTGAGCGAGACCATGACGCCCTGCAGAATGCCGGCCAGAAGCAAAAATCCAAGATATAGCAAAGCCTGTCCTCCGTTTCTCAGCGCGCAGCCGCGCCGGACTCGTCTGTCAAAAAGCGGTCGAGCTGCGCTTCGACCTCCGGGCGGCGCTTGAAGCGCGGATGCCCGGTCAGCTGGCCGCGGGCCATGACCATCTCGACGTGCCGCAGCGCGCGCAGATCCTCCAGCGGGTTTGCAGCGGTCACGATCAGGTCTGCGCACTTGCCCGGCGCAACGGTGCCGGTCTCGCTGCCGATGCCGGCGAGCTCCGCGGTCCGGCTCGTTGCGGTGTAGAGAGCGAAGGCGTTGGAGACGCCGGTATATTTGTGGAAATAAAACAGCTCGCGCCAGAAATCATACTGGGTGATCCACGGGCAGCCGACGTCGTTGCCGAGCACGACGGGAATGTCGTTGGCAAGCGCGGCCTTCGCGCAGTCGATGATGCCCTCAAAGACGATCGTGCCGTTGTACTGCTCGACCTCAGTCGCGTGGGTGATGGAACGGTCAAACAGCGCGTAGGGCAGGGCAGGCGAGATCGTTGTGCAGAGAAACGCGCCGGTATCTTTGAACAGGCGCAGGATCTCCGCGTCCGGCTTTGCGCCGTGCTCGATCGAATCCACGCCGTTTTCCAGCGCCGCGCGCACGCCCTGCGGCGACTCGACGTGGGCCGCAACGCGGTATCCCGCGGCGTGTGCCCGGTCGCAGACGGCCTTGATCATCTCCGGCGGCATCTTCATTTCACCCGGGACGCCCTTTTCCTTCGCGTCCATCACGCCACCCGTGATCATCAGCTTGATGAGGTCGACGCCCTGCGCCTCTGCGGCATCCAGCTGCGCGAGCGCCTCAGGAATAGAGTGCGCGGCCACGGCGACCGACCCGGCCATATGTCCGCCCGGGACGGAGATCCCCTCGTTGGCGGCCAGGATCCGCGGCCCTACGCGGCGGCCCGCCGCGATCTCATCGCGCAGCCGCGTGTCAAAATCGGCAAGACCGCCGACCGTGCGGATGGTCGTGACGCCGCTCATCAGCTCCGTCCGGGCAAAGCCGCAGACCATCTGATAGGCGATCTTCCGCGTCAGCGCCGTGGAGAGGATCGTGCGGACCAGCTTTTCGTTGTCCCGCTGCTTTTTCTGCGGCTTGCCGCTGCCTGCAAGATGGACATGCATGTTGATCAGGCCTGGCATCAGATACCGGCCCTGCAGGTCGACGACGGTGTAGCCGTCAAGCGGCGTTCCCTCCGGGACGATGGCGCTGATGCGCTCTCCGTCCGTCAGGACGCAGAGTCCTTCCTGCACCTGCATGTCCTTCGTGCCGGCCAGGAGCTTTCCGTGCGTGAATGCGTATTTCATAGAATATCCCTCACTTTTCTGCTGTACAGTATAGCTTGTTGCGCGGGACCTGTAAAGCCGCAGCGTGCGGAAAGTGTGCAAAAAACAGCGGCCCGGAAGAAAACCGGCGCCGTCGACCCGGAAAACAGATTGACAGGCGGCCGCGGCAGGACTATGATAGAACCGGATCGGGCGGCTTCAGCGGCCGCGCGGATCATATTACGATCAAAAGGAGAACTTTTTGAAGCTGATCACCTGTACATCGGAGCGTGTGGGCTGACCGGGAGGTCCGGCAAATCTCACACGCCGCGCCTCCCGAAGCTTTACGATTCGATCTTCAGGAGGATCTACCATGAATCGGGAAAATAAACGCAAAACGTTCGAAAAAGGCTATTATAAGACCCATGCCTGCAATGACAGCTTTACCTGCAAGGTCTGCGGGCGGCTCTGCACCCCGCAGAACGCAGGGAGTGACCACCGCAACCATTGCCCCAACTGCCTCTCCAGCCTACACGTCGACCTCGAGCCCGGCGACCGGGCATCCGACTGCGGCGGGATCATGGACCCGGTCGCGGTCTGGGTGCGCAAGGGCGGGGAATGGGCCATCATCCACCGCTGCCGCCGCTGCGGGGCGCTCAGTTCCAACCGCGTCGCGGCGGACGATAACCCCATGAAGCTCATGAGCATCGCCATGAAGCCGCTGTGCGAGCCGCCGTTCCCGCTGGAACGCCTGGAAGAGATGACGGCCCTCATGGGCGGCGACGGACGTCTGCGCTGAGCCGTTTTTGAACAGGACCAAGGCACAACAGCGCCCGCAGCGGAGATCCGCTGCGGGCGCTGCTTTTTCATGAGGACCGGCGGGTCCCTCAGCCAAATACGCCGACGTAGGTGAAATTCTGCGAAGCTTCCGGCGTGGGGATCCCGGTCTGCACGATGGTCATGTGTTCCGCGATCTTTTCCGTGACATCCCAGTCGCCGCCCAGGAACACCACGCAGAGCTTGTCCGCGTCATAGAGCAGGAGGAAATGATGGGTGATGTCCGCTCCGCGGTCTGTGTCATACGTTTCGATCCAGCAGGCATACAGATCATTCAGCATGCCCTCCTTGACGATCGCCGGGTCGTCTCCGGGCACCAGAAGATCGCAGCCCGCGACCTCGTTGGCGGACAGGCAGCTGAACGTGAAGCGCACCTGCGCTGTGCTGTCGGTGGAGTAAACGCAGTCCTTTGCCAGCTCCATCTGGGCATCGGAGATGCCGTCCAGCTGCGCCGGACTGCGCATGGCAATGACGTCATACAGATACGCGGTATTGTCCGGGATCAGCGCCGTTGGCGTCCAGCCAAACTGCACCCCGCAGTAGGTGCCGGACGTGCGGCCCTCTGTATCGACGCGGATGATCGCGTCTCTGGAAAAATCATAGGAAAACGGCTCCAGCGTGCCATCCGGACGAATGGATGCGCCCTCGGCATGATACGTGGTCTCCGCATTGGAAACGGACGCGTAATGCAGCACCGCCGCCGCACCGCACAGCACCGCGATGGCTGCGGCCGCGGCGATCATAATGCGGATAACGCGCTTGCGGCCGGGCTTTTTTGCATCCTGCTGCACAAGCTGCATCGTGCCGTTCAAAATCCCTGCCTGCCGATCTTCCGGCAGCGCTTCGACCGGCACGTCCGGCAGCGCCACGGCCTGCAGGATCCTGTCAATCCGATTCATATACAAACCCTCCCCGGCATAATTCGTTTCTGATGGCCTCCCGGCTGCGCACCAGCCGCATCCGGACCGCTGCAGGCGTCAGCCCGAGCGCCGCGGCGATCTCTACTGCCGGTTGACATAAATCATAAAACCGGCAGATGATCTCGTGGTCTGTCTCGGATAGCTGCGCGACGGCGGCACGGAGCTGCTGTGCCTGTTCTCGCTTCGAGGCTTCCTCGAGAAGAAAATCCTCCGTTCCGGCCAGATCCTTGTCCAGCGGTACCTCGCAGCGGCTTTTCCGCAGCCGGTCGACGGTCTTGTTCCGCGCGACGCTCCCGAGCCACGCGCGAAGATGCCCGGCCTTCACCGTCCGGCACGACTGCCAGAGCGCGAAAAAGACGCTCGAGGCCAGCTCGTCCTCATCCTCCGGCGAGAGAAGCCCGCGGCTGCGGTTGTGAATGACGGTGACGACATACGCGCTGTACTGCGTGATCGCCGCCGCGAGCGCCTGCTCGTCGCCGTGGCGCAGGCGGGAAAGCAGGTTCTGTTCGTCCATGCAGTGTCCTCCAATCTGTTTTGGTCAGCTGACACCCATATAGTCGGCAGACAGGGGAGAAGTGTAACAAAAGACCCGGCGCATCCATGCGCCGGGCCTGCCATTCAGTTTTTGACGCCGTAAGTCTGCACTTCTGCGATAAGCCGGTCAAGAAGTTCAGGATCGACTGAATGATAAACCTGAAATCCACGGTTGTTCGGTCCGGCGACGACCACCTGTGAGCCGGAGAAGGTCAGACTACAGCATTCATCCTCAGACCGGCCCCATGCGAACATCAGATTGACAGAACGGCTGTCATAGTCTTTATCGCTGCTAACGGAAGTCAAGCCGCCCGGAAGAAGATTCCTGAGATCCTGCCGGTAGGAGGCAGAACTTAAAACGGATAAAACAGCTTCATATTCTGTGCTTCCGGCGGAACAGTATTGTAGGTTCCAGATGTCAAACGAAGGACTGCCGTTTTCAAACCTGGCAGCAGTGACAATGGCGGCCATGTTCAGATCCGGATATTCCGCCGGGATACCGGTCACTTCCGCAAAGGAATGCGGCCAGAGCAGCCACACGGCGAAGCATAGGACGATGATCGCGAGGAGCAGAAGGATGCATTTCTTCGTTCCGGTCCGCATGGCAGGGTCCTCCGTTCTTCAGAGTGCTTCCATCATAGCAGGATCCTGAAATTTTGTCCAGCGGCTCAGAAAAACAGCAGCTTTTCTTCCCGGAAGGAAACAGGAAGCGTCTGCCCGGCGGCATATGTACCGGCTGCATCGCATTCCGCGCGCAGGACCGGCGACCCCTCTGCCGCGCCCTCCGGCTGCAGCAGAAGGATCGCGTGCCCGGCATCCGGGATGATGCGCAGGATGCGGAAGGGCGTGCCGCTTCCGCCAAGCTCGTGGCTGACCCAGAGGATCGGCCCGCCAAACGCCCCCAGCGGCTCGCCGAGCTCGAGCTCCCACTTGAGGTAGCTGTCGAGCGCGGAGAACGGCTCATCCAGCAAGATCGCCTGCGGCTCCGACGCCAGGATCCGTGCCAGTGCCACGCGCTGCTGCCCGCCGGAGAGCTGCGCCGGGAGCTTTTTTTCGAGGCCCTCGAGCCGGAAGGTCCGGAGCAGGGCGGCGAGCGTTTCCTTTTTCTCCGCGCGCGAGCCTGTGCGGATGCCGCAGAAGATGTTCTGTGCCGCCGTCATGTTGGGGAACAGGGCGTACTGCTGGAACAGATACCCCACGCGCCGCTGCTGCGGCGTGAGATTGTCGTCGGGATCGACGCTCATGCCGCCGGTGCAGAGGATCGTGTCGACCGGTTTTTCCGCATCTCGTCGATCGCCGCGGCGACCTGCTCGAGCCCGTCACTGACGGTCAGATGCTCTGTCATCGTGATGCCGTAGGCCTGCAGCTTTTTTGCGAGGATCGGGGTGCTCGGCATGTTCCGCAGCGTCCGGTCGGAGGAATTTCGGCAGGCGGTCGAGCAGGTGGTGCAGACGGGGAAGATGATCTCGTCGGCACTCGGCTATCAGAGAAAATGAAAAAGCACGCGCTGCGGCTGCAGCGCGTGTTTTTAGTTTGGTCAGTGCCCGCCGCCCGCGAGCATTCTGAGCGCGTGATCGAGCGTCGCGACGACGGCGCCGAGATTTTCGCGCGCCGCCTTTTCCGAGCCCGGGACGTTCAGCACAAGCGTGTGCCCTCTGATCCCGGCGGCCGCGCGGGAAAGCATCGCCCGCGGCGTCGACTTCAGTCCCTCGACCCACATGGCGACGGGGATGGCGCGGATCTCCCGGTCGAGCACGGCGAGCGTCGCCTCCGGCGTCACGTCGCACGGAGAGAGCCCGGTGCCCCCGGTCGTGACGACCAGATCGGCCTGCAATATGTCGCAGGCATGGACGATGGCCGCAGAGATCTGCCCCTCCTCGTCCGGAACGGTCTGCATTGCCTGTACGGCAAAGCCGGCGTTTTCAAGCATGGCGCGGATGGCCGGGCCGCTGGTGTCGGTCCGGGTCCCGGCAGCGCAGGAATCGCTGACGGTAAGAATGACTGCCTGATAGGACATGAAGAGATCCCTCCTGTATCGTTTTTTCTATCCTATAATATTTTTTTCGGAAAGGGAAGCGGCAGATTCGGGGCGAATACAAAGCGCTCCCACAAAAAACAACGCAAACAGGCATGAGAAAATGGGATTTATCGTTGACACCTGCGGATTCTTGCGCTACAATAAGGTGAAATCAATACAAACCAACACAATCCCATTTTTGTTGGACGATTTTCCCCAAGGCAAAAATTCAGAAAGGAATGGAATCTATGAAAACCAAAGCAGTTCGAATCCATGGCAAAATGGATCTGCGTCTGGAGGAAATTGAACTCCCGCCGGTCGGTCCGGACGATGTTCAGGTCAAGATCATTTCTGACTCCATCTGCATGAGCACGTACAAGGCCGCGGTCGAGGGCGAAGAGCACAAGCGCGTGCCCAACGACGTTGCGGAGCATCCGACCATCGTCGGCCATGAATTCTGCGGTGTCATCACCGAGGTCGGCGAGAACTGGAAAAATAAATATAAACCCGGTCAGGGCTTTGCCATTCAGCCTGCACACTTCTACAAGGGCTCCCAGATGGCTCCCGGTTATTCCTACCAGTACTGCGGCGGTGACAGCCAGTACTCCAACATCCCCATCGAGACGCTGCTGACCGACAACCTGCTGCCGTACAATTCCGATACCTACTTCTATGGCTCCCTGGCAGAGCCGATGAGCTGCATCATCGGTACCTTCCACGCCATGTACCACACCAAGCCCGGCTGCTATGAGCATCAGATGGGCATCGTTGAGGGCGGCAAGATGGCCATGCTCGCTTCCGTCGGCCCCATGGGCCTCGGCGCGATCGACTACGCCCTGCACTGCGACCGCCGTCCGAGCCTGCTCGTCATCACCGATATCGACGACGCCAGACTCGCAAGAGCCGAGAGCATCTACACCGTCGAGCACGCCAAGGAAATGGGCGTCGAGCTGCACTACGTCAACACGGCCAAGCCCGGCTGCGACACCAACTACCTGCGTGAGCTCTCCGGCGGCACCGGCTATGACGAGGTCATCTGCTTCGCTCCGGTCAAGCCCGTTGTCGAGCAGGCCAGCGATATCCTTGGCTTCGACGGCTGCCTCAACTTCTTTGCAGGCCCGACCAACAGCCAGTTCAAGGCGGAGTTCAACTGGTACAATGTCCATTACCTCTACACCCATGTGGTCGGCACCTCCGGCGGCAACACCAGCGACATGAAGGAAGCCATCGAGATGATGACCTCCGGCAAGATCAACCCCGCTGCCATGATCACCCACATCGGCGGTCTGAACGCGGTCGTCGATACCGTCCTGAACCTGCCGAAGATCCCCGGCGGCAAGAAGCTCATCTACACGCAGATCGAGCTGCCCCTGACGGCCATCGCCGATTTCGGCAAGCTGGGCGAGACGGATCCGCTCTTCGCAAAGCTCGACGAGATCACCAAGCGCCACAACGGCCTGTGGAGCGCAGAAGCTGAAAAATATCTGCTTGCAAACAAATAATTGAAATTAAAATAGGAGTGAAACACTTATGGCAGAAGGCGTATTGATGCCCAAAGAAGGCATTACAGTCGAATCTTGCATCATTGGCGAGTGGAAGAAGAATGTCGGCGATCACGTCAACGTCGGCGACGTCCTCTTCACCTACGAGACCGACAAGGCGGAGTTCGAATGCGAATCCACCGCAGCCGGCACCCTGATCGAGAAGTTCTATGAAGACGGCGATGAGGTCCCGTGCCTGGTCAATGTCTGCGCGATCGGCAACCCCGGAGAAGACACCTCCGCGCTCAAGAATGCCCCGGCAGCCACTGCTGCTCCCGCAGCCGCCGCAGCAGAGGCTCCCAAGGCCGCAGCTCCCGCCGCAGCCGCCGCTCCGGCCGGTCCGTGCGCACAGGCCGTCATCATGCCGAAGGAAGGCATCACGGCGGCGGAATACAGGCGGCTCAAGACCGGCATCCTGACCACGAAGAACGAGCGCAGCCACCTGGACATGATCGACATTCAGCATGAGTGCGAAGCCGTGGTGATCACGGGCGGGTGCTGCTCCATGAGCCAGATCATCGAGGTATGGCCGGAGCTTGTGAGCGAGCTGGAAGTGACCGGCGAGCGCTTGACTGGCGGCGCGGCCAGCATGAGCCAAACGGCGGAGGTCTGGCCGGAGCTGACGGAGGCGCTGGAAATCCTGACATACCGGAACACCGGCGGAGCCGCGAGCACCGCGCAGGCCGTGGAGGTATGGCCGGAGCTGGCGGCGGTGGTGGAGATCACCGTGACGCGGAACACCGGCGGCGCGGCGCACACGGACCAGGCGCTTGAGGTCTGGCCGGAGCTGACCGAGCAAATCGAAGCAACGACAGAGCTGGACCGGGGCGGCGGGACCGCTGCGAGCCAGGTCGTTGAAATATACCCGGAAGGGGGAGGATGAAATGGACACTGAAAACGTAGTTGTCACCAAACAGGACCGAAAGTACAAGACCCTCGTGACCGACATCGGCAAAGAGAAAATGACCAACGCTATTCTGAACGGCAAGAAGGTCAACGTCGTCATGGCGGCGGTGGGCGACGGCGGCGGAAGCTACTACCTGCCCACGGCGGATATGACCGCGCTGGTGCATGAGGTGTGGCGCGGGGCCATCGCCAGCAAAGAGATCAACAGCAAATCCTCTAACATGGTAGACGTGAAGTTCGTGCTGCCGGGGACCGTGGGAGGCTTCACCGCGCGTGAAGCTGCCCTGATCGACGACGAGGGCGACATGATCGCCGTGTGCAACCTGCCGGACACGGAGAAGGCAGCCATCGAGGACGGCATCGCCGCTGCGCTGACCATTCTCATGCACATCGTTATGACCAACAGCGACGCACTGACCTTTACGCTGGACCCGACCACCGACACGGCGAGCGCCGTGTGCGTGGCCTTTACCATCCCGCATGAGGCATGGCAGAGCGCGGGCGGCGCGGAGGACGACGAGGGCGGCGGCACCTACCCGTGCCGGGCTGATGTGGTGTGCGACGAGGCGACCGCCATGCACACGCCCATCGCAACGCTGGACAAGGCGTGCCTGGCGGCGGCCAAGGCGTGCGAGCTGTGCCCCACGGTGGAGACCGCGAGCGGCGTGCTGCGCTTTTGGGCGATGAAGGTGCCGGACGGCGAGCTGACCGGAAGCGTGTTGCTGGTCGGCCAGGGCGGCGGAGGCAAGAGCGGCGACGGGAGCTACACCCTGCCGACGGCAACCCCCTTCCGCCTGGGCGGCGTGAAGGTGGGCGACGGCCTGACCGTGGACAACGAGGGAAAGCTGTCGGTCGATGCGGCCAACACTGAGGAGACCACCGGCGCGCTGAACGAAGTGTTCGGCGCAGAGGACGGCAAATAAGCCGCCCCACAATCCCATAGCACCGTCGCTTGAAGCGGCGGTATTTTTATCGACAATTCCGGGGGCATCCCCGAAATTGAATATTTTTTAAGGAGGACAAAAATATGTCCAAATTCGTAAATCTCGAACAGATCAAGGTGCTTGCCAACAAGGTCAAGTCCGAAGACGCCGCCCTGGGTACTAAGCTGGAAACGGTCACCACCAAGGTAGATAACCTGGTCGCCGCTGGCGGCGAGGCCAACATCCTCGAAGGCGTCAAGGTCAACGGCGCTGCCCTGGCTATCTCCGACAAGATGGTTGACATCCTGATCGCCTCCGGCGAGGAGAACGGCACCATTTCCGTCAACGGCGCTGCTGTTGCCATCAAGGGCCTGGCCGCTCTGGCCTACAAGTCCGAGATCACCGAGGACGAGCTGGGCGAGGCTCTGAAAGCCTCTATCGCCGCGAAGGCCACCAAGGCCGATCTGGACGCCCTGACCGTCCGCGTGGGCGACATCGAGAAGGCCGGTTATCAGACCGCCGAGCAGGTCCAGGCCGCTATCGCTGCCTCCGGCCACGCTCATTTCGAGGTCGCTGAGACCGACCCCACCGCTGAGGGCTTCGAGGCTCAGGCCAACGTCATGTACCTGTACATGAACAGCAAGACCAAGCCCTATGACACCTACGCCAAGGTCGGCGAGAGCGTCGTCCTGCTGGATGATACCACCGTCGATCTGAGCGAGTATGCCAAGACCGCCGACGTGACCTCCGCCATCAGCACCGCCATCGCCGCGCTGAACATCGACCAGTACGCCACCGACGAGGACCTGACCGCCGCCGTTGGGCGCGTGACCGCCATTGAGACCGCCATCGCCAACGTCTACACCAAGAAGGAAGTGGACGACAAACTGGCGACCAAGATGGATAAGGCAGACATGGGCACCTACGCCACCGACGAGGAGGCCCAGCAGGCCGCCGCCAACGCCGTTGCCGGTGCTCAGGCCAGCGACACCGAGTTCAACGCCGCCATGAATGAGGTCTGGACCCCCACCGAGGGCTAAGGAACCTCCTCGCGTCAGAAACGAATACCAGGGCCGGGACGAAATGCCCCGGCCCGCTTATCAGGAGGTGAAACCCAGTTGGCTGACGAGAAGAACGTAACTCTGGAACAGTTCAAAGGCTTTATGACCAAGGCCGACGAGCGGCTGGACAAGTTGGAAGTCGGCAAGGAAAACAAGGTTTCGCCCGTCAGTATCACTATTCCGACGGAGGGGTGGGCCTCCGAGGAGATCGGGGAGACCGACGAGGAAGGAACCGAGGCATCCTATCCCTTCTACTACGACATCGCGGCGGCGGACGTGACCGCAAAGCACCGGGCGGACGTGACGATCAGCCGCGAAAGCCTGGATGCGGCGACGGTGTGCGGCCTGTGCCCGACCAGCGAGACGACAGAGGGGAAGATCAGGCTGCGCGCTATGAAGGCACCGACGGAGGCCATTACGGCGGAATACTGGCTGCGCAGCGGGAAGGAGTAATACA
>ENA-ORSS01003732-ORSS01003732.1-human-gut-metagenome-genome-assembly--contig:-NODE-3732-length-12042-cov-7.964461_pt1 | contig 12042 bp, 8 predicted proteins | sample MGYA00241899_ERZ509162 | MGnify/ENA primary metagenome ERZ509162 (study PRJEB26280, sample SAMEA2338641) | human gut metagenome | biome: human gut; feature: human-associated habitat; material: faeces... | reverse complement strand
CCAAAACTTTCGGGCGTACCTCTACTACCGTAGGCGGTTTGCAAGGAGGAAGTTCTTCTTTCTTATCGCTCTTTGTAGAAATCAGCACGCCCGAACGAGAGCCATCACGGTAAACCGTACATCCCTTACAACCGGAACGCCATGCCTCTACATACAGACGATTGACAAGTTCCTCATCTACATCGCTGGGCAAATTGATGGTTACACTGATGGAGTGGTCTACCCATTTCTGAATGCGTCCCTGCATCTTGACCTTCATCAGCCAGTCTACATCGTTAGAAGTAGCCTTATAATAAGGAGACTTGGCAACCAAAGCATCAATTTCATCCTGGGTATATCTTTTTGCCGGATTATATCCTTGTGCTTCCATCCATGTTACAAACTTGGGATGGAAAACAATGTATTCCTCGAAAGCATCACCTGTTTCGTCAATAAAGTCGACACGAACATTCGTATCATTAGGATTTACTTTACGACGGCGTTTATAAACGGGAAGGAATACCGGTTCGATGCCCGAAGTGGTCTGCGTCATCAAGCTGGTTGTTCCTGTAGGAGCAATCGTCAGACAGGCAATGTTACGACGGCCATATTTAGCCATCTCCTCATACAATTCAGGATCAGCCTCACGCAAACGACTGATAAACGGATTATTCTTCTCGCGTTCAGTATCGTATATTTCGAAAGCTCCACGTTCTTTGGCCATCTCAACAGAAGAGCGATAAGCACTCAGAGCAATAGTCTTATGAACTTTTTCCGAGAATTCGGTAGCTTCTTCAGTTCCGTAACGCAATCCCAAAGCTGCGAGCATATCACCTTCAGCCGTTATACCTACTCCGGTACGACGTCCCTGTCCACTCTTCTTATAAATCTTCTCCCACAACACACGCTCCGTACGCTTTACATCATCCGATTCGGGATCTGAATCTACCTTAGCCAAAATCTTTTCGATCTTCTCCAACTCCAGATCGATAATATCGTCCATAATGCGTTGCGCCAAAGCCACGTGCTTCTTAAACAATTCAAAATCAAAATAAGCATCAGGCTTAAACGGATTCACCACGTACGAATACAGGTTAATGGCAAGCAAACGACAAGAATCATAGGGACACAACGGAATCTCTCCACACGGATTGGTCGATACTGTACGATAACCCAAGTCTGCATAGCAATCGGGAACCGATTCCCGCAAAATAGTATCCCAGAAAAGCACACCAGGCTCAGCCGACTTCCATGCATTGTGCACAATCTTCTTCCACAACGCCGAAGCATCGATTTCTTTCTTAAATATAGGATTAACCGAGTCTATAGGATATTGCTGAACATAAGGTTTTCCTTCAATAGCAGCCTCCATGAAAGCATCATCCAACTTCACAGACACATTAGCACCTGTTACTTTACCTTCGGTCATCTTAGCATCTATAAATGCTTCCGAATCAGGATGCTTGATAGAGACACTCAACATCAAGGCTCCCCGGCGTCCGTCTTGAGCAACTTCACGTGTAGAGTTTGAGTAACGTTCCATAAAAGGAACCAAACCCGTAGAAGTCAAAGCAGAGTTTTTAACCGGTGAACCTTTCGGACGAATATGTGATAAATCATGTCCCACACCACCGCGACGTTTCATCAGCTGAACCTGCTCTTCATCAATCTTAAAAATAGCTCCATAAGAATCAGCCTCTCCATCCACACCAATCACAAAGCAATTGGACAAAGAAGCAACCTGATAGTTATTGCCAATACCAGTCATCGGGCTTCCCTGAGGAACAATATATCTGAAATGATCGAATAAAGCGAACAGTTCCTCTGAACTTAACGCATTCGGATATTTGGCCTCAATACGAGCCACCTCATTAGCTATACGCCAATGCATGTCTTCCGGAGATTTTTCGTAAATATTACCGAAAGAGTCCTTGACTGCGTATTTGTTTACCCAAACTCTGGCAGCCAACTCATCACCTTGGAAGTATCGTAAAGATTCTTCAAAAGCTTCTTCATAAGAATAAACTTTCTTTTCCACTATATTTGTATTTTCTTAGATTTATCTGCTATAAGTATTTGTGTAGAAGTCGTACTTATCGTCAACAAATGCGGATGCAAAGCTATGAATGTTTTTCTATTCAGCAAAATAAAAAGCGAACATTTTATCAACAGAATAAAAGTTTTCCATTTAGAGAAGAATCACATCTGATTATAAACAACTTATCTTTTTCAACAAGAAGAAAAGTTTTCCAAAAAGGAAAAGATATATGTATAAAACCAAAGAATAATTATACTTTTCTAAAAAAGGAGGAAGATATTAACAGGAGCTGTGAACAACTTCTATAATTCTTTTCTTATATTTGCAGAAAAAAGACAAAATATGGAAAGCCTAAAAGAAAGAAGAACAATACGGAAATACCAGCCAAAGGATATTCCCGCCGAATTGTTAAATGATTTACTCGAAACAGCCTTTCGAGCCTCTACTGTTGGAAACATGCAAGTCTACAGCGTAATTGTAACAAGAGACGCTGAGCGGAAAGCCCGCCTGGCACCGGCACATTTCAACCAACCTATGGTGCAAAACGCACCCGTCGTACTAACTTTCTGCATCGACTTACGCCGTTTCAGCAAATGGTGCGAGCAACGCAAAGCACAACCTGGCTACAATAACTTCGAATGGTTTATAACCGGAGCCGTCGACACTCTGCTCGCAGCACAGACTTTTTGTGTAGCCGCCGAAGAAAAAGGCCTAGGCATCTGCTATCTGGGAACCACAACCTACAACCCCGACATGATTGTAGAAGCCTTAGAATTACCGGAATTAGTATTCCCGCTTACTACTATTACTGTAGGCTGGCCCGACGAAACGCCTGCACAAACCGACCGTCTGCCACTCGAAGCCATCATACACAAAGAAGTCTACCACGATTATACTCCTTCCGACATTGACCGCCTGTATGCCTACAAGGAATCGCTGGACGAGAACAAAAAATATATAGAAGAAAACAAAAAAGAAACCTTGGCTCAAGTATTTACAGACGTACGCTACACTAAGAAAGATGCCGAAGCTATGTCTAAAAAACTTTGGGAAGTAATGAAACAACAAGGTTTCTAAACTTCTATTACCCTCTTCAAACTTCTTACAAGAAGGAAAAACAAATTCCCGCAAATCACGCTTAGACAGTTTCAATAACTTTCATCGCAATTTGCGGGAATTAATTTATTAACGTGAGTTCGAAATAAGAATAAATATATTTTGTTGAAAATTAGAAACATAGCGATAAAATCATTAAATTTATAGTGTCCAATTATAACATTTAAACGATTATCACTATGTTTCCAGAGTCTAAAGTTACAGAGATTTATTGTATGGCCGATGATTTTTGCAAGGAATTTGCGTTGCAACAGAAAAATATATGATTGAGGATAAGAAGACCAGACATCGTAACAAGCCCAACCGTATAAGTGATGCTGAAATTATGGTTATTCTAATCCTGTTTCACTCCGGTGGTTTCCGTTGTTTTAAACATTACTACAAGGAATATGTCTGTAAACATCTGAAACACCTTTTTCCGCGTCAGGTTTCCTATAACCCGTTTTGTAGAACTGGAGAAGGAAGTATTGCTTCCCATGACCATTTTTATCAAAAAAGTACTGTTGGGAACCTGTACCGGTATCAGTTTTGTTGACTCTACTCCTTTACGCGTCTGTCGTAATCAAAGAATCCTTATTCATAAGACATTTGAGGGACTTGCCGAGCGTGGAAAATGTTCAATGGGATGGTTCTTCGGATTCAAGCTGCATCTGATAATCAATGACAAGGGTGAGATTCTCAATTTTATGTTCACGCCTGGAAATGTGGATGATCGTGAACCGTTGAAGCAGGATAAGTTTCTGGAGAACATAAAAGGAAAGCTATGTGCAGACAAGGGGTATATCGGTCAGGCTCTGTTTGAGAACCTCTTCCTTAATGGTATACAACTTGTCACTAAAGTTAAAAACAACATGAAGAACTCACTGATGAGTATTGCCGACAAAATTCTGCTCAGAAAAGAGCCTTGATTGAAACAGTCAATGACGAATTGAAGAATATTGCACAGATAGAACACTCCAGACATCGTTCTTTCAATAATTTTATAGCCAACTCTTTGTCGGCTATCGCAGCATACTGCTTTTTTGAAAAGAAGCCCGCCATTGACGTGAATTTTGTCAATGACGGACAACTTTCTATTTTCTAATTTTATATCGAGCTCACGTTATTAAGAATCAAGAATATTCCGTTTCAATCAGTTTCCCCGTTTCAAGTCTGCCTGTATTTCATCGATTTCAGCACGGAAAGACTTATCTACTTCCGTCAGTTCCTTTATCGTCTTGCAGGCATGAAGCACGGTTGCATGATCCTTATTACCTATCAGCGTACCAATCTTTGCCGTAGAGAAATCCGTATTCTTCTTAGCCAGATACATGGCTATTTGACGCGCCTGTACCACCTCACGCTTTCTGGACTTCGTATGAATCACAGAAGCATCCAGATTAAAGTGGCGACAAACAGTCGTAATAATATCATCCACCGTAACTGCCTTGCTTTCACAATTCACCACTTTGCGAACGATGCGCTGAGCCAACTCCAAGTCAATCTCCTTATTATAGATCGTAGAGTGCGCCATGATGGAAATCACAATGCCCTCCAAATCACGGACACTGTCGCTTACGTTCTCTGCAATGTAGTCGATTACTTCGGGCGGGAACTTCAAGCCATCGCGATGAATTTTGTTACGCAGAATATCCTTCCGCAATTCAACCGTCGGTTTTTCCAGTTCCGCCACCATTCCCCATTTAAAACGGGTTATCAGACGTTCCTCCATACCCTGCAATAACACAGGCGCTCTATCGGAAGTCAGAATCAATTGCTTGCCGTTCTGATGCAGATGATTAAAGATATGGAAGAAAGTGTTCTGCGTCTTGGTAACGCCGGCAAATTCCTGAATATCATCAATAATCAATACATCAATTGTCTGGTAGAAGTTTATAAAGTCGTTTGTAGTATTGTTTCGCACCGAATCAGTGTATTGCACCTGAAACAAATGAGCCGACACATACAGCACACGTTTTTCAGGATACAGTTCTTTAATCTTTGTTCCAATGGCATTGGCCAGATGGGTTTTTCCCACTCCTGACGCACCGTAGAAGAACAACGGATTAAAGATAGTCTTAGCCGGATTGAGTGCAACTGCTTCGGCTACGCTGCGCGACAGCTTATTGCTTCCGCCCTCAATAAAAGTCTCGAAATTATACTCCGGATTCAGATGTGGATCCAAGTCGGACACAGGCACCTGCGGAATCTGCTTGTTTACAACAGGCTTCTGAGGAATAATGGTACGATGAGTCGATTCCAGCTCCACCGTTTTAGGCGGACGGGAACTTCTGTCTACCATTACATTATACATCAGCTTTGTCCCCTCACCTATCACTTTATATAGAGTCTTTCTCAGCAAGTCTACAAACTTGTCTTCCAGAAACTCATAAAAGAACTGGCTGGGAACCTGTACAACCAAAGTCTTGTCCTCATATTTCAATGGGACAATAGGCAGGAACCAGGTTTTGTACGTCTGCTCCGGAACATTGTCTCTGATAATTTCAAGACAGCGGTTCCACAGTCCGACATGATCAACTACACTCATAACGGCTTCTAAACATTTATTGATTAAGCGAAACTTCTACGATTGCAAAATTCGCAATCTTATTTGAGAAAAACAAATCACTTTTTTCTTGCTTTTTTCAATCGGACAATAAACACTTTACTTTCAGGCACTTATAGAAAAGCATAAAAATAGCCTCCGTAAAGAGGCTATTGTTCATATTCAACTTTCTGATAATCATTACACTTACATGCTTACCGACAGTATATCCGACTATCGGAAAAGAAACCCGTAAATAAGGGTTTAGCGTTCTTTTATAGGCATATCAGAGCTTCTGTTTTATACTGAGCAAGCAGCGTCTCTATTTAGACAAAATCTATATAGTGACTATTTTTCACTTATCCTTCTTACCAAACAGGGAGAAGTGAACGTAACGCTTCGGATGCGCCTTCAGGTCTTCCAACAGACTGGCTGCATTGGCCGTAGTGGCACTCAAATTATTGTAAAGGGTCGGATCGTTGAACAACAGTCCTACCGTATTGTCCGTGCGTCCCAACTTGTCTGTAATCATTTTTACGTTGGCAAGCGTAGAGTCTACACGCTGCATGGCAGCCGCATAATCTATATCTTTCAGATTATTGCTGATTTGGGCAAAATTATCACCAATGGTATTCAGTTTGCCAGTCAGTTGCGGAATATCCTTACTCATCAGCGTCTCCAGATGACGACTTGTGACAGCCATACTGGCCGTCAGATCGCGAACATTGTGCAGCGTTGCAGGCAGTGCCGGATCGGCCAATACTGCATTCAACGATGCCAATATGGAGTCGAGCTTAGGCAACATCTTCTCAATTTGCGGCACCATGGCGGCAGCCTGTTCCATTATTCCGTTGTTCAACCGTCCGGGAATGGTATCACCAACTTCGTGACGCTCGCGCGGATTGTTGGCCAACAGCAGGGTCATCTTGATGCCTCCCAGCATATCGGAAGTCAACTCAGCCGAACTTCCCTTGGGAATACGCAATTCAGGGTCCACATCGATTTCGGCCACCACCTTGCCAGCCTGATTGTAATCGTAATATAACTCACGCACAATTCCCACCCGGAAACCGTCGGCAAAGACAGGGCTCGATTTAGTCAGTCCGTTGATATTCTGAAACTGTACATAAAAATAGTTCGACGGCTTGAACATGTGAATACCTTTCAGATAATTGATGCCATACACCAGTATGCAAAGCGCTGCAATACCGGCAATACCTATCCTGACTTCTTTGGTTATATACTTCATGACGTTTGATGATTTCTTATTTTTTGTTTCTATTTTGCTTGAATTCCTTAATAGCGGCATTGACGTCCATCTTTTCTCCGTCGCGGAAGGCTATGATAAAGGCGTCCTTAAACTTCGAGGATATGGCGCGCTTGGTACGCAACACCTTATTATAATCCGGCGAATCACCGTACGTATACTTATACAGACCTTTTTCTTTATAATGACCTACATCTTTCAACCCCTTCAAACGCTTATCGTTCTTGTTCAGGAGCTTCGAAGATGTCAGTATCTGTATTTTAAACACAATTCCGTTGCTTTTGGTTTTCTCGGGCTGCATGGCTTCCCGCGGACGTGGACGATGCTGCGCCGGTTCTTCTACTTTCTCTTTCAAGTCGGCTGCCGCATCCAGTGCAGGCTTTTCAACCGCGGGCTGCGGCTGCGCTTCGGGTACAACGGTATCCGAAGTACCGTTCAGACGTATTTCCTGTTCGCGCTTATATGTAAGGAAGGCACGATAGATGCCTTCTGCCAGCGAGGAAGCACCAGTTTCTGAATTCAGATAACGTTCTTCTTCGGGAGTGGAAATAAAACCCAGTTCCACCAGAATGCTGGGCATGGCACTTGCCTTGAGCACCAGAAAACCAGCCTGGTGCACACCACGGTCGCTGCGCTTGCAAGTATTACGGAACTGCTTCTGCACGAGCGATGCCAGATGCACACTTTGCGACATATATTTGTCTTGCATGAACTCGAAGATGATGTACGACTCGGAAGAATTAGGATTGAACCCCGCATAACGTGTCTGATAGTCGCTTTCGTACAGGATGACGGAGTTTTCACGTTTAGCCACTTCCAGATTGGCATCCGACTTGGCCAAACCCAGCGTCCACGTCGAAGCACCCTTGGCGGTACGGTTGTTGGCCAGCGCATTGGTATGTATCGAAATGAAAAGATCCGCCTTGGCATTATTGGCTATCTCGGCACGGCGGTCGAGGGGGATAAACACATCACGGTTGCGGGTATAGATCACCTTGACGTCGGAACAGTTCTTCTGAATCAGTTTACCCAACTTAAGGGCAACATTCAGGTTGATGTTTTTCTCTTTGGAGATGCGCCCTACGGCTCCGGGGTCGTGACCACCGTGTCCGGCATCAATCACTACCACAAAATCCTTCGCTTCCGCATTACCGATGCAGAAGGGGAGAAACAACAGGCTTAGGTAAATACCTATAAATAATATGTATCGTCGATATGCGTTCATATATAAACTATCGTTTGCAAAGGTAGTGGAAATTTGGAGAAAACTCACTCTTTCGCTTAAGTTTTATCAGGAAGACAGCTTTTTAGCACAGTTTTTCGGGTATAAAAGAACAATTTACGCAAATAGGCAGTAATTTTGCCGTCCGAAAATCGAAATGCAAGCACTATGATTATCCGCTTTTTAAAGAACTGGACACTGCCCGTTGCAATGTTGGCAGGAACGATAGGGTATTTCATCCTTGCCAGAGTGCCCCTACTCGCCCCCACCAAACCTGTGGTAAATGGCATGATTGCCTTCCTGACTCCTTTCCTGATTTTTGCCCAACTGCTGCTTACTTTCTGTAAGGTAGAAGTGCACGAACTGAAGCCGAAAGCATGGCACGGATGGTTGCTGCTGTTTCAGACGGCGTCGTGCCTGGCGGTAGCGGCTCTGCTCATCTGTTGTCCGATGGACGAAGTCTACCGCGAAGTGTTCGAGGGTGCCATGGTCTGCCTCATCTGCCCCACGGCCACTGCCGCTGCTGTTATCACCGGCAAGTTGGGTGGAAGTGCTTCAAGCCTGACTACGTATACGCTGCTCTCCAATCTGCTGGCTGCCGTTGCCGTGCCGCTGGTCTTTCCGCTGGTCGAGCCTCATGCCGACATCAGCTTCTTTTCGGCTTTCCTGAAGATATTGGGCAAGGTGTTCCCGTTGCTGCTCTGCCCTTTCTTCCTGGCCTGGTTCCTGCGGGCTTTCGTGCCGAAGGTACACCAAATTCTGCTGGGCTTCCGCGATGCCGCCTTCTACTTGTGGGCCGTAGCGCTGGCCATCGTTTCGGGCCAGACGGTACGTTCGCTGGTCAACAGTGACGCACCCGTCTTTGTAGAAATATTAATAGCCGTTGCCGGACTGATCACCTGTTGCGTACAGTTCTATCTGGGCAAACGCATAGGCGGACACTACCACGAACGCATCAGCGGCGGACAGGCATTGGGACAGAAGAATACCGTGCTTGCCATCTGGATGGCCTACACCTACCTGAACCCATTGTCGTCGGTAGGTCCGGGCTCGTACGTGCTGTGGCAAAACATCATCAACTCCTGGCAGCTCTGGAAAAAGAGGAAAAAAGAAGAGGCAGAACAAGCCTGCTGAAAGGCTTCCGAAACATTGCCTGCAACCCGTTTCTGGGACACTTGCACGGCTCGCGAACAACACAAGTGTGGCTCGCGAGCCGTACAAGTGTCGAACACGAGCCGTGCAAGTGTTTCTCAACACTCCCTCCAGAAGGCTTCTGAAGGGGGACTTTTCATTTCTTGAACCGCCTTGTGCCGCAAATAAAACAAAACCGTTACCTTTGTAGAAAACAACTATACACAAAAATTCTGACGCCATGCCCAGAAACCTTTGGATCGTCCTACTGCTTGCCGGCCTGTACCTGTGCGCCAGTTCTTTATCCGCCGCTCCCCAGCAGCGCAATGTGTCCTACCCAGTCAGCGGTAAAGTAATCGACAAGAAGTCGCGCCAACCCGTAGCCTACGCCAACGTCTTCGTCAACGGTCTGCCAGGAAAAGGCGCATCGACCGACTCACTCGGCATGTTCCGCATCGAACAGGTGCCGCCGGGCATCTACTGCCTGCAAGCTTCGTGCATCGGCTACCTGACGGTGCTTACCCCCGAATACATTGTATCGGCATCGACTCCCTTCGTCGAAATCGAGATGGAAGAAGATGCCAACCTGCTCGATGCCGTCGTCGTCAAACCCTCGCCCTTCCGCAAAAGCATCGAAAGTCCCGTGGGAATGCGCATCATCGGCTTGCAGGAGATTGAGAAAAGTCCGGGAGCCAACCGCGACGTGTCGCGCATCGTGCGTGCCTATCCTGGTGTGTCGTTCTCGCCCATCGGCTATCGCAACGACCTCATTGTGCGAGGCGGTTCGCCCTCGGAAAACCGTTTCTACATGGACGGCATCGAGATACCCAACATCAACCACTTTGCCACACAAGGCGCTTCGGGCGGCCCCGTCAGCATTGTCAACGCCGACCTGATACGCGAGATTACCTTCTACACCGGTGCTTTCCCCGCCAACCGCTCGGGAGCCCTCAGTTCGGTGCTCGACTTCCAGCTGAAAGACGGCAACCCCGACAAGCAGACGTTCAAGGCCACACTGGGTGCTTCGGAAGTCTCGCTCAGCGGTGCCGGACACCTGAGCAAACGCACCACTTACCTTTTCTCGGCACGGCAGTCGTACCTGCAAATGCTGTTCAAAGTGCTGGGGCTGCCCTTCCTGCCCAACTTCATCGACGGACAGTTCAAGGTGAAGACCCGCTTCTCCGACCACGACGAGCTGACCTTGCTCGGTCTGGTGGGCATCGACAAGATGAAGCTGAATACCGACGAGAAAGGCGAGGATGCCGAATACCTGCTGAGCTACCTGCCTACCATCAATCAGGAGACCTTCACGCTGGGTGCTACCTACAAGCACTACAGCGGCCAGCACGTACAGACCCTGACCCTGAGCCACAACTACCTGAACAACCGCAACCTGAAGTATCGCAACAACGACAACTCGTCGGAAGATAACCTGACGCTGCGCCTGCGTTCCATCGAGCAAAAGACAACCCTCCGCTTCGAGAACCAGACCAACCTGAACCTGTGGACCCTGAAAGCCGGAGCCGAACTGAACCACATCACCTACAGCAACGACTCGCGCCAACGATTCTACACCAACGCCGCACAGCTGCTGACATACGACACCTGGCTGCGCATCTTCAGCTTCGGTGCTTTCGTCACCGGCAACTATACCACGCCCGACAAGCGTTTCTCCCTCTCGGCAGGCGTGCGCATGGACGGCAGCAACTACAATAGCGACATGAAACAACTGTGGAAGCAGTTCTCGCCCCGGCTGTCGGCCTCGTACAACCTGACCGACCAATGGAGCCTGAGCGCCAACGCCGGATTGTACTACCAGTTACCGCCCTACACCTCAATGGGATATAAAGACAACGACGGTGCCTATGTCAACAAGCAATTAAAATACATGCAGGTAGGCGAAACGGCTCTTGGTGTAGACTGGCATCTGCAAGACCGCTTCATGGTGTCGGTCGAAGGCTTCTTCAAGCGTTACGGACAGATACCTTATTCGCTGACCGACGATATTCCCCTGCTGTGCAAGGGCAACGACTACGGTGTAGTGGGCAACGAAGCCCTGACCTCCACCGCCCAAGGCCGCGCCTATGGTGTGGAGACCATGTTCCGCTGGCAAGTGCCCGGTCGCTTCAATGTAATCTCTTCGTTCACCCTCTTCAAAAGCGAATACCGCAACGGACAGAACGATGCCTACATTCCCTCGGCCTGGGACAACCGCTTCATCCTGAACCTAAGCGGCACCTACAACCTGCCTCGCCGCTGGAGCATCGGAGGCAAGCTGAGCTACATCGGTGGTTCGCCCTACACGCCTTACGACGAAGACAAGTCCTCGCTCGTCGAGGCCTGGGATGCCAAAGGACAACCCTACTACGACTACAGCCGCTACAACACCGAACGGCTGCCCTCGTTTGCCCAGCTGGACGTGCGTGTGGATAAGTCATTCTACTTCCGCCGCTGTATGTTAGGCCTCTACCTTGACATCCAGAACATCACCGGCAACAAGCTGAAGCAACCCGACGTCATCATGAGCACGGGTGTGATAGAGAATCCGTCGGCACCTACTTCCGAACAACGTTACAAAATGAAGTATCTGAAACAGGAAAGCGGCACCCTGCTGCCTACACTGGGTGTAACGCTTGAGTTCTGACAACTGTATAGCCCTTCATTTTTTTCCTAGTTAAGAAAATATTTTTTCCTAACTGGGAAAAAATAATAATGAATGTCCGCAAATATCCAATTAGTAAATTCGATGTTTAAACTCAGCTCTA
>ENA-ORSS01003720-ORSS01003720.1-human-gut-metagenome-genome-assembly--contig:-NODE-3720-length-12067-cov-2.769314_pt1 | contig 12067 bp, 8 predicted proteins | sample MGYA00241899_ERZ509162 | MGnify/ENA primary metagenome ERZ509162 (study PRJEB26280, sample SAMEA2338641) | human gut metagenome | biome: human gut; feature: human-associated habitat; material: faeces... | reverse complement strand
CGAACGGTCTCAATCAGGACATTTCCGCCCGTCTGACCACTCCGGCCAGCTTTACCGCCGGCGTTTATCATCAGCTGAACGACCGCTGGGCGGTAATGGCCGAATACAGCCGGGTTTTCTGGTCCAAATTCAAAAACCTCAACATCGTCGGCGAAAACACGCCCAACCTGAGTTTCACCGAAGAAAACTGGAAAGACACCGACTTTTATGCCGTCGGCGCCAGTTATCAGCTTGACGACCAATGGAAACTGCGCCTCGGCCTGGCGCTTGACAAAAGCGCCGTCGGCGACGAATACCGCACACCGCGGATTCCCGACTCCGACCGTATCTGGTATTCTGCCGGTCTGGAATACCAGTATAACGAAAAACTGACTTTTAACCTCGGTTATACCTATATTCATGCCGACAAGAGCAAAGTCAGCCTGCGCGGCGACCATATCGGCGACGCTTCCCGCGGCGCTCTTAACGTGGACTACTCCAACCGGATCAATATTTTTGCCTTTTCGCTCAATTACAATTTCTGACCGAAAAGCGCATATACAAAGCTCTCTAAGAAGGAGAGCCGCCGCTTTTGGATAAATCCCAAAACCAAACTGCCGTTTCCTTTGAAGGAAACGGCAGTTTTTAATCATCCGGCATTTTCGTCTATCTGACAAAGACGAACCAGCCGTTGTAAATGCCTTCCACGCTCAAACCGCCGATTTTAACTTCAACCGTCAGCGTCAGGAAATAATGTTCCCTGTTGCCGTCGCTTTCGATAAAATCCCAGTCGGCGCTTGTGACACGCACTTCGCTGCCTTCAAACGACACTCCTGCCATTTCTTCTTGCAGCACGATGTTGTCAAACGACGCGCCGTAATGAACAAGCGGGATCTTCAAATCAAAGCCGTTGTAGTGCAGCACACAGTTTTCGCTGATCCGTTCAAGCGTCACGCACTCGCCTCCATCTTCATACGAACGGCCGGTTTCCACAACCTCCGTACCAACCAGTTTAAGATCCGAGATACTGCCGTTGAACGTCACTTCCTTTCCGGTATACCTTTCGCTGATCGCCGGGAGTTCCGCTACGTATTCTTCCTCGCGTTCTTCTCCCGTTGACATTTGCGACTTCACCCTGATCGCTGACAGGAAGCCGTCGCCTTCGGCCTTTGCCTCCACCGACTTGTCAATCACTTCGCTGTTGACTATGTAAGCCTCGCCGGCAGGACCGAGTTCGCGTCTTAACGTTACTTCCGCTTTCACTTCATACGTTTGTCCCCCGAAATCTACCGAGATCGAATGGCGATAGATCCGGCGCGCATACGCCTTATCCCCGTCGACATACGAGTCCGCCTTTTCTAGCCGGCCGCCGTTATCTTTCAGGTTGCTGTAGTAATAATACGGCATCACCTGACGGGTAACATGGTCGTCATAAACCGGAACTTCGTAATTCAGACGATATTCGAACGAAAATTCGTCAAATGTCAGCTTGTAAACGAGAACGGAATCCGTTACCGTAACAAAGCCTTCCGTCCGCTGATCGAAGACTTCGCGGAAAAGAGTTGCCTGATAGTCGCCGATTTCCCAGTGATTGACCGGACAAACGGCAGCAACGTCTTTCAGCTTGCCGTTAAGAGTAACCGAAACTTTGTTGTCGAAGCTGGCGCGGGTAATGCCCCGGACCATAATCCAGCTCTCGTAGCTCAGTTGAGTGCCTTCCGTTCCGACTTCCGCTCTTACCTCGCCGGCTTCGCCTTCGTCGTAAACTTCGCTTTCAATCACTTCCGGCAGCTCGTAATCGTCCTTGCTGCAGGAAGTCATCATCGTCATTCCGGTAAGAACGACAGCTGCTGCCGTTGCAAACCATAAGCTTTTTGTTTTCATATAAAAAAGGGTTTTAAGAGTTAAACAATCATATTTTGAGTTCTCTGTTTTGTTTCTTTTAACTGTTTTTTATCAATTGAAAACCGCACTTTGCTGAGCCGACAAACCGGCCCTGACAAACATTGCCGATTCTCTCTTTGGATAATAAGAAAAAGTCAAATAGTTGCAGATAATAATTTTGTTTGAAACTTCGCCGTTTTTCGTCCGGCAGACGTTCCGGGTCTTGACGCCCCGGCTTTTGTCATCCTGAACCTGTCTCTGGCTCTCGCCGTTTCTCTTTGCGTTCTTTCTCCGTCCTTTTTCTCTTTCTTACCCTCTTTACTCTTTCTTCTCTACTTCTCTTCTTCCTCCTTATCTTCTCCCTTCTTCTCCTTCTCTCCTCTCCGTCCTCTTTCTTCCTTCCCTTTTCTTATCCTCTTCACTCTTTCTTCTCTACTTCCTTATTCTTTTGCTCTTCTCTCCGTTCTCTTCCTTTCTTTTTTCTCTGTCCTCGTTTCTCTTTCTCCCTTCTTCCTTGTTCTCTTTTCTCCTCATTCTCCTTCTCCGTCCTCTTTCTTCCTTCCCTTTTCTTACCCTCTTCACTCCCTCTCCTTTCCTCTTCTTACTCCTTACTCTTTTTACTCCTCTTCTTTTCCCTTCTTTATTCTCCTTACTTCCTCCTTTCCTTCTTTTTTCCCCTGAGCTCGCTCTCTCCACTCGCTCGCGGGATGACAGATTGGGAGTGCGGCGCTTACCGGCGGGATGACGGCTGGAGAGAAAGAGAATAACGGCAGACGTCTTGGCAAAAGATCCGGGATCCGCGGGGAGAAAAGCTTTAGCCTTCAAACTTTCCTCCCCGCCCCGTATTAAGAGGGCCCCGCCCTAAAGGGGATTGTGCCGCCGGATCATATTGCATCTCCGGTGCGGGCGGGGATTAGTTACAGGTCAGAAGCGGCCCCGGTTTGTCACCGGCATCATTCCTGTTGGTGTCGTGATAAGTATACTCAATTGAACATCCCGACTGGAACAACGTTTCCCGGCAACCGCACTTCTTCGTTTTCCGGCAGGACATTGAACCGGTCGAACTTACCGAGCTCAAACTGTTGGAAGCATTGATCGTACAGGCGGCATAATAACCGCTGTCGGCATCCCAGTTCTTGGTCGCACAACTCATTCCGCTTTTTCTGTTAACGATATAATAAATCGTATCGCGCATTTGGCAGGAACGCTTGTAAACACCGTTGCCGAACACCAGCTTGGCATAGTTGCCGCTGCCGTAGTCGGTTGAAGTAATCTTGCTGGCCGACGTTAACCCGATAGACTTTTTGCTGCTTCCTTCATACATGTTCCAGTTAAGATTACCGCTTAACTTAATGCTCATGCCGCGGGCACGTTTGCTGCCGTAATAACCAACATATACGGAAGTATAGACGTTGGCCGCGCTGGCGGTGTAAGGACCGTAGAAGTTGACGTACGTACCCCAGTTGGTCGCACCCGGGAAGCTGTTATCAACGTATTTATAAGTATCCGAAGTCGGATAAATATAAAGCGAACTTCCTCTGAACTCCTGTTCTTCCCTCAGCGTAAACGACGCAATCTGGCTGTTTTTATAAGACGTGGGAACTTCCAGATACAAAGACCCCATATCAAAATTATAATTGCTTGAAGTCAGCTTATTCTTGAAAGTCGAACTCGTCATCTTAAACGTCACTTTCTCACCGTTCGGCTTGTCATTATAGCCGTACAGATATACATATTTGTTAAATACCGCACCGGACCCGCTCAGGTTGGTGTTGTACAAATACATGGACCTGTTGACGTTCGTCGTTCCCGAGAACTTCAGCTCCGCACCGTAAAGGTAAATGGTCGAAGTGCGCGAGTTGGTATTCGGGAAACTGCTGCCGGAGAAGCTGATAACCGGAACCACCGTCTTTTCCGGTTCATAAGCCCCGCACGATTCCTGCAGCATCTTATGGTCGGGCGACGAACTCAACGTTCCGAAATAAGCACCCGAATAAATACTTGCCGCTTTCGTACAGCCGATTTCAAGACCGCCGACCGTCACATATTTGCCGTCAACGTATTTGGACGAAGTCGAACAGTATTTCGAACTGGTGCTGACGTTTTTCGCCAACACGCCGGTCGACGCCGAGTTGGCCTCAATTTCCTCGCCTACCGCATAGGTCTGCTGGGCTTCCGGAAGCTTCGCCTTCTCCGCTTCCGTCAAAGCCTTGTAGTGCACCAGCTTGCTGCCCGTAAACACCCCGTACGAAGCATAGGTTTTCTTGTTGGTTTCCTTGCTGAAGAACAATTTCACCGCGTTTTCGCAGGAAATGCGCTCACACGCCGAGCCGTCTTTGTTCGGCTGCCAGCCTGCTTCACACTGCGTAATCCGGAAACGCCCTTTCCGCGGACAGTCGCAGGTCGTCCACTTGGTCGCATGAGTGTCATTCGGCTTACCGCCGCGTTCGCCTTCCGCCGGAAACGCCGCGCATGAACAGCACTCTTTGAAGAAGTAGACACCGCCCTGTACGCAGGCCTTGCCTTTGCCACCGAACTCGCAGTCAACCGATTCCCATTTGTACGGCGGATTGTTGCATTTGCACGAATCCCAGTATTGGTTCCCCATGCTGTCCTGACACGGATCGCCGTTGACGTCCGCATTTGCCGTCGTCTGGCAGTCGTCTTTCGAATACGGGTACAATCCGCGCTCACACAGACACGCCGAGTAATACAACGTCTTGATTGTCGAACTCGTACCCGCGTCTATCTGCGTACAGGCCGTACCGCCCGGGTTGCTGAACTTAAACTGCGTATGGCACGCCTCTTCCGTATACGGATATTTCTCAGGGTCGCACTGGCATTTGAACTTGCTGCCGCATTTGTCTACCGTTACATGCGGATAAACGCAGGAGTCGTAAACATATTCGTTGCCGCAGCACATGACATACTCGCTGTTATACGGACAATAACCGGTAACGTGGCGCGACGGATCCGCGTCGCACGCACTTTTCAGAATATACCCTTCGTCCGTACACACTTTGCCGTCTTCGGCCGGATCCTTATATTCATCAAAACTGCCGCCGCCGGTACAGTTTTCCTCGCCGACAAAACAGACTTTGGCCGCAGCCGGCGCCGCACAAAACAGGCACAGGCACGCGGACAAAAGCCCCAATCCCATGGTTTTATACAATATTTTCATGACCTTTCCCCTTTATCCATATATTTCGTTCAGGTGATGTAAAATATTGTACGATAGATAGTTATATCATTTTTCCCCGCTTTCCCTTGTTTTTTCGTCTTGATTTTTGCCGCATTTTAACGTACCTTTTTCCGCTACAGGCAAAAAGGAACATTTCCATACTTAAATCAATACGTTAAAACAAAAAATCAAACTCTTTTCAAAGCATCGAGAAAGCCTTGCAGGATATAGGCCGCAGCCGAAGCGTCCAACACTTTTTTGCGTTTTGCGCGCGACAGATCAACCTCTTTGATCAGGAAGCTTTCCATGGCCGAAGACGAAAGCCGTTCGTCCCAAAAAGCGACCGGCAAAGCAAACGTTCTTTCCATTTTGGCGGCAAAGGCGCGGACTTCGGACTTCTCGCCTTTCGCGCACAAGTGCACCCGTCCGTCGTCGAGATTTTCCACGTACCCGCACACGTCGTAGCCTTTGGCAGTTTCCGCGGCTTTCCATCGGAATCCGACGCCCTGGACGCGCCCGGAATACCAGACCTGCAATCGGTAATTTTGAGAATTCATGCGCCCTTTTATATATGCGGCATTCGTTGCGGGCAATAAATAAGTTAAATTTTTACACCTATTGCGCCGATATATATTCCGACGCTCAGCTCTTGCAAAAAGTTCCGCGCGGGCGAGCTTTTAAATTGAAATCTTGGAACGAATATGTTTGACTGTCGGTCAACGCATAAAAAGGAGAAATTAATCCATTCTATAAAAATATGAACACAAGGAAAACCATAACTGCTATATGCGCGGGCGCACTCGCCCTCGCGACAGCGACGATATCCATGGCCGAGACAAAAGAAGACTACATAAAAACATTCGGAATGATAATGTTTGAGCGCAACGGGCTGCTTGAACTCGAATTCACTCCCGAAGAGTTTAACGCATTTGTCGAGGGGATGAAAGTAGTAAACGAAACTAAGAGGCTTCCCGACGAAGTAATGCAAAAGGGGCAGAAGGCTTTTGAATTCCTCCGCGCGCGCGCCGAAGCGAACGCCGCAAAAGCCGCCGAACGCGCAAATGCGCTGGCTGCCGAGTTCTGGAAAGAGCTTGAAAAGAAGGAGGGCATCGAAATGTCTCCCACAGGGCTTGCGATAGAAATCATCGCCAAGGGCGACTCAAAACTGCCTTCCGAAAATTCCAATGTAGTTGTAAAGTACACCGGCAAGCTTGTTGACGGAACTGTTTTTGATAGCACAGACAAACACGGCGGTGCCCCTGCCGAATTTAACCTCGGTCGCGTAATACCCGGTTTTAGGGAAGGTTTGCAGAAGATAGGCAAGGGTGGAAAAGCCCGCCTATACATTCCAGCAAAGCTTGGATACGGCAATCAGGCAATCCCCGGAATCCCGCCGAATTCCACTCTGATATTCGACGTTGAGATGGTTGATGTCGATCCCGCGGCACCTGCGCCTGTCGCTCCGCCGCCGCCTCCGCCTCCGCCGCCTGCCAAGAAGTAGTGCAGAGGGCGCAGACTATCTGCGCTATATAAAACAATGGTTTTTATGCAAGAATCCCGGACAAAGTTTCGGGATTTTTTTATTTCTGTGGGCGCAGTTTATAAAAATGAGTAATTGACAAAGACGAAGAAATAGGGTGGAATATTTTGAAAATCGAGTGGTAGCGCAGCCTGGCTAGCGCATCTGGTTTGGGACCAGAGGGTCGCGGGTTCGAATCCCGCCCGCTCGACGTTTTTTTACAAGGTTATCGTTTTTGGAGCGTAGGCATTTTATGCCCAATCTAAACGGCATCTTGTGTATGGATTATTTTATTTTTTTTGAGCCGCCAAGGTTATCAATGCTAAAAACCGGCGTTTGTTAGTTTTAAATTTTCAGCGATGTTTTTTTTATTATGCAGCAGTAGATTCTGCAAGATTTTGTGTAAAACCATGCCACAGATTCTGCAATTTGCGGTTAAGGGCGGAATTTTTTATATTAAAACAAAAAAAAATTTTCCGATGAACAATTTTAAAAGAAAAATAGTCAAAAATAACGGAATTCGGTCCAATGCCGCTTAAAAACAAAACACTATATAGATGAAAAAATTACTATCGATTATAACGGTATCGTTAATATTTTCCGCAATCACCGGATACGCCGATGATAAATTTATAGATTTTTCGGCGTTGCCTCAAACGGCCCAGCAGTTTGCCTCCGCAAACTTTAAAGATAAGAAGGTTGTCGTTGTCAAACAGGACAGAAGTTTTCTCGGGGCAATTACCGATGGTTACGACATTGTCTATTCTGACGGCACTGAAATAGAATTTGATTCCGACGGGGTTTGGAAAGAGATTTCCGCTAAGACTTCGGCTGTGCCAAATCCCATCATACCGGAGGCGATTTTAAACTACATAAGGGATAATTTTAAATCTTCGCCGGTTATTCAGATAGAGAAAAAAGAATACGGGTACAAGATTGAGCTGGCTACCAAGCAGGAGCTTAAATTTAGCAAGCAGTTTGTATTTTTAGGATTGGATTAGCCCCTAAGTTTTACTCAACCCCAAAAAACTTTCATGTGCCGATGCGCATTATGAAATGTTTATGGCGCGATACTCTCGCGCCTTTTTTTGTGTATGCCGTTTGCGCCGAAAAGAATACGGCGCGATTTTTGCAGGTATTGTTTTAAACGGTTATATTAGTGCAGTGCAGGTATTGTTTGTTACAAGAATTTAGCTATAATAAATGTGCCCGCTTATTTTATTTAGGCCAATATAGAGTAGAACTTTCAGGATATTCGTGGGTGACGAGTTTTTATTTTTTAAGCGGCATACACTCGGGAGTAGAGACTCGGAAATACCAGATAAAATATTTTTTTCTGTCTCTCAAAATAGTAAACTGTCTGTGCCGAATATTTTTTAGTTTATATACCGCCTACAGAGTTGGCATTGGAATATAAAAGGCGGAAATCTCTTCTAAAATTTACGCGCGCGATGTTGAGTTTCTAAATTCAATCTTCGGGATTTTAAGACAAATTTTTGCAAAAAAAATCCCTCCCGCGATTGTCCGCATATGCGCGGCTGCCGGGAGGGAGTTTTGAAGGGCGCACGTTGACTACGCCTTTTCTACGAGGCCCGCCTTAATGGCCTTTGTGCAAACCCACAAGCGCTTTACCGAGCCGTCTTCGGCGCGGACGCGCACTCTCTGGACATTGGGTTTGAAGGTGCGCTTGTTCTGCTTGACGAGTTGCAAGCCGATGCCGCCGCTTTTCTTGCTCTGGCCTTTGTGGATAATCTTACGACCTTTAACAGGGCGTTTCCCAGTTATTGCGCATACTCTTGACATGGTGCTTTTCCTTGTGTGATGAATTGTTGTTTTTAAATCTTTCGCGACGCGGGGCGGATTTTAATGCCGTCCGCTTTCCCGTCGAAGGCTCGAAATCTAGCCGGAATTTTCCGTTTTAGCCGGGCCGGTTTTATGGTTAAGTTGAAGATACAACCCCATTTTTATCGGGAACGCAACAAAAATTTGCTTATAAGGCGACTTTTTTTTATCCCTGCGGCAATTTGCGCCTTTTGATTGCTTGTTGACATAGCCTTTCTCCTAAAATATTTCTTTCCGGTATGAAATTCTTAGCGACTTTTCTTTCGGTGCTTCTTGCCGCCTGCGCATTTGCAGAAACTGCGAAAATTAAAAATTCCCATTCGGACCCGCGATACGGGGCTCCTATCGAGTTTTCGAAAGTGGAGGGAACAAAGGGAACTATGGCGCTTGAAATATCGGGGGGTAAACTTTACGCCCTCGAAGATAACGGGCTTTCGGTGTACGATATTTCTTCCCCAAAACAGCCTAAAAAAATAGGGTTTGTTAAAGGAATGGGCAATGTGCGCCAGCTTAAAATAATGGGCAATGTAGCTTTTCTCACCTCGCGCCAGTGCGGGCTTTGGTCGGTTGACATATCGGACCCTTCCAATCCCAAAATACTTTCGCACTTCGACACTGCCGAAATGGCGACGGGCCTTGATGTCGCCGACGGCTACGCTTTTATCGGCAACAGGGTGTTTGGCGTGCAATGCGTGGATGTTTCGAATCCAAAGAAAATGAAGCATGTTTCGTCGGTTGTCACGCAGGAGTCTCAATCCGTCTATTACAGGGACGGCATCGTTTACAGCGGCGATTGGGGCGCGGGGGAGATTACCGCCATAGATTTTTCGGACCCCGCAAACCCGAAAATCATATCAAAAGTCAAGCTCGACGGCTACGGCGACGGCATAGACGTTGTGGGAGATTTCTTGTACGCCTCTACCGGTCAGCACAAAAAGAGCGGCCCTAAGGAATTGCGGCACGGGGCGGGGCACGGACTCGAAATTTTCGACATATCCGACAGGAAAAATCCCAAAAAATTGTCGCGGGTGGAATTTCCGAAAATATATTTTGGCCCGTGCGATTTCTGGACGCCGCGCGTGTCCGGAAATTACTGCTTTGCCTCAGATACGGTCAACGGCGTATTTCTCGTGGATATTTCAGACAAGTCCAACCCAAAAATAATCGGGAATTTCATACTTCCCAAAATCGCCCCGGACGATTCCTCTCTAAAAATTATATACAAGCAGATTCTCGATCCAAATATACCGCAGGGCGACGCTGTCGCGTCAATCGCAGTCGGCGACGGCGTTTTGTATGTTGCAGGAAACTTTACGGGCATTTATATGGCGGAATTCCCGGGCATCGCAAAAATTCCATCAAAGCCTGCCGAGTCTTCGCCGGAGCGCGGCGCAAAATTCAGCCCGGGCAAGGTTGAAGGTTTTAAGGCGCTTATTGCGGATTCGTCCAATCCCGTGCGGGCGGTTGCAGTGAAGGGGGATTTGGCGTACGCGACGGCCTCGCACAATGGCGTGTTGATTTTCAACCTCGCAGACAAAAATACCCCTGTGGTCGGTCACTTGAAATGCGGATACGCGACCGACGTCAAGATTTCCGACAATATTCTCGTAGTTGCCGAGGGTTTTGATGGAGTGGGAATTTACGACATATCAAATGCGCCTGCGGCGTCGAAAAAAGGCGGGTTCACCCCGCGCGAAATTGCGAGAATCCCGCGGGAGCGCCTATGGCGCGGGTTTGCCCAGAATGTCTGGGCATTCGACGGCTGCAAATTTATAGGCGCTTCGACAGCGGGCCCTGCGATATGGTTTTTCGACATATCCGGAAAGAATCCGAGGCCTGCGCTGTCGCAGAACGGCAGCCAGCTCTTGTACAACGATTACGGCGCGCGCCGCCTCGCTTCCGGAAAGTATTTCGGGCTAAACCGCCACTGCGGAGGGCGGATGATTTTCGACTTGTCGGGCGCCAAGCCGAAGATGACATTTTATGACGACTATCCCCTTTGCTCGCAAACGGGTTCCGTCGCGGCTTTCGGTGACAAACTTATAACAATGTGCCGCGGCGGATACGCGTTTGACGATCCTAAAAATCCGGCGCCCAATAAAGATTTAAAGCGCCACCCATTCCCCGGCGGCGACAAATTGCCGAAAGTCGCCGACGACAGCTCTTCAAGGGCGAGAGCGGAATTCCCGCAGGGCTCCGACGAGGGGCTTGCGATGTACGATGAACACTCTAAAAAGCTCGCGGTCGCAAATAGGGTGCACGGGGTTGTCGGGGTGTATGATTTTTCCGAGCCGGAAAATCCAAAACTGCTCGGTAAATACAAAATGCCCTCGAACGCGGGAGTCCCCGACTTTTACAAGGGCAGGGTATTGGTTCCATGCGGGTACGCGGGGCTTATGATACAAGAGTAAAGAGTATCGCGCCGTCCGTATTGCGGAGGGCGCGTTTTTTTACGTCCTCTCCTTAAATGCGCAAGTTGTTTTGCGCCTGAGTAAGCGTTCTTTTTTAGATACGCAATTTGTTTTGCAAGCGTGCCGAATTTTCACTGTGCCTGCGCAGACGCTTATTTCTTAAACGGATAGATGTGCAAATGCTGCCGCATTAAGTGGGCAGGCTGTTTGCAATGTGCGAGCGCCGACATATCAAATGCGCGGGCGTTGCTTCGCGAATTAGCAAGCGCAGATTAGCAAATTGGCAAATGCAGGGGGGGTATTTTTTAATGCGGTTAAAAAATTTTTCAATGCGGCGGGATATTGAGTTTTGGTTCTAAAATCTTATCGGAAAAAATCCAAGTATGGCGGATTATTTTTTATAAACCTTTGTATCTGCGGATTCATTCCCGCAAAATGTGTAAACGTGGCGCAGGCTTTGGAAAGAGATATTTTTTTTTGACTTGAATCAATGGGGGGAATGGGAAGTGCGAAAATAAAAATAAGGAGGTACCCGCAAGCCTGCTTTCGACTCTCCTGCGCGGCATACAGCGATATGAACTTCTTCGGCACGGCTCAATAGAGAACGATTATCGCGCCCGCAATCGGGCAGAGATAAAAAAGGCTCTTTTTTCTTAATGATTTTTTATAAAAAAGGCGCGAGTTTACAAATCAGTATTTGCGCCGAAAGCGCGATAAATCCAGACTGTGCGCGGACGGCATTTAGTGTAAGGCGCGCAAAAATTGCAAAAATTTCAAACTTTTGCGCGGTTAAAATGAGAACCCCGCGTGTAGCGAAAAAAACGGCGCGGCGTCGATTTCATATTCTCCAGATGAGCGCGAGTTGATCCGCAGGGCAATCTCGCGGTTGAAATTCCCTCCGATTGCCGCCGAAATGTAGGCGCGCTTTGAGATGTTGTATGTCGCCCCAACTGAAAATTGCACAAAGCTGTCCGAAACGCTCCGCCTGCCCTCCGATGAGTTAGCAAGCCTGTAATAAGAGTTTCTGTATTCGGCGACGGCGTTTAGAATAAGAGAATTGTCCCCGAAAATATCGTAGAGCAGCGCGGCGCCGGAAAATGTGCGCAGGCGCAGCCTGTCGGTGATTTTCCAGTCGATGAAACCGACGGGCAACCCCAGCCATGTGTTGTCGAGGCGCGAGTATGCCATTGCGCCAATCCCCACCGTGAGGCTTTCGCAGAACGAGTATGATGCGCCCGCCCCCGCGAGCAT
>ENA-ORSS01003714-ORSS01003714.1-human-gut-metagenome-genome-assembly--contig:-NODE-3714-length-12082-cov-4.369086_pt1 | contig 12082 bp, 12 predicted proteins | sample MGYA00241899_ERZ509162 | MGnify/ENA primary metagenome ERZ509162 (study PRJEB26280, sample SAMEA2338641) | human gut metagenome | biome: human gut; feature: human-associated habitat; material: faeces... | reverse complement strand
TTGTGGATGGAAAGATTGTCGGGGCCATCGGCGTGGGCGGCGGTACGGAAGCGCAGGACTGCGAGATCGCCGAACATGTGGTGAGCGTGTTCGAGAGTTTCGGCGACTGAAAGGTTCGGAACTTTCCGGATAAAATGAATTAAGCCTCGCAACAAATATGTTGCGGGGCTTTGCTTCCTGCCTTGAGTTGCAAGAACGGGTTGTGTTTCGGCGTTGCGGTTTTCTTCCGAAATGCAGGGACCGTTGGGCGAAGTTTACCGTTCAGCCCGCATGGGGTTTTCCAGAAAATCCCGATATGAAAGCCGGATTCCCTCCTCCAATTCCGTCTTATAAGTCCATCCGAGTGCCGCGGCTTTCGACACATCGAGCAATTTGCGGGGTGTGCCGTTGGGTTTGGAGGGGTCCCAGCGGATTTCACCTTCATAGCCGACCGTTTTCGCCACGAGTTCCGTCAGTTCCCTGATCGAAAGTTCCTTGCCCGTACCGGCATTGACCGTCTCGTTGCCGCTGTAATTGTTCATCAGGAACACGCACAGGTTGGCAAGGTCGTCCACGTACAAGAACTCGCGGAGCGGAGAGCCGTCACCCCAGCAGGTCACATAGGGAAGCCCTTGTTCCTTGGCCTCGTGGAAACGGCGTATCAAGGCCGGCAATACATGGCTGTGTTCCGGATGGTAGTTGTCATTTGGCCCATACAGGTTGGTAGGCATTACGCTGATGTAATCCGTTCCGTATTGCCGGTTCAGGAACTCGCAATACTTCAGTCCCGAAATCTTGGCAAGAGCGTATGCCTCATTGGTCTTTTCCAACGCTCCGGTCAGCAGGCAGTCTTCTTTCATGGGCTGCGGTGCCATGCGCGGATAGATGCACGACGAACCGAGGAACTCCAGTTTTTTGCACCCGTTCTGCCAGGCTGAATGGATGACGTTCATTTCCAATACCATGTTCTCGTACATGAAGTCAGCCAATGCCGACTCGTTGGCTACGATGCCGCCCACTTTGGCTGCGGCAAGAAACACGTATTCCGGCTTTTCTTCGGCAAAGAAACGTTCCACCGCTTCCTGTCTCGTCAGGTCCAGTTCCTTGTGGGTACGGGTAATGATATTCGTATATCCTTGCCGTTCCAGTTCACGTACAATGGCGGAACCGACCATTCCACGGTGTCCCGCCACATATATTTTTACGTTTTTCTCCATCATTTCACGATTCCTTTCTCCAAGTATTCCGCAAGGTTCAGGCGCACACGTTCGCTGGCGCGTTCTACGGCTACCTTTGCCATGTCCGCGTCCACCATTAACTTGACAAGCTGTTCAAATGAGGTCTTTTGGGGATTCCAGCCCAATTCCCTCTTGGCTTTGGAGGGGTCGCCCCACAGGTTGACCACATCGGTCGGGCGGTAAAAGTCTGGCGACACTTCCACCAGCACCTTGCCGGTCTTGGTGTCAATCCCTTTCTCGTTTTCACCTTCCCCTTCAAACCGCAGCTCGATGCCTGCATAGTGGAAGGCGAGCTGGCAGAACTCGCGCACCGAATGCTGTTCTCCGGTGGCAATGACGAAATCTTCCGGCTTGTCGTTTTGCAGGATGAGCCACATGCATTCCACGTAGTCTTTGGCATAGCCCCAGTCGCGGAGCGAAGACAGATTGCCGAGGTAGAGCTTCTCCTGCTTGCCTTGTGCGATGCGTGCGGCTGCAAGGGTTATCTTGCGGGTAACGAATGTCTCGCCGCGCCGTTCGCTTTCATGGTTGAACAGGATGCCTGAGCAGCAGAACATGTGGTAAGCGTCGCGGTATTCCTTCACTATCCAGTAGCCGTAGAGCTTTGCCACAGCGTAAGGGCTGTAAGGGTGGAACGGCGTGTTCTCATTCTGCGGCACTTCCTCCACCTTGCCATACAGTTCGCTGGTAGAAGCCTGGTAGATGCGGCAGGTGTCCGTAAGGTCGCATTGCCTTACTGCTTCCAAGATGCGCAATACGCCGGTGGCGTCCACGTCAGCCGTAAATTCAGGCGAGTCGAATGACACCTGCACGTGGCTTTGCGCAGCGAGGTTGTACACTTCATCCGGTTTCACCTTTTTCATTACCTGCAGGATGCTCATCGAGTCACCAAGGTCTGCATAATGCAGGTGAAAGTGCGGATGCCCTTCCAGATGGGCAATCCGTTCCCTGTAGTCCACGGAAGAACGGCGGATGGTGCCGTGCACGTCATACCCTTTACCTAATAGGAATTCGGCGAGGAACGAGCCGTCCTGCCCTGTGATTCCTGTAATCAATGCTCTTTTCATAATCCTAAAAATATATTTACCATAAAAAAATAACCTGTTGTTTAATAAGCGTCTTTGTCGCCGTGCAAGGCGTTTGCCACCGTCTTGTAGATGATGTATAAGTCCAGCCCGAAGCTCCAGTGCTCGATGTACCAGATGTCGCCTTGGATGCGTCCTTCCATCTGCTCCAGTTCTTTTGTCTCGCCCCTGAAGCCGTTCACTTGGCTCCATCCCGTGATGCCCGGCTTGATGAAATGGCGCACCATGTACTTGTCTATCAGTTTCGAGTATTCCTCCGTATGTTTCACCATGTGCGGCCGTGGGCCTACCACGCTCATGTCGCCCAACAGGACGTTGATGAACTGTGGCAGTTCGTCGATGCTTGTCCGGCGCATGAAGTCGCCCCACTTGGTCTTGCGAGGGTCGTCGCGGGTCGCCTGTAAGGTGTCGGCTTGCGCGTTCACTTTCATGCTGCGGAACTTCAAGCAATAGAAGTCCTTGCCGTTCAGCCCGGTGCGCTTTTGCCGGAAGAAGACAGGGCCGGGCATCGTCAGCTTGGTGATGAGGCAGACTACGGTAAGTATCGGGATGAACAGCGTGCAGAGAAAGGCAAGCGAGAACACGATGTCGAAGGCACGCTTCAGCATCCGGTTCTCAATCCAGCTCAGCGGCTCTTCATGCAGGCTCAGGCAGGGCACGCTGCCCATCATGGTGAAATGCACCTGATGGTAGAGGTAGTTGCGGACGTTGGGCACGCTGTAGAACCGGACAAGGTGGTTCTCGCAATATTTGATGATGGGCAGTATCTCGTCCTTCCGGCTGGAGGGAAGGCAGCAATACAGGTTGCGCACATCGGCATGATGGGCATCCAGATAGGGGATGACATCTTGCGGCGTCCCTAAATAAGGGCAGCCTTCCGGGAAATCCTTGTTCGGCAGCTCGTCGAAATAGCCGCAGGCGCGGTAGCCTATGGACGGGTCATCCGCCAGTTCGTGATAGAGGGTCACGTTGTTCTCCGTGCTTCCCACGAACACCACGCCGTTTTTGTGCCGATTCTTCTGCCAGTACCATTTGATAAGCCTGCGCACGCCTAGCCGGAAGCCGGAAATCACTACAGCATGGCAATGAGGTAACCCACATAGATGCTCCATCCGGGAATAGCGAATCCTCCCCAGCTCAGCATCACGGTCGCCACGACAGAGAAGAAGAACACGTTGCGCAGCACGCGCCCCACAATCTGGTAGTTGCGCACTTTCTTAAAGTGCAGAATGATGCCGCCGTTCACCGTGCATCCTAAGTACACGGCGGTGACGAGCAGGTGCGATTGCGTCAGTGCCGTACTTTCGTACAGCCCGTCCATGCGGCAGGCAAGACTGAACAGCATGTTGCAAAGCAGCAGGTCGCCCAGCATGACCAGCGGCTTTATCAAGGAATCATCCCGTTTGCGATAGTCTATTTTTTCCATGGAAATAGGGATAGTAGTTAAAGGCTTAAAGAGATGCCGATTAGCTTATCTTTTCCTTGAATATAAGCCACAGGAAGCGTGCGTTACCAATGATGTATCGTCGCCACATCCTTTGGGGTTCTTTCATCAGACGGAACAGCCACTCAAAGCCGCTGTCTTGCCATGCCTTCGGGGCACGTTCTACCGTACCGGCAAAGAAGTCGAACACCGCGCCGATGGTACCTGTATGGCAATGGATGTGCAGTTTGTCCCAATGCGTATAAGTCCATACTTCTTGCTTGGGGGCGGTCATGCCTATCCACAGTAGGTCAGGGTTGGCTTGGTTGATGGCGGTGATAATGCTACGGTTGTCTTCCTCAGAGAATACCGGCTTATAAGGCGGGCTGTAAGTTTCCACCTCGATGTGTGGATATTTCCTTGCTGCATGTTCCTTGATGCGGGCAAGCGTTTGCGGACTGCTACCCATAAAGAAACATTTGCCGCCTTTCTCATTCAGCCGCTTCATTTCGAAGACAAACAAGTCCCATCCCGCAATGCGTTCTTGAGGTTGCGATTGGGCTTTCAGCCATTGACATGCTTTTACAATGCTCATCCCATCGGGAATCAGTACGTCACCTTTTATCAGGGCTTCGGCAAAGAGCAGATTATCTTGCGCCATGTCGTAAGAATAAGCGTTGATGGTGTTTATCAACAGCTTACCGTCGGGCAATGACGAGATGTCCGACTTCTTTTCCAGAAGTCGTAAATGTTTAAGTTGTATCATGATAGAAATATATTGGAGTAGTAGAGATGCTCCTAAAGAATTTTCTGCTATATGCTATCTTTTTCTTGATATTTATATCAAATAGCTAAGATGAATGAATAGAATAAATCAATGTACAACATCAATTCGGATTACCGCATAATCTCTTTTGAAGGGTCATTCATTTTTTGTATATGTAGTAGTTTGTCTTCCTCGGAATCGAACCTGTCTTTAATTTTTTTTGCTGGAATACCTGCAACAATGCTGTATGGTTCTGTATTATGTGTAACAACGCTTCCTGCTGCCACAATTGTTCCATTGCCAATTTGGACGCCGCTCATTATAATGGCCCCATAGCCAATCCATACATCATCACCTATATATGTGACTTCATTAAGTCCTTTCCAATTGTAATTTTTGTCTCTGATTTGGGATGCCAGTCTTATAGGTACACCCACCTGTTGGTATTGATGGTCGTATCTGCCAACAATGCCGACCCCATTTGCAATAATAACATTATTTCCTATAACACAATTTGTTTCAATTATGGAATATTTGCCAATGTAAAAGTTATTCCCTATTTCTATTCGACTTTTTCCCCAAATGAACACTCCTCTTCCACAATGAAAATTATGCCCTATCTTATACTTGTGCCATACGATATTTTTATAATACAAGTCCCGTATTTTCTTAATAAATTGTATGATAAACATTGTACTTGTTTATTTAAAATTTAGTTGTAGACAAATGTCTATACCAATTTCAATTATTGTATTTTAAATACCTTGTTGCTTTTTTATTTTCCTCTTATTATGAGACAATCTTCATCAACAATGTTCGAATCTTACCATAGATTCTATAGGGTATAGACCAATATTTTACAGCCTCTTTGCTTATTCTATAATTAAATTCAATTTTATTGGGTTTAGACCAATCTCCATAGCCTTCCTGATTAAAATCAACCTTATATCTGTTGTAAACATGACAATGAGTAGATTCTTTTCCGAAACCATTATTCAATACAAGGGAACGCACGGGCATTACGGCATATCTATGTTGGCAAAACATGGCATAAGTAAAACGAATGTACCAAGAATCGTTCTTATGAGTCATATAACCTTTTAGCATACCAAAAAGGTCACTGCCTCCATTGTTAAATTCCCGTTGTTTTTTCTTATCACGAAGTAAATTTGAAAAATCTTTTACTTGCCAATCTATTGTTTCCCAACGGTCTTTCCATGTACCCCAAGTCCATGAATGCGCTCTTATGTTTATATAGTAATCATACGCATAGTCCTTAGGAAGATTGATTTTTACCCCATAGCCAGAAACTTGGAAAATTCGCTCATCATTTTCATACTTGGTAAGCATGAAATTCATGAATTCAAGAAATCCAGGTGAAACATAAAGGTCATCCTCCACTACTATGACCTTTTCAAATTTGTTTATTATTTCTGTCACTCCTGCAATTACGGAATTCGCCAGACCTTTATTTACATTGGATGCCTTGCAAGTTACGCTTTTAAAACCATTAATGTGGCCGGCTATTTCTCTTACATCATTAACTTTTGGAATATCAGCTTCGTTACGTGGTCCATCTATAAAAATATAGAGGTCTGAAATCGATGCTAATCTGCATTTCCTTAGAGATAGCAACGTCTGTTGTAATAAGTCCGGACGATTATATGCAAATACTACAATTGGTGAATACTTCATTGTGTATATTATTTAATCGTTATAATTTAATTTCTTGTATTAAAAATTTTTGTTTTCCGCGAGGGGTCTTTTCTATGGCATTCACATATTTAACATTAACAGTAAAATTGTTGTTTGTGAATAATTCTATCAACTCTTTTTCTATATTATCCGAATATCCCTTGCCACGGACTATATAAAGTTCAATTCTTCCAACTTGAGATTGTCGTATTTGCCATGCTTCTATATAATTAAAGGCTTTTAAATGACCTCCAAAGATGAATCCGACTAAATATATTTTCTTGTTGTTATTGTTTATTATATAGTCTGCGCTTCGTCCTAACAATTCCTTTATAATCGTTTCACCATATTCTGTTTTGCCACCATATATTGCCAGGTCTCCAGTCTTATAACGTATAAATGGCAAACCATATTCTACAAACCCTGTTACAACTATTTCACCTGTTTCGCCTATTTTTACGTGATTTCCGCTGCTGTTTAGTATTTCTGTATATCCGTATATTGGATTACACAAATAGACGTTTTCTTTGCAATTTTGTATGGCAAATACCGAACTCTCTGTATGACCATATTGACCATAAACAGGACAATGAAAGAAATTGCCTATAAATTCCTTATCTGCCTGCGTGAAATTTTCGCTTGACAGATATACACCTTTTAGTTGAAACTTCATCGGTAGTTGCTTTTCTTGTGCAAGTTTGCATAAATCAGTTATGCCTGATGGATACCCCCTTATATATTGAGGCTTTGTTGTATTTAATTTATCCCAATAATATCTTATTGTAGAAATATTAAGATATAAAGTGGAGAATTTTACTTTCCCGTATGGGAAATTGCCTCCTGTTTCCCAATAAATATTATTATTTAAATCGGTTTCTGACACCCTATTTCCACCTACAGAAACGATAACGTCTCCTAATTTATATCCCATTTTCCGATACAGCATCATCTGACAAATTGCTTCTAAAGGCAAGCCATAATATAAAGCGGGGAATTTTAAAGGATTCCCTGTTGACCCTCCTGTATTGAGCCATAGTTTCCAATGTTCAGTAATCTCATCACTATAGATTTCTCTGCCAATTCTTTGGATAATCTGTTTGTCCAAAAGAGGTAAGTATTGTAGAAGTTTAATAGCATTTTTATTCGTTATCACTCTTTTAGCTAATATTCTATTATAATATTGGCTATGTTTTTGGGCGTAACATAATATTTTAACCAAACGTTCTTTCTGAAAATCCAACCATTTGTCTTTGTTCTTTTCAAAATATTTCGTGATGATAAAGATATAAGCGATAAAAACAAATTGGATTAATGGATTGTTTTTTAATGAGCGTTGTAAATAAGACCTATTAATCATCATAGTGCATTACATTTATAAGTGAATTTGATAGTTTGTTATTAGTTCGGCCATTATCTTTTCACTTCGTTTTTCACCGATGTTTTTATGCCAAAGTGCTGAAGCCTGTGATTTAAGCAAAACGAGAGGATGAGGATAATTTTTTCCTGTTGCGACTCTAATTCCTGCTAAATTTTCTTGTATCATTAGCCAATTGTCATCTGCTGACAAACAGAACTTTGCAATACTTTTTTTATTAAACATTTCCTTTGTTCTGAATTGGGGTATATATAAAACGCCGCCAACACCTTGTGCCATTAAGTTATGCCCACATTCATTATGTGCTTTGTTGTATTTTACACAGCCATTTTGAAATGAAACCTTTAATGCCCTATTTGCACAAATACAAAATGGATTATTATGTTTGAGTGTATAAAGTCTTTCTATAGAATCTTCCCAATAATATAAGTCATCATCAAATGTAACGATATCCCGATTTCTATATTTATTTAGTGCATAATAGTATTTGTTATGAGGCCGAAGATTATAATCAACAAACACTATTTCCAGACCCTTGTTCATCAGTCTCTTTAAAGTATTTGGTATATTCCTCATTTGTTCAGGAAATTCCTCTTTCGTTAAAACCAATAGGATTTTTGATGGACGATATGTCTGATGAAAAAAAGAATCAATCACAATCCATAATTTATTGATTCTTGCGGGGAAGGTCGTTAGAGAGAGTATTGGACCTTTGCTATTTTCATCCAATCCCTCAATGTTCTTGAAATTAAATAAATAATCTACCTTTACCCATAACGTAAGCATTGCCATGCATAACAACTTCAATCCGTTATAGAATATTTTTTGTATTATGCCATTTTTGTCGCTGTGTTCATTGTCAGTTGCGTTACAGGCATAAAATGCGATTTTAAGCAATAGTTTCCTCATGTTTCTCATTAAATATATATAGTATGACACTAGTAAACAATATCACAAGGTAATATGTATTGTAGAACATTTTGATGTCTAAAGCCGGATTATGTTCTATTGAAATTGCGAATCTCATTAAAAATGAATATACGACTAAAGGATATATAGGTGATTTGATATACCGATAAAAAATCATTCCAAAATAGTAAATGGCAAGGTATAGGAGAAGAATATGCAATAATGCTACAATCGGTCCCAATATTATGCCCCAATCCAAAACATACCAAGACAAAGTGGATTCTCCTATATCAACACCGCTACCACCCATTAAATCGCCCATAATATTACCATCTGTACCGACTCTTTGTGGTATGATATAGCGTAATACAATGCAAGACAGTTCACCGTTACCTCTATAATCAGTTCTGGTTGCAGCCCAATCTAAAGCATCATACAGATTCAGGGAACGCCCTTTCTGATACTGTTCAACCTTGTTTTCTAAGTTTGGGTCTATACCATCAGCAATGAAGCCGGATACAACCTCTACGAATGAATGACCGCCTGTTCCGGCAACAGCTTTTTGCTTATACAGTCGAAATGCTTGAGATAATGGGAAAAATGTTATAAGAAAAACAATAAGTACAGTTGAAAGTATGATTATCTTTTTATTACTTAATTTATACCGTCTGGTGGAATATAAATATAGAAGAAGAAATGTAAGATTAAATACCATGAATGTTTTTTCTCCAAGCAATAAAGAGGCAATAAGTATTATCAAATTAATCTTACGGAGAATCTTATATACAAGCCTTTCAGGGGAATTTTCAAAGAGCATCAAAAATATTACAGGGAAAAAAGTCTTAAACGACAGACTGATAATCCGCATGACAAATCCTTGATTGGTGCCATAAAAGAAATTGTTGTTGCCTTCTATGTTGCTTTCAGACAGTGCTGAATAATTTGTGATATTCCAAAACATGAAAGTGATGTATATTAAGGCAAACCATTGGAACGAATCCTTAATCTTTCTAATATGTATTATGGAAAATCTTTCAGTTATATTTAATGGTGAGTTTTTATATAATGAACAGGCCTTTGCTAAAGTTCCTAATCCGTACATATAGATGATTAATGCAATTACCGTTGATGTATGCTCTAAATAAAATGGCCGGAGATGATTGAAAATAAAATCTTGTAGAGGAATTGCCCAAAAATATAAAGCAGAAAAAATTATAGTTATGTCAAATATGTTCAAGTCCTCCCGCCTAAATATCTTTATCACAGAAAGGGCAATTGGAACAACTGCAATTATAAACAGTAAAACAAACATAATTGAATTTGCAAAGTTAATTTATAGGGTATTGATTTTATAGAAGCGATGCTATTTGCTATAAAGTTCAACTTGGTGAATTACTTTACAAGGAACGCCCACTGCAACCGAGTTTGCTGGTATGTCGTGAGTTACTACGCTATTCATTCCAATAACAGAATTTTCTCCAATGGTGACTCCTTTCTTTACAACCACATTTGCTCCTAAGAAAACATTATCTTTTATGATTATTGGGCGTGGTGGTGATGTTCGTGAATCCTCAAAATGGGCATCTCCATCCATGATCAATGTATTTGCACCGCAGCGTACATTATTCCCTAACTCTATTCGTGAGAAGCACCAAATGGTTGTTCCACTGAATCCACAGTCATTGCCAATAATTAAAGAACAGCTGGAAGAAGGAACAGCTGGAGTTGCAGAGAATATGCATCGATGATTGAGTCCCATTAGGTTTGATGTTTCTTTTGAAACAAATACACATCGGTCACCTATTATAATTTCTCCACCACGAAAAACATTAAATGTCATAACGCCAATGAAATTACACTTCTTTCCAATGCATACGTTTTGTATGTGTCCTATGAAGTAGACCAATAATGTGGTAATTTTTGTATAATATGATAGTAATTTATGATTCAAAAAATTATATGCGCGTAATGATAATTTGTATTTCATCATATTAGAGTTTATACAGAATAAGAAACAGGGCTATTGGTTATCAGTGCCCTAAAACCTTATTCGATATAATGTCTATTGTTAACTTTATGATTAAGGAATGATAAATTACAATATAACTATCGTGTATTTACCAATAACATCCATTATCAACTTTTTCTGCATTGCTTACTTGAGATGTTGAAAATGGCCTAATCCAATATCTATTAAATAATTTTGTGTATCTATCATCGCTGTGTGTAATTTGACTTCCATAATTGGTGTTTTCCCATCTTGCCCCCCTTATGCCAAAAAGTAATTGAAGCGAACCTCCAATGTGTATGGCCTGTTTCCCCAAACTTTTAACATATGCGGCTAAGGGCATTCCATAAGCCCCACAACCAAGCAGACAAACATCAAAATTTGTTTCAGATATTTTATTTTTCATGTAATCTAGAGCCTCAAACCAATCATGGAAATTATCATTTCCACCAATTGACTGTACTGCTTGAAGAGTAATAAGAGTAAATTCGGGTAAAACTTTCGGATTTTTGAATAATTTATCTCTGTTTGTATGATATTGATATTCAATTTCTTTAGCGAAAGGATGTATCACAAGCACGATTTTTCCTTTCAGACTGTATGTCCAAGGTAAGGTAGCCCAAAATGGATCTATTTGAATGTAATTAATATATTCCTTACAATGAAGATAATCTTTGAAAAAATACTCTTTATTTTGCCATGAGGTTAGAATATCTATTTCTTGCATAGACTCTATCATTATTTCACCAAATCGAAGCATATTCTCATCTGTTGCTGGAAAAAATCCCGCATTGTCGGTCATGCAACGGCGATTACCCTCATTCCACCACCACCCAGGAACTATGCCTTTAATGTATTTGAGTATATTGTGTTTTGATGATGTTACTCCCAAATAGTGCCAAACTGCTTCAATCTCAACAGCTCCGAACCGGGATAACATAAAAGGTTTTTCATTGTTAATAGCTCTGGAAACTATTTCGGATACAACATCATCTCCATATTTTCTAGGAAACGATGGGAATTTCGTTTTTCCAAAACAGATTTCATATAGTTTGTGAAGAGTTATAAGCAATAGTTGCTGTATGTTGTATCTACTCATCATATTATCTAAACAAATTTTCTATAACATCTGAATCAAGTCTTTTTGATGCAGGATATAATGATTGTTCTCTTTTATAAATCTCGTTTTTAGAGAATTTTCTCTTTACAACTTTACATGGATTACCAACTGCTATTGAATACGGCGGAATGGACTTGTTAACAAGAGAACAAGCTCCTATTATGGACCCTCTTCCTATAGTGACTCCAGGAAGAATGGTTACATTTATACCAATCCACACATCTTCTTCAATAATGATGTCAAGTTCTTTATCTCCATAGGCAGTATGATTACACTCTATTTGCCACATATCTAATGGAGGATGGATAGTATGGTTACCTGTTACAACCGTTAGATGCTGGCTTATATCTACATTATCTTTCACATACAGTCGTCCTGTGTGTGAAATAAAAGTGAAAAAGCCTCTTATTGCGACATTGTTACCCAAATAAATATGGTTCATCCCCGAATAGCGTTGGTATCCCTCCTTGATATTATAATAAAA
>ENA-ORSS01003712-ORSS01003712.1-human-gut-metagenome-genome-assembly--contig:-NODE-3712-length-12086-cov-2.538193_pt1 | contig 12086 bp, 13 predicted proteins | sample MGYA00241899_ERZ509162 | MGnify/ENA primary metagenome ERZ509162 (study PRJEB26280, sample SAMEA2338641) | human gut metagenome | biome: human gut; feature: human-associated habitat; material: faeces... | reverse complement strand
ATGAAAAGCAAAAGGCAACAGTGTTTGGTTATTGGGTGAATGATCCGGAGCGTTATGGGGTTGCGGAGTTTGATAAAAGAGGTAATTGTCTTTCCATTGAAGAAAAGCCGAAAGTGCCTAAAAGCAATTATGCCGTTGTTGGACTTTATTTTTATCCTAATAAGGTTGTGGAAGTTGCTAAGAACATAAAACCTTCTGCCCGTGGTGAGTTGGAAATTACAACTGTGAATCAGTATTTTCTGAAAAAAGAACAATTGAAAGTGCAGATTTTAGGACGTGGTTTTGCTTGGCTGGATACAGGTACGCACGACTCTTTGAGTGAAGCAAGTACCTTTATCGAAGTGATTGAGAAACGTCAAGGGTTGAAAATAGCATGTCTGGAAGGCATTGCACTTCGTCAAGGGTGGATTAATTCTGATAAAATGAAGAAATTGGCTCAGCCTATGTTGAAAAACCAATATGGGCAGTACCTTTTGAAAGTAATTGATGAATTAGCTGCAGACCAATAATGAATATAATAGAAACTGATATAAAGAGTGTTGTGATTATTGAACCTCGTTTGTTTCGTGATGAACGCGGTTATTTCTTTGAATCTTTTAATCAAAATGTGTTTATAGAGAAAGTTTGTAAAACGATGTTTGTCCAGGATAATGAATCTAAGTCGAGTTATGGAGTGATTCGTGGTCTGCATTTTCAGAAACCACCTTTTGCACAAAGTAAGTTGGTCCGGGTTGTGAAAGGCGCTGTTCTTGATGTAGCTGTCGATATCCGCAAAGGCTCTCCCACATTTGGAAAACATATTTCGGTTGAATTGACAGAGGATAATCATCGTCAGTTTTTTATTCCCCGTGGCTTTGCTCATGGCTTTTCTGTTTTAAGTGAAGAAGTGGTTTTTCAATATAAATGCGATAATTTTTATGCTCCTCAGTGTGAAGGAGCTATTGCTTGGGATGATCCAGATTTAGGTATTGATTGGAAAATACCAATGGAGGAAGTCATTTTGTCAGAGAAGGATTCTTGTCATTCAGCCTTAAAAGATGCCGCTTGGTTATTTGATTATTATGATAAACAAGATATGCTCTAAGGCGGGTATTGACAATAAAATCGTATCGGGACGTCGTGATTATGAGAATCTACTCCAAATGATGATAGAAATTAAAATTAATAAACTTTAAAAAGAATGAGAGTGTGTCGAAACTCACTACAGAGGACACAGAGTAACATAGAATGACTTTTAAGTTATTGATTATCTGTTTTGATGATCTGTGGCTTCTGTGTGGTCTATAGTGAAAAGACTTTTGACAGCTCCCGCTAACAAGATTAGAAAGAATGCAAGCGATTATATTGGCTGCCGGAATGGGTAAACGTCTTGGAGATCTGACCAAGGACAATACTAAGTGTATGGTGAAAGTTAATGGAGTTCCTCTTATAGATCGATTGTTGACTCAACTGTCGAGATTTTCATTGGTGAAAGTAATAATTGTAATAGGTTATGAAGGAAAGAAGCTTCGTGATTATATTGGGCAGGAGTATAAAGGACTGGCTATAGAATATATTGAAAATTCAATATACAATACTACAAATAATATTTATTCACTTTCATTAGCGAAACAGCAACTTCAAGAAGATGATACATTATTGATCGAATCGGATCTTATTTTTGAAGATTCATTATTTGATATGATATTGAATAGTCCTGATCCTAATGTAGCATTGGTTGATAAATATGAAACGTGGATGGACGGGACAATGGTTCATTTGGATGAGGAAAATAATATTGTAAACTTTGTACCTAAAAAAACTTTCAAGTATAGTGATGTAGGTTCATACTATAAAACGGTCAATGTTTACAAATTTAGCAAGGAGTTTTCGAGGAGTAAATATGTTCCTTTTCTTGAGGCTTATTCTATAGCTTGGGGAAATAATGAGTATTATGAGCAAGTGTTGCGTGTGATTACTTTACTTGATAATACGGACTTAAAAGCGTTACCTTTAACTGGTGAAAAATGGTATGAAATAGACGATGTTCAGGACTTGGATATTGCTGAAACTCTTTTTGCTGACTCTTCTGGTAAGTTGTCTCTTTATCAAAAACGTTTTGGAGGTTATTGGCGTTTTCCTGGTTTGCTTGATTTTTGCTATTTAGTAAATCCCTATTTCCCATCTCGGAAAATGCGAGAGGAGATGAAAGCCAATTTTGATACATTATTGACTGAATATCCCTCAGGAATGGGAGTTAATAGCCTATTGGCGAGCAAATATTTTGGTGTAAAAAAGGAGTATATTTGTGTTGGAAATGGTGCAGCTGAGCTTATAAAAAGTTTAATGTCATATTTAGATGGCAATTTGGGAGTTATTTATCCTACTTTTGAAGAATATCCAAATAGGCGAGAGAGCCGGACTATAATTTCTTATATTCCTGATAATACTGATTTCTCTTATACAGTAGAGGATATTCAACTCTATTTTGAGCATAAAGATATTTCTTCTTTATTGTTGGTTAATCCGGACAACCCTTCTGGTAATTTTATTTCTAAAACAGATCTTTTGGAATTGGCTTTTTGGGCTAAAAGGAGAAATATCCATTTGATAGTTGATGAGTCTTTTGTCGATTTTGCAATGGATGGTTTAAATAGTAGTCTGCTTTATAATGAGCTGTTAGAATCATATCCTAATCTGATTGTAATGAAAAGCATATCTAAGTCCTATGGAGTTCCAGGACTTCGTTTAGGAGTGCTTGCTACCTCAGATATAGAATTGATTTCTTGGATGAAGACGAATGTAGCAATATGGAATATTAATTCGTTTGCTGAATTCTATATGCAGATATTCGGCAAGTATGAATCAGATTATAAGATGGCTTGTGAAAAGTTTGTAGCAGAACGTTCTCGTTTCTTTAAGTCTTTGCAGAGAATTAGTTTTCTTCGTGTTATTCCTTCTCAAGCAAATTACTTTTTATGTGAAGTTACGAATAAATATACCTCATCTGAATTAACTCGCATCTTACTTTGTGAAAATGATATATTGATAAAGGACTGTGGCACGAAAAAGGCTTTTGGCGGTCGAAACTATATTCGCATAGCGGTAAGGGGGAAAGAAGAAAATAATAAATTGGTTGAGGTTTTGTTAAGTCTGTAACTAAAAATGCATTAGTTTATTTATACATTATTGTGAAAGACATTTTTGAAAGGTAAGTTATGAAGATATTTTTTATTTCAGTCATGCTTTTGTTGAGTATGTGTGGATGTGTAGGCAACAAACAGACTCTTCATGAAACCATTTTATTAAAACATCAGGTTAATAGTTTAGAGCATGTTTCTGATTACATTGATAATGGATATGATGGGATTGAATTTGACCTGCATATCAGTGATACGTCTCTTCTTGTTTACTATGATAGTCCGCAAGAAGCTATTTCATTTACAGATTATGTTGACTTTATAGAGGAACATCCTTATTATTATTTCTGGATTGACGTGAAAGAGTTTACTTTAAAAGGGCTTCTTGAATTCACCCGTAAAATGCCTCCTCTTTCTAATTGCTTTATTGAAACAAATGTAGATGGTATTGTCGATTTTTTGACTGATAAAAACTATAATTTGGTATATACTGTACGATACATTGCCGATTGGAACGAAAGTGATAGTTTGCAATTGAAAAAGGAGATCGATAATACAATTCGAACATATTCAATAATGGGGTTAGCTTCTAATCACATGATGTATTACAATACATGCAATGTGTTCTCGCAATATCCCAAATATATATGGTGTGTTCCGGCAAATGAACCAAATTGGGAAATTTCAAAGCATATACTATCGGATCCATCTGTTATGGTTCTGTTATTGGATTTTGATAACGTCCATGAATTGAAAGAAGGTAACCTTGTAGATTACTAGATATATATCTGAAATAGGAAAGGTTGCGATAATGATGTTTAAAAAGTTGGGATAAGGTGCTATTTGTTTACATAGTTGCGCTGTCAACATCTTTTTTAGGTTCTCTTATCTCTAGAAATAAGTGTTTGGGGCTTTTTACAGGTTTTCTGATGCTTATTTTAGCGTCAAGTATGCAGGTTGGCTATGATACTGAAAATTATATCAAATCTTTTGATACAATAGCGAGAGGAACCAATTTGTTGGTTGTCTCCATAGCAGATGCCAGCATGATGTATTTCATGACAGTGGAGTCTTTTCAAGACTTTGGAATACAAGACTTTTTTTTGTTTAAATTCTTGATTTTATTGATTAGTAGTTTTTTTGTTCTTAGGACTATAAATAAATTTGTTTCTAATTGGTGTCTGCTCTTTTTTTTGTATCTGATAGGGGTTTTCTTTGATGATGCAATGCAACTTAGGAATACAATTTCATTAGCTTTATTGGTTTGCAGTTTCTATTATTTGTATAGCAATGATAGGGGAAGTACTTTGAAATATGGGTTAATTATATTTTTAGCTTCTTTATATCATGTAACTTTTCTTGCGTATTTTCTTTTTCTATTAGCTAAAAGTAATAAGGTAAAATCTATTAAGTGTCTTTTCTTTGTTGGGTTAATATTGTATGTTTTTACTTTTTTAAAAGGAGATTTCTTTTTTATTAGTGCTTTACAGAGTATGTTTGGTGGGGATAAGATACAGTTATACCTTGAGAATGATGCGACTCAGTACGGTTCTCTTTATGTTTTAGTTTTCTACTTCGCAGAATATTTAATTGTTAAATATTGTGATTTGGAAATTCAAAAATTAGATGTTCGGAGGGATGGTTCTCTATATGATATGAAAAGGTTTTCTTCCATTATTTTGGGTATAATAACTATTATGGCAATTTCTTTACCTTTTTGTGTGTTATCGCTGTCTGCGATGAGATTACTTCGCAATATTACTATTTTCATATTATTTGAAGTCGTTTTGTTTGCTAGTATACCTGTTTCTAGAAAGAAAAAATATTTGATTGTAACAAGCACAGTTTTTACTATGCTTTATTTTATGATTTTTTCAAACTTTATTACAGGTCCTCCAGAGGATATTATTTTTTCTATTTTTAATGGTGATGCTTCTTGGATGAAACAATATTTTTAATTATGATATTACTTATAACTTCATGCGTTGCTCCACCAATGCAACCTAATCTAATTCTATCTGATCCACAAATTAGGTGTAAAGAGACAATAAAAGGGCTCATTTTTTTTATAAAAAGTGGGACTTTTGATAAGATAGTATTGTGTGATAATAGTGGATTTACTTTTAATAATGATGAACTGACGGCTTTAGCAACTAACTATAATGTTTCACTTGAAATTCTAACTTTCGTAGGTGATTCAAGTAAAGTAAAAGAAAGAGGTAAAGGTTATGGGGAAGGAGAGATAATGAAGTATATTTTGGAAAATAGTTACTTGCTTAAAACCGAAGATTTCTTTTTTAAAATTACAGGTAAGTTGTTTGTTGTTAACATTGAGGATATTGTAAAAAGAATTAATAAAAGAAAGAACTATTTCAATATTACGACTTTAAAATGGTTTGGAGCCATTGATACTAGATTTTATGGTGTAAATAAACAAGTATTTATAGATGTTCTTCTATGTGAATATTTGAAAGTGAATGATAAAGAGATGATGTGGTATGAAATCTGTTTTAGGGATGCATTAAAAAAGGCTAGTATTTCGTTTAATAGTTTTCCGATTTATCCAATAATTTATGGATTAAGTGGAACTCAAGGTGTAGAATCTATGCGTGATGATATAAATTATAAGTATCATGAGCTTCTAACAAAATTAGGTGTGCATAATAGTTTCTTCTCGTCTTTTTCTTCTTATATATTATTGAAAATAACAGCATTATTGACATTTAGCAAGTAAAAAATGGAAACAAATTCACTATCAGTAAAAGAGATAAGATGTAAATATCAACATAATAAATTTTATGATGGATATCTAGTGGATCATTTTTGCCAAATATTTTCTCCTTATTTTACGTGGCTTTTTGTCCGATTAGGATGGACTCCTAACTATGTAACTTCTTTGATGATTATATTTGGTATATTGGGAGCTACTTTTTTTGTTATACCATCTTTAAGCTTTAAGATAGTAGGTGTCTTGTTTATCTATTTATGGTATATAATGGATATATCGGATGGAGAGGTTGCCAGAGCTACTAAAACATTTTCCAAGTTTGGGCAAGAGTTTGATTACACAGCGCATGTGATTAATCATCCTCTTTTTGTATTGTCATTTACTTTATGTATAATTCAGGCTAACATACTTTATGGACTTCTAATAGTTGGATTAGGATTGGTAGATATGATTTTTCGTAATCTAGTAGCTTTTAATTCTATCAAGATGTTGAAGGAATCTTCTGCTGAAAATGGAACTACGCAGGAATCGAATAATAGTTTACTAAAATTTATGAAACACATATTTTTAAGCATCATAACTTTTCCAAATTTCGTCCTTGTTTTCCCAGTGTTGTTTTTGTGGGATACTATATATTGTTGTGATTATGCTTTCGTTTTTTTATGCATAGTTTTATTGGGCTCAATCTTAGTTACATTTCTTTGTATGCGCCAATGGTTGAGAACGGTTCTTAATATTTACTAATCGTGTTGAGTCAAATATTTAATAAAAGGATAGTTAAATCGGGTATTGCATATACTGTATGTAATGTCATTTTGCGTGGAATCTCTTTTTTAACGGCTCCTTTGTTTATTCGATTATTATCTCCTGATGAGTATGGAAGGTATAGTGTTTTTCTTTCTTTCGAGGGAATTATCTTTATATTTAGTGGTTTGGCAATACATTCCAGTATAAAAAACGCTAAATATGACATGAAGGATTCGTTTGATGATTATGTGAAAAATACTATTTACCTAGATTTTTTTAATAGCCTACTTTTAATGGTTGTTATGAATGCCATTCACTATTTTGATCCTGTTTTTTTAAACTTAAGTGGATTGGAAATAAATATGCTTGTTCTGTCAGGATTTTGTAGTGCACTAATCTCAATTTATTCGGTGAAATTAGTTATGGATTATAAATCAAAAGATTTTATACTCATCTCTTTTATTACTGTGATTTGTGGTATTGGGCTTTCTTTGCTACTCATATTTACGGTATTTTCTGGAAATCACTATTATGGAAGGCTGCTTGGCTCTGTAGGGGGACTGTTGATTGGTGCAATATATATTGTAATTAAATGTTTTAAAAATAGTTTTCCTCCTATAAAATTATCTGACTGGAAATATGGAATCTATTTCTTATCTTCATTCAAAGAAAATCAGAAATGAAGGTGATGGAGCAAAGCTGATTTCTGCAAATGACAGTCAGAATTTTACTTATCGAGGACGTTTTGTAAGTAAAGAAGATGCCTTTGCGGTAGGAAATGAAACCTCTCAGAAAATCCATAATGCATTGAAGTGGATCATTCGAAAACAGGGAACATTTTTTGATACGCTGGTAGTTGTTACATGGGAATCTCATCGCCTTAGTATGCCAAGATGGAATGTAGATACGGATACTATTGCATCGGAATATGCTGGGGATGATGACTGGGATGATGAAGAGTCTGAAGAAGAGAGTGCATGCGATGGGAATGCAATCACTGCTGAAAAATTTTATAGCGCACTTCGAGGATATGGAAAAAAGGTAGATAATACATCCAAAATGATTTTGCTTGGTTTTGATGCAGCTACACCGGGAAGATTATCTATGGTTGAGGAGATGACGCTGGATTCTGCAAGATATCTGGAAAATATAAAAAAATGGCATGAAAGCTGTAACTGGATTCATGAGAAATGGAAAAATAAAAAAAGAGTACAGTTTTCAGGGATGGTTGGAGTAAAGGACGTAGCAGATATTTTGTTTGGCATAGAAAGCAAAGGCAATCTCACAATTGTAGATGCCAATGGAAAGAAATTATATGCGGAAGTTGCGAGAAGGCTGATTCCCTGCATCTGGAACGGGAATAAAATTCCATATGATTTTGTAAATAGAGCAGTATTAAAAGCTTCCATGCCATTGACTTATAAAGATCGGAAAAACTGGGAGCGGGTTTTAACACTTGCATGTTCGTTGGTTAAAAAGAATAAAAGTGAAAGATACGGGGAGGAATGGAACGTGGCATTAGATAAAAAACAAATAGACAGAAATTATCTGTATGGACGTTTGCTGGCAGTAGCAGATCGAATTGAATATCGTACTTATGACGATGGGGATAAGGCACGAGTTACAAATGCAAAAAGATATATGAGCACTTTTTCTCAGAGACCTTTTGAAACGTGGAAGGTGATTGAAGAAAGCATTCAGCCATATATGAATAAGTTGGGAATTGCAGAGAGACGTTTTTATGAGAATCTGCTGAATGATATTTATGAGTTGTTTGAAGTAGAAAGCTTTAAGGATAACAAGAAACTGGATGGTTTATATCTTCTTGGTTTTCACAGTCAGGCTTATGATTTGAAACAGAAAAAAGAAGATTCTAAAGAGAAGGAAGAGGAGGAATAAACGATGAGTGCATTGAGAGGAAAAATTGATTTTACTTTATTTGTAAGTGCGGATAATGCAAATCCAAATGGAGATCCGCTGAATGGAAACCGTCCGAGAATCAACATGGATGGATACGGCGAGATATCAGATGTGTGTATTAAAAGAAAGATAAGAAATCGTCTTCAGGATCTTGGACAGAAAATTTTTGTGCAGTCAGATGATCGTGCAGATGATGGTTATACCAGTTTAAAAGATCGCGCAGATGGATGCGAAGAACTGAAAGCTCAGATGGGAAATAGGAAAGATGCAAATCGTGATACATGTGCAGCGATTGCGTGTAAAGAGTGGTTAGATGTCAGAGCTTTTGGACAGGTTTTTGCGTTTAAGGGAATTCCTGTATCGTTTGGAGTAAGAGGACCTGTTTCTATTCATCAGGCAATCAGTCTTTCTCCAATCGATATTATAAGTATGCAGATTACTAAGAGTGTGAACAGTGAATCCGGAAAAGAGAGTAAAGCTTCAGACACTATGGGTACTAAACATCGCGTAGGTTTTGCTGTATATAAAGTCATGGGAAGTGTAAATGTCCAGCTTGCCGAAAAAACAGGATTCAGTCAGGAAGATGCAGAATTGCTGAAAGAGGCATTAAAAACTTTATTCGAAAATGATGCTTCTTCTGCCAGACCGGAAGGAAGTATGGAAGTTTGCAAGATGTACTGGTGGCAGCATGATGAGAAAACGCCGGCTGTTTCCAGTGGGAAAATTCAGAGAGGATTTGATATAGGAGCCAAAACAGAGCACCCTTCAAAAATTGAAGATTATGAAATAACATGGGATGTAAAGGGATGCAAAAAACCGGAGGAGTTTGACTTTGTATAAAGAAGAGGAATTTTTGCAGCTATCAGGAATACAACATTTTGCGTTTTGTCGACGGCAGTGGGCTCTGGCATATATAGAAATGCAGTGGCAGGAGAATGTCAGAACAGTGGAAGGAAAAATCCTTCATGAAAATGCACATGATCCTTTAATAAAAGAAAAAAGAGGAGATCTTCTTATCGTCAGAGCAATGCCGGTTCATTCGCGGGAAATGGGAGTGAGCGGCGAATGTGATGTGGTGGAATTCCATAAAACAAAAGATGGGATTTCCATTGCTGGCAGAGAAGGAAATTATTCCGTGGTTCCAGTAGAATATAAAAGAGGAAAGCCTAAAACGGATGATTCTGATATACTGCAGGTAGCGGCCCAGGCATTGTGCCTTGAGGAAATGTTATGCTGTGTAATTCCGTATGGATATATTTATTATGGTGAGACGCGGCGGCGTACAAAAGTGGAATTTACGGATGAAGTAAGAGAAAAAGTGACAAGCAGTTTTCGTGAAATGCATAAATATTATGACCAGAGGTATACTCCAAAAGTAAAAACCGGAAAGAAATGTAATGCATGTTCATTGAAGGATATATGCTTGCCTGTATTAAACAAAAAGAAAACGGTATCTGGATATATAAACGAAGTGATTTTTGAAGAGGATAACGTATGAAAAGACTTCTAAATACCTTATATGTTACATCTGGAAATAAGTATTTGTCATTAGACGGAGAAAATGTAGTGGTTTTGGAAGAACAAAAAGAAATAGGACGTGTACCACTACATAACCTTCAGGCAATCATAACGTTTGGATATACTGGGGCAAGTCCTGCATTAATGGGGGCTTGCGCTCAGCGAAATATTGATCTGACTTTTATGTCCGGAAATGGAAGATTTCTGGCTCGAGTTACCGGTGAAGCAAAAGGAAACGTAACACTTCGCAAGCAACAGTATAGAATCAGTGAAGACAAAGAAAAAAGTGTGCAGATTGCAAGAAATTTTATTTTAGGAAAGGTATATAATTCCAGATGGGTTTTGGAAAGAGCAACGAGAGACTATGCGTTGCGTCTGGATATTGAAAAAATGAAAAAGAAATCGGCTTTTCTTGCACAGAGCACCACAAAGATAAGAGAATGTGAGAGCGCAGAGGAACTGTTGGGTCTGGAAGGAGAGGCGGCTTCTGTATATTTTTCGGTTTTTGATGATTTGATTTTACAGCAGAAAGCAGATTTCTATTTCCAGGGCAGAAATAAAAGACCACCGTTGGATAACGTTAATGCTATGCTATCTTTTGCATATTCGCTGTTGGCAGGAATGTGTGGATCGGCGTTGGAGGCTGTTGGATTAGATTCGTATGTAGGATTTTTCCATACAGATCGTCCGGGCAGAATATCTCTTGCGTTGGATATCATGGAAGAATTCAGAAGTGTGATGGCGGATCGTTTTGTAGTGTTTAATGGGATGCCACAAGGTCTTTTTTCCTCCCCGGGATCATGAGTTTTGCCAGCACCGGCAGCAGCATACAGCTGATCGGCACAAACGCAAAGTGCCACAGCATCGGTACAAGGTGGGTATGGATCGCAGCGTGCGCCTTGGACAGCACCATCCAGGACGCCGGGGCCGCCAGCCCCATCCCCCAGACGATGCACGGCGGCACCAGCTGCGCCGCCGTGCCGCGGCGCAGGCAGACAACAACGCTCACCGCGCCGACCAGCAGCGCAAACAGCAGCAGCTGCCATGCCGCGACGCTGACGGGCCCGAGCTGCAAAAGCGGCTCCGTACTCTCACGGAAATACTGCGCGAGCACCTGCGGCACGTTCACGTCCCGCACCGCGCTGTCCGTCAGGCTGACGCGGTCCGTGACGGCCCGGGTCATGTTCTGCCAGGCGTCCGCCGCGCTGCCGAAGCAGAGCCATTCCTGTGCGAACCAGAGCGCCAGCGCCGCAGTCACACCGCCCAGCGCCGAGACACCCGCCCCGACGGTGCGGCCCAGCCAGACGAGCGCGCCGTGCGGGTCGCGCCGCACAAAATACGCCTTGGTGGCCGCGTAGCAGAGCGGGATCTCACACAGGATCAAAAATGTTGTGATAAATTCAAACCCGCACATGCAGCGCACCATGCAGGCGGCGGCCACCAGCGGCCAGCACCCGCGGGGCGTTTTGCCGCGCACGCGGGTGCAATGGCAGAGCCAAAGCGCCGCCAGCAGCGGCAGCAGCCAGGTCCAGAGGCACCAGTACAGGTCCTTCATGCCGCGCTGCAGCCAGGGGGCCAGCAGCACCGACGCAAACCCGAACGCTGCTGCCAGCGGGCCAAATTCTTCCCACACGGCCAGCGCCACAAGCAGCTCCGCCGCGTAGAACAGCGTGCTGTTCAGCCAGTAGAGGGCGGTCTCCCGCGCCAGACCGTCGGGCAGCCGGTGCCGCAGCAGACGGTTGACCCTGCCGAACAGCCACCCCTGCAAGCCCGACTGGTGGGTGTAGGGGTGGAACGCCGCCGCGTCGGTGGGGGTGTCGTCCCGGAACAGTGCGCGGTTCGTGTCGTCGCTCCAATCGTCGGTGTAGACCCCCAGAAAGCCGCCGGGGGCGTACTGCCCCTGCTCCATCTGGTGGATGCGGCCATAGACGAGCGTCTGGGAGCCTGTATCCCACACACCGGTCAGGTAGGCGCTGGCATTGTGCCGCACCGTGGTCAGCAGCGCGGCCAGCGCCAGCACTGCCAGCAGCAGCGCTACGCCCACCAGCATGATG
>ENA-ORSS01003711-ORSS01003711.1-human-gut-metagenome-genome-assembly--contig:-NODE-3711-length-12087-cov-2.905086_pt1 | contig 12087 bp, 9 predicted proteins | sample MGYA00241899_ERZ509162 | MGnify/ENA primary metagenome ERZ509162 (study PRJEB26280, sample SAMEA2338641) | human gut metagenome | biome: human gut; feature: human-associated habitat; material: faeces... | reverse complement strand
GAAGGCGGCCGCGGAGCGGGAACGCATCGCCGCGCAGGCGAAGGCCGAGGCCGAACACCTCGAGAGCCAGGCCAGGGCCGCAGCCGCAGCCCTGACAGCTGCCCAGATCAGGGCTGACAGCGCGAAGGCAGAAGCCGAGACCGCCAGAAACAAGGCGGATGCCGACGCAAAGGCCGCGGCCGACTACAAGGCAAACAGGGCGAAAGCCGATCTGGCCGCCGCCATGGCCAAGCCCGAACCCAAGGCCGCGCCCGCTGAAACCAAGGCTGGGGCGAAGGCTGAAAAGGCCGCTCCAGCTGAAGCCAGGACTGAGCCGAAGGCTGAAAAGGCCGCTCCGGCTGAAAACGCGGCTGAGAAAAAGACTGAAAAAACCGCTCCCGCCGAAGCAAAGGATGCAAAGCCCGAGCAGAAGCCGGTCAGCGGAAATCAGCAGATGCAGAAGGACGCCAAGAAGGTGAAGGCGCCCCAGCATGGCGAAACCAAGGCCCAGTAACCGTTTTTCTTTCTGACGTGCAGGCGCGCCGATCCCGGAAAGATCGGCCCGCCTTTCTGTTTTCTCCGTCTTCTGCTTGCACATCATCACGTCCTGGATCATTCTTGGGGGAAGCTTTGGCTGAAGACTTCAGGAGGAAGACATGGCCCGCAAATTATCCGACGCCGGACCTCTGGAAAAATTCATCGCCCTTTTTGACCTTCTTCTGACAGAAAGGCATCCCGTCACGCTCAAAGAAATGGCCGACGAGCTCGGCTGCTCGCGCCAGACAGCTTCCCGCCTGCTCACGAAGCTTGAACTTTCGGATGTGGGACGCAAGTACCTCGAGGTCAACCGCACCCGTACGGTCACCGCCCGTTTCAGGCGCCAGCGCGGCCTCCCTACCCTCAACCTCAATGCCGAGGGATTTTTTCAGCTCATCCTCTGCCGGGACTTCATGCTTAACCTGCTCCCGGCCACCGTGCGCTCGCAGGTGGACACCACACTCAAAAGGGCAGCTGAATACGTGGACGGAAGCGTCCCCGTACCGGACGATCTGCTGGACATGGGAGAGCCCTCCAGCAAGGGGCGCGTGGACTACACACCTTTCCAGGGTCTCCTGCACACCATCATTCAGGCCCTGCAGTCGGGGAAAGTGCTCTCCATCGGCTATCAGCCCGAGCTGGACGGCGAGATAAAGCACTATTTTTTCTCGCCGCTGAGGCTCAGGTCAAACAGCAGCACCATTTACGTGAGAGGCTGGCTCCTGCAGAAAGACGGGGACGGCAGCCTGAAAAAGCGCCACGACAATCCCTCGAGCCTGCCCCTGCAGCGTTTCAGAAAGGCGGAGATCACACAGTACCGGTTTGGGACGCAGGAGGCCGGTGAAAGCGCACCCGACACTTTCGGCATCATCGAGGAATCCCCCTTCACTGCGGTCATAAAGTTCCCGAAATCCGCGGCCACGTACGTGGGCGAACGCATCTGGAGCGAGGGGCAGCGCATGGAGCGCACACCCGACGGTTCGCTCATTCTCTCGCTCAAGGCGTCCAGCCGTGCGGAGATCGTGTCCTGGGTGCTGAGCTTCGGCACGAACGCCGAGCTCCTCGAACCCGCGGATCTGCGGGAAGAGCTCAGGAACATATCCCGGAATCTCAGCAAATCTTACGGGGAGAAGAAGGACTGAATCCCGGCCTCTTTTCCCCGGGCACCGGCCCGCTATTCCTGTTCCCCGCCGCTGTCCCGGTCTTTCCCCACAGCCTCTCCGGCCATACGGGCGATACGCAGGGGCTGACGCAGGGAAAGCAGAAAGCCCAGACAGGCCAGGGACACAAAGATGGCACGTACGCGGAGCATTCCGGGGCCGGCCGTCGGACAGGCCAGAAGCACTACGGCGAGAGCCGCGGTGAGAAGGTGCAGGGCCGCGAGGGAGGAGAGACTGGCGATCTCACTGCCGGTGTTTTCCTTTTTCATTCCCCCCCTGCGGACAGCCCAGACCTGGGCGGCCATGCAGAAGAGATCCATGATCACAAGGGCAGGCATAATACAGATCACGCCGATTTCCAGGAGGGACCAGTCAAGATACAGAGCATTGAAAACGGACAGCAGCCCGAGAGCGACGGAAAGAAGGACGGCGAAACCGAAGTAGAAGAGACGCACGGTGCGTAATCCTCCTGTTAACCCGCGTAATAATGCCAGAATTTAATCAGCACGGGCCACGTCGGGCCGGCCATGCAGGAAGCGACAAAAAGCAGGGCTCCGTAGAAAAGCCCGGAATAGCGGAACCACCAGTAGAGACAGACGCCGAGCACGAGCCCCACGCCGATGCAGTAGCCCGGGGAATAGGCGAAGAGCTGCAGTATGGACGGAGCCCAGGCCAGGAGGATTTCAGAGGGATCCCAGAGCCTCTGGGCGGGCTCTCCCGGGAGTACGTAATTCCCGATCCAGGTGGGGATGAAAATCATGAGCAGGGGCCAGGCCCAGTACATAATCCGTGAAAATGCGCTTTTCTTCGACATGGCTGTCCGACTTTCCTTATCGTTCTGACAACGGCCCCTTATGGCGCGTACGCGCTGAAGGGCCCGGGTCTGTGTCCGGCTGCACCAAAACCGCGGAATCCGCCGCGGAAAGCACCCGCTGGCCGCGTATGTTGGAGTCTATGCCGGAGCGTGTCAAGTACGCCGGGGATCCGCGACCCGCCCGCTGGCTGCCTTCTCACAAAAAAAGGGAGGCGCGCCCTGAAAAAACGCGTCTCCCCCGGAGAGATGGCTGTATTGCCGCTGAAAACTACTTCACGTTGCGGTAGCCGTCGTACTTCTTGAGCTTGCCGGTCAGTTCGGTGCAGCCGTTGATGAGATCAGCGGGAGTGGAGCCTGCCTTCAGCTTTTCGTACCAGCCCTCGGCCTTCTTGCTCAGGAGTTCCTCCTTGTCCTTGCCAAGGCGCATGACCTGCGGCTTCGCCCACAGTGTTCCGCCGTTCTCATTGCGGCCCTGCAGGAGGAACCGGATATCGCCGGCCCTGTTGGCTGCGGCAACGGAAAGCTTCGCGTCGTTCTGATAAAGGGCGATGGCGGCCAGAATGCCGGCGTCATCCTTTCTGGCGCGGTTCAGGACCAGCGCAGCCTTCGTGTCGGCGAACTCGGTGACGAAGTTGAAGTCACCCTGGGAATCGCAGGCCACAAAGACGGGGCCGCGGCCGTTATACAGGGGAAAGAGGATCTTCTGGATAGTGTTGCGCTTGCCAACGCCCTGCGTCTGATCGTGGAAATTGTAGTCGTAGTCGGCGATGTAGCGGCCGTTTTCCAGCTTGTTGGTCATGGCGAGAATTCCATCCACGCCCCTGATGCCGAACGTAGCGGGATCGACGGCAGCGGAAATGACGTCAATAAACGAAGCGGAGCAGATCCACACATCGATGCCGTCCTGATGCAGGGCGCTGATGAGTTCCTTCAGTTCGGGAGAAACGGTGATTCCCTGATTGAACTCAATGGAGAGCTGTCCGGCGCTGGCGCCATGATAGTTCTCGGGGCTCTTCCAGGTCACCTTCTTCCAGAAGTCCTTCTTCTGGGAGGCCTTCGCGTAATACGTGTAGGCTTCCATGGCCATGGCGCGCACTTCCTGAGGCGTCATGCCCGTGAACCAGTAGGTGACCCAGGGATAGGATACGGAGACGTCGTAGGCGTCGCCGATGGCGACATAGAGCCAGCGGGCCTTGGTGGCGAATTCCTGCCAGTCCGGCGAGGCGTGGACCTTCTTCAAATCGAGCTTCTTTCCGCCCGTGTCGACCATGCCGGCCTTCCACAGGCGTCCGTAGGCGTCAGCCGCGTCCGTGGCCACCATCTGCACGGTAAGGTTGTTCCACTCCCTGCCAAGGTCCTTGGAAGGATCCGGCACGCCCGCGGTCAGAACGGAGAACATCTGCTCAGGCCTGATATTGAAGCGCATTTTTTCAAGCTGCCAGATAGCGAGCTGTTCCTCAACATCCAGGATGGAAACGGTGTTATCGAAGTCGAAGACAGCGTACGGACGCTGCGTGGGATTATAGGCAGGGCTGTTTCTGCCAACATCGGTCAGGAGTTCGTTCAGGCACGCCTTCACGGACGGATCCCAGTTAGTGCTCTTCAGGAGCGTCAAAGGGGCGGACTGCGCCGCCACTGCCACGGACAGGATGCATGCCACAAGGAGCATCCGGAGAACGATTGCCAGATTTCTCATACTTCACCCGGTCTGAACGACCCTTCTTTACGGGTTGGCTGATGGTTTCGGAACACTCGCAGCTCCCTGCCCCTTTCCTCCCGGGCCACGGGGCGGATGGGAGCCTCTCTTTTGACAAATTCCGCCGGACACAGGGTCCGGCATGACCGGCAGCCGGCTTACCGCGTGCCGGAAAAAGAAGGCGCGGCACCCGTCTGTACGTCCGGGTGGCCTCTTGCCGCGCCTGTTCCCGGAAAACGGGAACGTAAACTTTCGTGAGGGACCGGGTCTCCTGCCCCTTATGATCGGAGCCCCGGGCCGTCCGCAGAATTCCCCCCAGACTTCAGCAGACGGCCGGGATTGCTCCGTTCTAGCGCGCCCCGCTCAGCGAAGAGTACTGCGGCGCGAATGGGAGATAGCCCGCGGGCATGTCGTCTTTGAGGCTGACTCCCGAAAGTTTTCTGACGAACGCCCCCTGCAGGAGATAGCAGAGCTTAAGAACCGCTTCCTTCACGGAAAGACCGGCGGGGCGGACATTGGAAATGCAGTTGCGGGCCTCATCCGTGCAGCCGCGGAACGGGGCGTAGGTCATATAGACGCCCAGCGAATCGGGAGAGCTCAGCCCCGGGCGCTCACCGATGAGGACAACAACGCTCCTGGCCCCGAGGGCCACGCAGACATCGTCACCGAGGGCCACGCGGCCGTGTTTGGCAAGCACGACAGGAGCCACGCTCAGTCCAGCCTTCCGCGCTTCCCCGATAAAGGAAATGGCCACGGAAGCGGCGTTTTCCTGCACAGCCGTTGAGGAGAGGCCGTCGCAGATACAGACGCAGACGTCCTTCCCCTTCTGGGAAGGATCCAGTCCCGAGAGCAGGGCGCGCGAGCTTTCCGAGAGGCGGCGGCCCAGATCCGGGCGCTGCAGGTACGTCTCGAGGCTGCCGCAGGCGCTCTCCACATCGATGACCTCATAGCCCGCGTTCTCCAGGGGGACGCGCACCGAGGCCCTGTCGAGGGGCTTCCTGACGGCGTCTCTGGCTTTCGCGTGATCGAGGCTGAAATCAAGCCAGGCTTCATGGGGAACTCCGGAGCCGCAGCGGCCGAGCGCGATGCGGGCGTCTGTGAAAGACTTCAGCTCTGTCCACGGGTCTCCGGTGACATTCGGGCGCTCCCCGGCGCGGGAAGGAGAAGCGCCTGCTCTGCTGCAGGAGAGACGGACCTGGGCATCCCCGGCCCCATCCTCTTCCTCCATGGAACGGCAGGAATGAGTCCCCGTACCGCTTATGCCTTCCTCGAGGGCCCTGAAAGAGCCGCCGGCAGGGAGGAGATTGCCGTCCCTGTCGTGCACGCCCATACTCTCAAGCCAGGATTCGAACTCGGGCGCCGGACGCAGGCCGAGGAGACGGCGCACGTACACGGCGTCATGGAAGGAAGTGGACTGATAGTTGAGCATCACGTCGTCCGCGCCGGGAATACCGATGACGTAATTGCATCCGGCCGCGGCCAGCATGGTCAGAAGGACATCCATGTCATCCTGATCCGCGTCAACGTGATTCGTGTAGCAGACGTCGCACCCCATGGGCACGCCCATGAGCTTGGCGCAGAAGTGGTCCTCCAGGCCCGCCCGGATGATCTGCTTGCCGTTGGCAAGGTATTCAGGGCCCATGAATCCGACCACCGTGTTCACGATGAGGGGCCTGTAGCGCCTCGCCACGGCGTAGGTGCGGGCCTCTATGGTCTGCTCGTCGCAGCCGAAATTGGCGTTAGCCGAAAGACCTGTCCCCTGCCCCGTTTCGAAATACATGCAGTTATCGCCGACCGTGCCGCGCCGCAGGCTCTTCGTGGCGTCCCAGGCCTCGTCCAGGATGGAGAGGCTGATGCCGAAGCTCGCGTTGGCCTTTTCCGTTCCGGCCAGGGACTGGAAGGTCAGATCCACGGGAACGCCGCGGTTGATAAGCTCGATGGTGTTGGTCACGTGCGTGAGCACGCAGCTCTGGGTCGGGATATGGTATCTCGAAATGAGGCCGTCCAGCATGCAGAGGAGACGGGTGATGTTGGGCAGACTGTCCGTGGCCGGGTTGATGCCGATGACGGCGTCGCCGGAACCGTAGTAGAGGCCGTCGATGGTGGCCGCCAGGATGCCTTTCGCGTCGTCGGTGGGATGATTGGGCTGCAGCCGTGTGGCGAAGCGCCCCTTCAGGCCCAGCGTGTCGCGGAATCTGACCACGACGCGGCACTTGGAAGCCACGCTGACGAGATCCTGGAGGCGCATACTCTTGCTGACCGCAGCCGCCATCTCGGGAGTTACACCGGGGGCGACGGCTGTCAGGGCCGCCGTGTCAGCGGCGTCCGAGAGCAGCCAGTCGCGGAACTGTCCCACGGTGAAGGAGGAAATGGGTGCGAAGGCCTGGCTGTCATGGCTGTCCATGATCAGCCGGGTGACTTCATCGTCTTCATACGGAACGACCGCCTCGTTCAGGAAACGCTTCAGCGGCACATCGGCCAGAGCCATCTGCGCGCGGACGCGCTCTTCCCCGCTTTCGGCAGCCACTCCGGCCAGGACATCCCCCGATCGATAGGGGGACGCCTTGGCAAGGAGTTCGCGGAGGGTGGTAAATTCTGACATCTTCGTACCCCGGACCCGGATTACATATGGTGAGGCAGGTACATGGCGATTTCAGGGAAGACCATTACCAGGATGAGGCCGGTCACCATGATGAGGCACATGGGAATGATGGAGGCGTAAATATCCTTCAGTTGCACGCCCTTGGGAGCGAGGGCCTTCATCAGGAAGAGGTTGTAGCCAAAGGGCGGGGTCATATAGGCCACCTGGCAGGTGATGGTGTAGAGGACGCCGTACCAGATGGGGTCGAAGCCGAGGCTCTTCACGAGCGGGATGTAAAGCGGAGCGACGATGACCAGCATGGCCGTGTCATCGAGGAACATGCCCATGAAGAGGTAGGAAATCTGCATGACGATAAGCACGCCCCAGGGGGACAGGTTCCAGGAATCGAGGAAGAGGTGCTTGATGGCGTGCACGGCGCCGAGGCCGTCGAAAACGGCGCTGAAGCAGAGGGCAGCCATCATGATCCACATGAACATGCAGCTGACGCTGAGGGTCTGGACGAGAACCACGCGCAGAACCCGCTTTGTGAGCCTCTTCTTGATGAGGGCGGCCACGGTAGCCCCGAAGGCGCCGACAGCGGAGCTTTCAACGAGGCTCGTGAAACCGGCAAGGAAGGCGCCCGTCACGGAGAGGATGATGGCCAGGGGAAGGAGGCCGTTTAAGAGCAGGCGGCGCTTTTCCTGAGGCGTGATATTCGCGAGGTCTTCCTTCGAGAGGCGCGGGGCGAGGGAAGGATTGATGCGGCAGCGGATGATGATGTAAGCGATGAGCATGGCGGCGAACATGAGGGCCGGAATAATGCCGGCCATCCACAGCTTGCTCACGGGCTGGCGGGCGATCATGCCGTAGAGAACCATGACAACGCTGGGCGGCATCATGATGCCGAGAGAGGAGCCGCCCTGGATGATGCCGGAAACCATGCGCTTGTCATAACCGAAGCGCAGCATCTCAGGCATGGCGATGGTGGCGCCGATGGCCATGCCGGCAACGGAAAGGCCGTTCATGGCGGAGATAAGCACCATGAGGAGGACGGTGCCAATGGCGAGGCCGCCAGGCAGGGGGCCGAGCCACACATGAAACATTCTGTAAAGGTCAGTGGCGATACCCGATTCGGAAAGCATGTAGCCCATGTAGATAAACAGGGGCAGTGTGATCATCGGGAACCACTTCATCAGTGTGATGCTGGCGTTGAACGCCATGGAGCTGCCGCCGCTGCCCCACAGAAAAGCGCCGGCTATGGCGCCGACGACACCGATGGCGGCAAAAACCCTCTGTCCTGTCAGCATGAGCATGCCCATGGAGGCGAAGAGCAGCAGGGCTATGGCTTCATGCGAAAGCGTGAACGTAATATCAAACATGGGGGGATCCTTTCATTTCCACCAGGCAAAAAAAAGTGGCAGGCCGGCAAGAGAGAAACCGGCCTGCCGCAACGGCCGCCTACGCGTTGGCGTGGGCTGATTCTGGGAGAGGAAATTCGAGACCGGACTTGCGGTCGGATTCCATCTTCTTCTCTTCCACCTCGACATTGCATTCGCGCTCGAGCAGGATGCGTTCGGGGATTTCCTCACCGATGGTTTCACCCTTCGCGAAAGCGTAAGCCTTGAAGAATTCGGAGACGGACTGGAGAATGGTCAGGACAATGCCGCAGCCCATGATGATCTTGATGGGGGCAAGAGCGGGAGCCCAGGCAGAGTTATTGTGCTGATGGAAAATGATGGAATACCAGGCGCTGGTGCAGCAGCCGTAGAGAAGCAGGGCGAGGTACGCGAAAAGAAAGATGGCCGTGGCGACATCCATGCGGGCCTGCTTCCTTCTGGTCCACTTCGAGTAAAAGACGTCCATGCGCACATGGGAGCCGAGAAGGAGAGCGAAGCCGCCGCCAACCATGAAATAGGCGGCCATGACGAACTGCGTAAACTCAACAGCCCAGAGAATGGGATGGTTGAAGAAGAAACGGGAAACAGCCGAGAAAAGCAGGACTCCCATCATGACGAAAATCAGATACATGCATCCGCGGCCCACGAAGCGGTTGATGCCATCGACGTAATGAACATAAGACTTAACGAAACCACACATATGCTTTCTCTCCCTGGGGGGCGGTGCCGGTTTTTCCTCTCCACCGGCACCGCCTAACAGCGCAGTATTTCAGACGACCGGACGTAATGCGGAACTAATAACGGTAAGGACGGCCGGCCTTGACCATCTGGTCATTGTACTTTGTGAGAATGTCCACGACCTTGGCGCAGCGGGGGCTCCGCTTGGCCACTTCAGCCCAGAACTTGTGGGCCTCATCCTCGACCTGGGCCCATTCGCTGTCCGGAATGGAGGTGAGCTCCATCTTGCCGCCGGTGACGCGGTAGTTCGCTTCACCCCACCAGTACCAGTGCTGGCGGTAGAGGTTCGAGTTGTCGCAGGAAAGCTTGAACAGGGCCTTCAGATGATCCGGCAGCTCCTTCCACTTCCTGGAGTTGACGAAGTAGGAACCGATCCACGCGCCGCAGATGTTGTTGGTCAGGAAGTAGTGGCAGTTTTCAGCCCATCCGGAGGTGTACATTTCCGTGATGCCGGACCAGCACACGCCATCGAGTTCCTTGGTCTGCAGGGCCACCTGGATGTCTTCCCAGGGAAGCGTGGTGGGAATCACGCCGAAGCGGCTCATAAACTTGCCGCCCGTGGGGAAGGAGAACACGCGCTTGCCCTTAAGGTCAGCGAGGCTCTTAATCGGGGTGGTGGTGGAGAAGTTGCAGGGATCCCAGGAACCGGCGCAGATCCATTCCACACCGGGGATTTCCTTGTAGGCCTCCCGCCAGATTTCATTGAGTCCCCAGTGGTCGAAGAGGGCCGGCACATCCAGCGAATAGCGGGTGGCGAAGGGGAAGTAGGCGCCGAAGATGCTCACGTCAGCGGGCGAGGACATGGAGTCTTCATCGCTCTGGCACGCGTCAATGGTGCCGTCCTGGACAGCCTTGAAAAGTTCGCTCTGGGGAACCAGCTGATCGGACGTATAGAGCTCGATGACCATTTCGCCCTTGGCGGCCTTGTTGAACGCCTCAATCTGGGGCTTGATGACCTGTTCGGCGAGAGCGGCGCCGGCGTAAGTCTGCATGCGCCACTTGATGGGGGCCTTGTCGGCCTTTGCAGGGGTGGAATCAGAAACGACGCCGGCTGTCGCGGCCATGGCCATGGTGGCTCCGATGCCCATATTCTTCAGAAAATCACGTCTTTGCATTGAAAAATCCTCTTTTTTGAATGTCTCCAGCCGGATCCCGGCCCCCTGCTTCGGGAAGCCTCCCAGGAGATTCCGTTGCTTTCGTCAGGAATAATGCATCAGGCGTGCCAACTCTGATCAAGTTTTCGTCTGTCATCATTAAAATTTAATAATTTCAAGTAGTTATTATCGATTGTCCTTTTTCTCTGAAAAACAGGATTTTTTCTTTTTTTGTTTTTCGGCCTTTTTCCAACATTTTTGTCAGTTTTATTCAAAGAAGTGCCGGAGATACCGTTCCCGGATTTGATGCGTTTCTGTACCAATTTTTTATATTATTACATATTGGTAACTTTAATATATGTAAAAAAGTGTTTTTTAATACATAACTATCTGAAATTTTTATTTAATTATTATTTATGTCCCTTCCAGACTTCCATTTTCCATTTTTCATCCGGGAAATCGCTGATACACGATTGATCCGCGTGCGGAAAGGCTCATTTTCTACATAAATGTAAAAAATAGCAAATATGACATTTGTGTGTCTTTTTAAGACTCATAAAAGAATCAGGATTATTCACTTATCTCACTGTTTTTCCCGTTTTTTTTGAAAATTTACATTTCAGAAGGCTTTTCGGTGCCCCCGTCTCCGGACCCCCCGGCTGCTGAAGGAAATTCAGGAGAATTCTGTCCCTGCCCCCTCCCCTGCCGGCAGACGGAGAAGGCTTTCAGAATCCTTCTGCTCCACCAGAGCCTTCTTCTTACAGTGCGAGGGGGCTCCCCCTGAATCACGCTTTCTTTCATTCCCGTGGCCTGGTTTCCCCGAAATTCAGGACATTATATAGAGACAGCCAGGGAGAGAACCATTTCCCTCCATCTCCTTCCCCATATCAGCAAAGGCAAAAACCATGCGTCTCCTTCACAAAATCCTTCCCGTTCTCCTCATACTCTCTCTTTCAGCCGCTGCGCCCGCCGCTCTCACGGCTTCCTCCGTTCAGGCAGCCGAGATACGCGCCTCCGTATGCGGAACCTTCACCAACGCCTTCGCTGCGGTGAAAAAAGCCTTTGAACAGAAATACCCGGGAGATGAGGTGGTTCTCTCCTTTGGCGCCTCCAATCCCCTTCTGCGCCAGATTGAGCAGGGCGCTCCTGCCGACGTCTTCGTTTCCGCCGACGTGGAAACCATGGATCAGGCTGTCAGTAAAAAACTCGCCGATCCCGCCACCCGGCGCGACATTGCCCGCGGCAGCATGATCATCATCCAGCCGAAGGACAGCACAGACAAAATCACTTCCCTGAAGGATCTGGAACGCGGTTCCGTGAAGCGCATCGCCGTCTGCAATCCCCAGACAACGCCGGCAGGCCGCTACACGCAGAAGGTCCTCTCAAAGCAGAACCTCTGGGACACGCTCTCTCCCCGCTTTGTGCAGGCAGCCACCGTGCGCCAGGCCGTCGATTATGCCGCGCGCGGCGAAGTTGACGCGGCCTTCGTGTTCAGAACCGACGCGGCCCGCATGCTGGACAGGGTGTCCATCGCCATGACCGTGCCCACGCCGAAGCCCATTGTCTTTCCCGCTGCCTGCGCCCTGACCGGCAAAAACCCCGAGGGCGGAAAACGTTTCCTTGATTTTGTCTCCTCCCCCGAGGGACAGAAGATTATCGCCGGCTTCGGCTACGAAAAGCCGTAATCCCCCCTTTTCTCCTTCCACTCATCCCCTCTGAAACCCGGATCCTCTCCAGAAAGGATCCGGGTTTCCTTTTTTTCAGAACACGGGACCTTCCGGGCAGGAATCCCGGGGGCCGGCGGCTCTGCCGCCTGCCCTTCCCGGATGACGTGCCCCTTTCTCAGCGCGCCGGCTTCTGTTACCATGCTCTTCAAAAAAACGGAGGCAGGCATGCTCAGACTGATGGAAAAGGATCTTGATGACTTCGCTGACTATATGAAATCAGGAGAGATGGAACAGGATTTCCGCGACGGCTGTGAACACGACAGGCTTTTTCTCCTGTCCCTCCTGGAAAAATTCATGGACGTGGCTGATCTCGCGGACGAAACAGCCACGAAACTCATCTTCAGGGGAAATCTCGCGGCCCTGG
>ENA-ORSS01003707-ORSS01003707.1-human-gut-metagenome-genome-assembly--contig:-NODE-3707-length-12097-cov-5.517356_pt1 | contig 12097 bp, 10 predicted proteins | sample MGYA00241899_ERZ509162 | MGnify/ENA primary metagenome ERZ509162 (study PRJEB26280, sample SAMEA2338641) | human gut metagenome | biome: human gut; feature: human-associated habitat; material: faeces... | reverse complement strand
CCTTCCCGAACGGAAGGCGCATATCGGCGGTTTTGAGATGCACCAATGCCAGAAGATTATTGATCTGTGCCGCAGAAACAATGAAACAAAGGAGGATGTTACGATAGTATGACATTGCGAGATAAAATGCTGGCCGTAATGCAGGATGTCAACAGTCAGGTGGCGGAGCGTGAAGAGCTGGTTGAGCTGATCGCCATTGCTTTGCTGACGCGAAACAACCTGTTCATCCTCGGCAAGCCCGGTCAGGCCAAGAGCCTGTCCATCAACCTGTTCCGCCAGCGGATCACCGGGGCGCGGCAGTTTGAACGGCTGCTTTCCAAGCAGACCGATGAGGATCAGCTTTTTGGCCGCATCGACCTGTCCAGCCTGATACCCGGCAGCGTGCCGGATGCTGTGCTGCAGGATGATGACGTGCATAAAAACCTGCGCTTTGATCTTCAAAGTATGGTGGATGGTCTCGGTGCGAGGAAAGATACGCCGGACACCTTTGCCATGCTGGAAAAGGCGACGGATAAGCTGCTCAGCTACCGAAAGGCCGTGGCCGCGCTGCATCAGAATGAGCCCGTGGTACAAACCGCCGGCAAAATACCGGAGGCGGACATCGTGTTCCTGGATGAAATATTCAAGGCCAACGATGGCGTGCTGAACTCCCTGCTGACAGCACTCAACGAACGAAAGTATACCAACGAGGGGCGTACCTATCCCATTCCGGCAATTTCCTTCTTTGCCGCGTCCAACGAGATACCTAACTTTGCCGATCCGCAGGAACAGATCCTGACACCGTTGTATGACCGTTTGCAGATCAAAGTGGTGACAGAGGACATTGCTGACCGCGATAAGCGTCTGTCCGTCCTCAAGAGCAAGCAGAGCGGCGGCGATGGATCGCTAAATGCCACGATCTCGCTGTCCGAGCTGTACGCCATGCAGCAAGAGGTGGCCGCCATCCCTGTGCCGGACGCTATCAATGAGCTGGCTGATGATGTGCTTTGTGAACTGCGGGGCAACGGAATCGAGGTGTCCGACCGCAAATATCTCAACTACTACCCTCTGGTGCAGGCCAAGGCATGGCTGGAAGGACACGACAAAGTGGAGTCCCAAGACCTGCTGACCCTCAAGTGCTATCTCTGGCAGGCTCCCAGTGACCGGCCCACGGTAGAAAACACGCTGACCCGCCTGTGCGTCAATCCTTTGCAGGATAAGGTAAACAGTATTCTTGCTATGGCGGTGGAGGCGCAGGAGGACTTTAACACCGTTGTTGCGGACGGCAGCAATCCCAAGGCTGGCAGCAAGGCACTGCTGAAGCTGCGCGGTGAGCTGCTCCAGCTGTATAAGCGACAACAGGAGTTATGTGCCGCCGCACAGTCTGACAGTGAAAAGGACATGGTGAACAAGCTCCTGAACGATCTGGAGGCCATCAGTATGGCCGCCCACAATGCGGTGAATTTCACCTATATCCCGCTGGAGCAGATGGCTGCTCTGCAATAACTACATTTTTGGAGGTACGATTTATGCTGAACAAAATCATTGTGATGGGCCGCTTGACCCATGATCCTGAGCTGCGCCGCACCGGCAGCGGTACGCCGGTATGCAGCTTCTCTATTGCTTGTGACCGCGATTTCAAATCGCAGTCCGGAGAAAAGGAGACCGATTTCTTTGATGTGGTGGCATGGCGCGCCAACGGAGAATTTGTCAGCAAGTATTTTACCAAAGGCCGTATGGTTGTGGTAGAAGGGCGGCTCCAGGTCCGCGAATGGCAGGACAAGGAGGGCAATAAGCGCCGCAGCGCGGAGATCAACGCCGATAATGTCTACTTTGGCGATTCCCGTCCGGCGCAGACCGAGGGAGCTTCCGGGACTGGTGAGGCAGATGCCTTTAAGGATTTCCCGCCATTGGATGATTTCCCGTCCGCCGCAGGCAGTTCTGACAAAGAGCTGCCGTTCTGATTCTGTATGGTAATGAAATAGCAAGGGGAAGGCTCGCGCCTTCCCCTTGCGGATAAGGAGATGCTATATGAATGCCGATAGACGAAAAGCCTTTCGGACAATAGCGGATGTACTGCGCTCCCCTATTGCGGAGCTTGCGGCACTTCGGAGAAAACCAGTACAGAAAACCGACCGCGTAATGCGCTCCGGCAAACTGGAGGACAGCATATATGCCGAGCTGCGCGAGGATGATGCTGAAATGGATCTGACAGAGAACGCCGCGGCGCAGAAGCTCAAATCTTTTCCCGCACTCTCCCGCGATGTGTTTCAGTCCTTATATTCACTGGCCCCGCGCAGGAACGATGCGGATATGCTCACCGCTGCGGCGCAGAAATTCAACGCACCCATCCTCGACCACATCTCTCAACAGGACGACTATCCCACGCTGAAAAACATCTGCGAGGGTCGTAGTCTACCCGCCTATGAAGCTGCGGCGGAGTTCACCAGTCGAGCCGCCGAAGAGTTGGACGGACTGTTGTCTGAACTGGGCGGTGATAAAGGCGCGCTGAACACTCTCGAAAAGCTGGAAACGGCGCGTGATGCCGCGGCAGAGGAGCTCGCCAAGCTGCTTGATGCCCGAGCCCATACTAGAGAAATGACCGCGCCGGGTAAACAAGCGCTGATAAATGCTGCCAATCGGCTGGACAGTAAGCAGCGGCAGGTGGAGGCGGTATCCCATCTGCTGGACACGACCATGCTGCGCCAAAAAGAAACAGTCAATCTGGCGGTATTTGCCGCTGTGCAGGCTGCCACAGAACGGGCACAGGAGGTACAGAGCATCATCGGCGCATGGAGCGATGAGCCTATGAATATGTGCCGTACACCCGAAAATCTTGCGCTGCTGAAAAAGGTACGCCAAAGCACGGTGCTGAAGGATATTTCCAAGTATCTGGGGCGCTTCCGCGAGATCTTCGCGCAGGCCAAGAAAAACAGCTACGCCTATGGGCGGGGTGAAACCTACTCTCTGGAGTTAGGTAATAACCTGTCCCGTGCGCTGACTTCGGAGCTTGCCATGCTGGCCACGCCGGAGACTATCCCGCTATTCCTGCGGAAGTATCAGCAAAAGCAGATCAAACAGTATCGTCGGCGCGAACCCATTTATAAAGGTATGGGCGACATTATCTGCTGTCTGGATGAGTCCAGTTCCACCGAAGGCAAAGCTGCGGCCTGGGGCAAGGCGGTAGCCATGACCCTGCTGGAGATTGCCGCAGAGAGCCGAAGAAGATTTGCGCTGATCCATTTTGCCGGAAGCAGCAGTTGCCAGGTGGACATATTCCGCCCGGGTGAATATACGCTGGAGGATAAGTTGTCTGCGGCGGAGACATTTCTCGGCGGCGGTACAAACTTTGAACGCCCCATCCGGGAGGCAATCCGGTTGATGGAGTCGGAGGGCTTTGAAAAGGCCGATGTGGTTTTCATCACAGATGGCGAATGCGCGTTGTCCGATGGCTGTCAGCAGGAATTGCAGGCATCGCAGGCCGCGCATCATTTTACGGTAACGGGTATTTTGCCGGGCGAAGGGCAAGTTGATATGGATTTCAGCTTAAAGCTTTTTTGCCAGAAGATTTACCGAACCAGTGAGCTGACAGGGGATGCCGTTGTGCAATCGGTGATAAACTTACGAGTATAAAAGGAGGCGTGGAAATTTCACGCCTCCTTTTATCTATCTACTGCAGCACTGCATACTCAAGTCACCCAAAGCTGCCGTTTTTTCCCTCGCTGCTGTGGCCCTCCGTTTCCGTCATTTGCGAATTTTTCAAAATGACGGAATGGAGGAAAAACGCCGTGAAGCTGTCTTACTTCATGGACATGAGCGACCGATAGATCGGGGAGCTGCTGGATATGGCACGGCGGACAGTTCAGCATCAACGGACGGATGTCCTTGCTGAACGCAGAAAGCAAATCCTCCTTTCGCACGAAGCGGAGGTCAAAATCCACAAGCGCCCATGGATGATCTGCGTGCTGATACAAATTGGTATCGTTATAGACCGTATTGCCGGTTTTCTGCTGATACCAATAGGCGGCAATCGGCTCCAGAAGATGGCCCATTATCAGTTGGTTCTGATTGGCCTTTATCGGTGTCTTTATAAAACTATCCATAGTTCATTTTCTTACACCTTCTTTTTATGCTTGAGATTCTTTTACTTTTTTGGACGGATACTTGTGTCTCCATGTTCCCACGTTTTTTCAGCGGACTGCATCTTCACAAAACCTACATGAGAAGTTCCGTGATTGTTGAGCTTTGCCAAGGATGGCTGATTTCAAAAGCGATTGACGGGATAAGAAAAAGCTGATAGACTTAGAATACTTAGCAAGACACATCAAGTCACCATCTTTGATTTGCCGGAAAAGGCAATATTTCACCGATATTACAGAGGGCGCCTGATTTCCTTGGGCGTATATATCTGCTTCGTACCAAGCCGCAGCTCTAAAGCTTGTCTGTTCGTAAGCCAGCCCTGCCACACAAAAGGATTTGAAACCATGAAGCTTTCCTCCATACTCAAGGACTACCCTGTTCTTTCTGTCTCTGACCGCCCTATTGCCGAGGCGTTTCTGTCTGGCCAAATGGAGCAGCAGATTCATTCCATCGACTACGATTCCCGCCGCGTCTCTGCCGGTTCTCTGTTCTTCTGCCTGCCCGGCGCTCATGCAGACGGACACCGCTTCGCGCCGCTTGCCTATGCCGCCGGCTGCCGTGCTTTTGTATGCAGCCGTAGGCTTGTCTCGCTCCCGGAAGACGCGGTGCAGATACTTGTGGAGAATCCGCGCCACGCGCTAGCCTGTCTGTCGGCGTCATTCTATGGCCGCCCTGCGGAGAAGCTGACCGTTATCGGCATTACCGGAACCAAGGGCAAAACAACAACGGCATTTTTCCTGCGGGAGATTCTCTCTGGCTGCGGCTTTCCGTGTGCGTATGTCGGCTCCAATGGCGTGCTGATGGAAAAGGATTGGTTTGATACCGTCAACACGACACCGGAAAGCAGTGAGCTTCACCGCTATTTTCGCATGATGGTGGATCGTGGCATCACACATGTGGTAATGGAGGTTTCCTCGCAAGCGCTGGCCACACACAGAGTGGAGGGCGTCCGCTTTGATACCTGCTTGTTTACGAATCTGGCAGATGACCATATAGGAGAGGTGGAGCATCCCTCGTTTGCCGCCTATCGAGCGGCGAAGGCACGACTGTTCCGCGATTTTGCGCCGGAACACATTGTCTGCAATCTCGATGATTCCCATTGGAGGGCTGTCGTTGGGAATCCGGGTGAGAACAGGGATTTCATTGGTTTTTCTCTGCACCAGCCCCTGTCCGACCGTTGCCGGTTCACTGCCGCGGAAACCCATCCCTTTCGCGGAAAAGCAGCGCTGGGCATCGACTTTACCTGTGTTTCACAGGGTGGGAATACCGCCGTCAGGCTTTGCGCTCCCGGAGAGCTTTCCGTGTATAATGGGCTGGGCGCCATTGCAGCGGCCTCAATTTACGGTGTGCCGGCGGCAGACGCCGCCCAGATTCTGCAGACGCTTTCCGTCCCCGGACGCTTTGAGGTGGTGGACGCACTGCCGGGAGTGACCTTTGTCCTTGACTATGCGCACAATGGGTTCAGCCTTGAAAATGCGCTTCAGGCTCTTCGGACATACCATCCCCATCGGCTGATATGTCTGCTCGGCTCTGTCGGATGCCGGACAAAAAAGCGCCGCAAAGAGCTGGGGGAGGCGGCTGGAAAATACGCCGATTTCGCAATCATTACGGCAGACAATCCGGACACTGAAGATCCCAATGAGATCAACTGGGAGATTCTGTCCTACTACGATCAAACGAAGCCCTATCTGCTTTTTGAGGATAGAAAAGACGCCGTTCGTGCAGCAGTACACATGGCAGAGACGGGTGACATCATTCTCTGCGCCGGAAAGGGTCACGAAACCTATCAGCTAATCAACGGCGAGAAGATTCCGTTTTCCGAGCGAGAGATCATTTTGCGCGAGGCGGCTCTGCGCCGTGACACTCAAGCCGCCCCAGTAGAGAATCATGATAGAATTCTATAAGTAACCAAGGCACTGTACAAGCATCACTGAAAAGGTACAGTGCCTTTTTGCGTATGTCGCTTTTTAAAGATTTGATATCCCCTAACAATCCATATTTCCTTGAGCGGATTTGATCCTCCGATACATCTCCTGCATCTGTCGGTCAATTTCGGCGATCTTGCCCGCGCATTCAAGCATTTCCTCGTTGATGCCCTCCGGCAACTTTGTCTTATCTACCTTGTACCGAATATCGTGCTCTAGACTGGCCCAAAAGTCCATAGCAATCGTGCGGATCTGAATTTCCGCAGTTACCTGCTCCGTCCTATCTGACAGATACACCGGCACCCGGATATCCAGATGTAATGAGCGGTATCCGTTATAGTTTGGTGTGCGGATATAGTCTTGCCTTTTGATAATCTTGACATCCTTTTGCAGCTCCAGCATCTCCGCCACCCGGTACACATCGTCGATATAACTGCACACTACCCTGACACCGGCAATATCATTGATGCTCTCCCGCGCCGTCTCGATGGTCAGTGGCAACCCTTTATTCAGTAGCTTGGTTGCAAGGCTTTCCACAGATTTTACGCGCCCTTCAATATGATGGATCGGGTTTCTCGCGTAGAGCACTTTGAACTCATTGTTCAGTATTTCAAATTTCAGTGACAACTGCTTTACAGCTGAATCATAGAGGTTTCGCATTAGCCGTATCTCATACGGATCGTTACAAAGGGCTGCTCGAAATTCTGTTCTTAACATTGCGTGTTACCCTCCCTTTTTAATTTCCACCCTCCGAGGCACCAGACAAAGGCACTCCATAGCGAGCAGATGGCGGCGGAGTTGATACTGCGTCTTTTTTCAGCATCCACGGTGTAGCAGTCTTGAGGCTTTCTTTCTTGCGAGCATTCTTTTATCGGAACAGCAAAAGGCTAACCTTCACTACCTGACTGACGAAGCGGATCATTTCCTCCTTGCTGTACTTGTCATAACCCTCTACAATAACATGCATCAAGCCGTTGGAAAGATGCGTATACATCATCTCCAACTCGGTTTCACTGGCCTTTGGCAATTCCCTGTGCCAATAAGCAAGGCTGTCGGTTTTCGCCAAAGCGATCATTTTCGCAATGACAGTCGAACTGGTATTCCCCAGAACGAGTGTCCGGCAGGCTTCCTGATTTTGATCGACCATGTCATAGAGGGCTTCAATTAGAGCCGTCACATCAAAGGAATTGACATAGCGAAGGGATTTCTCAAACTCATCAATGAGCTCATTCTCGATGCTCTCCAGCAGTGCAAAGCAGTCGCTGTAATGGGTATAGAAAGTAGCCCGGTTGATCTGGGATAGTTCGCAGAGCTCCTTTACTGTGATTTTATTGACCGGTTTCTCCTTCAGCAGCTTCAAAAAAGACTGCTTGAGTATCATTTGTGTATAGCGTTTCCTTGCATCCAGTTTCTCCATCCAGAAATCTCCTTCAAAAAGATTATAACGTTCATCAACACTTTGGTATGCTGTGTTGATTTTATTTCAGTTGTACGGCAAGTGCTGATTGTTTCTATTTTTCACTTCAAGTATACTATACTCGTGAAAGATAATCAACACCTGTATGCCTATTTTGAGAGGAGACTTTTTAGATGTACGATAAATATCTCGTTACAGGTGCCACCGGCTTTCTCGGCAGAACTGTTGTGGAGGAGCTGGTACACCACGACGCTCAGGTACGTGCACTTGTGCTGCATAACGACCCCTATATCAACCTGCTCCCGAAGGAAGTCCATACCATCGTCGGCGATGTGTGTGATAAAAACTCACTTGCAGACTTCTTTGCGGATGCCGATAGCCGTACCTGTGTGATTCACTGCGCGGGTATCGTCTCTGTCGCGTCCAGACCCGGCCCAAAACTCTATCAGGTCAATGTGGGCGGAACATGGAGAATCCTTCGACAATGTTTAGAGCACGATGTGGGAAAGTTAATCCATGTCAGCTCCGTCCATGCCATACCGGAAAAACCAGAGGGCTGCGTTATCACGGAAAGCTGTGACTTCTCTCCGGGTCTTGTAGACGGCGATTACGCAAAGAGCAAGGCGGCCGCAACCGAACTGGTCTTCGACGCGGCAGAGCGCGGGCTGAATGCCAGCATTGTCTTTCCCTCCGGCATCATCGGCCCAGGCGACATACAGGGAGGGAGTTTCACCTCAATGGCAAAGTCTTTTCTGGCCGGGAAGTTGCCCTTTGCTGTTCGCGGCGGGTATAATTTTGTGGATGTACGGGATGTTGCAAAAGGTATTCTGGCCTGCTCCGAAAGCGGAGAGCCCGGCAAGGGATACATTCTGTCCGGCCACTATATTACGATTCGCAAGATGCTTCAGCTTGTCGGAAAGGCCGCAAAGCTGAAGTATCACCCCATCTGTCTGCCATTGAGTCTTGCAAAGTTGGCAGCCCCATACTACGAACGCCGGAGTCTGAAGGATCGAAAGCCACTGTTTTTCACTCCCTATTCCGTTGCCGTTCTTGCCTCAAACGGGCAATTCAGTCATGCCGCAGCATCGAAATGTTTTGCATATCAGCCGCGCCCAATGGAGGAGACTTTGTGGGATATGGCAGTCTGGCTTATGGCGCGGAAGGAAAAGGGTGAACTATGAGTTCACCTCTGCGCCATGATGCCCCGCCTCTCGCCTGAGGAGCGAGCCTCCTGCCGCCATAAAGAGCATATTGACGGGCCTGCTGCGGGAGAGCGCTCTCAGGAGCGTCCTCCCTCTTTCTTTCCCGTCCGGCAGGAAAGAGTTGCGGCGGGCGGCGTTTTATGCTATATATTAAGGTGTGTCTGCGGACATAGCCTGAAGAAAGCGAGGGCCTTGTCTCTTGAAAGGAACCACCAAGCATCTGCTGCCGATGGTCTTCGTGTTTACGGTAATCGCTATAGCCTATGCCTGCCGAATGCTGGCAAAATTCGACATCGGCGGTCCTGTCATGAACCATATCCGGACGGCGCTCTATCTGCTGCTTTTCACCCTGTGGGGCTTTTCACTCGATCGGCGCATTATCCAGCGGCAGACGCTGCACTGCCTGCGGCTGACGGCGGCGCTGATGCTGCTGTGGCTCATACTGCGGACGCTGAAATACAGCGTTGTCACCGATTTGACGGCGGGGCGGTACATATGGTATCTCTACTATCTGCCGATGCTGTTCCTCCCGCTGCTGTGGGTGTATATCGCCCTGTCCATGGGAAAGTCAGAGGATTACCGCCTGAGCCGTGGAATCGGTATGCTGTCGATCATCCCTGCGGTACTGTTTCTACTGGTGATCACCAATGACCTGCATCAGCAGGTATTCGCCTTCAAAAGCGGTGTCCCCGGATTGCCGGTTTCCGGCACGTATTCCTACCGCCCGCTGTATTTTATCTGCCTTGGCTGGATGGTGGGCTGTATGGCTTTTTCCCTTGTCTGTCTGTTCCGGAAGATCCGTATTCCGAGTGGTGAAAGGAAGCGGATAACGCCGTTTGTGCTGGGCTGTGCGACGCTCCTGTACGGTATTCTCTATCTGTCGGGTATTCCGGCTGTTCGGTGGTGGTTCGGCGATATGAACGTGATGTTCTGCCTGCTGTATGCCGCCATCTATGAAAGTTGTATCCGCTGCCGTATGATACCGTCCAACACGGGATATGTGGAACTGTTTGAGGCCACAACGCTGGCGGCTTGTATTGCGGATCGCAGCGGCCGAATCGTCTTGCGCTCCTGTGCCGCAGGTGAGGATATGACCTGCCCGCAGGAGGGGCAGCGGATCGTTCGGCCCGATGGCATGTGCATTTCCTCGGCGCCCATCAGCGGCGGCTACGCCGTTTGGCAGGACAATGTGCGCCCACTGACGGAGCTGTATGCCCGGCTGAATGCGAACAAGGTGGAAATGGAGTGCAACAAGAAAAAGCTGCAGGATGCCTATCTTGTGCAGAGAAGTCTGTATGAGCTGACCGAAAAGAACCGTATATACAACGAGCTGGAGGCAAAGCACAGCAGGCAGACAGCCCAGATGCGGCAGATGCTTGCCCAATGCGAGAGATCCGGACCCGCCGAGAGACGAAGCCTGCTGAAGAAGGTGCTGCTGCTGGGCACCTACATCAAGCGCAGCGCCAATCTGTACTTTCTCAGCAGTGAGTACCAGTGGCTGCCGCAGCAGGAGCTGCGGCTGACGGTCGACGAAGCCGTGCGAGCCTTGACCGCCTGCGGCACAGAGTGCGGCGTGATCTATCGCACAACAGGACCGATGCGCACCTCTGAGGTCGTGCGGCTGTTTGAGCTTCTGGAAATCGTCGCGGAGACCACGGTAGACGATCTGCACTCGCTGTTTATCTCCGTTTCCGACAGCGCGATGGATCTGTCGGTGGAGTGCGCCGCCGATTTGTTGGTGGTCGCCTCACCTGAGGTGACGGTGCGGCGGGAGGACGGCTTGTGGCTGGTCCGCACAGGGATAAGGGGGCGTGAGGATGCATAAGCTGAGACGCTTCGGATTTAACGCCATTAAGGAGAGCTTTGACCGGCTGCCCACCGCCGTATGCTTTTTTGACCGGTCGGGCGGCATCGTGCTGTGCAACCGGCAGATGTATCGGCTGAGCCAGTATCTGCTGAACAGCGATCTGCAATATCTGGAGGAACTTCAAAAGGCGCTGGCCTCTCCGCCAAAGGGCATAATGCACCTTGCCAGCCCGGAGGATACCTACCGCTTTCCGGACGGGCTGGTATGGAAATTTGAGAGGGCAGCCGTGACCGACCGATATGGGGAAACGTACATACAGCTGACCGCCGCAGATGTTACGGCGCTGCACCGGGCACTGGAGCAGCTGGCCGAGGATAACCGAAGGCTAGAACAGGACGCGGAAAAACTACGTCGTCTCTCGGAAAATGTTGCGGCGGTGGCCCGGGAGCGGGAGCAGCTTGCCGCCAAATCCGCTATGCATGACAGCCTTGCCGCCTGTATCACCGTCACGAAGCAGTATCTGGCTGGAGACCTTGGCGGCATCGACGCAGACATTGTGCTGCGGGAGTGGGAGAAAAGCATCGTCTTTCAGGAGGCGGGTCTTTTGGCGGCAAGGGAAAAGCTGTATGAAAGCGCGGACAGCAGCGGCGTGACCGTCAGAATAAGAGGCGCAGAGCCGGCCAACGGCGCGGCGGATCTGATGTATGCCGCCATGCAGGTCTGCCTGAACAACGCCATACAGTACGCGCAGGCAACCGAATTGATGGCCAACATTTGGGAGGACGGCGACAGATATACCGTTCTGATCCGCAATAACGGAAGGCCGCCGGAAAAGACTATCACAGAGGGCGGCGGGCTGTCCAATCTGCGCCGCAGGATCGAAAGGATCGGCGGAACCATGACGGTGCAGAGTCTGCCGGAGTTCGCGCTGGTGATAGGAATACCAAATCGGGGGAATTTAGAGGAGGGGAACGAATGGCTGTCAGAGACATATTGATCGTTGAGGATCAGGCCCTTGCCAGAATGTATCTGTGCGCCTGCGTGGAAAAATGCGCGGATTGCCGGGTGGCGGGCACGCTGACCCGTGCCGACGCGGCGCTCCGGCGGTGCGGCGACGGGCATATTGACCTGATCCTGATGGATATCTGTACCGAAAACGACTCGGACGGCTTGACCGCCGCCGAGGTGATCAAGAAGATCTATCCCCATATCAAGATCGTGATGGTGACCTCCATGCTGGAGGGGCGCTTTCTGGAACGGGCAAGACGGATCGGGGCCGACAGCTTCTGGTACAAGGATTCCCCCTCCGGCGACCTTGTGGGCGTGATCGAGGGCACCTTGTCCGGCAAGTGTTTCTGGCCGGACGACGCGCCGTCGGTGCGGCTTGGGAACGTCCTGTCCTGCGACTTATCCGACCAGGAGCTGGAGACGCTGCGCCTGCTCTGCGAGGGACAGACCTACGCGGAGATTGCCGCGGGTATGAATGTGGCGGAATCCACAGTACGCACCTATATCAACCGGATGCTGGAAAAAACCGGCTACCCCAACCGCAACCGGCTAATGGTCGCCGCGGTCAGCAAGCGGCTGGTGGTGCCGGGAAGCCTGTTTGGCACGGCAGAAGAAAACT
>ENA-ORSS01003705-ORSS01003705.1-human-gut-metagenome-genome-assembly--contig:-NODE-3705-length-12098-cov-9.363697_pt1 | contig 12098 bp, 11 predicted proteins | sample MGYA00241899_ERZ509162 | MGnify/ENA primary metagenome ERZ509162 (study PRJEB26280, sample SAMEA2338641) | human gut metagenome | biome: human gut; feature: human-associated habitat; material: faeces... | reverse complement strand
CTCAAGCACGCCGGGCTGGACTACTGGCACTATCTGGACATTACCTACTACGACGGCCTTGCAGACTTTTTTGCCCGCAACAACGGCCCCTACTACTACTTTACCACCAAGGCACCCCAGCGCTACACCGATGTACAGTACCCGGACGGGGCTTATCTGGTGTTCGGGCGCGAGGACGCCGGGTTGCCGGAGGCGCTGCTTGTGGAAAATCAGGAGCACTGCATCCGGATGCCCATGCGGGACACCTGCCGCAGTCTGAACCTTTCCAACAGCGTGGCGGTGGGCGTGTACGAGGTGCTGCGGCAGTGGGATTTCCCGGAGCTGCTGGACCACGGCCACCTACGAGATTATGAATGGAAATGAGGGAAATTATGAGCAAGATTGCGATCCTGACCGATTCCTCCTGCGATATCCCGCAGGAGATGGCCGAAAAATACGGCATTGATATCATGAGTTTCCACATCCTGCTGGATGATGTGGACTACGTTGAGCGTGTGGACTGCACCAACACCGAGTTCTACGATAAAATGCGTGCGGCAAAGGGTGTGCCCTCTACCGCCGCCATTACGCCCATCCAGTTCTGTGAAAAATACTGCCAGTATGTGGACGAGGGCTACACGGATGTCATCCATGTGCCCATTAACAAATCCGGCTCCTCCACCTACAACAACGCCCTGATGGCACAGGGGATGCTGCGGGAGGAGCGCCCGGAGCACCATCTGAACATCCACTTGCTGGACCCCCACACCTATTCTATGGTGTTCGGCTGGTATCTGTGCGAGATGGCACGCAAACTGCAGAACGGCGCAGAGATCCGCCACGTCATCCACGAATTTGAACGGCAGATGAACTGCATGGAGGTCGTGCTGGGGCCTTACAGCCTGAGGCAGATGAAAAAGAGCGGCCGCATCTCTGCCGCAGCAGCCGTCATGGGCGAGTTGATGGGCATCCGCCCCATCATTACCCTGATCGACGGCAAGACCAAGGTAGAGGCCAAGGTGCGCGGCGATGAAAAAGTCGTGCCCGCCATGGTGGATCTGTGCCAGAAGCGCGCCGGGGATGTGGAGGATTTTGAGTATATGATCGGCCACACCAACATCCCGCAAGCCGCTGATCTGGAAAAGGCCTGCCGCAAGGCCTTTGGCAAGCCGCCGCTGGCCGTGTTTGAGCTGGGCGGCGTGGTCTCTGCCAACACCGGCCCCGACACCGTGGCGCTGACATATACCGGCCACCCCAGAGGGTAAAAACATCCGGCAGAGGGCTGCCGCAGAATAGCATACCTTCAAAATATTGAAAGCTCCAAGACAGCTTCTCAAAAAAGAGTAAAAAAAGCTGAGCATCTGTGAAAGATCAGGTGCTCAGCTTTTTTATATTTTTCGTTGACGCTGTTTCACAGCAGTCCTTTTTGTTATTTATTTCTCGTGTTTTACCCGTTGGATATCTCCCAGATCGTAGGGGGTGTTCTGGTAGACGTAATAGTTCAGCCAGTTTTCATACAGCAGGTGGGCGTGGGCGCGCCAGCGGAACAGCGGAAGCTTTGCGGGGTCGTCATCCGGGTAATAGTTGACGGGCACATGGATGGGCAGACCCTTGGCTACGTCCCGCTTATACTCGGCATCCAGCGTATACTTATCGTACTCCGGGTGACCGGTAACAAAGATCTGCCGCCCGTTCTCGGTGCTCATGAGGAAGGGTCCGGCGGCGTCGCTCTCAGCCAGAATGCGCAGGGCGGCACAGTTGTCCACATCCTCCCGGCAGATGCCGGTGTGGCGGCTGTGGGGAGCGTAGAACACCTCATCAAAGCCGCGTACAAGCGGGTTTGCCGGGCGGGTGACCCGGTGCTCGAACACGCCGAACATCTTTTCCGGCAGCAGCTGCTTGCGCACGCCGTAGTGGTAGTACAGCCCGGCCTGTGCGCCCCAGCAGACATGGAGGGTGGAGTAGACGTTCGTTTCGCTGAAGTCCATGATCTCGCACAGCTCGTTCCAGTAGTCCACCTGCTCAAAATCCATGGTCTCCACCGGCGCGCCGGTGATGATCATACCATCGTAACGGTTGTTCTTTACCTCGTCAAAGGTCTTGTAAAAGGCCTCAAGATGGGCAGCCGACACATGGGTGGCAGAGTGGCTGGCGGTCTGCAGCAGGGTCATGTGCACCTGCAGCGGGGTGTTTGCCAGCAGCCGGGCGATCTGGGTCTCGGTGGCGATCTTGGTGGGCATCAGGTTCAGGATCAGAATTTCCAGCGGGCGGATATGCTGCGCCAGCGCCCGCTCCCGGTGCATGACAAAGACGTTTTCCTCATACAGGGCATCAAAGGCGGGTAAGGTCTTGGGGATAATCAGCGGCATAGGAAAGTCGCTCCTTTGCTAGACGATTCAAAAATGGCGCCGCGTTTGCTTTGCCATCTTCAGAGGAATCATGATTTTTGATTTCACGGGAAGGCATCAGACCTTATCCAGTGCCTGCGCGATATCGGCGATGAGATCCTCGGCGGATTCCAGACCGCAGCTCATGCGCACCAGCTCGGCGGGCACACCGGCGGCAGCCAGCTGCTCGTCGTTCATCTGACGGTGGGTGCTGGAGGCGGGGTTCAGGCAGCAGGTGCGGGCATCCGCCACATGGGTCTCAATGGCGGCAAGCTTCAGCTCCTTCATAAAGGTGCTGGCAGCCTGACGTCCGCCGGCCAGACCAAAGCTTACCACGCCGCAGCTGCCGTTTGGCAGGTACTTCTGCGCCAGTGCGTGGTAGGGGCTGCTTTCCAGCCCGCAGTAGTTCACATAGGCCACCTTGGGGTGGTTTTCCAAGAACTGTGCCACCGCCATACCGTTGGCGCAGTGGCGCTGCATCCGGACGTGCAGGCTTTCCAGACCAAGGTTCAGCATATAGGCGTTCATGGGGGACTGCATGGAGCCGAAGTCCCGCATGAGCTGCGCGGTAGCCTTTGTAATGAAAGCTCCCTCCTTGCCGAAGCGCTCGGCGTAGGTGATGCCGTGGTAGCTGTCGTCCGGGGTGCACAGACCCGGGAACTTCTCGGCGTGCGCCATCCAGTCGAACTTGCCGCCGTCCACGATGGCACCGCCCAGCACTGCGCCGTGGCCGTCCATGTACTTGGTGGTGGAGTGGGTCACGATGTCCGCGCCCCACTCAAAGGGGCGGCAGTTGACCGGCGTGGGGAAGGTATTGTCCACCATCAGCGGCACGCCGTGGGCGTGGGCGGCCTTGGCAAACTTTTCAATGTCCAGCACGGTCAGGGCGGGGTTTGCGATGGTCTCGCCGAACACTACCTTGGTGTTGGGCCGGAAGGCGGCATTCAGCTCCTCCTCGGTGCACAGGGGGTCTACAAAGGTGGCGGTGATGCCCATCTTGGCCATTGTGACCGAGATGAGGTTGAAGGTGCCGCCGTAGATGGTGCTGGAGGCTACGATGTGGTCCCCTGCCTCGCAGATATTGAACAGGGCAAAGAAGTTTGCAGCCTGTCCGCTGGAGGTAAGCATAGCGGCGGTACCGCCTTCCAGCTCGCAGATCTTTTTGGCTACCATGTCGCAGGTGGGGTTCTGCAGGCGGGAATAGAAATAGCCGTCTGCCTCCAGATCGAACAGCTTGCCCATGTCCTCGCTGGTAGCGTACTTGAAGGTGGTGGACTGGATGATGGGGATCTGACGGGGTTCGCCGTTGCCGGGGGTGTAGCCGCCCTGCACGCAGATGGTATCACGATTCATACAACATACTCCTTTGCTGGTTTTTTGGGTCGGGAAGGACGATTCCCCGCAGGAGGGGCTGCCTCCGGCGGGGAATCGAAAAATCAAAGCTTCTTATTTCCGCAGGCGCTTATCGCTCTTGGTGGCCCACAGGGTACCCACAGACTGGAACGCCTGCACCATCAGCACCAGCAGCACCACACAGACGATCATGATGTTGGTCTGGTAGCGGTAGTAGCCGTAGGACAGGGCGATCTTGCCCAGACCGCCGCCGCCGATAACGCCGGACATGGCGGAGTAGCCCAGAATAGTGGTCAGCGCAGTGGTCATGCTGGAGATCAGGCCGGGCAGGCACTCCGGGATCATGACCTTGGTGATGATCTGGAAGGGGGTAGCACCCATGCTCTGAGCAGCTTCCACCACGCCCTCATCCAGCTCCCGCAGGCTGGTCTCCACCAGACGCGCCACAAAGGGGAAGGCAGCGACCACCAGCGGAACGATGGTGGCCTTGGTGCCCACCGTAGTGCCCACGATGGCGCGGGTAAGCGGGAACACACAGATCATCAGGATGAGGAAGGGCACACTGCGCAGGATGTTGATGACGATATTGATCAGGTGCATCAGCCAGCCGGGCAGGGGCAGAATGCCATCCTTGTCACCGGCTACCAGCAGCACGCCCAGCGGCAGACCCAGCACCAGCGCAAAGGCGGTGGAGAGCACCGTTACATAAAAGGTCTCCCAGATGGCAAAGCCGTAAGCTGCGATATTCATATACCGGTCACCTCCTCTACCGTTACGCCGGACTGGCTGCGCATATACTCCACAGCCTGCTGTGCGACCGCAAGTTCTGCGGGCAGCTTGAGCAGCATGGAGCCGTAGCACTGGCCGCTCAGATCGCGGGTATCGGCGCTGAGCACTGACACCAGAATGCCCTTTTCAGCGGCAAGGCTTGCCACCAGCGGCTTTGCAGTGGAGGAACCATTAAAGGTAACGCGCACCACATGGTCATCCGGCGCAAAGCAGGAAAGATCCCGCGCTGCGCTGCCGCCGTTGGGAGCCACCAGACGCTTGGCAGCCGCCGTTTTGGGGTTTGCAAAAATTTCCTGTACCGAGCCCTGTTCCACGACCACACCGCCGTCCAGAATGGCCACGCTATCGCAGATCTCCTCCACCACGCTCATCTGGTGGGTAATGACCACCACGGTGATACCCAGCTTGCGGTTGATATCCTTGATCAGGGTCAGGATAGAGTGGGTGGTGTTGGGGTCCAGCGCACTGGTAGCCTCGTCGCACAGCAGCACCTTGGGATTGGTGGCCAGTGCGCGGGCAATAGCGATGCGCTGCTTCTGACCGCCGGACAGCTGTGCCGGGTAGGCGTTGGCCTTATCCGGCAGACCCACCATCTCCAGCAGTTCCATGGCGCGCTTTTCGGCCTCCGCCTTCTTTACGCCTGCCAGCTCCATGGGGAAGCAGACATTCTTCAGGCAGGTGCGCTGCATAAGCAGGTTGAACTGCTGGAAGATCATGGTGATCTCCCGGCGGCGCTTGCGCAGCGAGGCGGGAGACAACGTCTCCATTGCCACGCCGTCGATCACCACGCTGCCGCCGGTGGGGCGCTCCAGCAGGTTGATGCAGCGCACCAGCGTGGATTTGCCCGCACCGGACATGCCGATGATGCCGTAGATCGCACCATCGGGAATGGTGAGGTTGATGTTTTGCAGCGCTTTCACTGCGCCATCCTTCATCTGGAAGGTCTTGGAAAGGTACTTGAGTTCGATCACAGAAATTGCTCCTTTAGCTTATCCCTCGATGGTAGATTATCCCTCGATGGGTGCCAGACTGTCCTGCTTGCCGCCGTAGACGCCCATGGGCTCTACGTGAATACCGGCAACAGTGACCAGATGGGTACCCTTTTCGGCGTTGAAATTGTCCAGATACGGCTGATGCTGGAAGTAGTTGGTGTCTACCTGACCGTCCTCGACGATCTGGTTGGGGATCACATAGTCGTCGTACTCCTGAATATCCAGCGTGATGCCCTTGGCGGCAAGGATCTCCTTGCACACCTCCAGCACCTCGCAGTGGGGAGCGGGAGTAGCGGCGCAGCTGACGGTCTGGCCGTTCAGAGCGTCATAATCCACAGTGGAATCATAGCCGTCGGTGGGGTTCTCCACAACGGACACCACGGAGCCCTTGTAGGTCTCGTCCATGAAGTCCTTCACCTTCTGGCTCTGCAGGGCAGCAGCCAGAGCCTTGATCTTGGGCTCCTCCTGATTGCCGTCCTTGCACACCAGAATGTTGACGTAAGCAGAAGAGCCGTCCTCCATGGCCAGTGCATCGGTCATGGGGTTCAGACCGGCAGAGATGGCGTAGTTGGAGTTGATGACGGCGTAGTCCTCGTCCTGCAGGACGTTGGGCACCTGAGCGGCCTCCACCTCGTCCACGGTGACGTTCAGGGGATTCTCCTCGATGTCGTTCTTGGTGGCGGTCAGGCCGGCATCTGCCTTCAGCTTGAAGAAGCCGTTCTTCTCCAGCAGGGTCAGGGCGCGGGCCTCGTTGGTGGTATCGTTGGGCACAGCCACCTTGATCTTATCCAGCTTAGCTGCGGCAGAGGATGCCACGCTGCCGGACGCAGCGGCGGAAGAAGCAGTGGAAGAAGAACCACCGCAGGCAGTCAGGGCAGCGGCTGCGGCTGCTACACCGGTAACTTTCAGAAAATCGCGACGAGTAATCATAATTTTGTTCCCTCTCTATTGTTCTCTATTATGTACTGTGGCCCGCACGGCACCTTTCCGCGCGCAGCCTTGAACGGATGAATGAAAAAATGCCCCCGTCCTTACGAGCCTTAGACTCTGCAAGGACGGAGGCATGAACATACTTCCGTGGTACCACCTTGGTTCACTGTACCCTTACGGATACAGCCTCGATGCTGCGGCAGCGTGTGCTGCTTACAGCCGGACGCTGTAACGGGCGCATCCCGTTGCGGGCTTAGCACTCCTGCGCCTCGTCCGCACGGCTCCGAGACCATTTTCAGCTTCCTGTTTCCTGCCCTTTTTCACCGCCCGGGCTCTCTGGTAAGGATCAATGCGAAGGCCTACTCTTCTCTTCACAGCCATTTTTGTGATATTGACACTATAATAAACCCATCGGCGGCATTTGTCAACACCTTCAACGAAGTTTTTGGGTAGGGATATGGCTTCCGGTCTGCTGCCGTATCCGTTTTGCTTGACAATGCGCACAAAAAGGGTTATACTATAATTACAAAAGGCACTGCGACAAGCGGTTGGCCCTTTAGGTTTTTAGTTTAACTTTTATCCAAAGAAAAACCGTCACCTGTGGGGGGTGGCGGTTTTTACTTTCTTACCTTGATCGTAAACGTAAATCCAAACAAGTGGAATGTCAAAGTAATGGGCATGTTCTCACCTCCTTCCGGAAGTGAGAGCCAACCGCCTGCCGTATGTGCAGTACCTTTCGATCGCTTTTCAGCGACAGGACAATTATAACATATTCCGACCCTTTTCGCAAGAAAGCTCTGGTGTTTCCAGAGCTTTTTATTATACGCCCTTGTATGCGGCTGGTGCACATGATAAAATAGGGTATCATCTTTTGCAAGGAGCGCAGGCAATGAACAGCAGAGACCATTTTCCCGATGAAGAGCTGCGCCGCCGCATCATGGATTTTATCATGGCCGCAGGGCAGACCCTGCTGGAAAATGGTGCGGAGGTGTTCCGGGTGGAGCAGACCATGGAGATCATGGCGCGCAGCTTTCATCTGCGGGAGTTCCACGTTTATGTGCTGACCAACGGCATTTTCGCCAGCGCCGGCACTGCCGAGATCAGCGAGGTGCGCAACGTGCCGGTGCGCACCACCCATTTGGGGCGGGTAGCGGCGGTGAACGAACTTTCCCGTCAGATCGCCCAGACCGGAATGACCTTAGACGAAGCCGAGAGCCGTCTGGTGCTGGCGCGGCGGCTGCCCTTCCCCAAAGATCATGTGCAGCTGCTTTCCGGGCTGTGCGGGGCGTTCTGCTTTGCCATGATGTTCGGCGGCAACCTGCGCAGTGCGCTGGCAGCTGCCGGGGCGGGGCTGGTGGCCAGCTGGTATCTGCTGTGGTGCGGGCGGCACGAGGTGCCCGGCGGCTTTCAGAAGATCAGCACCGCCGCGCTGATCACGCTGGTGTGCATCCTGCTGTGCAATCTGCTGCACACTTCTGCCAGCCACGCCATCATCGGCACGTTGATGATCCTGACCCCGGGCATCGCCTTTACCATGGGTATCCGGGACTTTGTGCAGGGCGATTACCTTTCCGGCACCATCCGCATGATCGATGCTTTGCTCATTGCCGCCAGCATTGCCATAGGCACCGGCCTTGTGCTGCGGCTGTACACGGTACTTACGGGGGTGGTCGTGGTATGATATCCCTTACAGCTGTACAGATCAGCGAGCTGACCGCGCAGTTTTTTCTGGCCGCAGCGGGCACGCTGAGTTTTGCCATTCTGTTTGCGTGCCCCCGGCGCTGTCTGCCCTACTGCGCGCTGGTAGGTGCTGTGGGCTGGCTGTGGTACGAGTTGCTAACCTTGCTGGGCGCAGACGCCGCCACGGCCTCCCTGCTGGCGGTCATTCCGCTTACCATCCTTACCCGCGTGTTTGCCATTACCCAAAAAACGCCGGTCACGGTGTTTTTGCTGACCGGCATCTTTCCGCTGGTGCCGGGTGCGGGCATCTACTACACCGCCTACTATTTCATTCAGAACGAAAACGCCCTTGCCCTTGCCAAGGGCATCAGCACCTTTAAAATCGCCGTGGCACTGGCCATCGGCATCAGTCTGGTGCTGTGCGTGCCGCTGCCGAAGAGAAAGTAAGACGGCGTTTTACCCCCGCAGTCACGCCTGACGGCGTGCCAGCTCCCCCAAGGGGACGCCTTTGGGCTATGCCGGAAACTTTACCGCCGCTGCGAAAGCCGTCCCCTTGGGGAAGGTGGCAAAGCCGCAGGCTTTGACGGAAGGGGTTGCACGCCCCCGAAAAAGCGGCGAAAATGACTATATACAAAAAAGGGCGGCAGTCACACGACTGCCGCCCTTTTTAACTCAGGTTTCGAGCTTTCTAAGCCAGCTCAAATTATTTGTGCATCTTGATTGTTGCGGTAACGGCAACTTCGCCCTTGCCATCGCCCAGATCGTTGATACCGAACGGGCCATTAGTAGTAGGAACAACATCAAACAGGTAACCGCCGCTCACAACCGTTGCTGCGGGCAGCTCAGCCTTGGTCAGAAACTTCTTGCTCATGGGAACATCAACGGTAGCATCAGTAATAAACCCGTTAGAGCCCGAAAAACGATAAGTAACAGTAACGTTTCTCATTTCTTCCGGTGCAACAGGCTTAACAGCCATCACAACGCGGTTGTTCTCGCTGATCTGGTTCTTGCCGTTGTCGATGATCTCGTAGCCGGGCAGAGCTTCCTTCAGATCGGTCTTGTAAACAAACTCAGCATCCGATGCAACGGCAATCGTCATGGTGGTGCTCAGCATAGCGTTGTTGACGGTGTCGTAGAATGCAACCGTAACATTCTTGCTGGTAGCGATCTTCTTCAGGGTGACAAGCACGCACTCCTTGCCATCGATCTCCTTAATCTTCAGCTCACCGGTGCTCTCCACAGTATAGCCCTGCGGGATCTGCTCAGCCTTAATCAGGGAAACAGGAACAGTCTTGGCGTCCTTTTTAACAACAACAGAACCATCATTGCCAGCAGTTGCGCCGTTGCACATAAAAATGACCTTAACTTCCTTGGTCACTTCGGGAATAACAGGAGTATCAGGAGTATCAGGAATATCATCCTTGGAGCAGCCAGCCAGCACACCGGTAGCCGCAACAGCCAGAGCAGCAGCGCCTGCGCCCTTCAGGAACTGACGACGAGAGATATTAGACATAATAATCAACCTCACGATCTTTTATTTTCAACTCCTACTACAAAATAGGAGCTTGTTCTTCTATAATATACCCCCCCCGGTATAATTTTGTCAATACTTATTTCGTTTTTTTGCAAGAAAGTTTTTAACGATCACCATCTGTTTATCATTCTTGTTGCAAGATATTGCCGCATCTGTTATATTTTATTATAATGTGATTTATAAAAGGAGTGATCGTTATGAACGCAATGGAACTTCTGACCACCCGCCGCACCTACCGCCGGTTTGCACAAAAGGCCGTGCCGCAGGACGTGGTGGACGATATCGTACAGGCCGTGCGGCTGTCCTCCTGCGGGGCAAACCGGCAGGCGGTGCGTCTGGTGCTGGTGCAAAGCCCGGAGATGGTCGCCAAGGTACAGCCGCTGGTTAAGTGGGCTGGCTATCTGCCGCCGGAGCAGGGCACGCCCAAGGCGGACGAGCTGCCCACCTTTTATGCAGCTGTGGTGCAGGATACCGCCATCCCCGGCGACCTTGCCACCGACACCGGCATTGCGCTGGCCAACATGACCCTTGCCGCATGGGACAAGGGCGTGGGCAGCTGCATCATGGGTGCGATCGATAAGCCCGCCCTGACCGCGCTGCTGGGCATCGAGGAGCCGCAGAAGCTGGCCTTTATGGTGGCTTTCGGCTACCCCACCCACAAGGCCAGCATCGTACCCATGACCGAGCAGACCGGCGTAAAGTACTATCTGGACGAAAACCGCGACTACTGCGTGCCCAAGCGCAGCGCAGAGGAGATTGCAAGAAGCCTGTAAAAGCCGGTTTATACTGCATATATTCATGCATTTTCTCCGTTATTGCATAAATGTTTGCAAAATCGTTTCAATTTCACGGATTATTATGCACAAGTATTGACTTTTCGTTTTGTACAAACTATACTAAGTGCGTTCCCCGAAAGCGCGATGAATCGCATCCCATCGGGGCAAAGCAAACTATATTGCATAGATTGAGGAGTGTTTGAATATGAAAAAGATCTCTCGCCGCAGCTTCATGGCTGCCGCTGCTGTTTCTGTTGCTGCTCTGGCTATGACCGCCTGCGGTGGTTCCGCAAGCTCTGCTGCTTCCTCTGTGGCAAGCTCTGCCGCTTCCTCCGAGGTTGCTTCTTCTGCCGCTGCTGAGCTGACCACCGTGGAGGCCGGCAAGCTGACCATGGCTACCAACGCCGCCTTCCCTCCGTACGAGATGACCACCGATGCCGGTGAGTTCGAGGGCATCGACGTGGACACCGCCAAGGCCATTGCTGAGAAGCTGGGTCTGGAGCTGCAGATCGATGATATGGACTTTGACGCCGCACTGCTCAGCGTGCAGCAGGGTAAGGCCGACATCGTGATGGCAGGCGTTACTGTGACCGACGAGCGCAAGGCTGTGATGGACTTCTCCGACAGCTACGCCACCGGCATCCAGTCCATCATCGTGCCCAACGATTCCGACATTGCTTCTCCCGACGATCTGGCCGGTAAGAAGATCGGTACCCAGCGCGGCACCACCGGCTACATTTACTGCTCCGATGATTTCGGTGATGAGAATGTGGTTGCTTACGACGACGGTCTGACCGCTGTGCAGGCCCTGAACAATGGTCAGGTGGACGCTGTGGTCATCGACAACGCTCCCGCACAGGAGTTCGTGGCTGCCAACCCCGGCCTGAAGGTGCTGGATACCAGCTACGCCGAGGAGGATTACGCCATCGGCATGGCAAAGGGTTCTGCTCTGGAGGACGCTGTCAACAAGGCTCTGGAGGAGCTGAAGGCTGACGGCACCCTGCAGGCCATCGTGGACAAGTACATCAACGCAAACTAAGCTGCGTGCCCTGTACCATTTCCGTACCCAAGGAGGCGCCCCGCTCCGGGGCACCTCTTTTTTTAGAAAAAAGTGGTTACAATTTATTGACAAACAGAAAGTGAGGATGTGAATGGCTGCGCAATACGAACTGCTCAAAGAGCTGCTCAACAGCGGCACAAAGCTAAGCTTTGGACAGGATTTCTTTTTTAAGTTTTATCAGGCCTTTCTGCTGAAGGACCGCTGGATGCAGTACATCAACGGCGTGGGCACCACCCTGCTGGTCACCGCACTGGCACTGGCGCTGGGCGTGGTGCTGGGCAGCGTGGTGGCGCTGGTGCGCGTGACCCACGACCAGCAGCGCCCCGGCCACAAAAACGCGGTGCTGGGCTTTTTTAACGCGGTGTGTCAGGTGTACACCACCATCATCCGCGGCACGCCTATGATGGTGCAGCTGCTGATCATGAGCATGGTCATTTTTTCCAACAGCCGCAACTTTACCATGGTGGGTGCGCTGACTTTGGGCATTAACTCTGGCGCGTATGTATCCGAGATCATCCGCGGCGGCCTGATGGCTGTGGACCCCGGCCAGATGGAAGCCGGGCGCAGCCTTGGCCTGAACTACATGACCACCATGGTGGTCATCATCATCCCGCAGGC
>ENA-ORSS01003703-ORSS01003703.1-human-gut-metagenome-genome-assembly--contig:-NODE-3703-length-12104-cov-2.485434_pt1 | contig 12104 bp, 9 predicted proteins | sample MGYA00241899_ERZ509162 | MGnify/ENA primary metagenome ERZ509162 (study PRJEB26280, sample SAMEA2338641) | human gut metagenome | biome: human gut; feature: human-associated habitat; material: faeces... | reverse complement strand
AATACGCCCAAAATTGCAACTTTTTTGCGATTGCGAATTGCCGCGAGGCGTCAAAACGCGGATTGACGCCCGGAAAAGCGGCAAATCGGACGCACAGCGGCCCATTTCCGCCTCGCGGAGGACGGAAAGGAGTCCGCAATCGCAAAAAAGTTGCACAGAAGTCGGAATTTTTGTTTCTGCGAAACGGATCGTCGCAACGGAGCAATTCTTGCGAAAGACACGTGTGCCTTCAATGCCAATCAGGCCGAGCAGCAGCACGGAACCACAGCGCATCGACCATACAAGCACTCATGCCCTCACCTTTGGCAAAGATCCCGCGCTAGCTCGACTGAAAAATGCAACATCTGAAGAGAAACGATGGGCAAAATAAGCCAAATAGCAGGAAATTATTGAAAGCATCCAGTTTGCAATCATTTGAAGGGCGCACGTGGGGTAGCATTGTTAACAATTGGTCAAATACGACCCTCGACTGTTACAAAATTACAATGTTGAATTGCGATCATACAAGGAAATATAAGGAACGTAATGGCGCTTTCTTTTGTTGATTTCATCTCTCAGGCCATGGCTCAACCCAGCCTCTTCGTCATTTTGATTCTAGTAATCGGCGTTACCGCCGTATCGGGCGCTACTGATGCGCCAAACGCTATTGCCACCGTTGTTTCCACTCGTTGCTTAAAGCCCAGCGTTGCCATCGGGCTGGCAGCGGTATTCAATTTCGTGGGCCTTGTAGGAATGACCTACATTTCAACCGCCGTAGCTAAAACGATGTTCGGGATGGTCGACTTCTCAGGCAATACCGATGCGGCCCTCTATGCTCTGATGGCGGCCATGATTGGCGCCATTTTATGGGGTATCTTCTGTTGGTTCTTCGGCATTCCCTGCTCGAAATCGCACAGCCTTATCGCTGGCGTAACGGGCGGCGCTATTGCCCTGAACGGCCTTGCAGGCGTGGTTCCCGCAGAATGGGCCAAGGTTATTTATGGCATGGTATTTTCGCTGGTAGCGGGCTTCTTTCTTGGCTGGCTGTTCGTCAAGGTCATTGAAAAGGCCTGCACGCATGTAAACCGCCAAGCAGCAAACCATGCTTTTACCGGCATCCAAGACGTATGCGCTGTGGCTCTCTCGTTTTTACATGGCGCTCAGGACGGCCAGAAGTTCATGTCCATCGCCATGCTGGGCGTTGCCCTTTCCTTCGGCAACCCGACCCCCGATTCCAACGGGTTTCCCATGTGGCTCATGATCATCTGCTCGCTCGCCATTTCACTTGGCACCATCGTGGGCGGCAAGCGCATCATCAAATCGGTTGGCATGGACATGGTCAAGCTCGAGAAGTACCAAGGCGTAGCCGCCAACTTCTCCACCACCTTCACGCTACTGTTCGCCAGTCTTACTGGCATGCCCGTTTCCACCGGCCACTGCAACACCTCGGCAATCATGGGCGTCGGTGCCAGCAAATCATTCAAACGCGTTAACTGGGGAATTGCCCGCAACATGGTTCTTGCGTGGGTGCTTACTTTCCCCGCCTGCGGCCTTATCGGCTTCCTTCTTGCCCACCTGTTCATGATGTTCGCATAGGGCGCCAAGAGGCACATTGCCCCAAGGCGCACCCGCACGCTGCTGTGACGGATTCCGCCTTCGCCTATAATCAGGCACATGGAACAAGCTCTTTTCGACATACTTGACGCGCTCAAGGCAAAGGAGCGCCTTGACGAGCGCGAACTCACAAAGATAATCAACCGCCACAACAAACGCATCCTTGAAACGAGACACTTCGGCAACTGCGATAAACCGAACGGCGGCGGGAACGCACAAAACCATGCACCCGCACCTTCGGAACCGGCGAAGGCACGCCCTCTCTCGAAGCGCCAACTCATGGCCTTCTATCTTGATGTGCAAAAGAACCAGCCCGAGCGTTGGAGCAGTTGGGGCTTGAGCGATGAGCAGCAGCGCCGCCTTGTCCGCACTCTGCAGATGAAACCCCGCCGCACCGCTTCAGGCGTTGCTACCATCACCGTGCTCACCAAGCCGTGGAAGTGCTCCAGCAACTGCTTGTACTGCCCCAACGACTTGCGCATGCCCAAAAGCTACTTGGCAGACGAGCCTGCATGCCAACGCGCCGAACGCACCTTCTTCGATCCCTACCTGCAGGTTGCCGCGCGCCTTAAAGCCCTCACCGAAATGGGGCACATCACCGACAAAGTCGAACTCATCGTTTTGGGCGGCACCTGGAGCGACTACCCGGAAAGCTACCAGATCTGGTTCATCCGTGAACTGTTCCGCGCATTGAACGATGGCTCCCAAGCGATCGGGAACCTCCCTGCGCGCAAGCATGCCTACGAATCGGCAGGGATCTCTTGCGACCCGGAACTCCTTAAGGCATTCGTTGCCGAAGAGCAGCATCGTATCGACAACCGAGAAACAACGTACAACCAGGCATTCGACCGTCTCTACGGCGAAAACGCTGCGTGGGCGTCGGTATCCCAATGGCAAAAGGCAACGTGGGAAGAGCTCGAAGCCGAGCACGATGCCAATGTCGACGGGCAGCACCGCGTAGTAGGCCTGGTAATAGAAACGCGGCCCGAGCGCATAACGCCCACTCACTTGGCCGCACTGCGTCGCATGGGCTGCACCAAAGTCCAAATGGGCATCCAAAGCCTGGACGAAAAAGTGCGCACGCTCAACGACCGCCATACCTCTACGCAGCAAATCCAACGAGCATTCGAGTTGCTGCGCTTGTTCGGCTTCAAAACCCACGTGCATGCCATGGTGAATTTGCTGGGCGCCACACCGGAATCGGATAAAGCAGACTACCTGCACCTTTGCAACGATGCCGCTTTTCAGCCCGATGAGGTGAAGCTCTATCCATGTGTCCTCGTAGAGGGAACCGGACTCTGCGAACGCTTCGAGGATCACGCCTGGCAGCCTTACTCTGAACCCAGCCTAGTAGACGTATTGGTCTCCGATACCTGCGCAACACCTGCGTTTACACGCATTTCCCGCATGATTCGAGATATATCGGCACCCGACATCAAGGCGGGCAATAAAAAGGTGAACCTGCGCCAGCTGGTTGAGCAACGAATCGATTCTGAGGGCCTTGCCACGGCTGAAATCCGCCATCGCGAAGTAAGCCTTGCCAACGTTGCCGCTGAAGACCTTTCGCTTGAAGTGGTTGAGTACGAAACCACCGCCACCAGCGAACGCTTCCTTCAATGGGTAACGCCGCAGGGGAAGATCGCGGGTTTCTTGCGTCTTTCGCTGCCTCACGCCAATGCGATAGCCCAGCTGAACGAAGAGTACGAAGCGGCAACATCTAAGACAGCGGAACAAAGACACACCCTCCCCTTCCCACTCCAGGCGGGAGAAGCGATGATTCGCGAGGTGCACGTTTATGGTCGCGTGGAAAAGCTGCAGCACGCTGGCATCAACAACGCCCAGCATCGTGGCCTGGGCACCAAGCTGGTAAACCGTGCTTGCGAGCTTGCCTCGCGGGCGGGATACCAACGCATCAACGTTATCAGCGCCGTGGGGACGCGTGGTTATTACCGAAAACTCGGTTTCTATGACAATGGGCTGTACCAGCAACGCATGCTGCAGCCAATGTCGTAGTATTGCTTGCGAAAAGGTAAATCACTCGGCAGCCATTCCCGCTGAGAGCCGCAGCCCTCCCGCTGAAGCCAAATAACTCAACGGGCAGAAAAGCTGCCGAGCATACACAAGGAGCACGCAATGACAACGTATTCTTCCCGCGAAGAAATAGACGAGCAGTATCGCTGGGATCTTTCCAGCATCTTCGAAAGCGACGAAGCCTTTTTGGCTGCGCTTGAAGAAGCAAAGAAACTTCCTCCCCGGTTCGCATCATTCCAAGGGAAGATCAGCGCTTCGGCAGTCGAGCTGCTTGCTTATCTAAAGCTCGACGATGAAGCAGGATTGATCCTCACCAAGCTGGTGAACTACGCTGAACGGAAAAGCGACGAAGACACGCGCGAATCGCGCTACCAAGATTACTCGAGCCAGGTTATGACGCTCTGGGTTTCGCTCTCCAGCGCTTCTTCTTGGTTTACCTCCGAGCTGCTTAGCTTAAGCGAGCAGGAAATGGAAGGGTTCTACTCACAGGAACCGGAACTGGAACTGTACCGCCGCTGCTTGGATGTCATCTTTAGCAGGCGCGAGCACGTGCTCTCCCCCGCCGAAGAAAAGCTCTTGGCTGCCGCAGGAGACATGGCCAACCAGCCCGACAACATCTTTTCCCTGCTTAACGATGCCGACCTCACCTTCCCCGATGCGCACGATGCCAAAGGCGCTGCGCATCCGGTAACCCACGGCAGCTACATCCCCCTTATGATGTCGGCCGATCGAACGCTGCGTGAATCCGCCTATGAATCGCTCTATTCCAGCTATCGCCAATTCCGCAACACCTTCGCTGCAACACTAGGCGCCCAGAACAAGCAGCTGAAGTTCTTTGCAGAAGCTCGTCGTTACGAATCGGCCCTGGAAGCAGCGCTTTCTGCCAACGAAGTGCCAACCCAGGTGTACACGAATCTCATTGAAACCGTGCACAACAATATGGACGCCATGTACAAATACGTGGCCTTGCGCAAGGAACTTCTAGACGTAGACGAGCTGCATTTCTCCGACTTGTACGTACCCATCGTCGATGATGTGGAGCTCACCTTCACTTACGAAGAAGCCTGCGACATCATCTTAGAAGCGCTGCGCCCCATGGGTGAAAACTACCTGGCCTTGGTGCGCCGCGGCCTTTCTGAGCGTTGGATTGACGTATACGAAACGCCGGGTAAACGTAGTGGCGCCTACTCTGCCGGCGGCTACGGCATGCACCCAGTGATCCTGCTCAACTTCCAGGGCAAACTCGATGATGTGTTCACGCTGATCCATGAGATGGGCCACTCCATCCACACGTATCTCTCCTGCGCCAACCAACCCGTGTGCTATTCCGACTACGTCATATTCGTCGCCGAAGTAGCGTCTACCTGCAACGAAGCTCTGCTTACGCGCTACCTCCTCGACCACGCGAAAAACGAGCGTGAACGCGCCTACTTCCTAAACCATTTCCTGGAGCAGTTCCGCGCAACGCTGTACCGCCAAACCATGTTCGCTGAATTCGAGCTGAAAGTGGCCGAGCTCACCGCACAGGGCGCCGGTATCACCGCCGATGCGCTCTGCGGCATCTATAAGGAGCTGAACGCACAGTACTTCGGCGACGGCATTGCACTCGACGAGAACATCGCCCTCGAATGGGCGCGCATCCCGCACTTCTATTACCGCTTCTACGTATACCAATACGCCACGGGCTTCGCGGCCGCCATTGCGCTTTCTCAGCGTATTTTGGACCTGGGGGAACAAGGCCGCGAAGACTACTTGGGCTTCCTGAAAGGCGGCAGCTCCAAACCCCCAATCGACCTTCTGCGTGGCGCTGGCGTTGACATGCTCAGCCCCGAACCCGTCGAAGACGCTCTGAAGCTCTTCGATGAAATGGTCGACGAAATGGCAGAAGCCTGCCGCAAACTCAAAGCTGAAAAGCACTAGCAAAACGCGTTTTCCAAACACCACAAAGGGCCTTAGGGAAACTCCCCTAAGGCCCTTCGTTTCTCCTGGCCCCGAGCTTATTGGGCCAGGCTTATCTAAAGCAACAAGATCGCTGCTTTACTCTGACACTTATGCAATTCCTGCTCGTTTGCGCACATCGGAAGGGGATTCCGGTTCATATGCTGGAGTTCCCTGAACCTTGCGCAGCAGCACATAGAGCTGCATTTTCTCGCCTTCAGTAAAATCACCAAACAATTCTTCGGCGCGCTTTTCGAGGGCCTCTTCTTGCCCGCTTCGGTAAGCATAACCACGTCGTTGTCTTTCCCATCGACAGTGTCAACAACGCGTTTTACCAGGCCCTCTTTTTCCATGCCGTCAAGCAATTCGGGAAAAGCCACGTACTCGCTATCGCGGCGCAAGGTTTCGTAGCTCATCATTTCCCAAATGCCCAACTGGCGAATAACAAACACTTTGCCCAAGTCGAATGCGCGCTTGTCAAAAGCAGCCTCAGAAAGGACACGCTGCTCAAGGGGCAGGGTGCGAAGCCCTCGCTCCATAATGGCACGTAGGTATTGAGCATCGCGTTTACCGGGCTTTTCGCAATCGGAAACCGAGGCGCCTTCCTTTGCGTTCGCGCTGGTAATTACAACGGTTTTGGCAAATCGGAGCATTTGCCCCATGAGTTTCTTGTCAACAGTGCTCACAGTTATTCCCCCTTGGCGATAGACGGACAAGCTTTGCTCGCTCGCATTCGGTCACCCACCTTATAACCATCAGTATGACGCTCTCCCGGCGCGCTTCAGCAAAGCCAGACGGTACGGTTACCCGCATGAAAGCATCCCGTTGTTCAAACCCTCAAAAACCCAACACTTTATTGAATTCGTCTAACGGCGTTCAAGAAGAGAGTCAATCGCGGAGACAATGCGTTGCCTAAGCCAAACAGGTCAGTCGTCCCAGCAACCAACCGCCTACCTCGGTCTGCTCCTAACGCAAAATAGACCCAGAATGAATCTTCATTCTGGGTCCAGCATCAGGGGCTCAATTCAGGCAGGGTCGCCTTTTCTATAAAAACGTAACCCTCTGGCTTTTATCCATGTAATGGGGGTGGTTCTTCACGAAGCGCCAGCGGCAGACACGGGTGATAACAAGGGCCAACACCGCAACCACCAGGAACGAAACCGTAAGCTCCAATACTGGCTGATTGCCTTCGAAGAACGCATACGCAGTGGCCAAAAGGAAGAAAATCGAAAGAATCGAATTGAACACGGTGAAAAACTTGATGAGCACTTCCTTTGCGCGCTCAGGCGAACGAGCCCACGACACCACAAAATAGATAACCAGAGCTAGAATGACCAGCGCTATGACAAGCGGTAACGACTGAAGAAGTCGGGCAACAAGAGCCATGGGGCGTTCCTTTCCTTAGAACTACCATCATACCCTTTTCCGCATGTCGCAAGCGCCGACGTAAGGGAAATGAAAGCCGCAAAAGCCTAATCAGACAATATAGGCGAGCCGGAGCAGCAATTACGCCTGTGATGCCTGGTGTCCATTAATTGCCAGAACCAGCAGAGGGGGAACCGCTGCCAGAAGAGCCAGAAGACGAACCCGAACCAGAAGAGCCGTTTTCAGAAGAAGACCCCGAATTGCCACTGCCCGACGAACCAGAACCTGGCTTCGATGAAGATCCGACATTCTCCGAACTGCTGTCAGAAGACGACGATCCGCCATTTGATGAGGCAGAAGAGTCCGAAGATCCCGAGCCAGAACCGCTGCCACTAGCCGAAGTGGAGGAGTTAGATGAATCGGCACTCGAGGATTTCCCCGACTGAGACGAGCCTTCGTTCGACTTAGAGGACGTCGATTCATTGGCGGCTGTTTCCTTCGTTGAGCCGTTGGCAGCCGAAGAGCCTTGTTTTGCCTGAGATGATTCACTTGCCGTAAATATAGGCTCCGTCTTTTCGCCAATGCCCTGACCATCGGTGAACACATGGATAAGCCCTGCCGAAACCACAATGGCAATCAGCGCGGAAACGATGGAAACAATGATCACGCTCCGCTGAACGCGAGCCTTGCGACGACGACGCACATGCGCACGTTGCAGCGCAGGATCTACCGCCTTATCCGACGAAGCGTGGGCTTGGTAACGGATATCATCGGCGCCCATAACCTTCGTTGCGCTTACAGCAATCTTGTCCGAATCGATAACGCGGGTTTCGCTCGATGAAACAGGCTCCATCAAACGCGTTTCGTTGGGATCTGCCTGATTTGCCGATGCTCCATCTGGCGCAACATCGCGAATCTTGTCGGCAGAAGCGGACAACATCTTCTTATACACCTGAGAGGAAACGGCAGAAACGATCGAGCCAACCGCCGCACCAATCAATGAGCCGGCAACACCGATAACGGAAGACAGCAAAAACACCGTTGCAGCCGCTAGGGCACCAGCAATCACCTGAGCAATCGAAAGATCTTCGAACAGTACCGCCAGTTTGCCCTTCTTAGCACCATCGCCACTTTGCTGAACCGAATTCGCCATCGATGCGTTTCCTTTCTCTCGGCTTTCCAACCTAGCAGCCTGAATGCAGAGTGCCACCCCTTCCACGCGCTCTTCACTCATTCTTGACCAAGCTGTCACCGTTTCATCGCTCGATAACCACGGCAAATCCATGCTTGCTCCTTCAAGGCACTCCGAGTCGATGCAGCGAAACGGACCAGCTTTCGCAGCCAAGCATTCTGGCAGTGGCAATCCCCGGTTATGGGAGCGCCGTAATAACCCGACCTCTCCCAACAAAAACGGACCTGAAGGCCAAGCTTCGGGTCCGTTTGAGCGGATTGGGGGTGGTATTTGTTGAATGGTCAGCAACTATGCGCGAATAGCCTCCACCATCTTGCGGGCAAATTCGCCAACCGCAGAAACGACATTTTCGCCTTCCGCGGCAATGATCTTCACGATAGCGGAACCAACAATGGCGCCATCGCTCTTTGCTGCCATGGCTGCCGCTTGCTCGGGATTGGAGATGCCGAACCCGATGGCGATGGGGGTATCGGTAACTGCGCGAATGCGCGCCACGATGGAATCCAGATCGGTAGTGATGCTCGAACGGGTACCCGTAACGCCCAACGAGCTTACGCAGTAAATGAAACCTTCCGCTTCACGCGCAATGGTATCGATGCGTTCCTCAGACGTGGGCGCAATCATGCTGATAAGGTCTATACCATGCTTGCGGCACGGACCCGCAAACTCTTCCTTTTCTTCAAAGGGAACATCGGGAAGGATAAGGCCATCCACACCCGCCTCAGCTGCGCGAACACAAAACTTTTCGATGCCGTAATGGAACACCACGTTTGCATAGGTCATGAACACAAAAGGCGTATCGACGGTTTTGCGCAGCTCGGCAACCATATCAAACACCTTATCGGTGGTGGTTCCTGCCCCAAGCGCACGCATATTGGCTGATTGAATTACCGACCCTTCTGCCGTAGGGTCCGAAAACGGAATGCCCAGCTCGATAACGGCAGCACCTGCCTGCGCAAGCTCAGCAACAATCTTCTTGGTGGTTTCCAGATTTGGATCGCCGCAGGTTACAAAAGGAATAAAGGCTTTACCATCCTGAAAAGCGGCTTTGATACGGGGATTACTCATTGATATCTTCTCCTCGGTAACGAGCGATAGCGGCACAGTCCTTGTCGCCGCGGCCAGAAAGCGTGACTACCATGATTTGATCTTTGTTCATCTTCGGCGCGATCTTGCAGGCATAAGCCACCGCATGCGCACTTTCGATAGCGGGGATAATGCCTTCCAAGCGGCTCAAACACTCGAAGGCGTCCACCGCTTCGTCGTCGGTGACAGGCACATACTGAGCACGGCCGGTATCGTGCAACCATGCATGCTCAGGCCCAATTCCGGGGTAATCAAGCCCAGCGCTGATAGAGTACACTGGCGCGATTTGGCCATACTCGTCCTGGCAGAAATACGATTTCATACCATGGAATACGCCAAGGCTGCCCGTGTTAATGGTTGCCGCCGTTTCGAAGGTGTCGATACCGCGACCAGCCGCCTCGCATCCAATTAGCTGGACTTCAGGATGCTCGATGAAATGATAGAAGGTGCCCATAGCGTTTGAACCGCCGCCCACACAAGCAAGAACGCAATCGGGCAAGCGCCCTTCCTTTTGCATGCATTGATCGATGATCTCTTGCGAGATTACCGCCTGAAAATCGCGCACAATGGTGGGGAAAGGATGAGGACCCATGGTGGAGCCAAGCACATAGTGCGTGTCGGCAATGCGGTTGGTCCATTCGCGCATGGTTTCCGACACGGCATCTTTCAGCGTTGCCGTCCCTGTTTCCACGGCATGCACCTTAGCACCCAGCAAGCGCATCTTGTATACGTTGAGGGCTTGGCGTTCGGTATCTTCCTTGCCCATGAACACTTCGCATTCCATGTCCATCAGCGCCGCCGCCGTAGCCGTGGCAACACCGTGCTGACCTGCGCCCGTTTCAGCAATAACGCGCGTTTTACCCATCTTCTTGGCAAGCAAAACCTGCCCGAGCACGTTATTGATCTTATGCGCACCGGTGTGGTTCAAGTCTTCACGCTTCAGGTAGATCTTTGCGCCACCCAACGCCTTGGTCAGACGCTCGGCATAGTACAGAAGCGAAGGACGATTGGCGTATTCGTTCAGAAGCTTGTTCAGCTCCGCCTTGAATTCTGGGTCATCTTTGTAGCGGTCGTAAGCTTCCTCGAGCTCGATAACGGCATTCATCAACGTTTCAGGCATGTACTGCCCACCATGGATGCCGAATCTTCCCTTCGTCATAATGTATCCTTTCATGAATCAGACATTTTGCCTGATGGTTCTACTTAAGTGGATAAGCCGCTGATTTATCAGCACGCTAGAACCGTCCACGCTGATCGAGGCGTTGAACGCTGAAGGGCCCTCTGAACACCATTCCTGATAGATTTGCGATAGCAAATCTTCAATTAGATGCATGAAGCAGTGCAGCGCATGCAGGTTTTGAATCGCAGATTCAAAACCAAACAGCGGAACGGGGGCCTTGAAGCGATCAGCGTCTTGATCAGCGCCGGAAGGACTACAACCGCCATCGACGGACTTCGTCAACAGCTGCTGCAATTTTTGCGGGATCCTTCACCTTGTCGGTTTCGATGCCAGAGCTCATATCAACACCCCAGGGATTCACTTCCGTTAGCGCCTTGCCGATGGTTTCCGGGGTAAGCCCACCAGCCAAAATAAACGGTCGATGAACAGATGAAACAATGCCCCAGTCAAATACCCTGCCCGAGCCTTGCCCGCTGTCGAGCATGATCATATCGGCGCTGCTTCCTTCGGCGCGGGAAACATCCTCGCTGCCACTCGCACGAAAAGCCTGGATAGTTCCTACTCGGGTTCGATGCCTCAACTCGGAAATATAGGCGTTGCTTTCGTTTCCATGGAGCTGCACCAAGTCGACTGCGCCCGCTGAAACGATGCGGATCAAAGAATCGAGTGGCTCATCGACAAACACACCTACACGCCATATCGGATGAAGGCTCACCGGATTACCGCTAGTTGCCATGCACGCTGCCACCTTGGCATCCTCTTCGTCCAACAGTTTGCACAATTCCGTCAAACGCTCCGTTGAAACGCTTCGGTGCGATTGGGGGAAGTTCACAATAAAGCCGCACATATCGGGACGCGCCTGAGCGACTGCGCGTATATCCTCTTCGCGCGACATCCCGCACAGCTTCACATAAGGCCGCCCTAACCCTTGCGACGACAGTAACCATTCTCTTGCCTGATGCTGGCGGCTTGCCGGACTCATTGCGCCACCTCCGCTGCAGCACGGAATTCTGCCAGCATTGCCGGCTTATCTTCGGCACGCATCAAGGCTTCCCCGATCAATGCAGCATCCGCACCCAATTGGACGATAGCCGCAACGTCGTCAGCGCTTGCCACGCCCGATTCCGCCACGTACAAAACGCTTTCAGGAATACACGAGCGAAGGCGGCGGGCGTTACCGAAGTCGACGCTGAAATCCTTCAGATTGCGGTTGTTCACGCCAACAATCTTTGCACCCGATTCAACCGCGCGCCCAATTTCCTCTTCGTCATGAGCCTCAACCAAAACCGAAAGGCCCAGGCTTTCGGCAAGCTCACGATAAGCAATTAGTTGCTCGTCATTCAAAATAGCGCAGATCAGAAGCACAGCAGAGGCGCCGAGCACTTTGGCCTGATAAATCATGCGCTCACAAACCACAAAATCTTTTCTCAACACAGGCACAGACGTTTCTGCTGCTATTTCGGCCAAATAGGCATCGGCGCCCATGAACCATTTCGGCTCAGTTAAACAGGAGATTGCCGCCGCCCCTGCCGCCTCGTAGCTCTTTGCGATATCAAGATACGGAAACTCTTCGGCAATAACCCCCTTCGAAGGGGACGCTTTCTTAACTTCGCAGATAAACGAAAGGCCCGGCTTTGCCAGCGCGGCGCCAAACCGAAAGGGGAACGCTCCTCCATTCGCCTCGCGTTCCGCCGATGCCATGGCAAGGGCTTGCCGCCG
>ENA-ORSS01003701-ORSS01003701.1-human-gut-metagenome-genome-assembly--contig:-NODE-3701-length-12107-cov-8.842599_pt1 | contig 12107 bp, 10 predicted proteins | sample MGYA00241899_ERZ509162 | MGnify/ENA primary metagenome ERZ509162 (study PRJEB26280, sample SAMEA2338641) | human gut metagenome | biome: human gut; feature: human-associated habitat; material: faeces... | reverse complement strand
GCAGCAGAGCCGCCAACGGCTGCGCAACAGCGGATGATAGGAGCAGAGGCAAATCATATAGCAGCTTCAAACGCGGCAATGCCGCGCTCCCTGCACGGTGCAGGGAACAAAAGGCCCGCCTGCAAACGCAGGCGGGCCTTTCTTATCACCTTTTGGAAAAAGCGGCTATCTCTTAGTACATGCCGCCCCTCATGACCTGCTAAAACAGGGGGTTCCACGCTACTCTGCATAACTGCACATATCCCTGCATTTGCAAGCGGTTCGGGAGTTTCCTCGGAAATCCTGTATTTCAAAATCCACCTAAATCCACGCAAGTCTGCATAGCTTTCGGCGCAAATGGTGTAGAAATTGGTGTATGCCCGCCAACTTGGCATATTCCGCATTTTCCGGACAAAGTCAAAGGTTTGCGGCTGCCTGGTCGAAGGCACGCTTTACGACATTGTAGTCCGTATGGGTGTAAACATCCAGCGTCACACTGGCGTTGGAATGCCCCATGAGATACTGAAGACTTTTGATGTCGATGCCGGCCTGCTGCATATTGGTGCAGAAGGTGTGGCGCAGCACATGAGGGGTCACCTTTGGAAAATCTCCGCCAAGCGCCCACGGATGCTTTCGCTGAAGGCCCCGCATGAAGTTCTCCAGATGCATCGCTACTTTTGGTTTCCCAGCCTTATCGAGGAATATAAACCCTGTGCAGCCATCTACCAGCATTTCCACCTTGGGCGAAGCGCGATTCTTCAGGACGCGTTTCAGAGCCATATACACCGTGTCTGTCATGGGAATGATGCGAATACCGCTCTTGGTCTTGGGACTGCTGATAAAATAGGGCTGGTTCGCCGTTCTGGAGAGCTGCCGCCGCACATGAATGCAGCGACGGTCAAAGTCAAGATCGCTCTTGGTCAGCCCATACAACTCGCTGACGCGGAGGCCTGTTCCCAACAGGATCACCACATCGTCATAGTAGCTGCCGCCGCCGTATTCCATGAAGAACTGAAGGTACTGTTCCTGTTGTTCCCGGCTCAAAGCTGTCCGTACATAAGCGTCACGGGGAACCACATCGGACAGCTTGAACTTAAACGGGTTCTTTCGCAGGATATCATCATCAACAGCCATTTCGAAGGCCGGGCGGACAACGCACTGCATCACGCCAATGGTGTTTTGCTTATACCCGCGGTCATGCAGGGACACAAACCAGCTTTTTGCGTCAGACAGCTTCACATGGCAGATCTGCTTCTGCCCAAACGGGTCTTCCCGGATACGATTGATCACGGAATCATAGGCCCGGAAGGAATTCTCTTTCAGACTCCGTTTCAGATTCATATACCGGGTGACAAGTTCGATCACCGTCATCTCCCCGGCGGCATAGTCGATCCCGTCCACCGTATCACGCTGAATATCGGCTTCCTTTTGCCGTAATTCCTCAAGGGTCTTGGCATAGACATATCGCCGTTTCTTGTGAATATCGGTGTAACGGAACATATAATGGCCGTCATTCCGCTGGCTTTCGCCAGTCTTCAAAATACGGCCCTTCTGGTCTCGGCGCTTTTCAGACAAACTCAACGCTCCTTCCTTGAAAAGCGCTCAATAGGCTATGGCTCTATTGTACCATGCAACACGAGAAAGTTCCACTTATATTGAGTAAGCGGAATCCAGATACCGTTCAAACGCTTTCCTTTTGATCAGCCGCTTGTTCCCATTCCAGAGTACAAACGGGCAATTTTCATCATTGGTCATATCCCGCAGCTTGTTGATGCCGATGCCGAAGTAGGCTGCGGCTTCCTCCAGACTGAGGTTGGCTTTCTCCCACACAGGAACTCGCTCATTCGCCATCTGAATCACCACCTTCCAATGACGCAAATGACGGTAATGACAGTATTTTTCCCTCAGGGGCAGAACCGTCATTTGCGTCATCATCGTCATACTGCGGTATCCTCAGGAAGCGAAGTTCACGCCGCTCAGAACTGCGGACATTCCGGAATAAGATTCCATATTCCCTTGATAGCTGCTCCGTCAGTGTGTTCAGTCTCCTCGTCAGAGTGTTAGGCACCAGTTCTGCGTCCGGGGCAATTTGCTGGACACAACACAAGAGCTCCGTTGCAGTTCCGCGCCAGCCATCTTTTCCAATAATCTGATCAATGACTGGCAGGAGAGGATCGGGAGGCTCCGGCAATGGCGTATGCTCCATTCTGATCAGATCCCAAACGCATCGACTCTTATTAAAACGCAGCACATATCGCTGGTTTGGCACATCCCTGCCTGTCTGCTCCAAAAGTACATCATTTTTGCACTGATGCAGAAGAAAAGCACCATCCGCAGCGCCCAACAGGCCGTTGGTACCAGAAATTTGATTAAACAGATTATCATCGTCCTCATTTTTCCGCGTGTGGTGGACGACAATTAGAGCGACATCATATGCATCTGCAAATGTTTTCAACGGCACAATGGTTTCATAATCATGGCTGTAGCTGTATGACGATCCATCGCTCTCCCGTACCCGCTGAAGCGTGTCAATCACGATCAGCCTCGTGTCCGGGTGTTCAAGAATAAAATCCTGAAACCGCTGTATCAAGGCATCTCCTTGCTGATTGATCTGAAACAGCAGATGGAATTCTGAGCCGGCCCAGTCTGTTCCGAACATCCTGGCCAAGCGGCTCTGCAGCCGCTCCTGGGTATCTTCCAAGGCCAGATACAATACGGTGGATTTCCGCGTAGCCAACCCCAGGAAAGGTATTCCTTCTGCTACGCTCCAGCAGAGCTGGGTCATCAGAAATGATTTTCCTATTTTCGGCGTGCCTGCCAGAATATAGGTCCCGGCAGGCAGCATTCCTTCAACAATCACAGGCTTGGGCAAAAACTGCTTGTCCATCAGTTCGCCTGCGGTAATCGGTTCTCGTTCAAACATCGTTGTGATCTCCATTCATCTCAAAATCCAAAAGCCAACGGTCAGGTATGACGAGTAAACCCGGACCGATCTTGCAGAACCTTTTCAAAATGTCTATCTGGCACGCAAAGAATGTGCCTCTGTCCAGGCAGCGCGCTTCCCGTTTTCCTTTGCCCGAGTCATAATGCTCAGACAGCGATTCCAAACTGGACAGATACCCCGGCAGTATGGACGGCTCACACACGCCGTTTTGCAGCAAATACTGCTGGAAAGCAACCAGGTATGTATCGTCCAAATAAAGTTTCAACAAACGCAGACCCATATCGTCCAAAGTAAAATAGCGGAAGCTGCTATCCTTCGTGAAATGAATCAGACGGCTGCGGGGATTGACTGCGTGGATAATGAGGGACTCCACCAAGTCCCAACTCTCTCCCAACAGGAGGCTGCTGCCGGGAATTCGACTACGTCCCAGTGGAGAAGCGGCTACATGATCGAGGAACATCCGCTCCGCCTCCTCGGACCAGCGCAGATTGTTGTCCCCAAGATAATAGAGTGGGTAGTAGTAATACTTATCCACAAGAACACCTGATAGACGCGCACCCTTATTATCCCAGCCGTATTTCCTGGCAAGCTCATAGGTGCTGTAATAGGTGAGTTGGTTGCCCAGCGCGGCATCCTTCTGCCGCCCGGGCTGCCAGACCGCTTCCAGCTTTATAGCCGCCAGCAGGCAGGGCGCTCCCCGGTGGAGCCGCAGCGTTTTCTTCCAGTTTCCGTGTCCATTCTCCGGAGCCAGCAAATGTGCTCGGATACGCTGCGCCCGCCCCGGGCTTACCCTTTGAAGCTGACCCAAGCCAGCCTCCGTCAGACTCAGGGAGCGTACGATCCTGCGCCGGTATCCCTTCATGCGCCGTTCCTTCAGATACCCCTCCTGTACCAACCTTGTAACCAGGCGGCGATTATAGTCATAGTACCCCGGCAGCTTCCGCACCAGCGACACTGGCACCTCTCCACACAGGCCCACAAACTCCATCAGCTTCACTGCCATACATCCATTCTTCAACTGCATCTTCATATCCTCCATACGCATTCTCACAGCAACAGCACACCCAACAGGCTCACAGCCGCAAACACGAAACGCTGTCTGCCAGGCTGCCCAGCCTTCACACCCGCAACCCTCAACTGCCATGCGCCCTTCTATCAGGCTGCCTGTCTGCGCTACTTGCCTATTATCAAAATTCTTACCAACTCAATCCCACCCCCGACCGTTTTTTCTTCAGGAAGTCCTTGCGCCCCAACGGATTGGCTATTCCACACAACACCGAAAATCTGCAAGGGGTTTTCGACCGAAATAGGTATGTATTTTTTGGCCTATTCCTACATATTTTCGGTGGTGCTTTTCCAACATTCCGGATAACTTTTCAACCATTCCGGGAACTGTTCCGGCGGCAGGATCCAGATACGGGTCCCGTCCTGTTCTCCCCGGTGGCTGCACTGAAACGCAGAGCAAAGTGCAGCCGTATCGTTTGTGAGGAAGGCTGCCTCCAGTACATCCTGACAGTGCTTCAGCTCCAGATTGTCGTGGTCGATAAAGCGGCGACTGTGGCTGATGTCATAGATGTGCTCATACACCAACACGCAGGCACGGAACTTCGGCTGATCATGCTCTGGAAAGGTCCGACGAATGGCATCCCGCAGCAGTCCGGCAAGAAACCGGGAGCGGTCAGCGTCATCCCGCCGTGGCATCATCCCCGGAAGGGAGGCTGCCAGCCAGCCCTCTGAGGTAATCTCTATAACTGTGACTTGGCTGTTGTCAGAAAACATATCTCCCGGACCGGCCTGCACAGGCTCCAGAACAGCAGCGGCATACTGCCGGAACTGGATGGCAGCATCTTCTGCCGACCGGACAGCATCCAGTAGAAACTGCTCTCTATAGGTATCAGAATAGTTCATCGTCTATCTTCCTTTCAGATATCGGATAGAGCTTACGGGCATGTCCTACATATCCCTTCATAGTAAATGGAGAAATAGAGGGGTAAAATGAAACCACTTTCAGCAAAAAATTTCACTTTGAGCGATAACCGGTAATCCTCTCATGATAAATGTAGAAAACAGGCCCCTTTTGACCACCCATAGAAGCAGAAAAAATAAAAAATTCGTTCAACGTAGACTTTGCAAAACACAACAATTGCTGCAGTTACATTAGGTCTACGTTGAACGTATTTCTTTCAAAAGATGACGCATAAGGTGGAGTTATGCGCCATCTGATTGTCAGCTGATAAAAACGCAACAGAAAAAGCGGAATCATACGGTCATAATAATTCGGAAAAATGTGTAATATATAGTTTGATAATCCAGAAAAAATGTGATATGCTATTGGCGTACTGGAGAAAGGCTGGTGAATCGCATGAGACGCAATGCAATTCAGGAACTCATAACATGGAAGTCCAGTGAAGACCGCAAGCCAATGGTGCTGAAAGGCGCCCGGCAGGTGGGAAAAACTTGGTTGATGAAAGAGTTCGGGCAGAACTACTACGACAGCTATGTCTATTTCAACTTTGATGAAGAAGATGAGCTGAAATCCATCTTTGAGGCCAATAAAAATCCCCAGCGGATCATCGAACTGCTGTCCTTGATCGCCGGGGAGAAAATTCTGCCGGGGAAAACACTGATTATTTTTGACGAAATACAGGAGTGTCCGGAAGCGCTGAACACGTTGAAATATTTCAAGGAAAAGGCCAATGAATACCATGTGATCGCCGCCGGCAGTCTGCTGGGGACGCTCCTGGCACAGCCCAAGTCTTATCCCGTGGGCATGGTCAATTTGCTGGACATCTACCCGCTGACCTTTGACGAGTTTTTGGAGGCTACGGATGAGAGCCTGTACGAATACTATTCCAGTATCCAAAAAGAGCGGCCGATCGAGGAAATTTTCCACAACCGGTTGCTGGAGGCATACAACTATTATCTGATCATCGGCGGAATGCCGGAGTGCGTTTCCTCGTGGATCGCACATAAGGACCCGGCAAAGATCTCGCAGATTCAGAAGGAACTGATTGAGGTCTACGAAAATGACTTCTCCAAACACAACGGCAAGGTCAACAGCGGCCGCATCCTGATGGTATTCCGCAGCATTGTGGCTCAGCTCGCAAAGTCCAACGAGAAGTTCATGTATGGAGCTGTCCGGGAAGGCGGCCGGGCCCGGGACTTTGAAGAGGCCATCGAGTGGCTGGTCTCTGCCGGAATGCTGAATCGCGTCTACAATGTCTCCAAGATGGAGCATCCTCTGGCAGCCTTTGACAAACTGGACCAGTTCAAACTCTTCGTGTTTGACACCGGCCTGCTCAAGCACATGGCGGGTATTGATAACAGCGCCATTCTGTTAAAGACGGATTATCAGTTCAAGGGTCCGCTGACGGAAAACTATGTCCTGCAGCAGCTTCGCGGCCAGTTCGAGGTAGAACCCCGCTATTACTCCGATAAAAATAGCGAGATTGATTTCCTTATCCAATGCGGTACTGAAATCATCCCCGTAGAGGCCAAGGGCGGTGAGGATAAATCCGCACCGTCGTTTAAGAAGTATATCGCAGACCGCCACCCGGAGTACGCCCTGCGCTACTCCAAGCGGGGTTACCGGAAGGATGGAGCCATTACCAATCTTCCGCTGTACCTGGCCCGGAAGACAAAAGAGCTGCTTTGATACACCACTCCCTCACACAGGATGTGGGGGAGTGGCTTTTTCAGCCCCTTCCTGCGTGAACTACTTGATATTTTACATTTAGTATGTTAGTATGTAAACATACATACTATTAGAGCTGAAAGGAGGTGGCAAGGTGTGAAAAGAAGAGAAAAAACCGCATTTGGCGAGTTTTTGGTTGATGAGATTCGGCAGACAGGAATGTCACAAGAAGAATTCTATCATGCCGTTGGCATTAAGAAACCATATTTTTACGACCTTCTTACCGCCACGCCGCCCCCGACAGAGCTACAGGATCGAATGTTGGCCGTGCTGGACTCGGCCACCGGCACGGATATTGATCGCAGGCACAAATTTTATGACTTAGCTGCTCAAGGCCGCAATGAGATCCCGGCTGACATCGCAAGACTGATCGCAGACCATCCGCTGGAACTGGATAATATCCGTGAAATACTAACGAAGATGCTTGCGGTGCAAGGATAAGGAGATAGAGTTATGGCAGCATTAAATGAACTGATACAGAAAGTTGAGAATCCCGAATTGCGCACGCAGCTTCAGGCGGCAGCGGATAAGCTGACCAAACAGAAGAAATTCGGCCTTGTGTTTGAGGAACACCTGCCGGAGTGCACGCCTCTCTATGACATTCCTGTCAGAAAAGGCGCAAAGGTGTCCGTGCGCAACGGAAAGGCAAATAAGACCTATACCGTACTGAAAATTGAGAATGACATTGCCACCTGCCTGCCCAGAAACAGCAAGGAGGCAGTGAAGTTCTCCGTTGACAAGCTTGTTACGACGGCGGAACTGGGCGACCCCATCTATCCCTGCCTGCAACCTCTGGGAGAAGTGTGCAATGCCCCGGATAGTGAGCTGTGGCATACACTGATTGAAGCGGACAACTATCACGCTTTGCAGCTTCTGGAATATCTCTATGCCGGAAAGGTAGACTGCATCTACATTGACCCGCCCTATAACACTGGCGCAAAGGACTGGAAGTACAACAATGACTATGTGGACGGCAATGACCAGTACAGGCACAGTAAGTGGCTATCAATGATGCAGAAACGGCTGGAGATAGCAAAGCGACTGCTGAATCCGGAAGATTCTGTGTTGATTGTCACAATTGATGAAAAAGAATATCTGCACCTCGGATGTTTGCTGGAGGAAATGTTTCCGGCAGCGAGAATGCAAATGATTAGCAGCGTAATTAATCCGAAAGGTACTGCTCGAAGTAATGAGTTTAGCAGGGTTGATGAATATATTTATTTTGTGATGATTGGGGAGTATCAACTATCAAGAACGGGAAATGATATGCTGACTCAGAATGTTTCCGACGAGTCCAATGTAAGATGGAGAGGATTCCCTCGAACTGGACGAAAAGGACTGCGTCCAGTAAATCCAGGATCATGGTACCCAATCTATTTCAATTGTACTGATGATTCTTTTCATTCCATTGGTGAAGCGGTTTATGCGGGAGAAGTGATACCACCTGCACCAGAAGGAACTTACGCTATATGGCCCCCAGTTAGAAATGGTGAAGAATACAGCTGGGCAATGGTGCCGGCAACATTTCGTAAACTCTATGAAATAGGTGCAATCAGGTTTGGAAAACCCCAGAAAGGGAAAGGCTCATCTATTTCATATCTTACTAATAATCAGCTTAAGGAAATCGAAAATGGAACCATAATGGTAACAGGACGAGATACAAATGGAGCGCTTTTAGTTGCATATTCTGAGGCATCTAAAACAACTGCACCTAAAACTCAATGGAATATGACTACTCATGAAGCTGGTACATACGGAACCAATATCATTGGTTCAATTATCCCGGGAAGAAGATTTTCTTTCCCCAAATCGCTTTATGCCGTCCACGATGCCATCCGCTTCTTTGTCTCGAACAAACCGAATGCCCTCATTGTTGATTTCTTCGCCGGCAGCGGCACGACCCTCCACGCCGTCAACCTCCTCAACGCCGAGGATGGCGGGCATCGTCGCTGCATTATGGTCACAAACAACGAAATCAGCGCGGAGGAACGCAAGGACTTTGAGGCACGCGGCATCCGACAAGGTGACGCGGAATGGGAGGCACGCGGCATTGCCCGCTATGTCACATGGCCGCGCACGGTGTGTAGTATCGAGGGGCACGATGTGAACGGCAAGCCGCTGAAAGGAAATTACATTACCACAGGAGAGAAGGAACTGCCAATGGCAGATGGCTTCAAAGCCAATGCAGCCTTCTTTAAGCTGGGATTCCTCGACAAAACCAAGGTGTCCTTGGGTATGCAATTCAAGGAGTTGCTTTCCACTTTGTGGATGAAGGCTGGGGCTATCGGCAGATGCCCTGTCATTGACGAGTCCGTGCCGGATATGCTGATCCTGCCGGAAAACAAAATGGCGATTCTCAATGATGAAAACCGCTTTGGGGTATTTGTCAAAGAGTTGGCACAGCATCCGGAGATCGAGGTCGTCTACCTGGTTACCGACTACGAATCCAGCTTCGTTGCCATGTCGCAGGCCCTGGAGGGCAAAAAGACCTATCAGTTATACAAGGATTATCTGGACAACTTCAGGATCAACGCAGGGAGGAACGGCAGATGAAGGTAAATTTAATATCTTTTCAGGAGAAAGCTGTCCAGGGACTGCGTGAGGATATCGCTGACGCACTGGACAACTACAGACGCAGAGGAAAAACGCAGGTCGTTTCTCTGCAGGCGCCCACTGGCGCAGGCAAAACCATCATCGCGGCAGCGCTGATCGAAAATATTTTCTTCGGATCAACACTTGCAAATGGAACGACATTTGACGAACAGCCAGAGGCGATCTTCGTATGGCTTTCGGATTCGCCGGAGCTGAATGCGCAGTCTAAACAGAAAATTGAACTCAAGACCAGCAAACTGCGCTTCGGTCAGTGTGTGACCATTGCGGAGGATGCCTTCGACATGGAGATGCTGGAAGATGGTCATATCTATTTCCTGAACACGCAGAAGATCAGCAGAAACGGTAAACTCACGCAGCATTCCGATGACCGGCAGTATACGATTTGGGAGACGATTGATAATACCATCCAAAACAAATCGGATCGCCTATATTTTATCATTGACGAAGCGCACCGTGGTGCCAAAAGCAAACGCGAAGCAGGTACTGACACCACCATCATGCAGCGCTTCATCAAAGGGTACGAATACAGCGAGAACGGCATCAAACGAAAAATGCGTTCTATGCCGGTTATCCTTGGCATCAGCGCTACGGCAGAACGGTTCAATACCTTAGTTGGCAACATTACCAATGTCGGCCTTCAGAAACATGTCATCATGGCAGATGACGTGCGTAATTCGGGCCTGCTGAAAGACCGCATTGTCATCACCTATCCCGAGGATCCCTCAAAAAATAACGATATTGTGCTTCTGGAAGCGGCGGTGGAGGAATGGCTGAAGAAGTGTAAGCGATGGTATCAGTATACCTCAGAGCAGCATTACGCGAATGTTGATCCTGTGCTGGTGGTACAGGTATGCCCGGGAAGCGGCGGCGCTATCTCCGACACCAACCTCGAAGATGTGCTCGCGAAAATCGAAGAAAAAGTCGGAATGCCCTTCAAGGAGGGAGAAGTTGTTCACTGCTTCGGAGAAGGAACTACGTTGGAGTTGAACGGCCTTCACATTCCGCATGTAAAAGCGTCGGAAATTGCGGATGACCATAAAATTAAGGTTGTATTTTTTAAAGAAGCTCTTTCCACCGGCTGGGACTGTCCCAGAGCAGAGGCCATGATGTCCTTTGCAGTCAGAAACGATCCTACCTATATTGCACAGCTCCTTGGCAGAATGGTACGCACGCCGCTGCAAATGCGCGTTTTGCGTGATGAATTCCTAAATGATGTAAAACTGTACCTTCCCCACTTTAACAAGGACACCGTAAAGAAGATTGTGGATGAACTTCAAAGCAATGAAGGCGGCGAGATTCCCACTGAGATCAACGGTGAGTCCCTGGAAGAACCGACCTATGTTACTTGGACTGTCCACGCGCCGAGACGCGCACGTCAGATTGAACCAGATCCGAATCAGATAAGCATATTTGATAATCCGGGTGGAACAACTGCTACAACCATACCGATTACCGTATCGCCTTCGACCAGCGGTGCTGTGCCGCAGGCAACGCCTGTTTCAAATAACGGTGGCAACTGCGCACCGGAATATGTTCCTCCGAGAACGGTTAACGTTCCGGCTCCTTCCGGCGGCCAGCAGGCAGCGCCTGTTGTACCGGAAGCAGAAATTCTGCAGGGAAAGCAACTGGAACTTATGCCGGAACTTGATCGTGTGGAAATTATTGACTTTATCAATGCCAAGGGATATTTAACATACTTTGTCCGGCAGGATCGAATCAACGATTATCTAAAATCTCTGCTTGATCTTACGGATCTTCTGACACACGACCTCATTTATCAGGGAGCGCGCAATGAAGTCATCGATGATATCATCGGGCTGATTCGTGCGTATATCGAGCAATTACACCGCACAGGTCGGTATGATGCGTTAGCGGATCAGGTGCTGCAATTTAAGCTGTCTGTGCAGGTTTTTGATCCGTTCGGAAAAGCACTGCAGGAGAACTATTTCAACGACTTCACATTGATGTCGGAAACTGACCTTGACAGGCAAGTGCGCAATGCGGATGCTAAACTTGGTGGGTACGGTTTCCCAAGCAAATATGGCGGCAGATATTACGATGAAGAAAATCCAAACGCACACAAAATCGACTGTGTTCTTTTTGCTGCTGACGAATCGTGCCGAGCAAAGCTTGGCGAATACGCAAAAAATAAGCTGCGGGAGTTTTCTCATAAATACCGTGTGGCAGTCGCAAATAAATCGGATACTTGCAAGAAAAAGTATCGTGAAATTATGGCAGACAGCGCCGTTGTCAGCGAGCAGCTTTTTGCAATCCCAGAGAATATCAGTGTCAGAGAAGATCCTGATGGTGTAGAATATGAAAACCATCTTCTCGCTGCGTCGGATACTGGCATCGCCAAAATTAAACTGAACGGTTGGGAATCAGCACTGATCGAAGAAGAATCACATCGGACGGACTTCGTCTGCTGGCTGCGCAATCCAGCTAAGGCAGCATGGGCGCTCTGCTTGCCCTACGACCTCAATGGCGAAAAGAAATCCTTCTATCCTGATTTTCTGATCGTGCGCAGAGATCCAGCAGTCGACTATGTGGTGGATATTCTGGAGCCGCACGGTAATCAGTATGCAGATAACCTGCCAAAGGCAAAAGCGCTAGCTGAGTATGCAAAAACTGAAGATCGTATTGGTAGAATTCAGTTGATTCACAAAACAATGGATGCTGGTGGGAATAATAGATTCGTTCGCTTGGAGCTTACGGATATCGTGGTACGTGACAAGGTTCTGCGAGCTATGACTATCGATGAGTTGAATCACATTTTTGACACCGACGGAATATTTGAATAACGTAAATACCGACAGATGGAGTGAACTGCACCCCATTTGTTAGACAGTATGATATACTATCTAACAAGTGGGGTGT